>Ga0335079_10004359_pt1 | contig 16294 bp, 18 predicted proteins | sample Lox_Sample_33_FD_206719 | JGI IMG/M metagenome (GOLD analysis project Ga0335079, IMG submission 206719) | Soil microbial communities from Loxahatchee National Wildlife Refuge, Florida, United States - Lox_Sample_3.3 | ecosystem: Environmental > Terrestrial > Soil > Wetlands | place: USA... | reverse complement strand
CGAGCAAGATTGACCCCGGCATAGAGACTCCGGTGTCTTTGCTAGTGCTGGTAGTCGCACTCTTCTTTGCGGCCGTCTGCTCGTTGAGCACGATGGTCACGATGTCACCGACCTGGTGGGCGACCGGGTTGGCCGCCAGCACCATCTCCCGTCCCGCCTGAAAGATGGCGCCGTTGGTGGCGGGCGGCAGCGAGTCCTGCGGCCAGGCCAAGTTGTCGATGGATTTCGGCACGCCGCTCGATTCGCAGCCGGGAGCGCCGCACAGAACCAGCGTGAAGCCCAGGATCGTCGCAGTGGTGCGCATGCAGGCGGTGCTCACATGTTCTGCGTGGCGTAGGTCAACATCTGCGAGGTCGTTTCCACCGCGCGCGAGTTCATCTCGTACGCCTGCTGCGTCTCGATCATGTTCACCAGTTCTTCCACGACGTTGACGTTGGATGCCTCGACGGAGCCTTGCAGCAGGGTGCCCATGCCGTTCAGGCCGGCATTGCCGGTGACCGGTGCACCGCTCGAGGCCGACTCGACCGAGAGGTTGCCGCCGACGTCCTGCAGGCCCGCCGGGTTGATGAAGTCCGCCAGCTGCATCGTGCCTACGGTCTGCGGCGCACTCTGCCCGGCCAACTGCACGCTGATGGTCCCGTCGGCGCCGATGGTGACGCTCTGTGCGCCGGTGGGAATGGTGACGGCGGGCTGTACCGGGTAGCCGGCCGCGGTGACCAGCTGCCCCTGCGCATTCAGCTCGAAGCTGCCGTCACGCGTGTACGCGACGGTGCCGCTCGGCTGCAGCACCTGGAAGAAGCCGCGTCCCTGGATCGCCAGGTCGAGGTTGTTGCCGGTGTTATTCATGCTGCCCTGGGTGTAATTCTTCTCGGTGGCCACCACGCGCACACCGGTCCCGAGGTTGAGCCCCGTGGGTGCCTGGGTGCTCTGCGAGGTGTTGGCGCCGACCTGAGAGAGGTTCTGATAGAGAAGATCGTCGAACACCGGACGGCTCTTCTTGAAGCCCGTGGTGTTGACGTTGGCGAGGTTGTTCGCCGTGACCGTCATCTGGGTCTGTTGAGCGTCGAGGCCGGTCTTTGCGGCCCAAAGTGCGGGATCCATGATGTGCTCTACCTCTTGCTAAACGGTAATTACGCAGCGGAGCTGGAACGCAGCAGCTTGGCGGAGGCCTGGCCGTCCTCTTCCGCGGTGTGCAACGCCTTGACCTGCAGCTCAAAGCGCCGCGCCAGTTCGATCATGTTCACCAGGCAGCCGGTGATATTGACGTTGCTCGACTCGAGCACGCCGGAAGCCAGGGTCACCGAGGAATCAGCCTCGGCAGGCGTGCCGTCGGCGGTGCGATAGAGGCCGTCGGCGCTGCGCCGCAGCGACTCGGCCGGCAGGTTGACGAGCTTGATGCGCCCGACCGCGGCAACCGAGTTGGGTGATTGGCCCAGCGGCACCACCGAGACTGTGCCATCCGCGGCGATGCTCACCGAGGTTGCCGGCGGCAGCGCGAGCGGGCCGGCATCGCCCAGCACCGGGCAGCCGCCGCCGGTGAGCAGCTGACCGCTGGGGTCGACGTGGAAGTCGCCGGCGCGTGTGTAGGCCTCGCTGCCACTGGCATCCTGGACGGCGATGAAGCCTGAGCCCTGTACCGCGACATCGAGCGCGTTGCCGGTGGTCTGCTGTTCGCCGACCGTGGGGTTCCAGCCCACGGTGCTGGCCGTTGCGTAAGCGCGCGCCGCATAGCCCGCGCCGGTCACGTTGCGGGTCTGGAAGGCGGACAGTGCCGCCTTGAAGCCGGCGGTACTCGCATTCGCCAGGTTGTCGTTGTTGGCGGCCTGGCTGGCGAGAGTCTCCTTCGCCCCCGACATCGCCACGTACAGCAACTTGTCCATCGTCTACTCCGCTGCGCCTTCAGGTCAGCCGCGGATGTGGATGATCGATTGCGTCACCTGGTCCTCGGTCTGGATCATCTGCGCGTTCGCCTGGAAGTTGCGTTGCGCGGTGATCATTTCCACCAGGGCCGAGGTGGTGTCCACGTTCGATTCCTCGAGTGAACCGGAGCCGATGGTGCCGAAGCCGGAGTTCCCTGCGACCCCGTTCACCGCCGCTCCCGAGGCATTGGTGGCCGACCAGCTGGCATTGCCGAGCTGCGCCAGACCCTGGACATTGGCGAAGTTGGCCAGTGCGATCTGTCCGAGCTCGACCGAACGCCCGTTCGTGAACTGGGCCTGCACCACGCCTGTCTGGTCGATGTTGATGCCGGTCAGCTGGCCGGTGGTGAAGCCGTCCTGCTGGACCGCGGTGACGGCGAAGTTGCCGCCGTACTGCGTGGTCTGCGCGAAGTTGAACGTCATATTAATGGCGGACGCCCCGGTGGCGGGCGTGTAGGCCGGGAAGGTGATCTGGCCATTCGCCGGGCTCACCAGCGCACCGCTGGAGGAGTAGTTGAGCGCCTGGGGCGTGCCGACGGCGGCACCGTCCACGTTGAGCTGCACGTCCCAGTCGTTGGCAGCTGCGCCCTTGATGAAATACAGACTCGCCGTATGGGCTGCTCCGAGTGAGTCGTACACCGTCAACGAGGTGGTGTTGTTGTAGCTGTTCGGGTCGCTGGGCGAGAACGGCGCGTTGGGGGGCGCCGTGGCGTTGGCCGGCAGATTCGCGGTGACCTGCGCCGTGGTGGTCGCCTGCGGGGAACTCTGGTTGGTGGTGAGGGAAATGTTCGCCAAGCCGCCAGTGTTGAAGCCGCCGTTGGCCAGCGGCGGGTACGCCTGCAGCGCTTCGCCCTCGGCGTTCACGATCTGGCCTGTGCTGTTTAGCTGGAATTCACCATCGCGCGTGTAGTTGATGGCGCCATTCTTGCTGACGATGAAGAAGCCGTTGCCGCTGACGGCAAGATCGAGCGTGTTGCCGGTGGTCTCGATGTTGCCCTGCGAAAACTGCTGGGCAACCTCGGCGACGGTCACGCCGTTGCCGATGGCGGTCACCCCCTGCTGCGTGGAGGAGAACAGGTCCGCAAACTCGGTACGTGCCCCCTTGAAACCCACAGTGGCGGCGTTCGCCAGATTGTTCGAAGTCACGGACAGGTCCTCGTTGGCGGCATTGAGGCCCGTGAGGGCGATGTTGAAGGACATGGATGGCTCTCCTGCGGGGGTTTTCGCTACTGAATATTGACTACGGAGCTCAGCGGCACCGTGCCGTTGGGCGTGTTGATCTGCAGAGTCTGCGTGGCCGGATCCATGGTCACGCTCGTGACCTTGCTGTAGAGCAGCGGGGACACGGTCTCATAGGAGCTGCCGACGGCGGCGTTGACGGCGATCGAATACTGACCGGCCGGGACCGCGGCCCCCGAGCTGCTGGTGCCGTTCCAGGTGAACGGCGTGTAACCGGATGCCTGCGGCGCGACGTTGAAACTGTCGACCAGAGCCCCATTCGCGTCGGTTACCGAGACGGTAAGCTGGTTGCTGCCGGCGGGCGCGACCACAGCACCGCTGAGGGTACCCCCCGAGGCCAGCGCAGCGCTGCTACCGGGCGCGAGCACGCTGTGGCCGAGCAGGGCAGTGCCGCTCAGCACCTGGGAAGCCTGCAGCCCGGAGGCCAGCCCCGACATGGTGCTCTGCAGACTCTGCAGGCTCGAGACCTCGCTCAGTCCCTCGATCTGTGCGAGGAACTGAGTCGGGTCCGTAGGATTCAGCGGATCCTGGTTCCGCATCTGGGTGCTGATGAGGCGCAGAAAGCCGGTCTGACTGATCTGCATGTTCGCCGGCAGGGCGTTCGAGAGACTGCCACTGCTGCTTGCGGTGGGGTCGCTCCCGGCGGCCGCGGCGGGCGGGGTGGTGTCCTTGGCACGCGCGTGCGGGAGCGCGTTCAGCATCAGTCCAAGCGGGATTGTCAGTGACATGCAGGGTCCTTTGATGCGGGTGTTTGGCTGCGCACTACTGGCCGAGCTTCAGAGTCGCGAGCATCAGGTCCTTGGCGGTGCTCATGACCTCAATGTCGTTCTGGTAGGCGCGCGAGGCGGAAATCATGTCGGTCATCTCTTCGATGACGTTGACGTTCGGCGTGTAGACGTTTCCTGCGGCATCCGCCAGCGGATTGCCCGGGTCATGGCGCGTCGTGGGCGGCGCCGGACTCTCGACGATGCCGCTCACGCGCACGGCCGCGGCATTGCGTGCCGACAGGGCGGCGTGCACGGCCTGGAAGACCGGGTGACGGGCGCGGTAAACCGTGGCCGGATCGCCGCTCACGCTGTCAGCATTGGCGAGGTTGCTGGCGACGGTGTTAAGGCGCACGGACTGCGCCGAGAGTCCCGAGCCGGCGATGTCGAATACCTTGAAGGATGACACGGGGGCTGTCCTATTGTCCGGTGATGGCAGTCATGAGGCCCTTGAACTTCTCCGACAGAAACGTGAGCGCGGACTGGTAACGCACGGTGTTGTCGGCGAACGCCGCCTGTTCGAGCTGCACGTCCACCGTGTTGCCATCGAGCGAGGGGGCGAGCGGCACGCGATACTTGAGCGTGCTGCCCGGGCTTGGCGCGGTTGCGGCCGCCGTGCTCACCGGCATGGCGTGCGCCGGCGCCAGCGGCAGCGCGCCGGTGGCGCCGCCGGCACCTGCGCTCAGCAGCGCCTTGAAGTCGACGTCGCGTGCCTTGAAGTTGGGTGTGTCCGCATTGGCGAGGTTGTTCGCCAGCACCGCGGTGCGGCGTGCGAACACCTTCAGCGCATCGGCGTGTACACCCAGGTAGGCATCGAGGTTCAATGGCACGGCTTGCTCTCCGATCCGGTCCTGATGGGCTATAGCAAGGCCCATGCCAGCCCCGGCTGGTGGTGCCCGGAGCACACGCGGTGCCCGGCGTGTGATCGCTGTCACGCTCCCTGGAGGCAACTCCTTGCCGCGGCGGCTGCCGCCGCGCCCAGTCCGATGCCGCTGGCGCGCCGTTTGCACATCTTTATCTACTGTCATAGCCCCATGAGGCTCCTCGTGCCCAAAGCGTCAAAAGTCCGTCGCTGCCCTGCGCTGCCCGCGCTCGCGGCCTGCGCCGGCGGGTTCGCCGCGGCGCTCGGCCCTGCCATCGCAGCCGAGGCGGCCGCAGAGTCGCTCGAGCGCATCCGCGCCGCCGCCGAGGAGCAGGTGCGGGCCCAGGTGCATGGCGCGGGCTTTGAACTGCGTCTGCAGGCCGGTGCCCTCGATCCGCGACTCCACCTGGCGCACTGCAGCCGGCCCCTGACGACTTCGATGCCCGCGGGGCCCGGGTTTGGCGCGCGGCTGACCGTGCGGGTGAGTTGCGAGGGCGGGCCGGTGGCGTGGGCACTCTTCGTGCCGGTCACGGTGGAGTCCGAAGTGCGCGTACTCGTGCTGCGCCAGGCGGCCTCGCGCGGCAGTCGCATCTCGGCCGAGGACGTAGTTGCGGAATCGCGCCGCGTCGCGGGTCTGCCCGGTGCCTACATCACCGAGACGACGGCGCTGAGCCGCCGGACTCTGGTCCGCACCGTGCCCGCGGGCACGGTGCTTACCGCCGAGCTGTTACAGTCCGACTACCTCGTGCGTCAGGGACAGCCGGTGACGCTGGTGGCCTCCGCCCCGGGGATCGAGGTGCGCGCACCGGCCAGGGCGCTGGAGGACGCGCGCGAGGGTGCACGTGTACACGTACAGAACCTCGCCTCGCAGAAGGTCGTGCAGGGCGTCGTCGACGGCAGCGGGCTGATCTATGTCACACCCTAAAGATTTCGGGCTGCGCGCCGCTAACTCCCTACGAGAGCGGGCAGGAGACTGAACGTGTCAAACAAGATCAATGAGTTAAATGGCGCTACCGCCGACTCTACGGCGACGCTGCGCTCAGCCCGCTCGCCCGGAGCTTCGACTGCCGGTGGCGCAGGTTCCGCCGCAATCAAGGAGACCGCGGCGGCGCCGAGCGACGTACATATCACTGGCACGGCGGCACAGCTTGCCGATCTGGAGCAGGTGCTGCGCCAGCCCCTGGTGCTCGACAGCGCGCGCATTCAGGCGCTGCGCACGGCGATCGAGCAGGGGCAGTACACGGTACAGCCCGATCACATCGCGGCGCAGTTGCTGCAGTTCGAGCAGGCACTGGCGACGCTGCGTGCCAAGAGCACCGGCGAACCGCCGGCTTCCTCCGACGAACCGTAACGGCGGCCCGGCTCATGGATGCTGCCTTGTGCCACGAGCACCTGCGCGAGCTGCTGCGCGAGGAGATAAGCCTGCTGCAGCAATTGCACGCGCTCCTGGAGCAGGAGCGCGCCGTCATCGGTAACGGCGATATACAGGTGCTGGAACGCACCACGGCCCAGCGTCAGGAGCGCATGGCGGCCCTGGCCGGCACCGACGAGCAGCGACGTGCGCTGTGTCGCATGCACGGTGAGACCGCCGATGCGGCTGGTCTGCAGCGACTGCTGCGCTGGTGCGATCCGCGCGGCGAGCTGGCGCCGGCGGTGCGGGAATGCCGCGAGCGTGCCCTGCAATGCCGGCAGCTCAACGACCGCAACGGCCTGATGGTCAGTGCGCGACTGAAGCGTGTGGATGCGCGGCTGCAGGCGCTGCGCGCGCGTGCCGACCGTACGCTGACCTATGGTCCGTGTGCCGCACTGGACGGCGCGCGCACCCGGCGCGACCTGGGCGCGGTCTGAGCCGCACTAGAGCCGCCCTGGCCCCTACATCCCCAGGGCCTGACGCAGCGTCTCGATCTCACTTTCGGATTCGGCGATCAGCTTCTCGTAGGCCGGCATGTCCATGTGCATGCGGGCGCAGGCGGTCACGTCCTGCAGGTTCAGCTCGATCGACTCCGGCCACTGCTTGTAGACCGCCAGCAAAGAACTGACGGTCAGCACGTCGGTGAGATCGGCCGGCCCCGTGTGCCGGCGGGTGAAATCCTCGTACTCGCTCACCGCCGTCACGATTTCGGCCGGCATGGCCCAGTTCTCCAGCAGCGCCTTGGCAATCGGCGCGCTCCAATCGCGGATGACCTGGTTCAGGCTCGCCGGATCGGCAAACAGCGCCGCGTGCCGCGCGGAGCGCGCCAGGATGTACAGGCGGCCGATACCGTGCAGGAGGCCCGCGAGCAGGGCAGTGTCCGGGTTCACGCTGCTGTGGCGCCGCGCCACGACGTAGGACATCGCGGCTACGGCGGCGCTGCGCTGCCAGAGCTGCTCGAGCGGGCGCTCGAGCCCCTTCAGGGTGTCGGTCTTCTTCAGCTGCGCCATAGCAAAACTGATGGCCGCGCTGCGCACCATGTTGAATCCCATGCGCGCGACCGCCGTGCGCAGGTCAGTGAGCGGCTTGCCGGTCGTGTTCAGCGCGCGGGAATTGGCGATGCGCAGCAGCTGCGCGGCCAGGGCCGGCTCGGAGCTGATGACGCGTACTACCTTCTCGGCGGGCACCTGCTCATCCGCCAGCACCTGGCGCACGCGCATGGCGATGTCCGGAAAGCTCGGCAGGTCGATCTTGCCGCGGTTGAGTTCGGTGGCCAGTTCCTGCACGAAGGCGAAGGCCTCCTGGTGTGCAGGGGCTTGCGGTGCGGATTGGGCGGCTTTCATGGAGTGTTACCGGTTCTTACAGCTGGATTCATCATGGTGTGCGGCAGCGGCTGCCTGTCAGGTGCCTGTAGCCCTGGCAGTGCCGTGCAGACGACATACCAGTTCGGCCTCGTTGGCCGACAGTCCGCAGCTGGAAACGAGCTCGTCGGCTCGGGCACCGCCGCGGGCGAGGCGGATGGCGATCGGGTAGCCCGGCAGTGCCCGATTGTTCGCCGTGTCGCGGCCGGAGCGCTCGAGTGCTTCGCTGATCTGGGCGACGGCCGTGCGCAGCGCCACGTGGCGCGCGTCAATCGCATCCAGGCGCTGCAGGAGTTCCGTGTTGTGTGCGAGTGCCAGCTCGCACTGGCGCGCTGCGGCCCGACGCCAGGCGGCGAAGCTGATTGCGGCGAGCACGAAGCAAACCACCAGGAAGGCGGCGCGTCCGATGAGCAGCCACTGGTCCCAGGTGAACGACAAGTCCATGGCATCAGTCTCCCGTGACGGCAGTCACGCGGGCCGGGGCCACGCGATCTCCCGCCGTCGAAAAGTTGGCGCGGCAGCGCCGCGCTGCAGCCTTACGTTGCATGATCCGTGCCATCCGTCGCCGCCTCGGCGGGCGGCGCGGGAATCCCCGGAGCCGCGATGTTGCCGCGCGGCGCGGTGAACAAGGGCGACGCACCGTCGGTCAGTCCGGTCGAGAGGATGACCACGACGACACGGCGGTTGGCATTGCGACCCTGCTCGGTGGCGTTGTCCTGCGCTGGATGTTCCTCACCCAATCCCACGACCGCGAGGCGCCCCGGCGCAACACCGTGGCTGGCGAGCATGCGCACCACCGTGCCGGCCCTGGCGGCCGAGAGTTCCCAGTTCGAGTAGAACACCGCCGTGCGGATCGGCACGTTGTCGGTGTGTCCCTCCACGCGGACCGCGTTGGGCAGCGGCGCGAGCACGCCCGCGAGCTGCTCGATGATGCTCGCCGCATGCGGTGCCAGCTGCGCGCTGCCGCTCGGAAACAGCAGGTCTGCCCGGATCTCCACTTCGATCCACAGGTCGCTGCGCCGGATGACCACGACCTTCTTACGCACCAGGTCCTGCATCGCCTGCTCGACGCTCTGCGCCACAGTGGCCAGCGCCTCGGAGGCCTGCGCCAGCGCGGCGTTACGCTCGCTCTCCGCATCGGGCAGTCCTGTCGATTGCGAGGGCAGCTTGACCGGTACCGGCGTGAGAAGTGAGCGCGGCTGACCCTTGAGGGTCTGCTGCTGCACGATGCTGGTATGGATGTCGGCGCCGGAGCCGACTTGCTTCTCGCCGCTCTGCACCGGCTCCAGGGTGCGCGGCGTGCCGCGGAAGGCCGCATACAGCGAATCCGACAGCACGCGGTACTTGCCCTCGTTGACCGAGGAGATGGCATACATGACGACGAAGAATGCCAGCAGCAGCGTAATGAGGTCGCCGTACGGGATGGCCCAGCCCTCGTGATTGACGTGCTCTTCGTGACGTTTGGCGCGGCGGCTCATGGGAATGCCTCAACTCTCAGTGCAGGTAGCCCTGGAGCTTGGACTCGATGATGCGCGGGTTTTCCCCCTGGGCGATGGACAGCATTCCATCGATCACCATCTCGCGCAGTTGGGTCTGGTGCTGGATGATCAGTTTGAGCTTGGCTGCCACCGGCAGAAAGAACAGGTTGGCCATGCCGATGCCGTAGATGGTGGCGGTGAAAGCCGCGGCGATGCCGTGACCCAGCTTGCTCGGGTCAGCGAGGTTCTGCAGCACCGCCATCAGGCCGAGCACCGCGCCGATGATGCCGAGGGTGGGTGAATACACGCCCATGCCCTCGAACACCTTGGCCGCCGTGGTATCAGCGTGTTCGCGCGTCTGCAGCTCAACGCTCATGACGCTACTGATGTTGTCCGGCTCGCTGCCGTCTACGACCAGCTGCAGCGCCTTCTTCACGAACTCGTCGCTCTCGCGCGTGATCTGCGGCTCGAGGCCGAGCAGTCCCTGCTTGCGCGCGGTGTTGCTCCACTCAACGATCTTGGCGATGAGCACCACCCCGTCGGCGGCCGGAGGGCGCACGATCCAGGGAAAGATCCCCATCGCACGGCGCATGACGCCCCAGGGCGTCTGGATGCAGATGGCTGCCATGGTGCCCACCACTACGATCATGAAGGCGGCGGCGGACAGCAGCGCCATGAGGCCGGCGCCCTTGAGCACCGCACCCACCAGCAGCGCACACAGCGCGAGAACCAGGCCAATGACGCTTAAAATATCCACGGCAAGCTACCCGGATCCTTGTTCGTACTGTTCACTTGGAGCTCTCGCCGGGGCCGCCGCGCCAGACGGCGAGCCGCGCACGCAGCCGCGTCAGCGCCTGGCCATGCAGCTGGCAGACGCGCGATTCGGTGACGTCCAGGACCGCACCGATTTCCTTCAGGTTCAGCCCCTCGCTGTAATAGAGCGACATGACGAGCCGCTCGCGCTCCGGCAGGTTCTCGATGGCCTGTGCCAGCGCGGTGCGGAACTGCTCGTCGGCTGCGTCCTCGAACGGGTTGGCGTCATCGGCGTACTGGTCACTGCCCGCATCCTCGATGCTGGCCAGCTGACAGCTGGCAGCATCCTGCAGCAGGCGGTGGTACTCCGCGAGCGCGATGCCCATGTGCTGCGCCACCTCGACGTCGCGTGCATCGCGCCCGGTGCGCTGCTCGATCTCGCGCACCGCGGCCGCGATGGCACGCGCGTGTCGATGCACCGAGCGCGGCGCCCAGTCGAGCTTGCGCAGTGCATCGATCATGGCACCACGGATGCGGATGCCCGCGTATGTCTCAAAACTCGCTCCACGGTTCATGGCCCAATTCGCTGCTGCCTCCATCAATCCCAGCATCCCGGCCTGGATCAGGTCATCGACCGCAACCGAAGGGGGTAAGCGCCCCACCAGGTGGTAGGCGATGCGCTTGACCAGTTCGGCGTGCCGGACGATCAGCTCATCGCTGCTCATCCCGCCCATCGCCGCGCCGGCGGCATAGCGGCCGACTGCATTCACGGCACGGCCACCGGGCAACTGCGGCTGCGGCGCACCAGACGCTCCACGAAGAACTCAATGTTGCCGCGCGGACCGTCAGGTATCGGCCATGTATCGGCACGCTCCGCCAGTTTCTTAAATGCCCGGGCGGCCGGGCTCATGGGATAGCGCTCCAGCACGGTGCGCTGCTCGCGCACCGAGCGGCGCACGGCCTCGTCGGCCGGGATTTCCCCGGCAAACTCGAGTGTTACGTCGAGGAAGCGCGCGGTTACCCGCGCGAAGCGCTGGAACAGCTGCTCGCCAGAGCGTACGCCATGGGTCTGGTTGGTGGCGATCAGGAAGCGGCGCACGCCGTGTCTGCGACTGAGTACCTTGACGAGCGCGTAGGCGTCGGTTAGCGAGGCCGGCTCATCGCACAGCACGACCAGCACGTGTTGTGCGGCCTGCGAGAACTCGAGCACGCTCGGCATCAGGCCGGGTGCGGTGTCGATGATCAGCGTATCGAGCGGCAAGGCGAGCGTGCCGAAGCTGCGGATCAGGCCGAGCAGCGCTTCGGCGCCCAGCTGCGCCAGTTCGAGCGAGCCGGAAGCTGCCGGCAGCAGCCGAAAACCCTGCGGGGTCTCGAGCAGAACTTCCTCCAGGGTGCGCTCGCCGCTGAGTACGTGTGCGAGGGTGTACTCGGGCGAGAGTCCGAGCAGCACGTCCGCATTGGCCAGGCCCAGATCGCCGTCGAGCAGCACGACACCGCGGCCGCGCTGGGCGAGTGCTGCGGCCAGATTCACTGCAACGCTGGTCTTGCCGACCCCGCCCTTGCCGCCGGTGACGGCGATGGCGCGCACCGGCTGCGTCAGGGCATCGAGCCGCGTGTTGCGCAGCAGATTGAGCTCAGGCGCCGGCATGCTTCACCTTGCCGAAGCGGTGCCGCAGCAGGTCCTCGTCCGCGTTTGCACCATTGTCCCTGGCCAGCGCCACCGCACGTGAGACCAGGTCGAGCGCCCGTGCGGGGCGCAGGTCCTCCGGAATGCGCTGGCCGTCGCTGATGTAGGAGAGGCGCAGCTGCGAGCGCGCGAGCACTGAGAGCGCGCCCCCGAGGCTGGCCGCCTCGTCAAGCTTGGTCAGCAGCGCGCTGCCCGGATGCGCCGGTTCGAAGCGGCGTACGACTTCCTCCAGCGCCGCGGCCTGGGTGCTCGCGGACAGCACCAGCACCGATTCAAGCTGCGAGGCGCAGTTGGCCAGTACGCCGAGGCGCGCGGCGAACTTCGGGTCGCGCACGCTGGTTCCCGGAGTGTCGATCAGCACCAGACGATAGTGCGAGAGTTCCGCCAGCAGCTGCGGCAGGTCGGAGAAGCGATCCGGCACGTGCACCGAGGCGCCGAGCAGCTGCCCCAGCGTCTGCAGTTCCTCGCGAGCACCCATGCGCGCGCAGTCCGCCGGCACCAGCGCCAGGTCGCGTGCGCCATGGCGCAGCGTCCAGCGCACCGCGATTTTCGCCAGGCAAGTCGTTTTCCCGACCCCGGTGAGGCCGATGAAGGCCAGCCGCCCACCGGAGTCGGTCCAGCGCTCGCCAGTGACCGGCAGGTACTGGGCGAGCGCGGTGAAGGCGAAGCGGCGCGCGTAGGTAGGGTCACTGTCCTGCGGCAACTGATCAGCGATGCGCTGCGCGAGGTCCGGCGCGAGGCCGATCTCAGTCAGCTCGCGCAGCAACTCGGCCTGCACGGGCAGGCGCCGTGTCAGATCGCTCCAGGCGAGCTGCGCCAGCTGCGTCTCCAGCATGTGGCGCAGTGATTTCAGCTCCTGCTGCACGCTCGGATTGAGCATGGCTTCGCCCACCTCGATCGCGGGCACGCTGGGCTCGATCGCCACGGCGCTCGGCGGCTGCGGGGGCGGTTCGGCGGTCGCGAGCCCGGTCGGCACGCACTCCGGCGGCAGCTCGGCCGCCTCCACGTCGGCGCCGGCGGTCACTTCGACCCCCTCGCTGGTGCGACAGGAGGACAGGATGATCGCGTTTTCACCCAGCCGCTCGCGGACGGCGCGCAGCGCGAGCCTGGTGTTGGGTGCGACCTGACGGATGATTCTCATCTGCTGTCTCCTGAACTAGGGGGGTCTGTCTTCAGCGTCCCACGGTGTTAACCAAGCGGACCTTGCGGTTGTCCGGGATCTCATTCCACGCCAGTACGTGCAGGCCGGGGACGCTGGCGCGCACGAAGCTGGCCAGCGCGGGTCGCAGCGCCGGCGTGACCAGCAGCACCGCCGGCTCGCCCTCGAGCTCGCGCCGCTGCGTGGATTCGGCCAGTCGTTGCCGCAGTTTCTCGGCGAGGCCGGGCTCGAGTGCCGCGTTGGCACCGGCGGTGAGCGCGCTGCTCAGCAGCCGTTCGAGGTCTGCATCGAGGGACATGACCGGCACTTCCTGGGCATTGCCGGCGATGTCGGAAAGAATCTGTCGCCCCAGTGCGATGCGCACCTGGCTTTGCAGGCTGACGGGGTCCGCTGCGCGCGGTGCCTGCTCGGCAATCGTCTCCAGGATCGTGCGCATGTTGCGCAACGGCACGTGCTCGGCCAGCAGGCCCTGCAGCACGCGCACCAGTGTTGCGAGCGGCACAACGCGTGGCACCAGCTCCTCGACCAGCTTGGGTGCGCTCTTGGCGGCGCCGTTGAGCAGCTGCTGCACTTCTTCGTGACCGAGCAGCTCATGGGCGTGGGTCTGCAGCAGCGTGCTCAGGTGGGTCGCGATGACGGTGCTGGGATCGACCACCGTGTATCCCAGCGTCTGGGCATGATCGCGGGTCGCAGGCTCGATCCAGACCGCTTCCATGCCAAAGGCTGGATCGCGCACGGCCACGCCCTGCAGTGGTCCGAACACCCGACCGGGGTTGAGCGCCAGCTCCCGCTCGGGATGGATGACGCCCTCGCCGACCGCTACTCCGCCAAGGGTGATGCGGTAGGCGTTGGGCGGCAGCTCGAGATTGTCACGGATGTGTACGGCCGGAATCAGAAAGCCGAGCTCCTGCGAGAGCTTGCGCCGTACGCCACGCACGCGCGCGAGCAACTCGCCGCGCGGCTTGGAATCGACCAGCGGCACCAGGCGATAGCCGAGCTCGAGCCCCACGCGGTCAACGGGTGTGACATCGTCCCAGCTGAGCTCACGGTTTTCGGTCGCGACCTGTGGCAACGGTGTCGGGTCCGGCGCCGGCATCGCCGCGGCGCGGCGCCGCAGCAGCAGCCAGGCAGCCCCGCCGCAGACCGCCGCCATGAGCAGGAACACCGCATTGGGCATCCCGGGAATCAGCCCCATGACGCCGAGCAGCGCGGCGGCGACCGCCAGGGTCTGGCTGTTGCCGAACAGCTGTCGCCGCAGCTCGCCACCCACGTCCTGGGGGCGCGACATGCGGGTGACGATGATCGCCACGGCGGTCGAGAGCAGCAGCGCGGGCAACTGCGCGGCCAGACCGTCGCCGATGGTGAGCAGCGTGTAGGCGCGTGCGGCCGCGGCGATCCCCAGGCCGTGGCCCAGAGTGCCGATGGCGAGTCCGCCCACCATGTTGATGAAGAGGATGAGGATGCCCGCCAGTGCATCACCGCGCACGAACTTGCTGGCGCCGTCCATGGCACCGTAGAAGTCCGCCTCGGCGCGCACCTCGGTACGCCGCACGCGTGCCTCCTCCTGATTGATAAGGCCGCTGTTGAGGTCGGCGTCGATCGCCATCTGCTTGCCGGGCATGGCATCCAGGGTGAAGCGCGCGCTGACCTCCGAGATGCGCCCGGAGCCCTTCGTGACCACCACGAAGTTGATGATGGTGAGAATCACGAACACCACCACGCCGACCGCGAAATTGCCGCCGATCACGAACTCGCCGAAGGACTTGATGACGTGCCCAGCCGCCTGCGGCCCGGTATGCCCGTTCAGCAGCACCACGCGCGTGGAGGCGACGTTCAGCGCCAGGCGCAGCAGGGTCGCCAGCAGCAGTACCGTCGGAAAGGTGCCGAACTCGATCGGACGGGTCACGTAAAACACCGACATGACGATCACGATCGACAGCGCGATGTTGAAGGTGAACAGCAGGTCCAGCGTCCACGGCGGCAGCGGCAGCACGATCATCGCCAGCACGGCCAGGACACCCGCCGGAACGCCGAGCCCGTGCCGCAGCAGATCGGCCAGGTTGAAGGCCGGGGTAGTGGTGGCGCCGGCGCTGCTCATGCCTCAGCCCCCGCTTCCAGCTCCAGCGTCGGCCGCGGCGGTACCTCGGTGCCGAACCTGAGCGCCGTGCGTACGTGCGCGAGGTAGGTGAGCACCTGCGCGACCGCCACGTACAGGGACACCGGGATCTCGGCGCCGATTTCCACGTGGCGGTGCAGGGCGCGCGCCAGCGACGGCGCCTCGAAGATCGGTACGTTATGCTCGCTCGCGACTTCGCGGATGCGGGCAGCGATCAGGTCCCGCCCCTTGGCCACGACGACGGGCGCACGCATGCGCGCCTCGATGTAACGCAGCGCGACCGCATAGTGCGTCGGGTTCACGACCACCACGTCGGCCTTCGGAACCTCGGCCATCATGCGGCGGCGGGCGAGCTCGCGCTGGATGCTGCGGATGCGCCCCTTGGTCTCCGGGGCACCTTCGCTTTCCTTCATCTCCTCGCGCACCTCGGCTCGCGTCATGCGCAGCCGGCGCGCGTGCTGCCACAGCTGCCAGGGCACGTCGGCGGCGGCGATCAGCGCCAGCGTGCCTGCGAGCATGAGGAAGATGTCGCCGATGATGCCCGTGGCCTGCGGCAGCGCGGCCCGCGGCGCCATGGCCGCGAGCGCCTCGATCTGGGGGGCCTGATGCCAGAGTGCCAGCGACCCCACGATCGCGATCAGCAGGAACTTGAGGAAGGCCTTCAGCAGCTCGATGACCCCGCTGGCCGAGAACATGCGCCCGAATCCCACCATCGGGTTCAGCCGCGCAGGATCCGGTGCCAGGGCGTTGAGCGTGAAGTTCCAGCCGCCGACCGCCATTGGCGCCGCCAGCGCCGCCAGCATGCACAGCCCCCACAGCGGCGCGGTGGCCAGCAGTGCGCGGGCCACGGCCGGGGCAACGGCGCTCAGTGCCAGTGTCTCATCGAGCGCCTGCTCGCGTGTCAGGGTGAGGCTATTGCTGAGCAGCCTGCTCAGCGCCGCGCCGCCATGGGGGCCGAGCAGCTTCAGCCCCAGGGCACAGACCATGAGCACGGCGGCGGCGCTCAGGTCGCGAGAGCGCGGGACCTGGCCGGCCTCGCGCGCACGCTCGCGTCGCCTGGCTGTGGATTGTTCGGTGCCTTCTTGTTCGTGTTCGGCCATCTGGCTACCCCGGGGCTCCGATGAGCACGCCGAGCATGCGGAACGCGTTTTGCAGGCTATGGATGAACGTCGCTTGCACCGCCACGAGGCCCGCGAGCACGACCAGCAGGCCGCACAGCAGCGACACCGGCAGGCCCACGGCGAACAGATTTAGTGCCGGGGCCGCGCGGCTCATGACCCCGAACGCCAGTTGCACCACGATCAGCGCGGTGATGCCGGGCAGCGCGACCGAAAGCGCTCCGGAAAACAGCGTGCTGCCGAAGCGCGCCACCGCCTCCAGGTGTACCGCCGTGAATCCCGTGCCGGCGACCGGCAGGGTGGTGAAGCTCTGCACGAGGGTCTCGACGAAACGCAGCGGGCCGTTGAGAACCAGAAAGGTGAGCGTCACGAGCAGGCTGTAGAGCTGGCCGACGGCCGGGGTGCTGCTGCCGCTGCCGCGCTGCGG
>Ga0335079_10004357_pt1 | contig 16294 bp, 15 predicted proteins | sample Lox_Sample_33_FD_206719 | JGI IMG/M metagenome (GOLD analysis project Ga0335079, IMG submission 206719) | Soil microbial communities from Loxahatchee National Wildlife Refuge, Florida, United States - Lox_Sample_3.3 | ecosystem: Environmental > Terrestrial > Soil > Wetlands | place: USA... | reverse complement strand
GGCGCGGCGCTGATCGCCTGTTACGCTCCGGCGAGGCGAGCGGCGCGAATCGATCCGATGGTGGCGCTCCGATGCGATTGAGATCATCAGACAGGAGAAAAATTATGAAGCGTGTTGTGGTAGGAATCACCGGCGTAGCGGCAATTCTGGCCGCGCTCATGCTGGAAGGCGGAGACCGGCCGGAGACCGATGGCCCGCAGTTCACCGCGGAGGGACAACTGATCCGGCCGACCGACTACCGGGAGTGGGTCTACTTGAGTTCCGGGCTGGGGATGGTCTACGGACCAGCTGCGGAGGGCGCCTCTGAGGCCGCTCCGCGGTTCGACAACGTCTTTGTCAACCCGGCAGCCTACAAAGCTTTTATGGCGACGGGGAAGTGGCCCGACAAGACCATTTTCGTGTTGGAAGTCAGGGCATCGGAATCGAAGGCATCCATCAATAACGGCGGGCGATTCCAGAGCTTCCTCGTCGGTATTGAGGCCGAAGTGAAAGACGAGAAGCGCTTTCCCGGCAAGTGGGCGTTCTTTGGGTTCGGCATGTCGGCCTCTCCAGCCAGGATGCTGCCCACCACCGCCCAGTGCTACTCCTGTCACAGCACCAACGGGGCGGTCGACAATACGTTCGTCCAGTTCTATCCCACGCTTCTCGAAGTTGCGCGGAGCAAAGGCACGCTCAACGCCAAGATCGCGCAGGCGGAAGCCGCTGAAACGCAGGTGGTCGACGTTGTGTGCAAAATGGCCGTAGACCCCAAGCACGCGCTGAAGACGGAGTACAAAGGAAAGACGTATTACTTCTGCCAGCAGGACTGCAAGGACAATTTCGAACGGTCGCCCGACACGTACTTGAGCGCGGCGAAATAACCGCCCAAAAAGGAAAAGGTTCCAAGTGACTCAGTGAACAACGCAACTCCCACCGGCATGCACGGCATGAGTCTTGCGATTGGAATGACTGAACGTTATCTCCTTCGCTCCCCGCTGCTCCTTTTGTAGAACCGCGGATTAACGCTCCAGAGCCCGTCTGCTAGCCCTTCCCAACCGGAACTTGCAGCTCGAAACGGCTTTTCACTAACCCTCCGCGACTGCCCGTTGCCGAGCCACCGTTTAGGGTTCGAACGCTCCCAGCCTGCTTCTTCGCTGCTTCGCTGAACTTTGCCCCAGACCCGTTCGGCCTGCCGCTCCTTCACCCCGGCTCGGTTTGCCCCAGCCATGGCAAATTCATTGCGACTTGCCCGTTGCCTAGTTCTCAGCCCAACTGTCTCTTGCGGCCCACCGATCTCCGCTCCCCTTTGGGATTCTTAGGCCCCTCTGGATCGAAGCTTCAATCGCTTTGCCGTTCGAGAAGCTCACCCTTATGCTCGGCCCGATTTCCCTTCGCTCCCCGCTGGCGCTCCGTTTGATTAGTTTGCCTGCGGATCAACGTTCCAGGATCGCTACCGCTCACCAGGTTTGCTGTCCCTTGAACCTCTTGGAACCTTCTTCATAATGCTCGCAGAAGCAGTTTCCGTCAAACAAAATCTCAGCCGGGGATGGCCTTTTCCTCAGTTTTGTTAACATTTGGTTTCATATAGTTAACAATGGAAGGCGGTGGATTGCTGGTGGATAAATCAGGAAGAGATGGAGTTGTTTTATTTCGGAGTCGTCAGTTTTAAAATAGTGCCCGTGTCGGTGGCTACCCAGATGTTTCCGGCATCCACGGCGGAGATCAGGGCCTTGTGAGCAGTGGCGCGATAGTCCACTTCCATTGGCTGCCAGTTGGCGAGATCATCACTGCGCCACACCTTGAGTTTTCCGGGCACGGGACTTTCGGTCAACCGGTCCTGCTTCTCGATGCCGGCGATATAAGCGGGGCTGGTGGGCGGCAGCGCCACGTCTGTAATGAGCTGGTTCTTTTCGCGGAAGACGCGATCGCTCTTGCCGCTGTCCCAATCAATGCGAAAGACTTCTGACGGCCAGTCAAAGGAGTCGCTGAACTCGATCACGCCGAGTCCATATCCGGAGAGCGAGAGCCGCACGCTCGTCACGTGCCCGAAAAGCGATCCGGTGCTGGCGTCCCACGTTTTGCCCCCATCCTTGGTCTGAAGGAAGACGGACACTCGCGGCGTCTCCCGGCGGGAACGCGGCGCGGCCGGACTCATCCACTCGGGCAAGCCGCTCCGGGCCGGAGGCTGATCCCAGCCCGTAATAATTCCCGCGCTGGCGCCCGCAAAATCGATCCAGTTATAAACCGTGCGCTCGGCTGTGGCATCAGGCTGCGCCGCGAAGGGCATGGCGGTCCACTCCTTGCCACCGTCGGTGGTCTCGTAGACTTTTTTTTGCTCCCCGACAGCCCACCCATGCTGGCCGTTCACGAATTGGACGCGAACTGCGTCACTGAGCGAACTGATCTTGGTCCAGACACGGCCGCCGTCCTCGGTATGCCAGATCGATCGATCGGCGACGATCCAGCCTTGCCGTTCATCCAGGAAAAAGAGGGACATCGGCACCTCTTTTATGGGCGCGAGCGTCCAATGCAATCCGCCATCGTCGCTGGTGAGCGTGCTGGGCTTGATCTTGCCGTTCTTATCGACCAGGAATCCAGCGGCTATGCCGTGCTGCGCGCTGACAAATTTGAAGTCGTTAATGACCAGGGAGGAATCCAGGCGCTCATAGAAGTAAAGCCGCCGCCATCGCTCTTCGCTTTGCGCGGGGCCCGCGGCACAGGTAGCTGCCCCGGCGACGACGGCCACAAACGCCACTAAAACGCGGCTGAGCATTAGCGGTTCGGCTGAACTGGTCCCGAAGAAAGCACCAGTTGGACATGATTGGCCTCGGCCATGGCCGTGGGTTCCATGCGCGCCAGCACCAGCACGCATCCGACTTGCTCGCCAACCGTGGTGAGCACTTCCATTTCGCTGCCGGTGTGCTGATGCGGCACGCGGTGCTGTACGTTGATGACGCCCACCACGCGGTTCCGCGCAATCACCGGGGCAGACAGAAACGCCTCGAAGCTGTCTTCGGGCAGATCACCGAAGTACTTGAAACGTGAATCCTTGTAGGCTTCGCGCGAAATAGCTAACAAGCGCCGTTCCCGCGCCACCCAGCCCGTGAGACCTTCGCTCAGCCGCAACCGGACTTTGCCGATGGTGGAGGGGTGCGGCGTGTTGGAGGCGCACAGCACCAGTTCATCCTGGTCGAGGAGATAGACCAGGCAGGAATCGCACTCCATAAACTCCACGATAAGCGAAACGATGCCTTGCAGAACCTCCTGGAGGCTCATCTCGCGCACCATGAAGCGGCTGATCTTTTGGAACACGCGCAGTTGCTGCTCGGTGCGCTGGAGCCGCACTTCGAGCTCTCTGGTCTTGGGCATCCAACTCCATTATAGGAGCGGAAGGGGGCTAGGGGCGGGCTATGCCGTCACAGTCAACCCGGCGATCGTTTGCAACAGAACTTCCATGCGCACCGGCTTGGGCAGCATGCAATCCACGGAATCTCTTTCCGGCGCACCCGCCAGGTCTTCCGTCCAGCCCGAAGAGACGACGACCTTCAGCGGCCGCTTGCCGGATGCGCGCCCGTGCGCTTTCAGTGTACGGATCAGACTGAGGCCGTCCTCCATTTCTGGAACGCGCAAATCCATGACGACGATTTCGGGGTCGACTTCTTTGAGGAGTGCCACGGCCCTCGCGCACGTCTCTGCGATTCGTACCTGGTGCCCGGCTTGTTCGAGAACCAGGCCGTAGAACTCCAGAAGCTGCAGGTTATCGTCGACCAGAAGCACACTGCACATGGAATCGAACCCGGCTGCACTATCTTAAGAGATCTTCGAGTTGGATCTTGGTATCGGTCTTGTCGTCGCGGTATTTTACTATGACGGGCGTGTAGAGGGAAATCCCCCATTCTTTTCCCTGGCCAGTAGTGATGGCGCGTGAACCTGCAACCACCACGGCTTCTTCGGGAATGACCAGGGGCTCGTCATCGGTCGAGCGGTGTACGATTTTCCGCACTACGTCGTAAACCGGGGTGGAGCGGTTCAGGATGGCGCCTGTGCCCAGCACCGCGCGCCGCTTCACGACCGTGCCTTCGTAGACGCCGCAGTTCCCGCCAACCAGCACGTCGTCCTCGATGATCACGGGGAGGGCGCCCACGGGCTCGAGCACGCCGCCAATCTGCGACGCGGCCGAGATGTGGCAGTTTTTTCCAACCTGCGCGCAACTTCCCACCAGCGCGTGCGAGTCGATCATGGTGCCGTCACCCACATACGCTCCGGCGTTGATGTACATAGGCGGCATGCAAGTCACACCCCTGCCGATGAAGCAACCGTCACGAATGCTCGAGCCGCCGGGCACGATGCGGATGCCGCTCTGGGCCGCGAAACGCTTCACCGGGTACGTGGCCTTATCGAAGAAGGGCTGCCGCGTGCGGTCGACCGACATGTCGACCACGCCGCCCATGCGAAACCCGAGCAGAATGCCTTTCTTGACCCAACCATTCACACGCCAGCCGCTTCTGGCGGCGGCATCCGGTTCGGCCGCGCGGATGGCGCCGGCGTTCAGCGCGGCTTTGAACTCCGCGAATAGACGGAAATGGTCTTCAGTGTACGTCTGCGGTTTTTCATCGAAGAGCTTTTCGATTTCAGCCTGCAACGCGCACCTTCCGGTCCGCGAGCAGCCCCGCGCCGTCGAGAACCTTCTCAATCCTGGCGAGGTTTTCGGGCTTCGGCGGACACATGGGCAGGCGATAGACCGGCTCCACCAGACCCATTAGGGCCATCGCGGCCTTCACCGGAATGGGGTTCGATTCGATGAAATTGATGTCCATCAGCGGCAGATACTTGCGCTGTAATTTCCGGGCGCCCGCAAAATCGCCCGAAAGGCACAGCTGCGCGAGTTGCGTCATCTCCGCGGGGATTTCGTTCGATACCACCGAAATGACTCCGCGTCCGCCAAGCGCAATGAGCGGCAGCGTGATGGAATCATCCCCCGAAAGCACCGCGAAACTCTCGGGCACTTGCTGGATGATGGTGGCCATCTGCGCGATGTTGCCGGAAGCTTCCTTCACGCCCGCAATATTCTCGATCTGCGCCAGCCGCGCCATCGTGGCCGGCTCCACGTTGACGCCCGTGCGCCCTTGCACGCTATACACAACGATGGGGACGTGCACCGCTTCGGCAATGGCTTTGAAATGCTGATACAAGCCCTCCTGCGTGGGCTTGTTGTAATAGGGGGTCACGGAGAGGATGCCGTCAACGCCCAGGCGCTCGATTTCTCGAGCCAGCTCGAGCACCTCCTGAGTGTTGTAACCGCCCGCACCGGCCAGCACGGGTACTTTGCCCTTGGCTTCTTCGAGAGTGATCTCGGCCACGCGCAGGTGCTCCTCGCGCGTCAGGGTTGGATTCTCGCCCGTGGTGCCGCACGGCACCAGGAAATTAATGCCCGCCTGAATTTGCCTCCGGACGAGCTTGCGCACGGCAGCTTCGTCGAGCGAAAGGTCACGCCGGAATGGAGTGACCAGAGCGGTTCCGCATCCGGTAAACATGCAGCCTCCTACGAAAACAATATCTCACGAAACTCGTGAAAGCCCTTTTTACCCACCACCCATTGAGCGGCTTTCAAGGCGCCGCGCGCAAGGCCCTCGCGGCTTCGCGCTACGTGCCGCAGCGTGATCGTATCGGCCGCTGAATCGAAGCCGATCTCGTGGGTGCCGGGGTGCGCGCCGGCGCGGCTGGAACTGACGTCGATGGGGCGAGAGAAACCCGCGGCTTTCATCTCGTCCACCAGCTTGAGCAGCGTTCCCGAGGGCGCATCCTTTTTGGTGATGTGATGAATTTCCCACGCCCACGCCCCATACTCCGGTTCGGCCGCCAGAAGGCGCGCCGCCTCCGCCACCAGGCGCACAAACACGTTGACGCCGATCGAGTAATTGGGACTCCACACCAGCCCGATTCCATTCTTGTCGATGGCGGCTTTGACGCGATCGGCGCGATCCAGCCACCCGGTGGTGCCCAGCACCATGTTCACGCCCAGCGCTGAGATGCGCTCGACATTTTCCACAACCGCTGCCGGTATCGAAAAATCCACCGCCACATCGATGCCGCGAAAGTTCTCCGCTGTGACACCTTCGTAGTTCGCATTGTTGAATTCGTCGAGCTTCAGAGCCACCGCGAATCCGTAACCGGGAGCGAACTGCTCGATGAGTTTCCCCATCTTGCCGTACCCGATGATGGCCAAACGCCGCTCAGGCTGCGGCATCGGCGGCTCCATTCGTATCGAACACAGCCGGATCCAACTGGGCGAAAAACTCGCGATGCAGCAATTCGACGGCCCGCTTGAGATCCGCCCCGGCGACCACGAAGCTCAGGTTCAGCAGCGAGGCGCCTTGCGAGATCATGCGGATGTTCACGGATTCAAGCGCGTGAAACACGCGCGCCGCCACGCCGGGTGTATAGCGGATGTTGTCGCCCACCAGGCACACGATGGCCTGGTCTTCCTCTATCGAGACCTCGGAAAACTCGCGCAGCTCGGCGCAGATGCCGGCCAGGCGATGCGGGTTGTCGATCGTCAGCGAAACGCTCACCTCGGACGTGGCCACCATGTCCACCGGCGTCTCCAGGCGCTCGAACACGTCAAAAATGCGCTTGAGAAATCCATGCGCCATGAGCATGCGCGTCGAGTGGATATTCACCAGCGTGATTTTGCGCTTGCAGGCGATGGATTTCACCGTATTCTTGCATGGCACCGATTCCGAAACGATGCGCGTTCCCTCAACCTGCGGCCGGCGCGAATTCAGAATCAGCACCGGGATATTCTTCTCCACTGCGGGAATGACGGTTGCCGGATGCAGCACTTTCGCGCCAAAGTAGGCCAACTCGGCGGCTTCAGCGAAGGAGATGATCTTGACCCGATGGCCACCGGAAAAAATCGTGGGATCGGCGGTGAGCATGCCGTCGACATCCGTCCAGATCTGGATTTCCTCGGCTCCGATGCCCGCGCCCACGATGGATGCCGTGAAATCGGACCCGCCGCGGCCCAGCGTGGTGGTGACGCCTTCCTCGGTCGCGCCGATAAAGCCGCCCATCACGACGATACTGTTCGCCGTGAGAGGCGGAATCACGCGTGCCAGGCGAGCATAAGTCTCGACGTAGACCGGCGCGGCTTGCGTATGTCGATGATCCGTGACCATCACGCGGCGCGCATCCACGTGCTCGGTTTTCATGCCGAAATGTACGAACGCCAGCGAAACGATGTAACTGGAGAGCCGCTCGCCATAACTTGAAATAGCGTCGACGGAGCGCGGCGTCAACTCGCCGAGCACGGCCAGGCCTTTGGCGAGTTCCGTGAGCTCCTGGAAATGCTCATCGAGCGTGCGGTCTAATTCCGCGCGTTCAGAAAGCGGGACCACCAGACGCGCCTCGCGCGAATGGAAATCGCGAAGATCGTGAATCTGCGCGATGTAGTCGGCGCGATGTCCCGCAATCGCAGCGTTAGCAATGGCCAGCAGCTTATTAGTAGTCTTGCCCATGGCGGAGACCACCACCACCGGTTGGCGCGCCGCGCTGGCCTTGACGATCGAGGCCACGCGCTCGATGGCGGCGGCTGATTCGACGGAAGTCCCGCCGAACTTCATCACAATCATCGCGGCACCCGATCGCTTGCTCCCATCAGTCCAGCATTCCTTCCGAATGCATGAGCTCGGCATTCAGCACCGCGGCTCCCGCAGCGCCGCGAATGGTGTTGTGCGTAAGCGCCACGAATTTGTAGTCGAGCACCGGACAGGGGCGCAAGCGGCCCACAAAGGCCGCCATACCGCGGTCACGCTCGGCGTCCTGGCGGGGCTGCGGCCGGTCGTGCTGGGGCATGTAGCTGACGGGCCGCGCCGGCGCGCTCGGCAGGCCGCGCTGCTGCGGAACACCGGTGAATTCGTCGAGTGCGCACATCAGGTCGGTCTGCGAGGGCTGCGACGACAGCTTCACGGAGATGGTCACCATGTGCCCGTCCACCACCGGTACGCGAGTGCAGTGCGCGCTCACTTTAGCGTTCAGGTGACGGATGTGATCGCCGGCGAAATCGCCCAGGATCTTCTGCGTCTCCTGCTCCATCTTCTCCTCTTCGCCGCCGATGAACGGAATGACGTTGGCGTTGATGTCCATGGACGGGACGCCCGGATAGCCGGCTCCGGAAATCGCCTGGAGCGTGGTGGCAATCACCTGCGTGATGCCGAACGGCTTGAGCGGCGCCAGTCCCATAACCAGCGACACGGTGGCGCAATTCGGATTGGTGACGATCTGCCCCTTCCAGGGACGGTGCCGCTGCTGCAAGGGCACGATCTTCAGGTGATCCGGATTCACCTCCGGCACCAGCAGCGGGACGTCGCGATCCATGCGGTGGTTCTTCGAATTCGACACGACGATGTGCCCGGCCTCCGCGAAAGCGCGCTCGATTTCCGTGGCCACCGAAGAATCCATGGACGAAAACAGCAGCCGCGGCGCGTTATTGGGCTTGCACTCTTCCACCACCAGGTCGGCCTCTTTGTCCGGCATCACGCCCTGCAGGTGCCACTTGGTGGCGTCGCGGTATTTCTTGCCGGCGGAGCGATCGCTCGCGCCCAGCCACCGCACGTCGAACCACGGGTGGCCTTGCAGGAACTTGATGAAATGCTGGCCCACCATTCCGGTGGCGCCTAAGATGCCGACTTCGATTCTTGGTTCCATAACTGTTTCACCATGCGTTGATAGATTTCGACTGCTTCTACGAGTTGCTGTTTCGGCACGCGTTCTTCGAGGGTGTGCGCCACGTGAATGGTGCCGGGCCCGATCAGGAACGGCTGCCCCCACGCTCCGCCGAATGCCGGAATATCGGTGGTGTAAGCCACCACCGTCGTTTCAAAACCGTCCAGGCGGCCCAGGTGCACCGCCGGAATTTCGAGCACTTCGCGCGCTTCCGCGCAGCCCTTTACCGCCTGGTCGACGGCCTCGCGCGTAGCCCGCGAATCGCCCACCAGCCGGATCATGATCTCGGCTCGCGCCCGGTCAGCGATGATGTTCGGTGCGCGGCCGCCGCTCAGCGTTCCAATATTCAAAGTGCTGGGGCCGAGGATATCGTCTACCGGCAAATCCATGCGCCGGAGCCGGTCGAGCGCGTTCAGCAGTTTGTCGATGGCCGACTCACCCAGCTCAGGATAGGCCGAATGAGCCATGCGGCCCTCAGCGGCGATCTCGTAACGCAGCGCGCCCTTGGAACCGAGGGCGAGCCGGTTCTCCGTAGGCTCTCCATTAATCAGGAACTTCGATCCGCACGGCGATTTTGCTGCGCGGTACGCTCCGGCGCTGTTGCGCTCCTCGCCCACCACGAACAGCAGGGCCAGCCCGCGGCCACCCTGTTCCAGCAGCGCTTCGGCAGCCAGGATCATCGACGCGATAATGCCCTTGGTATCGCATGCCGCGCGGCCCCAGATAAACTTGTCGTCTTCGCGCGACGGAAAGAACGGCGGCACGGTGTCCATGTGCGTCGATAGCGTCACCACCGGATGGCCCCAGTGCGCAAGCACGTTAAAGCGGTGAGGCGCCACTTCCATGCGTTCCACTTGCCCGCCGTACCGCGTAGCCATCGCCGAAAGATGAGCCAGCAGAAATTCACCGACCCGTTCTTCGTTCTCGGTAATGGATTCGATATCGACCAGCGCCCGCGTCAGCTCGAAAAGTTTCATGGCCGTTCGGGATCGAGGCGTACGGGAAGGTAAGGGGGCAGGTGGCTTAAAATAACCCGCCGCGCGGCTAGCTTCCCGATAGCGCTCCATCCGTTCCTTAAGAACAAATGACAGTGGGCCGGTGTTAACCGTGCCCCCCAACCGCCCGGCTTCGAAGCTGCCGTGGCGATTTCGGCGGAAGGCCCCTTTTTCGCGGGCGTCCGAAGCTCGTCGGAACCGCGCGCCCGGATACTCTTGGCCGCCGCGCCTCTATCAGAAAAGTTCAGGATATCGGGTTTAGTGGATGGGCGTCAACCTGGACCCGGTTAGCCGGACTTCCCGGAATCATTCGGCACCACGAGAATCCACTCTGCGGGCTTGTCGTCCAGGTTTTCGAAGGCGCAATCATCGCGCTCTTCCCAACCCGTGTAGCCGGCCTTCTCGGCGCGTTCGGCGGGCTTTCCATGCGCATAGTGGATGCGGACGTGCCGGTCCGTGACGCAGGCCAATACATGCGCCGGAATGTCCACCGCGGTGGATTTTTCGTGGGGTCCTAAGCGGACGCGGATTACCTGAACGCGATCGTTTTCAAGGATGAGCCGAAAATGAGCGGGGTCGAGAGCGGTGGGATGCGTATCGAAGATGTCGGGTGGAAAGGAACTATCGCGCTGCGCCACCGCTGCCCCAGCCGACAGTAGGAAGCAGCCAACCAACCACAGGCGGATCATCTCCCCTCCACCGGAAGCTTTACTGTTGCTTGTCTTTTCCCAGGGACTCTTCTTTCGCCACGCGCACGCGGGCGTTTTCCAACTTCTTGCTCACTTTAGCCATGTCGCCGGGGTCCACATCGGTTTGCGAGCTGGCTTCGTATTCCTTCACCGAGCTTTGCCACTGTGCGATGGCCTCGCGGATCTTGCCCTGTTTGAAGTAGACGTCGCCCAGGTGATCGTGCACCGTCGGGTCCGTCGAGATCTTCTGCAACGCCTTTTGCAGGTAATCCGCGGCTTCCTCCAGCCGGTTTTGGCGGTAGTAGACCCAGCCCAGGCTGTCCAGGTACGCTCCATTTTGCGGGTCAAGTTCCACGGCCTTGCTGATCAGCTTCTGGGCTTCGTCCAGCCGCACGTTGCGGTCGGCCAGCATGTATCCGAGGTAATTCAGCGCGCCGGCGCTTTCCGGATCGCCGTCCAGCACTTTGCGGAACTCAGCTTCAGCCGCATCGTACTCCTTCATCCGCTCGAACATCGCGCCGCGCATGAAAATTACCGCCTGCTTGTCCTGCGGGGACTGGGAGAGCTGCTCGGCGGCATCGAGTTCCTTGCCCATCTCGGAAAAACGCTTCCCCTTTTCGTACACCTGGGCGATGGTCAGGTGAATTTCGCGGTCCTTATCGCCATCCAGCAAAGCGCGCAACTCCGCCACGGACTCGTCGATTTTGCCCATGTCGGACAAGACCGATGCGTGGGCCAGTTTCACCATGCGGTCTTTCGGAAACTTTTTCAGCGCGGCGTTGGCTTCCTCTTGCGCCTTGTTTAGTTCTTTGGCCTGCCGCCACGTGTCGATGATTTCGACTGCTGCCCGTGGACCAGCGCCGGGATCCAACTGCGGAAGCTGCCGGAACGTTTCGACCGCCTCGCCATAACGGCTCCCATTGCGGTAAATCCCGCCCAGACGCTCCAGCAACATGGTGCGGGTATTCTTCTCCGATTCGGTGTAGTTCTTCTTCGCGGTGTCGCTGAGCATGGTGCGCAACGCCGCGATGGCGTCATCTCTTTTTCCTTCGGCCTCGAAGAAATAGGTTTCTTCGTAGCGTGCCTCCAGGCCGTCCTTGTCCAGTTCCTTGGCCTTGTTGAGCGCCACGCGCGCTTTTGGAAGTTCACCCTTCTGCCGGTAAATCTCCGCCAGCCGCAACTGAGTCTGCAAATCGCGCGGATCGGCGGCGGCGATCTCGTTGTACAACTTCAAGGCCTCGTCCAGATGATCGGTGAAGAAAACATCCTGCGCCAGCGCGCGCTTGATGCGGCTGTTTTCGGGGTCCATCTGCAGCGCCTGCCGCCAAGCCTCGGCCGCGCTCGCGAAGTCGCGTGTCTGGTCATAGAAACTGGCCAACGCCGAAAGCGTCCGCGGATTCGGATCTTTGCCGGTCACCTGGCGCAGCATCTCGATCGCGTTCTTGGTGTCTCCCACCTCGGAGTACACCATCGCCAGGCCGGTCAGGGCTTCCTCGTTGCCCGCGTCCTGGTCGAGCGCCGCTTTATAGTCCTTTTCCGCTTCCACCGAATCATGATTAATCCGCTGGAGACGGCCCAACATCAGCCAGCTCTCGATGTCTTTGGGATCTTGCGCGGTCACTTTCTGAAACTGCTCGATGGCCTTCCGCAGCATCTCCTCATTGACCCTGGCCTGCTGCGGATCCCCGATGAGCCGTGCGTAAATCCGGCCCAAAAGGCGCCGGGCATCGAGGTTGCTGGGGTCTTGCTTAAGCAGGTCCTCGGCCTCTGTCACCGCATCCTTGATCCGGCCCGCCTGGATGTAAAGATCGGTCAGCTCCTCGGAGAGAAACGAAGCCGAGGCATCCAGCTTCATGGCCTGCCGGTAGTGTTCGATGGCCTTGTTGGTGTAATCGCTCCGGTTGCCGAATGCGCCTGAAAGCTCCGCGTACAGATGGCCCATGGCGAAGTTGTAGTAAGCCGCGGCCTTGTCGGAGGCCTTGGAGTCCGCCGCGCTCTGCTCGGGCGGGGGCGAAGCGGTCTGGCTAAGGGCCAGACCGGATGTGACTACCGCGACGCATAAGGCCCCCACAAGGGTTCGTACCGGACGATTCATCGAAACCGCTTTCTTCCGTCCACCGTGCGCTTGCCAGCCGGGCGAGACGAAACGTTTCCTCTTGTCATTGTATAACGCGGCAGCACGTAAACTAAGACGGAATGGGGGACCGCAAGGTTATTGCTGTTTTGGGGCCGACCGGCTCGGGAAAGAGCGAGCTGGCGCTAGGCGTTGCCGGCCGTTTCGGCGGCGAGGTGGTGAATTGCGATTCCCTCCAGGTTTACCGCTATTTCGACCTAGGTACGGCCAAGCTGCCACCCGAAGCACGCCGGGGTGTCCCCCATCATCTGATTGATATTCTTGACCCCGACCAGGTTTTCACGGCGGGTGAATATGCGCGCCTGGGGCGTCGGGTGCTGGAGGAGATTTCGGCGCGCGGGCGCCTGCCGGTGGTGGCCGGCGGCACCGGTTTTTATCTGCGCGCACTGTTCGATGGCCTTTTCCCTGGTCCTCAGCGAGATCAGGCCCTGCGCGAACGCCTGGCGGCGCGCGAACGCCGAAAATCCGGTTCCCTGCATCGCTTGTTGCGCCGCTTCGATCCGCAATCCTCTCGCCGAATTCATCCCCGCGACCTTCCCAAACTGACCAGGGCCCTCGAGGTATGTCTGTTGACGCGCCGCCCGGTGACCGAACTGTTTCAGCAGGGGCGAGCAGCGCTTGGAGGATTCCGAATTCTCAAGATCGGTCTCTCGCCCGCACGCGAGCAACTCTATGAAAAGCTCGACCGGCGGACGAGACAGATGTTCGAAGCCGGCCTCATCGAAGAAGTGCGCGGAATTCTGTCGCGAGGCTTTGCCGCGACGGTTAAGCCTTTTGAGTCGCACGGCTATCGCCAGGCCGTGCAGGTTCTCAACGGCGAATTGAAACTCGACGAAGCCATCTTTTACGCACAACGCAATACACGGCGCTACGCCAAGCGCCAGATGACCTGGTTTCGCCAGGAGGCCGGCATCGAGTGGTTCTCCGGCTTCGGCAGCGACCCGCAAGTTCAGCAGGCCGTCGAGCAGCGGGTGCACGAATTTCTGGCGTCGTCCCACATCTGAACACTGCCCGATTCCGGACTCGGAAATTCAATTCCTACTTACTGTTAAATCACCGTTTCCTCGCGGAACGTTTTCGTGTTTCAGCCGTATTATTGTGCAAGAAAAGCAGCCGGCTTCCGGGGATAGATGTTGCAGTTGTTACTGAGCCATATGTGTGTGCTCGGTGGCTGTCCGGGGGCCGATTGCAGCAAAAGGAGACGTTGTCGATGATCAACAGGATTCTGGTTTTATTCACGGTGCTCGCACTGGCCGGTTTGGCAAGCGCCAAGTCCTACTCCCTGACGTTGTTTGAGCCGTCGGTAATCGGCGGTACGGAGCTGAAGCCGGGCGATTACACGCTCGAGTTGAAGGACGAGAGAGTGGTGATCAAGAAAGGCAGGCAGATGGGCGAAGCCGCGGTAAAGGTCGAAACCGCCGACAGCAAGTACTCTTCGACGTCAGTGCGGTACAGCAATGGCGACGGCAAGTACCACATCCAGGAAATCCATCTGGGCGGCACCAATATGAAGCTGGTGGTCACCGCGAACTAAAGACGGCTGCCGCGTACGCCAGGGGCCGCTGTTAAACTGAAGGGAAATGCAGCGGCTTCCGTTTTACTGCCTGGGCCTTCTCCTGTTTGGACAGGCGCGGGCTCTTGCGGACACCGTCCTGGTGCTGCCGTTTTTCAACGAATCCACCACGCAAAACATCGACTGGATTGGCGAGAGCATTGCGGAAACCATTCGCGAGTCGCTCAGCGCGCAGGGTGTGCTGGTGCTTTCGCGCGAGGACCGGATGGAGGCTTATCGCCGCTTGTCCATCCGCGCGAGCGCGGTCCTTACACACGCTTCCGTAATCAAGTTGGGCGAGGCGCTGGATGCTTCGCAAGTCATCTACGGACATTTTGAGCTCTCTTCGGCGTCACAGCAGGGTACAGTTGCCGGGGCTCCCGCCTCGCCCGGCGCTCCTCCGGACGGCTCGGGCATCGCGGTCTCGCCGCGGGACACTCTGCACGTGTCCGTCCGTGTGATGGACCTGAAACACATACGCCAGGGACCGGACTTCGCAGAAATCGGGGCACTGGAAGATCTGGCCTCGCTCGAAACCAACCTGGCTTGGCGCTGCCTGAAGTTTCTCGCGCCCCGGACGGCCATCACGGAACAGGATTTCCGCCGCGACCGTCCTCCGTTGCGGTTGGATGCCGTGGAGAACTACATTCGCGGCCTTATGGCTTCCTCGCCCGACCAGAGGCACCGCTTGTTTACGCAAGCCGCTCGGCTGGATCCGCGTTTCTCCGCTCCCAATTTCCAGTTGGGCAAGATGGAATGGGACAAGAAGAGTTACGATATCGCCGCGGGATGGCTGGAAAAAGTGAATCGCGCGGATTCGCACTACTTCGAAGCCCTGTTTCTGCTGGGATTGTGCCGCTATTACAAAGCCGATTTCGCGGGCGCCGAAAAGAGCTTCGAGACCGTGGCCGCCAACGTGCCGCTGAGCGAAGTGATCAACGATCTGGGGGCGGCCCAGTCCCGGGCGCTCAAACCGGCCGCTCTCGACAACTTCCGGCGGGCTCTCGATGGCGATTCCGCCGATCCCGACTATCATTTCAACGTGGGATACGCCCTGTGGAAACGGGGAGATTTCGTCCAGGGCGCGGAGACGTTTCGAGCCCTGCTGGATCGCGCCCCCGAAGACGCCGAGGCGGTGGTCTTTCTCGGCCGGTGCCTGAAGAAAGAAGGGCCGCGCGCCGGGGATCCGCGCAGCGAAGGCCGCGAGCGCCTCAAGCTCAACTTCGAAGAGACGGCTTACCGCCAGCTCAAGGCGGAACTGGAATCCAAGCATTGAATAGGCGATTGTCCGCCCCCAGGCTCCTAAAAGGACGCCTGGCTCCTGCCGATATGAGATGTGACGGCTCTCTTTAGAGCTGTGGGCAGGAGCTTGCTTTGAAGGCGCTGATCGCCGACGACAATGCGGGATTTCGGACCGTCCTCGAGCGGATGCTGCGCAAATGGGGCTATGACGTGGTCGTGGCATCGGACGGATTAGAGGCGCTGGCTGCTCTGCAAACCACTGATCCGCCGCGGCTTGCGATTCTCGACTGGATGATGCCGGGGCTCGATGGCGTGGAGGTTTGCCGCCGCGTGCGGGAGAATAACCAGGAACCTTACATCTACATCCTGCTGCTCACAGCAAAAGATACGGCCGAAGAATTGGTGGAAGGCATGGAGGCGGGCGCCGATGATTACCTCCGCAAGCCCGTGGATAGCCATGAGTTGCGCGTTCGAGTTCGTGCCGGACGGAGGATTCTGGATCTGCAGGCGGAGGTGGTGCAAGGGCGGGAAGCTTTGCGCCATTTGGCCACTTGCGATCCCCTCACTTCACTTTGGAACCGAAATGCCATGTTCGAGATTCTAAGCCGCGAATTGAAGCGAGCCAAACGGGAATCGGGTGCGATCTCGATCCTTATGGCGGATCTCGACCACTTCAAGCAGATCAACGACACGTTAGGCCACGCAGCCGGCGATGCCGTGCTGCAGGAAGCCGCCCGAAGAATTGTTGCCTGCGTCCGTCCTTACGACTCGGTGTGCCGCTACGGCGGCGAGGAATTCCTCATCGTGCTCCCGGGCTGTGATCTGACCGATGCCATCCTGCGAGCCGAACAGATCCGCGCGGTGGTCGCAGCCTCGCCCTTCGAGATCGCCGAGGGCAACATTAACCTGAGCTGCAGCCTGGGCGTTACGGCATCCACCGGACCTGCCGGCTACGATGCCACTCTGCTCGCCCGCGAGG
>Ga0335079_10004356_pt1 | contig 16296 bp, 14 predicted proteins | sample Lox_Sample_33_FD_206719 | JGI IMG/M metagenome (GOLD analysis project Ga0335079, IMG submission 206719) | Soil microbial communities from Loxahatchee National Wildlife Refuge, Florida, United States - Lox_Sample_3.3 | ecosystem: Environmental > Terrestrial > Soil > Wetlands | place: USA... | reverse complement strand
GATTGACGATGGTTGTGGCGTTGTTGGTGTCGCTGATTCTGGCGCTCACGCTGACGCCGTCGCTAGCCGCGTGGCTTATTCGCGGCCAGCGTGGCGGGCACGCCTCGTCGCCGGGTGGGGGCGCGACGGGGGCGTCGCCGCCACACGAGGAGGCCGGTTTCATATTGAGGCCGGTGCTGCGGATTTATGAAGCCGCCGTGCGTTGGGCATTGCGACATGCCTGGCTCACATTGCTGGCGTGCGGATTGGTGTTCGTGGTCAGCATTGGTATCTATCGCCAACTGGAGACCGGTTTCCTGCCCGAATTCGACGAGGGCGGCTTCGTCATGGACTTCAACGCGCTGCCTGGCACCAGCCTCGCCGAAGCGTCGCGAGTACTGGACGAGGTGGAGCAAAGCATTCGCACCAACGCCGACGTCGAAGGCTATTCCCGCCGGCTGGGCACGCAATTGGGACCGTTCATCACCGAGCCGTATCGGGGCGATTATCTGATCAAACTCAAGGCCGACCGGGAACACACGACCGAGGAGGTCCTTGACGAAATGCGCCACGATTTCAACCAGCGTTTTCCGATGATCCGCTGGGATTTCCATGGTTATCTCGAAGATTTGATCGGCGATTTGCAGATGAACCCCGATCCGATTCAAATCTACCTCTACTCGCCGGATTTAAACTGGCTGGAGACGAATGCGCCCGGCGTCGAGGCCGAAATTAAGAACGTCGCCGGCGTGGTGGATACGTTTGACGGCCTGACCGAAACCGGGCCGTCCGTCAATCTGCGCGTTCGCCCCGCCGACGCCGAACGCTTCGGGCTGTCCGCCCAGGACATCGCCGATGCCGTCAACACCGCGCTGCTCGGCCAGGTTTCCTCCTACGTGCTCGAAGGCGACCGCACGGTAAACATCCGTGTGATGGTCGAACCGACCGGCGTGGATACTATCTCCAAATTGCGGGAGCTGCCGATTCACGCACCGAGCGGCGTGACCGTGCGGGTGGACCAGGTTGCCGATGTGAACGTGGCCCCGAGCGAATCGGAATTGAACCGCAAGGATTGGCGGCAGGAGGACATGGTTTCGGCACGGCTGGAGGGCGTTGACCTCGGCACGGCGATGCGCGAAATCCAGGCCCGGTTGAGCCGGGACACCGCGCTGCCGCCCGGCTCGGTGGAATACGGCGGACTTTACCAGCAACAACAGGAATCTTTCCGCAATCTACTGGCCGTGTTGCTGGCGGCCATTCTGCTCGTATTTACCGTGCTGCTGATTGAATTCCGTTCTTTCTACGAACCGATCGCCATCGTCTTCGGCTCCGTGCTTGCCTTGTTCGGCACACTAATCGCGCTGTGGCTCACCGGCGTGTCACTGAACATCGTTTCTTTCCTCGGCATGATTATTGGAGTCGGCATCGTCGCCAAGAACGGCATTCTTGTGCTCGACTATTTTCAGCAACTACAGGCGCAAGACGTGGAACTGGTCGAGGCGCTGGTGCGCGCGGGCCATCGCCGGTTGCGTCCGGTGCTCATGACATCGCTGGCTGCGGCGCTGGGCATGTTGCCGCTGGCTTACGGCGTCGGCACGGGTGCGCAAATGCTCCAACCACTGGGCATTGCCGTCATCGGCGCGCTGTTCATTTCCGTGCTGCTGTCGCTCATCGCCACACCGGTGGTGTATTACCTGTTGATCCGCATGCACCAGCGGTTCCTGCGCCGGCATCCCGGCGGCGAGCCGACCGATTGATTAGCGGGTCGGCGAACCACGGGTTTGCCCGAATAAGATTTACCGCACCACGGTTTCTAGTTAATGTCCGGAACCGCCGCGGAAGGGTGGCTGAGTGGTTGAAGGCACCTGACTCGAAATTGTAAACCCCCATTTTTAGCTATTTTTAGCCGCCGTATTCAATCGTTGATTCGCTCAATTTTCACAATGGTTTTATTTGATTTCAGCTTTTATTGCCTTTGGCCATTTTAGGCTGCAAAAAGTGCGGATAGTATAGAACAGCAGTATAGAACGAGAGGCACCTGACCGATAGTCAGATTCTGTTTTTTTGGGCCGAATAGAGGAGGTTCAAATCCGAATTCCGCGACTCTGGTTTTGAGCCACCGCCCGCGTTTCAGAAATAGAGCGCGCCATTTTGATCTCAAAGGATTCGACGACGATGCCCATGTCTTGATGTGGATATTTCTCGTCCAGATGTTCCCTTACTTGCGCTTTCACGTCGTCTTTCCAGAGGTTCAAAACCTGCCGTTGGTCTCGCATGAATTTCCGCAGCACTTCCCGCACGTTGTGGTCACTGTTCAAAACGCTTCTCATTTCCCCGGATTTCAACGGCAGACTTTCCACAACGGCAAATTCAAAACCTGCCGCCGTGCGGCGATGACAAATGGAAGTGATTTTCGACAAGTCAACATCATGCTGCCATTCCGTGCCGTCGTCCGTTTGAATAACACGACCGGGTGAAAGCAGCGCGGCTTTGAGCGCGTCGTTCCCAATTGGTGAAAGATTGCTTTCGATGTCCCGGAGCACGCTGCAAACGCCCTTGAATTGGCTCATGTGTTCCGCAAAAGCGGCCATCGCCTCGGCGTTGGCCTTTTCATGCAATTCGGTGGGTCTTTGGTAGTTCATAATTCACCTCATTCGGTTGCCAACAATTTTAACAGTTCCGTTCGCGGCACGAGCAATTTGCCGCGCAAGGCGCGACAGGCTTTTAACTTGTTGCGCTGAATCAACCGATAAACGCTGAAATAATTCAAGCCCAGCATATCGGCGGCTTCCTGAATGGAATACGCCAGCCGTTCGGGTGCCGGCGTTGCCGGTGCTGCTTCAGTTTTGGGAATGGTCTCCATACGTCTCAACTGGTTGTGGTTTTTCAATGGGGAAACAAATCAACTTCTCGGCCTGCTCGCGCCAATTAACTTCGGCAAGCAAATCACCTGGGCGAATACCGAGCGCGGTGGCGATGCAATATAACTGGACCAGATCAATCCGCAACGAGCCGTCTTCGATTTTGGAAACAGTGCTGCGGGTCGCGTTATACCAGCCCGCGAACTGCAACTTGTCAGCAAACTTGTCCTGCGTCCAACCACGTCGGTCGCTGCGCCATCGGCTGACCAGTCGGCCTATGAAATTCCGCTGCTTCACTGGTTCAAATGTTTCATTCTCCTGCCGGTTTTTTGTCCAGTTTTCTGGACGAAATGGCAGTTTGGCTCAATTTCCATGCGACCTCATTTCCGTTGTCCCGAATCCGGGACAAAATCGCCTTACCGCGCCATTGTTTCATAAATTCTCAACCGCCGTGTTCACACCATGAACAAAGTTTTGCCGCCATTTTTACCAAAATTTCGGCAACGTGGTTGTGACGAAATCTTCACAACTTCTCGTTTCGACTTTTCTGCGCTCGCAGAGATTTCTCATGGTCGAGTTTATAGCAAAGCCCGCCACGCATTCTGTGCGGGAATCGCACAAGATTTTTTTCAGTCTTCGATTTCACGGCGCATTTTTACCTCAATTCGCGCATACAGGTTGTAATGGTTTCATTACAATCTTTCGGGATTCAAAAACCGACTTCTCAAGGCATGGCAAAGCCATGCGATGAGAAGTGGGGGTCATCAAACTGACAGCAAACCGGCGTCAGTTCTCGCCATTGGGGCCAACTCGATACGAGGGCGGTTAGGACATTATCGCACCGGCTTTCGCCGGCCTAATCAAGATAGGAGACACAGGCTCTTACGTCCTGCCTCGATTAAACAAATAGCACAACCAAAGCCGATTGCAAGCTCCAGACAATGACTTTTCCCTGCCGTGAAAAATTCTTCGTGCGCGAAATCCTAACCGGCAAATCCCCGGAGCCGGGCGGCGGGTCAATGTGGAGGCGAGGGCAGTGGGGGCACTACATTGACGCGCCGACCGGCGACACATAATGGAACATTCGATTAACGCGCACGGCAAAGCGATAGCCAATAATTGGCTAAACTATGACAATTTATGTTGAGTCATAGGCGAAGCTCTGACTTAATATGGTTCAAATGTATTGTTTGAGGGTGTGATGATTAACAGTGCGATTGCCCAATCTGTGACAAGCCGGAGCGAGTCGAAACGCAGCCGGAAGCTACAGGTTTTGCCATTAAGCGAGGCACCCATTTGGCAGTCGTTTCAGGATGGCTGGCGGCAGCTTTACGGAGATTTTAATGAACTCGGCGTCAGCATTGAGTGGCACGATTTTGAATTGGATGCAGCAGCCAAATTCGAGTGGTCGCGCAGTTTCCATCCCGGCAGTTTGGAGCTTTGCCTGAATTTGGAAGGGCATGGTTTTGTCCGCTGCGCGGGCAGCACTGTGAAAATTGAACCGTTAGCAGCAGGATTTTACGCGCCGGGGAAAAATGAACTGCGCGCCTGGCGCAAGGCCGGCGAACGGCACCGGTTCATCACGGTCGAATTCTCTCCCCGTTTCCTGCGCGAGCATTTGTTCCAATGCGATGGCGCGCTTCATCCTTTGGTGGAAAAATTCCTCCTTTCTGGCGCGCCCGCCGCAGGATTGGGAGAAATCCATCGGCTGACCGTTGAACAGGAACAACTGATTGTCCAACTTCTGCATCCGCCTTCATTCCAAGGCGCGCGCCGATTGTGGTATCAAAGCAAAGTGTTGCAATTAATGGCGGACTTGTTCTTCGGACGCCCGGAGGGGGACGAATTGTTTTGCGACCGGCAAAAGCGGTTGGCGCGGGAGCGCGTGGATCGAGTTGTGGCTGTGCTGCGACGGAATTTGGCAGAGCCTCCGACATTGGAAAAAATTGGCCGCGAGGTTGGATGCAGTCCGTTTTATCTGAGCCGGACATTTTCACGGGAGACGGGCATGACCATTCCACAGTATTTGCGAAAACTGCGCATGGAGCGGGCGGCCGAACTACTCAAGAGCGGCAAATGCAACGTAACGGAGGCAGCGATGGAGGTGGGATATTCCAGCTTGAGTCATTTCAGTCAAGCATTCTGCCAGACGATGGGCTGTTGCCCAGCTTTGTATCCGCTGAAAACGCCGACTCAAGCGGCGGCTGCGAACGGCAATTTACGCTGTGGCACAAAAGAGCAAACTACCGTTAAAGAATGGCAAGCCAGCGGCAGCGCGGATTTCTAAGGTCGGTATATTGGACGCCAGAATATGTTATTGCCGGAATCAAAAACACAGGCGCAACGCCAGCGAATTCAAGTCGAAATCGAGCCGGTTTCTACGGACGCCCAACCGTGCGACAAGCGCGTGAAAATTCGCGTCGAAAACTATGACGAGATTTTAGGTTGGTATCCTTCCGGTTCTCTTGCCCTCGCCCTACATCAACTTCCTTTGCTGGAACAGGCAATAAATGAGATGCGTGCTGGAAACTCCGCAGGCGAACCCTTCACAGATAAAATCATTCCATTTCCCGACTTGGCTGCCGGGGTGAATAATTGAGCCGCCGATTTTCAAAGAGCGGCGAACCAGACTTCCGTTTTGCACTCCGAATTCAGGTTTAGGGGAAGCTCATTGCTTTGAACGCTTCCATCACTTGGGGATTCGCCCGGAGAGCATTTTCAAGAACTCATTGGCCGCCCGGTTTGGGGCGCGCTGTTTCTGCCACACCGCGACAATTCTACGCATCGGTTTTGGCGGTTGCATGAAACGATACTCCGGCTGGTCACTGCGATCTGATTGCGTCGCCATCGCTGGAATCAGGGAAAGACCAACGCCGGCGCGAACGAGTGCTTGAATGGTTTCCAGTTGCGCACTGCGGAAGCTGATTTTAGGGTGCAAATCCCGCCGGTGGCAAAACCCCAGCACTTGGTCGCCCAAACAGTGTCCCTCTTTCATCACAATGAACTTTTCGCTTTCCAAGTCCGACATGCTCACCTTGCACTTTCGGGTTAGCGAATGCCCCGGCGGCAGCGCGAGCAACAACTCCTCGCTGAATAATTCGGACACTTCCAAGCCTTCGCCGCGAACCGGCTGGCTGGCGATGGCGAAATCAATCTCACACGCCAGCAAAAGTTTCAGCAACTGCGCGGTGGTGTCCTCCTGCACGATGATTTCCACGCCGGGATATTTTTTCGTGAATTGCGCCATCGCGTCTGGCAGCAGGTAGGGTGCTATCGTGGGCAACACGCCGACTGCGACCGCGCCCCAGAGCAGATGTTTCGCCTCCGTCGCCTCGCGTTGCGCCGCGCCCACCTCTTCCAGAATCCGCACCGCCCGGCGCAGAAATGCCTGGCCGGACGGCGTCAACTTTGCCGTGCGCTTCATCCGGTCAAAAAGCCGTTCGCCCAGTTCGTCTTCCAGCTTTTGAATTTGCTGGCTCAGGGAAGGTTGAGAGACATGGCACTGCTCGGCGGCGCGCGAGAAATTTCCCGCCCGCGCCACGGCCACGACATAACGGAGCTGGTGCATTTCCATAGGCAACGCCTATGGTAGCCAAAGGAAACAAGTATTTCAACAATTGCGGTAAAAATGATGAAATGGAAGAAACAAACGTGAATTCCCGCGGCAGTGAAGCGCCGGAATTGACGGAATCGTAGAACAGACTGACCGAGAAACAATATGTCAACCGAAGCCAAATGCCCGTTCCACAACGGCGCCGCCGCTAGCGGCACCAACAATCGCGACTGGTGGCCAAACCAGTTGAAACTCGAACTCTTGAGCCAGCATTCGTGTAAGTCCAACCCGATGGGCAAGGATTTCAACTACGCAAAGGAGTTCAAGAGCCTCGACTATGCTGCTTTGAAAAGAGACCTCGCGAAGCTTATGACTGACTCGCAGGACTGGTGGCCGGCAGATTTTGGGCACTACGGCGGGCTGTTCATCCGCATGGCGTGGCACAGCGCCGGCACGTATCGCACCGGCGACGGTCGCGGCGGCGGCGGCAGAGGGCAACAGCGTTTCGCGCCGGTCAACAGTTGGCCGGACAATGTCAGCTTGGACAAGGCCCGCCGCCTGCTTTGGCCGATCAAGCAAAAGTATGGCCGGAAAATTTCGTGGGCCGATTTGATCATTCTCACGGGCAACGTTGCGCTCGAAACGATGGGTTTCAAGACCTTCGGTTTCGGTGGCGGGCGTGAGGATGTCTGGGAGCCAGATCAGGACGTTTATTGGGGCACCGAGAAGAAATGGCTGGAGGACAAACGGTATTCCGGCGACCGGGATTTAGAAAATCCGCTTGCTGCCGTGCAGATGGGGCTGATTTATGTCAACCCTGAAGGTCCGAACGGCAAGCCCGATCCGGTTGCCGCAGCGATAGACATTCGCGAGACTTTCAAACGAATGGCGATGAATGACGAGGAAACGGTGGCGCTCATCGCCGGCGGCCACACTTTTGGCAAGACCCACGGCGCTGGCCCTGCGTCACACGTTGGCGCGGAACCGGAAGCTGCTGGGCTTGAGCAGCAGGGCTTGGGCTGGAAGAACAGCTTTGGCACTGGCAAGGGCGGCGACACCATCACCAGCGGCTTGGAAGTCATCTGGAGCCAAACGCCGACAAAGTGGAGCAATTACTTTTTTGAAACCCTTTTCAAATATGAATGGGAGCTGTCGAAAAGCCCGGCGGGCGCGCATCAATGGGTGGCGAAGAACGCCAAGGAAACGATTCCCGACGCGCATGATCCGTCGAAAAAGCACCTGCCCACCATGCTGACGACGGATTTGTCGCTGCGCTTTGACCCCGTTTACGAAAAAATCTCGCGGCGTTTTTTCGAGCATCCCGATCAGTTTGCCGACGCTTTCGCCCGCGCGTGGTTCAAGCTGACGCACCGCGACATGGGGCCGCGCGCGCGCTATCTCGGCCCGGAAGTGCCAAAGGAAGAATTGATTTGGCAAGACCCGATTCCCGCCGTGAATCACACGCTGATTGATGCGCAGGACATTGCTTCGCTTAAGAGCAAAATCCTCGCATCAGGTCTTTCTGCTTCGGAATTGGTTTCAACCGCGTGGGCTTCGGCGTCCACGTTCCGCGGCTCCGACAAACGCGGCGGTGCGAACGGCGCGCGCATCCGTCTCGCCCCGCAGAAGGATTGGGAAGTCAACCATCCGTCGCAATTGGCCAAAGTGCTCAAGACTTTAGAGAGCGTTCAAATTGAATTCAATCAATCACAGTCCGGCGGCAAGAAAATTTCGCTGGCGGACCTGGTTGTTTTGGCCGGTTGCGCCGGTGTCGAGCAAGCGGCAAAAAATGCTGGCATCAAGGTGACGGTTCCTTTCACGCCGGGACGCATGGATGCGACAGCGGAACAGACTGATGTGGAATCCTTCGCTGTGCTCGAACCCATCGCCGAAGGCTTCCGCAATTACCTCAAAGGCAAATACACCATTCCAGCGGAAGCGTTACTGGTGGATAGAGCGCAGTTGCTTACGCTCACGGCGCCCGAAATGACGGTGCTCATTGGTGGTATGCGCGTCCTCAATACCAATTTCGGCGAAACGAAGCACGGTGTCTTCACCTCGCGACCAGAAGCACTTACCAACGACTTCTTTGTGAACCTGCTCGACATGGGCACGGAATGGAAGCCCGTTTCGGACACCGTCCCTGCTGTTGTCACATCGCATCCGGGCTTGGAGGATGCTCGAACGAATACCAATGGCTTTGCGGATTTGTTCGAAGGACGCGACCGCAAGACGGGCGATTTGAAATGGACCGGCACGCGCGTTGATCTCGTCTTCGGTTCAAACTCCCAACTGCGCGCCTTGGCGGAAGTCTATGGAAGCTCCGATGCGCAGGAGAAATTCGTTCAAGACTTTGTCGCGGCTTGGAACAAGGTGATGAACCTGGATCGCTTCGACCTCGCGTAAACGCTGACCCAAAACCGCTATGAATGATCAATTACCATCGCTCAACACGACCGACGCCTCTGCGGGATTGAAACTCGCCGGTGATTTGGCCGGGAAACTACATCAGCAAATCCAGTTAGCTGGCAAAGATATTGAACGCCCCGGGGGCATGAACTATTTGCTGCCCGCGCCCGTTCCAAAAGAAATTATCGCCGCCATCCTTTTTTATGCCATCGCGGCGGCCAACAAAGGCTGGGGCCAGAGTTTGTAATCCCAGCATTTAGCGCCTCGCAAAGGCAACCTTCTTCGCGCCTGATGCTGCTGCCTGGGCGATGCCAACCTTCCCTAGGAGCTTTTGTAATTCTTCCACGTCCTTGTCTTCATCCAGAATGTGGTTTTCCAGCATGTAGCGTGTCGGCTCGTGCTTGCAGACCTTATGGGCGCGGCTGTAAATTTCGACGGCTTTCTTTTCCACCGCCAAATCCATCTCCAGCATTTCGGTGATGTCAGTGGATTGCTCAACAGTGCCAATCTCGGCCTTGGGGACGCCACCCAGATAAACAATTCGCTCGCCCCACATTTTCGCATGGTGCAGGGATTCCTTGGCGTGGTGCTGAAAAATCTCCTCGAAGAGCAATTTGTCGCGCCCTGTCAGCAACATACTGTGTTGGTTGTATTGAATCGCGGCGGTGTATTCGAGGGAAACCGCTTCGTTTAGGACACTGATCAATTCGTCGTGCTCGGCCATAAGTGTTGATTCCTTTCAGCAGTAATTTTTCTGACAGTTTTCGACGTGTCAACAGGTTTCTCACGAAGCTGATTCAGGACGGAATATCTTTACCGGTCGTGGTAACAGTCAGCTTGCCGTGCTTCACACCTTTGGCTGAAATTAATTCATCGGCAATTTTCTTGATGACGGCCGCTTTGCCGCGCACGAGCAGGACTTCCAAACAATTGTGGTGATCCAGGTGGACATGCACCGTTGAAAGAATCACGTCATGGTGATCATGCTGAATGTCCGTGAGCGTGGCTTGCAGGTGCGGCTTGTGGTGGTCATAGACCAGTGTGATGGTGCCAGCAATGTCTTCGTTGCCGAATTTTTGACGGTGTTCGACCAGGCGGTCTCGCATCATGTCACCAATGGCCAGTGACCGGTTGTCGTAACCTTTCTCGTTCGACATCTCATCAAATTGCCGCAAGAGTGATGGCGGCAAGGACACGCTGAAACGGCTGACAGGTTCGTTTTTCATGGCAATACGCTGGTATCGTAGGTCAATGCTGACGTTTGTCAAAACGGGAAATAAACAAAGGGTGAATGGAAGTGCCAGTCATACAGGTTTTCAATCCCACGGATGTTGGGCAATTGAAACGTCACCAACGGAATGCCATATTTATTTCACTCGGAAATTTTCTAAGTTTTTTCTTGGCAGATTTTTGTTTTGGGCGTAAAAGTGTTTCGTTCTTTGAAATGGCGGAAGCGTTTCCGCCGCAACATGGTCAAATGTCAGGGAACCCGGTGAGATTCCGGGACGGTTGCGCCACTGTAACGGCTACAAGTTCCAAGTCCACTGCCGCAAGGCGGGAAGGCGGAATGAGGTTTGAAGCCGAAGTCAGGATACCGGTTTGATTGTGCTCGTCAGCCTCGACGTTCGAGGCACTTCTCCGCAAAGAGAAGGATGAGGCCAGACCGTCCAACTGTTTTGGCGGCTCGTCGAATTTTACCTCCATTCTTCGTTTGCGAAGACTGGAGGTTTTTTGCTTTCAGGCTTCGCGCTGGTCTCGCAACCAAAACCCGTCCGCGCAAATTTTTTGCGCGGGCAAATGGAAAGATCAGCAAAATGAAGAAAATTAGATTGGCGCTGGCTTTGGCCAGCTTGTTCCTTGTTCAAAAATCACCAGCCATTTCACTGGACGACATCCAGCTCTGGACCGGCTCCGGCACCAACCGCGCCGCGCTCGTCATTGAATGGAGCGTGCCGGAATCATTAACCAATTCCACCGTGCCTGTGCCAGTCGCGGACAAAACATTGGTGTGGGGCTATCGTTTCAACGGCACGGCCACAGGCACGGAAATGCTGCAAGCTATTCTTGCAACCGACCCGAAGCTCTACGTCGTCGCCGACGAAACCTACGGCACTTTCGTTGAAGGCATCGGTTACAACCTCAATGGCAATGGCGTCATTGGCCTCACGGACGGCAGCACCACCAACTATATCACCAACGGCATTTTGACGAGCGCCACGGTGAACATTGATGCCGCACAAGCCATCAACGGCGGCGACTTGTATTGGGGTGGATTGTATGGGCCAAATTGGGAATTGTGGACTGAAACCAACGACGCAGGCGGATTTTTGTCGTCGCCCAATCGCGGCACGAATGTTTATTGGACGGCGACCGACACAACTAATTTTTACACCGGCTACCAAGGTCAGTGGGCATTGGCGCAAAGTGGATTGGACGGCTTGCAACTCACGAATGGCTCGTGGATCGGCTTTTCCGTTGCCGCCGGCGAATACGAGACGAACGCGAGCGCGGCCTACAACGCACACAAACACGCGCCGGTTTCGCCCGACGGCACTTATGTCGCCTACGTTGTCAACACGAACGATTTCGCCGTGCAAATCGTCAGCACCAACAAAATTTCCACCCTCACTCATTACAATATCCCCAGTGCGGTGCTGGGTCCGCCGACACTGCTGTTTTATGACATCTATGATTCCCGACTCACCAATGAAATCACTAAAGTTGTCGAGCCGGAGTATTGGACTTATCCAGACAAGGCGACGCCGGTTATCTGTGAGATCAGCGTGGGCGGTTACATCACGGTCAAAATGGCATCTCCGATTTACCACAACCCCAACAATCCTTACGGTCTGGACTTCATCGTCTTTGGCAATTCGTTTTATGTCGCCACCGGCGGTCCGACCATCAACAATTTCACGGACATGGGTGCCGTTCCGATTGCCGGCCTATCGGGAACTTACGGGCATACCACCACCGTTTCTGTCAGCCAGGACGGCACCAACTGGTTTAACTATCCCGATGTCCCCTTTCTTTTGCCGAGCGACGCTTACCAATGGGACGATTTCAATCGCGTGTGGAAAAAAGAGGTGGCGTCTGAATCCAAACCTGTCAATCCGATGCTCAACTTTGCAAACACCATCGCAACGAACGTAATTGATCAATACGTCGGCGCGAATGGCGGCACGGGTTACAGCTTGCAGCCGTCGGGCCTTCCGTGGATTCAATACATTCGCGTCTGGGCGGGAACGAGCACGAACGACACGAGTTCCGGCGATTACACCGTCATTGACGCAATCGGCGCTGTCCATCCGGTCGCTGTCGGCGACGCGCTTTCCATCATGCCGTCCAATCTGGTTTCCGGGGTCACAAATCTGGCATTTCAAAACCCGGCCAATCTGAACCAAACGTTGATCTCGCTCGATTTTGATTCCGTTAGCACGAATGCAAAAATAAGCGCCGTCAGCCTGCACGAATTTTCCTCATTCGCGCCGGTGGCCGGCGACGTCTCCAGCGCGTATCAACTGCAATCACGTCCACTTGCGGGCGCAACCAATGTGGCACTCCAGGCGGACATCGGCCTGCGCGTTGGCGATGATTATTCCGGCAATGGCGGCGATTTGCGCGTTTACCAGTGGAACTGCACGAACTGGCTTTCGCAGCCGTTCACGTTTGATTCAACAAACGATGAAGTTTTCATCGCGGGTGTGACGAATTTCACCGCGTTCGTCGTTTCGCAAATCGTGCCGCCGAATTTGAGCGTGCAAAACTCCACGAACGGCTTCGCCTTCCAATTCACGCCGGTTGCCAATTGCACACATATTTTGGAACGGTCAACCGACCTTATGAATTGGACGCCGATTTACACCAACACGCTGTCTAGCGGGCTGCCCGTCACCTGGCAGGACACCAATGCGCCGGCGGGCAATGCGTTTTATCGCGTGCTCGTCAACGTGCCGTGAGCGCGATAAATCCAGCGCAATGTCCCCTGTGCGGCGGGCTGAACGAGTGCCAACTCTGTTCGCCCGCCGCTTACAAAGGCCCGTGCTGGTGCGGGAGCGTCGAAATTCCATCGGTGCTCCTTGCGCGCGTGCCGGACCACCTGCGTAACCGCGCCTGCATCTGCCAAAAATGCGTCACGGAATTTCATCGTTCAAAAAATCCGTCAGGGCGGCAAAAAATATTGCCCGGCGATTTTTATTTTGACAGCGGCATGATCGTTTTTACCGCTGCGTATCATCTGCGTCGCGGCTTTTGTTGCGGCAGCGGTTGCCGCCATTGCCCGTATCAAAAAATTGCCATCGTATGAATCGCGTGCCACAACGCATCATTTGCCTTTCCGCCGAAGCCGCCGACTGGTTCCAGCGTATCGGCGCGTGGGGACGTGTGGTTGGCGTCACGGCATTTTATTTGCCGCCGCCAGCCACATTGCCCAAACCACGCGTCAGTGGATTCAATTCGGCAAATCTCGCACGAATCGAAAAACTGAAACCTGATTTGATCTTCACCTTTTCGGATGTTCAAGCGAAACTGGCGGCGGAATTGATGCAACGCGGGTTTCCCGTGCTCGCGACGAATCAACGCACGTTGGCGGAGACTGAAGCCACGTTGTCTTTGTTGGCACGTATCGTTGATTGCGAGCAAGCCGGTAAAAAGCTGGTGGCCCATTTCCATAAACGCCTCGCGGCCGTCAAAAACAGTTTCCCGCGTCCGCGAATTTATTTTGAAGAATGGAATGAGCCGCTCGTTTCCGGCATCGGCTGGGTCGGCGAACTGATGGAGCGCGCTGGCGGCGAAGATATTTTTTCCGACTTGCGAAACCATCGCGCCGCGATGCAGCGCGTCGTTGCGCCGGAACAAATTCTTGCCGCCGACCCGGAAATCATTTTCGCGTCGTGGTGCGGCAAGCCGGTGCAAATTTCCGACATCGCCGCGCGTCCCGGCTGGAACCGTATGACCGCCGTGCGCGAAAACCGCATTTTTGAAATTCCCGGCGAAGACATTCTTCAGCCTGGCTTTCGCCTGATTCACGGTTACGAAAAAATCAAACAGCACTTGCAGACCATTTCATGCGCCGCGCCTTCACATTGATTGAATTGCTCACCGTCATCGCCATCATCACGCTTCTGGCGGCGCTGCTGTTGCCTGCTTTGTCGCAAGCCAAGGCCAAAGCCAAAAGCATTCAATGCTTGAGCGGCTTGCGCCAGATGGTTATTGCCGCGCACATTTATACGGGTGATAACGACGATTCGTATCCCATCGCCCAATACTTCGATGATAACGGTAATTCATATTGCTGGGATTTGAGCGTGATTTACGATGACGCTGGCAACGCGACTGTTCAGCCGGGCATTTTGTGGGAAAGCCAGGGCAACGCCCAAATCCAGCAGTGTCCGTCATTTGAAGGCAGCGCCGATTGGGCTAACAATCCTTATACCGGCTACAATTACAACACCAGCTACATTGGCCACGGCCAAGGCGAAGCCATTGAGCAACCGGCGAAAACTGCTGCTGTGCATCATCCGTCGAAAACGGTGATTTTTGGCGATGGCGAATGGAATTCTCCGCCCGCCGCCAACAAGTTTATGCGCGCGCCGTGGCCGGATGCCGATAATGGCGGCGATGGCGTTGACGGCGGCACTCGTTGCGCCGGCACCCAGGGCTTTCGCCATTTGAGACGAACCAATGCCGCCTTCTGCGATGGCCACGCCGAATCGTTGTCCGCGTGTTGCACCAATCACGAGACCGGACCCGCTGCCGTCGTGTCACCCGGCACTGGATTTCTTTCGATCAGCAATTCCATGTATGACCTCAATTAAAACTATTATGAACAAACCACGCCTATTACTCTTAACCGCCATGATTCTCGCCGCCGCGCTGTCGCGGTTGATTCCACATCCGCCAAATTTCAGTCCCGTCGCCGCGCTCGCCTTGTTTGGCGGCGCAACTATCGCCAGGAAACGGCTAGCCTTCGTCCTTCCGCTGGTGGCGATGTTTTTAAGTGATTTGATTTTGGGATTCAGCACGATGACGCCAGTAATTTATGGCTGCTTCTCGCTTATCGTCTGCCTCGGCTTTTGGGTAAAACGTAGCCAAAGCGTTGGACGCATCGGTCTTGCCGCCGTGGCAGGCGCAATTCTGTTTTTCGTCGTCACGAATTTCGGCGTTTGGGCGCTTGGTTCGTATTACCCCAAAACGGTCGCTGGTTTGACGGAATGTTTTGTCGCTGCCATTCCATTTCTCTGGAACACGCTCACGAGCGATTTGTTTTACGCCGCAATTTTGTTCGGTGCATTACGCGCGGCAGAATGGCGTTGGCCGGTGCTGCGCCCGATACCAGCCACTATTGATTGACAGCAACTTTCGGTATCCAGCAATCAATAGGCTATTTTGGATTCGATTCAGACGACGTGACTTTTTCAATTACGAAAAGCTCCGTTTCGGGAAGTTCGCCACATTCGCGGGCGAGATATTCCAACTGTGCATCAGGCGCGTGGCGGATTTTTTCCAGATACTTTTGGTTCGGCTTGAGCAACAGCACCGGGCCGGTGCCGTCTTTGCGCCGGACGCCGACATGAACGTCGGCCATTGCCAGAGCTTCGGCCAAACGAATGTCCAGTCGTCCGATGCTGTTGCCGGTGCCAACGACCAATCCATCGGCAATGCACGAATACGGCGTTTTGAGCGGGATGTAACAAACGATGTCCAGTTCATGTTGTCCCCACGTCGCATTCAGTTCGCGTAATGCCGCCTTGCCCATGCGCCAGCCTAGGACATTCCACGGCCCGACATGGCCGTGCAAATTCTTAATGTCATTCCACCAATTGGTCGGCTCCTGCGCTTGATTCCAAACGTTTGAACCAGCAGCGGCGATTTCGTCGTCGTGGGCGAAAAGTTTATCGGCGGTTAAAATGGCAATGGCTGCTGACAGAATGAGAATTGATTTTTTCATGGAATGATTTTGATTTCAGGGGCTGGTGAATTGGGTTCCGTTGTGGTCGGCAAAACGGACAATGACTCCGCCATCGCCGGTGCGGCGATACCAATCGTCGCTGCTCAACGGCGCGTAGGTGCCGAGGCTTTTCGGGCTGTTGGGTTGCGGTCCCAAACTCCAAACCACCCATCGCACCGGGCTGATTTTCGGATCGGTGAAATATTTGCCACCGCTGGCCATATCGGTTGGCGCATTGGTTGGGACCCAAAGCGAGTAATTGCCTGCCGCCGCGCCGTTGAGCAGTTGCGGGCCGGGGGCGGCGTATTTGTAGGTGTGGCCGGGATTGAACACGTCTTCCAAATCCGCTTCCAGCCCACCCTGATTGCTGTGCGGTAGATAGCGTTCGTTCGCCAGTTCCACCGGCAATTCGCACCAGTGGGAAGCCAAATCGGAATTGCAATTCACGCGCACTGGCGGAAGGCTGGCGTGGTCTTCGGAATACATTTCCAATGCCAAGCCGATGTTGTAAAGCTCACCGCGAACTCTTGTTACCTTTGCCTTTT
>Ga0335079_10004355_pt1 | contig 16297 bp, 17 predicted proteins | sample Lox_Sample_33_FD_206719 | JGI IMG/M metagenome (GOLD analysis project Ga0335079, IMG submission 206719) | Soil microbial communities from Loxahatchee National Wildlife Refuge, Florida, United States - Lox_Sample_3.3 | ecosystem: Environmental > Terrestrial > Soil > Wetlands | place: USA... | reverse complement strand
ACGGATATTGTCAAGAGGAAGTATTTGCGCCGCGGCTGCCTGCGGGGGTCCTCGCCTTGAAGGCGAGGCGTGCCGGGCCGAGCTTCCGGAGCGAAGAAGAGGCAGGAATCCGATCCGTTCTTCCGCCCAGGGCGCGGGAGATGATCAAATTTCCCGGTTCAGCGGAGTTCGCTGGCAGCCGCTACGGTTGACGCGGCGCGGCATAGAAAATGCGGAGACGTCCGCCTGTTCGCATATTCGAAACAATGGGCATTTTCCCAAATCCGAGGAAGATTAGTGTGTTAGAGTTGGATCGCGTTTGTTGTTCTTGTATAACCTTTGGATTCATTTAAGGGGCTGCAGGTGCACACTTGCCGCTCCTCTTTTTTTGACCCCTGCGAGGCTAACAGGTGATGAGAAACAACCTTGAAGTGTCGCTAGAGAATTTCGAGAATAGCGCAAATCTCAACACGGAAGCTGAAATGCAGCAGACCGCCACGCAGCAGACCCGGCCGTGGGAACGGCCCTTCTGGAAGCCGGTTCCAGGCAAGGGAGGAGTTTTTGCTTTTCTCGTATTGATTCATGCCCTGAGCATCACAGGGCTGATTCTTTTCCCCGTTCCCAGCCTGAAAGTTTTGGGCCTGTCAGTCTTGATTGCCGCACTCGGAGGACTGGGGACAACGGTCTGCTACCACCGTTTGCTGTCGCACCGTACCTTGAAGATGAACAAGCTCGTCGAGAACGTGCTGATTTTTTTCGCAATGTTCAATGGGTCGGGAGCGCCGGCAAGCTGGGTGGCCTATCACCGGCACCATCACTCAAAAACTGACACTGCAGAAGACATCTCGAGCCCCAAGCAGGGAGGATTCTGGTGGGCCCACTTGCGCTGGCTTTACCAATCAGCGCCGGCAGATTCCCAGAAGTGGTGCCCTGAATTGACACGCGGAGTGTACAAATTCTGGACGGCGGCCGAAACTCCGCTGATCGTCGCCTCGTTGCTCTGTGGATTGGTATTGGGATGGCAAGGCTTTTTCTGGATCGGAGCCATCCGGCTGACGTATTCGTTGCACATGCAATGTTTCGTGAACAGCCTCACGCATCTGGGACATGCGGAGGAAGGAGATTCGAGCCAGAACGTGTGGTGGCTTGGGCCCTTTCAATTGGCGGCGTGGGGAGAAAACTGGCACAAGAACCATCACACAAATGCAGGCTCCGCGCGGCTGGGATTGCGGTGGTGGCAACCAGACGTGGGTTGGTATTTCATCTACGCGCTGGAAAGAGTGGGGCTAGCGACGAGCGTCAAGCGCCCTCGCATCCGGTAATCACTCAGCTTTCGGTTTCTGACTCGGTGGGAACGGACGCATTTTCTTTTGCAGCTTCGTTTTCGGCGCGCTTGGCAAGCTTTTTCTGTGCACGACGCTCTTCCTTTTCACGGCGCTTTTCGAGCCTCTTCATTTCCTTCTGACGCTTCTGAAATGTAATTGCCATAGAGTCTCCTTGAATTCTCAATTGGAAATGCCCATGCCGCAATGCCGCAACGGAGCTACCAGCGCGGTTCGCGAGGCTGGCGCGCAGACTCCCGATAATCCTCGTTGGAGAATCCGCCGCGGTTCCGGCCGCCGCCACCACCTCCACGCTTCGGCGAAGGGCCGCGTTCGGCCCTTGGGCGTGCTTCATTGACTTTGAGGTTGCGGCCACCAAACTCTTTTCCGTCGAGGGCCGCCATGGCCTTGGACGCCTCGTCGTCATTGGGCATTTCCACAAAAGCAAAACCGCGAGCCCGGCCGGTTTCGCGGTCCATGGCAATGTGAACGCGCCCAATTTGCCCGAATGGCTTGAACAGGGCGCTCAAATCACTTTCCGTCGTCTGAAAGCTCATGTTGCCCACAAAAAGGTTCTTCATACTCCCTCTCTTTCGATTCGAACAACTTCACGGATGCGGTTGCAAGCACAACTCAGGGCCCGCTCTGCAAATATCCTAAAGAGCCCCCTCGAGAAAAATCCGAAAGCGATGCGAGCGCGACGGGTGACGCAATTTGCGCAGCGCTTTTGCTTCGATCTGGCGGATGCGCTCGCGCGTCACGGAGAAAACCTGGCCCACTTCCTCGAGCGTGTGCTCGCTTCCATCATCCAGCCCGAAGCGCATCTTGATGATTCTTTCCTCGCGCGGGGTGAGGGTTTTGAGCATGTAGGCCATTTGTTCCTTCAAATTGAGGCTAATAACAGCATCCGAGGGAGAGACGACGCCCTTGTCTTCTACAAGATCGCTAAGATGGGTTTCCTGTTCCTCTCCGATAGGAGTTTCAAAAGAGATCGGCTGCTGCGCGATCTTTTTCGTCTTGCGCACGGCGTCAATGGGAACGTCCAATCGCGTGGCGAGCTCCTCGGTAGTCGGCTCGCGGCCGAGTTCCTGGACAAGTTGCTGGCTCGTGCGGACTTGCCGGTTAATGCGCTCGATCATGTGCACGGGAATGCGGATAGTGCGTGCCTGATCGGCAATCGCGCGGGTAATGGCCTGGCGGATCCACCAGGTGGCGTAGGTGGAGAATTTGTAGCCACGGCGCCACTCGAACTTATCGGCTCCCCGCATCAAGCCGATATTGCCCTCCTGGATCAGGTCGAGAAACTGCATGCCGCGGTTCGTGTATTTCTTGGCGATGGACACGACGAGGCGGAGATTTGCCTCGGTTAGCTCTTTTTTTGCCTGCGAGGCTTCCCGCTCGCCGCGCAGGATCAGAGCGAGAGCGCGTTTCAAGCCAAGAGAATCCGTCCGGCTGGATTCTTCAATGCTTTTAAGCTGAGCGCGGCACAAACGCAGTTCCTTGCGGGCTTCTGCAGCGGCATCGCTTCGAGAAGCGTTGGCGCGACGTTCCAACCGCGCGCATTCCCGTTCCAGGGAAGAGAGTTGCCCAACCGTACGACGCACCAATTCGATCAGCCGGGCCTTTTCGCGTTCCTTGAAGTCAATGGTGCGGACGAGCCGCGACATCTTCACGCGCACTCGACCCAGCCGCCAATGAGCCCGCACGTGAGCGCGGCGTTTGGACCGCTCGGCACCTTCCAGTTTGGAAGCCAGCCGGAGTCCAGATTCGTGGAGTTCCTCGATTCTGTTGATAATTCGGAGCGTGCGGCGAGTTTTGCCCTCGATTTCTTCGGGATTCAGCTCTTGATCATCGAACTGGACGATCTCCTTGATGGAACGCGCACCTTCCCGGAGGTCACGTCCTATTTTGATCAATTCCGTCAGCACGATTGGAGAGCGCGAGATGGTCCTAAGAACCAGCAACTGTCCGCGCTCGATGCGCTTCGCAATCGCAACCTCACGCTCGCGATTCAAAAGCGGAACGACCCCCATTTCGCGGAGGTAAGTCCTGACAGGGTCGCTGCCTTTCTCCAATAAACCGGGCTTGAGTTCGCTCTCGGCGTGGTCTTCGGACGGCGGTTCCTGCGGCACATCGAGTTCCGATCGTTCGCCTAGTTCCCGCGCGCTTTGAGCAGCTCGCGCAACCGCCGCGTCCTCGTAGATTTCAACACCATCGCTTTCAAAGGACGCGAAAAGACTATCCGCGTCGGCGTCGGTATGGTCCTCCGAGGCGAGCGCAGTGTTCACTTCATGAATCAACAGGTATCCGCGTTCCCTGGCAACGCTCAGGAGACTCCGGAACGGGTCAGACTTTTTTTCCTGAATTGCCAGCACGAAAGTATCTCCCCCTGAAGCCACTGCCAAGACTGGCCGGGCCTTCCTCATGATCACCGCCGCGGAAACAACGCGGACGTTGCATGGATGACGGGGAAGACGATATGCGAAAAGGAGCAAGGGCAGGCCGTGCCCGCTGCTCTATGCGGTCCAAAGTTCCGGTTCTCCGAAGCCGCCGACTGGCGCGGCATCTTCATACCTAAATCGGTTCCTTATCAGTCTACACTATACGGCGCAAATTCGCTGACGAGCGAAGAACCGGCCAAACGGAAAGCGCATCGTTGGCGCCAGGCTCTCTTCCCGAGAAAAGGCAGGCGGGGGCAAAACTAGAGCCCGGCCCAACCGCTGATCAGTGCTAACTGTCCAACTGTACCTGCAGAATCTCGCCCGGAAGGCGAGTCAGCGTGTGCTTTTGGACCGCGGGAAGGCGAAGCCTGCCAATGGCAGGCTGCTCTCTCGGCTCCGGCACGTGTCCAGTCATGGGAAATTTCTCGATCCGGAGGCCAAGAACGCGCTCCAACTGGGACAAGTCCGAACGCTGATCCCTGGAAAACAATGTCGAAGCGACGCCGTGGCGTCCCGCGCGCCCGGTACGGCCTACGCGGTGGATAAAGTTCTCGGCGATTTCCGGCAGATCGTAATTGATGACGTGGGCGATGTCCTGCACGTGAATTCCGCGCGAGGCGAGATCGGTGGCCACGAGGACGCGGAAGCGACCATTCTGAAAGCCTTCGAGTGCCGCCGAACGCTGGGATTGCGAGCGATCGCCGTGAATCATGGCCGCGTTGATGCCATCGCGATTCAGGCTTTTGGCGATGCGCTCCGCTCCACGCTTGGTCCGCGAGAAAATGAGGCAACGGCCTCTTTCTTTCGCGAGAATGTGACGTAGCGCACCCAGCTTGCCGTCGGCAGCGACCTCAAACGCTTGAAGCCGCACGTTTTCCGAAGGCTGCAGGACGGAACCGAAGGCAAGACGCACGGGGTCCTTCGTGTAGTCTTTCACCAGGCGGGTCATGGCACCCTCCATGGTTGCGGAAAAGCAGAGGGTTTGCCGCTCTCGAGGCAACACGCCAACAATTCTGCGAATTGCCGGAAGGAATCCCATGTCCAGCATGCGATCGGCTTCATCGAGCACCAGGATCTGAAGGTTCGGAAACTTGAATTGCCCGCGATCGAGGAAATCCTCCAACCGGCCCGGGGTGGCAACGACCAGGGGAGCCCCATTGCGGATGGCGTTCAATTGATGGCGTTCCGGCAAACCGCCGACGACCAAAGCGGCGGGCACGAGTTCGCCACGCAACGCGTTGTACTGATCGGCGACCTGCATCGCGAGCTCGCGGGTGGGAAGGAGGACAAGGGCCCCGATGCCAGATGCGTTCTTGTGGAGCAGCCTTTCGATGATGGGTACGAGAAACGCGAGGGTCTTGCCGGTCCCGGTCTGTGCCGTGGCGATAAGATCCTTGCCTTCGAGCGCCTTGGGAATTGCCGCCGCCTGAACAGGAGTGGGGACGGAAAATTTTGCCGCCGCCAAACGCTCCTTCAGGGAGCTCGAAATCTGTAAATTTGAAAAATTTTGCATTTAGCTTTCTTGCTGGGGCGGGCTATTTCGGTCCATGCACAAACGTCTGTGATGTCCTGACGGCTCACGCGGCCAGTCTTATTTTGAATTACGCTGAAGACGTACGGAGGAAACGGAGGCGGGTAATCTCAGATCAGAGTACGAACCAGAGGAACCGCACAACACAACCGCGGTATTAAGCGCAAACAAAGTGTAACACAGTTTGCTCCAGGATGGATTTAAACCTCCGTAGAGTTGCGAAGTTTGTTACCATGCTAGACGTGATCGAAATCAAATCAGGGAGTTCTTGCAAGCAGGGCCGTCCCGAGCGGATCCAGACCCCACAGTCAAAGCTTCGTGTGACTTTCCAAGTCTTCTCAGCAGGTGCCAAGTGAGCAATAGCCCTATCGTACAGTACGTGGGTTTTGAGGCGAAGTCGCTCGTGCGGGAATACACGTTCAGCGTGCGGGAAGCAGGCAGTGAACGCGAATTCACGCTAAACATCGAAAACGAGGCATTCGTTTCACACCGCGCAAGGTATCAGGACGCTCCGGCCATCTGCGCCCTTAGACTGAACGCCGAACTGGCAGCGCATTCAAACCATCCTCCCGAATCGCAATTTGCGATTACCGGCCCTGAGCTGGATACTTACCGGGAGTCTCACTCGCCAAAGATCCCGCGGAGTCCTTACGGGCACAAACCGCAAGAGGATTTCTAGCGGCGAGAACGCCCGCTGCGGGTGCAAGCTGCTCCTCCCATTCGTGAAGAATCGCTACAGGGATGTTTTTCCGGACATATTTGCGCTGAGGGATCCCGGCCTGACTTCCTCGCAATCATCAGCCCAATTGTCGAGCCGTAAATTCAGTCTACGACGATCCGCTGCGACCAAGGATCCGCGGGGGAATCTGGCGGTTGATTAGCCGGGGTGTCCGAAGCGGGCTGCTGCGGCGATTGCTCCAGTGGATTGGGCGACGACACCGAAACAGAGCCGCTATCAGCAGTTTGCGGGAGTGTTTCATGCCCTTCAGCTTGGAGAGGCGGGGCGATGTTCCGGGGATCTACGGGAAGCAGGGAAGAATGCTGGGCGGCCCACTTCGCAGCGAGACCATTGAGAGGACTCTTTGTGTTGTATTCCTGATAAGCGATCATCCGGCCGATGCGAACGATGAGGTCGTCGAGACCCTCTGAGGCGGCCCAGAAATCGCCTATGCAGACGCTGGCGTCGTCGAAGTTGGGATGAAAAACGGGCGCGAGCATGCGGCACTGGGGCGCGCGGCGAGGATAGCCCAGAGAAAGATTGATTTCCAATTGATGAACACTGCGTTCCAGGATTTCGCCGGCGAGAGAAACGTAAAGGCCCTTGACCTGGTAGGTGATGCGATAAACTTCGGGCGGCATTCCGGCGGTGCCTGAAAGCTGGATGAGTGGCCAATTGGCGAAGCGCGAAACCAGCGTGTCGTAGTCGAGTTTGAGGCGGCGAATGCGCGGCGAGAGCATGGGTCTTATATAGGTAAGTGAAGCGCATTGCGCAAGATCGCAAAAAGAACCGCCGTGGCACAAAGAAGTTGTAGTGTGCGCGGCGGAACCGTCGGCCAGGAAAATTCCAGGTTGCGCATCGCTCTCCAGTACGCAAATCCAAAATAAGCAAGCAACATGGGCAGGAGGATGACAAAAAAGGCGTTGTTGCGCAATGCTTCCGCGAAATGCCCGTGGGTCAGGGCCGCCAGAGCGCGCGTGGCTCCGCAGCCGGGGCAGTACAAGTGAAGAAAAGAGAAGACAGGACATTTGGGGTAAAAAGAAAACTTCTCGGGTGGCAATTCGCGTAATAAAACGCAGCCTCCCAGAAAGGAGCCTGCGGAGAAATGCGCAAGTAGGCGAGTTCCATTCATCTCAGACAATCTGCCCCTGGCTGCGCTTGATTTCGATGATGCGGGAAAAATGATACTGGAAGTAGTAAAGATTGAAGAAGAAGGTCATTGCGCCGCTTAGCTGGAGACCCATGGGCTCGGCGACGGTGAAATGTTCCTCGAGGGAGCTCTTGATGTTGAACGCACCCACAATCCAGATCACAAGGGCCGCCAGTTCAGTAATGGTTCCGAACGCTTTCATGCCGGGATCCTGGCTCACGGATAGAGCGATATAGACCACTTGCAGGCCAATTGCGATCCCCCAATAGAGGATGCCGTTGCTGGCCGGCTGTACCTTCTTGACCCACGCGGCCTCGACAATCGCCCAGACCCATCCGAACAGACCGCACGTCACGACAGCAAGCAAGAGAACCAGAGCCCAGTGCAAGGAAGGAGGAGGCGGGTACGGGGACACCTGGGGAGGAGTAGCGGCGAAAGGTGGCGCGACCGGCGCTGTCGGTGGCACAGGGATATTGCCGATGACTTGAGAAACGGGAACCCAGTCCTGGATGCCTTCGCTCCGGCAGAGGTCGGTAAGCAGAATATTGCCCGTGGCTACATAGCGTTGCAGTTCGGCCAACGAGTACGGCCCGTACTCGTTGAGGTCCCGCTTGATGAAATAGTTCACGGCGCCTCCCTCTTTACGCGAACAACTCGCCTTCGGAATCCCGGTTGATGACGCAGACTTCCACGATGGCCCAAACCCAACTGATGGCCGCGGCGTAAAAGAAAGTCAGAATGGTAAGGGCCAGTTGAATCGCCCCTTTTTTGTTGTAGCCGGCATAAAAATTGTGCAGACCAAAAAATCCAAGGAAGACACCAAGCAGCACAAATGCAACGCGGCTCTTGGAGGGGCCGTTCGAAGTGGGGCGCAGGATCGAGGGTAAATCGCTCGCTACTGGCGGAGCAACCGGTGCTTGTGAAGGCATCGGAGGAGGAGGCGCGCCGGTTCCCGCGAGAGGAGGTGGGGGCGGCGGCACGGCAATCGAGGGAGGTACGGACGCGACAGGGGTGGGAGATGCAGCAACGGGTGTTGGTGCAAACATCGAGAGCCCAGTGTTCAGCGCAAAAGGACGAGCGGCAGCGGGCTGAGGAGCGGGATGCAGATCGCCGCCGGTGACGCTGATCTTGGCTTCATCTGCGGGAGCTTTGGAGCAGCCGAAGACGGTGCAGCCGCCATTTTCGGCGAAGCATTCGGGATGATGAGGAGTCGCGCAGCCAGGACAATCGAGGCGCTCGCCTTCGCCCGAACCGATTTCCGCGCGGCAATATGGGCAGACCGGATTCACTTGCGGTGCCGCTCCTGGTAGCGGAAGGCATACCGCCCGATTTGGAGCATGCTGCCGGATTGGAGAACCATGAGCCTGGTCGGGCTGCCGGATACATAGACCGGCCCGGAAGCGCGAATTTGCACGCGGGAGCCGGCGATTTCCACAACGGCGTGCTGCGGAAGAATATTGGAATCCTTGAATAGATAGATGTCGCTGCGCTGATCGCTCCCGATGACGGTGCGGTTCTTATAGAGGATGAACTGTTTGCCGGCCAGCGGTCCTGCCGTGACGTAGAGCCAGCGGTCCTTCAGCGCGCTTTCCACGAGGCCAATGGCAATGCCTGTGGCCATGCCTAGCAGTCCGAAGCCGACAGCGCGGCTGGCGGCACCGCCGTGCGTGACAAGGGCGATCGGATCAAAGATCATTCCGCCCACGCCTGCTCCGATGACGCCTCCTAGTGCTCCATACAGCGCTTTCTTCGAGGATTGCCCGACGATGCCGTATACGACTCCGCCTGCGGCACCAAAAACCGTCCAGGCGAGGCCGCGCACGATCCAAAAGGCCGGATTGCGCGGAGTGTGAACGCCAGCTTCGAACGCGATTGCTAGGCCGAGGTTAAAGATCAGCTCGGCGAAGAAATCAAAGACGAAAGCCAGGACGATTCCGAGAGGAAGGGCAAGAAGACCACGTGTAAGGGCTTTTTTCGAAGAGCGCTCGACAATGCTTTCCGCGATCGAGAAGGCGATGCATTCAAGGGTAATCACAAGAGGAATTACGGCCCAATTGCCCCAGCGACGGCCGGCTCCATCCACGAATGCCGGTTCGGCGATCGCCCAGCCCAAGATTGCGCCGATGAGACCGGCAAGGCCGAGATAGAACCAGGCCTGAAGCAAAATACTTGCGCGCTCTTCGGTTGCAGGAATCGGTTCCGACGAGGAGTCATTGACGCTTCCATAGACTTTGCCCCCACCGGGAGAGAGGGGAGAGGGAGGAGCAAGCACGGGTGCGGAAGCCGCCAGATCCACTTTGGCAAGATCATCGAGCGTGATCTTGATCGGCTCGTTTTTGTTATCGGGGCCCACTGTTCTCCTTGCCTTCCGGACCAGGTGGCGGCGCCGCAATTACTTTGTCTTTTCCGTGCGCTTTTTCGTCGGAGATCATCTGTTTCAGAGTCTCGATGTCCACGGGGCGGTCGATCATGGGCCTGCCGGTATTTCCGTCAATCGGCCAGATCAAAACGCGAGGAGGGAAGAGGTACCACGCGGCAAGAAAGCCCAGCAGAAGCACAATTGTGTGCGTGATGATCGGGAATGTAATGCGCAGCCAGGCGGTGCCGTCATTGCTGCTTGCCGAAGCTTCCTCTGGCTCTTCATCCTGTGAATCGTCTTCCATGCCCACGGGTTCGGGCTTTCCGGTTTCGCCGGCGCCTTCGCCGCCTTTACGATCAATGACCGCGACTTCAGAGAGACGTTCGAGCCGGGACCCGGCCCAACCAAAACACGCCTCTTCGTCGCTGAGCGGGTCATACACCCATGCGACCTGGAGCGGAGAAGAAAAGAAATTCTTATGGATGAAGGTATCGTGATCGGAAAGAAAAACACCGAAACCCGGATGCGAGTGGTACCAGCCGACGATGCGGTGATCCGCATATTTTGCGTCTTTGGTCTTGTAAATGTGTTCCCAAGTGTCCTGCGTAAAGGTGACGTGGGTTCCGGCTTGAGCGGCATTGAGCCCGGCGATGCAGGCCTCAATCGAAAGGGAATGTCCGGAATCGTTGCCGATGAGCACGCCGCAAACCTCGGTCTTGCTGCAGGAGCGCGCGTGCCGCCGAATCTGGCGAACAACTTCGCCGTCAATCGCCACCCGGGGTTGTTCGTCGGCTGGCTTGGATTTTCGGCTCACGACGCCTGCCTTATGCCAACCGCTTTTCCCAGCACTTTTTCACAGTCACCGGCCAGCAAATAGCCAATTTCTGTTTTGCCGCTTCGCGCCGTGAAAATATCAAAAGTCGGAAGCCCCAGCGTGTTCAATGTGCGCGCGCCGAAGGCTTCGGAGCCGGAAAAGCTATGAAGCGTTTCGACGATGCGCATTTGTCCGTCTTTGGGGCAACGCCCCTCGTCGTAACCGACGGAGCCAACCGGAGCAAACTTTTCCTCCCTTTCGCCGCACTGCCCGCAAACGAGTTTGTGTATGACGTCGCGGCTGAATTCGATGGTGGATTCCTGCGAACCGAGATCGCGCTCTGCGCGCAGGAGCAGAGCGCGTAAAGTCAGTTCCTCCGAGCGCTGCGGCAGTTCGACGATCTTTGGGAGCGTGTAGTGGCTCATGCAATCGGAATTCTCCGTGTAGTCCACGCGATAAGAAGTATGGTGCAGCCCCTCGAATACGAAGCCCTGTCCGGAGAGTGTGGGGATTCCATGAATCAGCTTGACTGCTTCCTGAACCTGAATTCCGGCGATGATGGAGGAAATTGTTGGTGTTGTAGGAACTTTGCCTTCCACATCCAGCGCGCGAGTGAGCAGGTTGCAAGACATGCGCTTTTCCAGGAGCTGCCAGTCAGTCTCGCCGAGCGTGCATTCATAGCAGGGCGGTATTCCAGGAAGAAAAGCCCGGGCGACACCATTGATGCCTTCGATGGCGCCATCAAACCATGGCCGGTTGGTCTTCCATGCGCAGCGGTTGATCCAGAGGCGAGCTTCGCGGTTATCAAGTCCAGCGAGAACGAGGTCACTCCAAGCAAAAAGGCCCAGGCCACAGTCGTGCATCACGTTGCCAACGACGGCGCAAGCGTGAATCCCGGGCGAGATTGCCTCGACGCCTCGAGCCGCGGTTTCAGCTTTGAATTTGCCTATGTCTTTGCTGCGGAAAAGAATGGTGCGGGAAAGATTCGATTCCTCGATGCAGTCGAGATCCACGATCACGATGTTCTGGAAGCCAAGCAAAGCGAGATTCTTGAGGATTTCGTTGCCCAGCGCGCCCGCGCCGATCACCAGAACTTTGGCGTCTTGAATTTTCTTCTGATCCCACCAGGGGATGAGCCGCAGACGGCTGTAGCGGTCCTCGCGAACCTCTTGCGAGCCGACCGTCACGGTCTGGTGCGGCGTGGTGGTCATCCGGCGGTGATTTCCGGCTGCAGCCGCAGAATATCGCCGTCATGTACGGCGGCTTCCGCGAGAGTCTGCGAATCCTGGATCTGGCGACCCGAATTTTTGTGATGGAATTTATAGCTGAGAGGCGCGCCGTCGGGCCCGTTGGTCGGCAGACGGAGTTTTTGGATCAAGACGGCGATAATCTTGTTGCACGGAGCATCGTCCGGCAATTCGACCGGAACGCGCTTGTTTTCCGTCGAGTCATAAACCGTCACGTTAATTGTGGCCATCGGTCCTCAACCATGGAAGTAAATGAAAAGAGTCGGCTGGAAGGAGCCGCGATCGCCTGTTGGATGCTTTGTCTTCTGCGCCGGATCGTTGCGATGCATGAAGAAAAACCAGAAAACGATCCCGGCCACCTTTGGCGAATTCCCAGCCCTCCTGCCTCAGCAGTGCGCCGGCAGTCACGGCGAAATTAATCTCCTCGGCATTCGGCTGAATGCTTTTGTCGAGCGTGGAGCTGACCACGCCCACCAGATTTCCCATCTGGTCGTAAACAGGTCCGCCGCTATTCCCCGGGCTGATGGGCGCAGTGATTTGCAAGACTGTATTGTCCATGCGCGAAATCAATCCGGTGCTGAGCGTAAACCTCAGCCCTTCCGGATGTCCGATGACAAAAATGTTCTCGCCTTCTTTGGGTTCGGCGATGGGTTGTACGAATTCCGCTTCGCCAGAGTGCCGGGGGAGCCAAATGAGCGCAAGATCAAGATTCTTGTGCTTGGCGATCACATCCGCCCCGGTCCAAATGCCGGAGGCCAGCGCGATCATTGCCCTAGGCCCCTTGGCAATGTTCCAGTTGTCGGTCCCGATCACGTGGCGGGCAGTGGCAAAAAGATAGCCCGATGCGTTGGCTTGCAGCAGCATTCCCGCCCCGAACGAGGTGGAAAGCATCTCGCGTTTTCCGAACCATGAACGGCTGGCCGGAGAGATCACGGCTACGAGACTCTTGAGTTCCTGAGAGGCATCCACGCCGGTCAGCGGTTTTTGCGCGGGCAGCGCCGGATAATCAGTGCGCTCGTCGAGGTCCGACAGTCCTGGACTGATGAAGGAGGGAGCCACGGGACCGAGCGAAACCGCGATCACCAGCGCCATGGAGGTCAGGAAACCGCTGATGATCAACAGTGTTGAGAGGTAAGCGGTCCACGCGTGACGCGTGCGCGGCGGTTGCCCGCGGAAGGCAACTCGTAGAATGATGGTGACGAGACAGAGCAGGGGAAGGAAGGGCGTGAGGAGAGCAAGAAGCAGCCGGCCCCACCACGGGATTGCAGGCGGGAGCTTCGGCTCGACACGGGCGGCTTGCCCTGGATCCTCGCCGACTTCAGATAACTCGGTGGGGCTGATTACAATTTTATCCAAGGGCCCGTGCCTCTCTTGTTGCCGCTGGGTACAGTAAACCTAGGCTAAGATGGAAGCGATCATTTTTATATACAGCGTTATAGCTGAAACTGCAAGTGGCGGACTGTGGGCGTGTGTCCGCCTGAAAACGCGGCATTTGCCGGGAGAGACGTGTAAGTTGTACAAGACAGCCCGAACCAGAAAAAATCAAAAGTGGCGAGCAACTTTTCCCGGAGCCCGTGCGTCGTAGCTATTGTTGTGGCAAGAGTGGCAGTAGGTCCTGGTGCTTCCCGCAGAACCTCGATGTCCGGTGCAGTTGTTTGCAGATCAATGATTGACAAGAGGTTCCGCGGCTTCATAGCATAATGTGCGTGACTTGAAGTTGTTTACTTGCGAAGTACCGCAGGGCATCTTCGTATTTTTTCCGTAAGACCGAAAAAAACAATGATAAACGTCCAGCAGCTTACCAAGAGGTACGCACGCAACACCGCCGTAGACCACATTTCCTTTGAGGTGGAAAAGGGGCAGATCGTGGGGTTCCTCGGGCCGAATGGCGCCGGGAAGACTACCACGATGCGCATGCTGACCTGTTTTTTGCCTCCCAGCTCCGGCACCGCGACGGTTGCCGGGTTCAACGTTCTGGAAGAGCCGCTCGAGGTAAAGAGGAGGATCGGCTATCTGCCCGAAACTCCCCCACTCTATCCGGAAATGCGCACCACCGAATACCTGCAATTCGTAGGAAGGATCAAAGGCCTGCGCGGCGAAGAATTGAAGAAGCGCGTGGGGTTTGTCTTGGAGCGTTGCGCCGTGGAGGATGTCCAAAAAAAGGTTCTCGGCAAACTATCCAAAGGTTACCGGCAAAGGGTTGGCCTGGCGCAGGCCATCATCCACAATCCTGACGTCTTGATCCTCGATGAGCCCACCGCGGGCCTCGACCCGAAACAGATCAACGAAACGCGCGATTTGATCAAAAGCCTGTCCGGAGATCACACCATCATCTTGAGTACGCACATTCTTCCGGAAGTGGAACAGACCTGCGAGCAGGTGATCATCATCAACAAAGGAAAACTGGTGGCCACGGATTCCGTGAACAACCTGCAAGCCCGCGCCCAGGGCGCTGGCTCCGTTCTCGTTGAAGTGGCAGGCCGCAACGGATCGCTGCAGCCGGCAACGGTGCAGATGCGCCTCGAAAAAGTCGCGGGCGTGATCCGTGTCGTCCAGAAGGATTCTCCTCAAGATTGCCTCGTTTTCGAAGTTGAGGGGAAGACGACGCAAGGTCTCCGCGGCGATCTTGCGCGAGCCATCGTGGAGTCGGGCTGGGATCTGAATGAGTTAAGGAACGCGGCAGTGAGCCTCGAGGAAATCTTCCTGCAGCTTACAGGAGCGGATGTTGCCGAAAAAGTGCCGGCCAAAGCAAGAAAGGAAAAACTGGCCATGGCGGGAGCGAAGGGATGAACTCCATAAGAAACGTGTGGTTTATATGCCAGAAAGAGTTGCGCAGTTACTTCGTATCCCCCGTTGCGTATCTACTGCTCACGATGTTCGCGGTGATTTTCGGCTTCTTCTTCTGGAACGCGGTCGGCACATTCATCATGATGGGATTGGAATCGCAGATGCGCGGCGAGACGTTCCCCATGAACCTGAATGAGCAAATTATTCGCCCGTTGGTATCTAACGTCAGCGTCGTTGGGCTCTTTTTTATTCCCTTGATCACCATGCGTTTGTTCGCGGAGGAGAAGCGCACAGGCACAATCGAGTTGCTTACAACATCTCCAGTGCACGATACCGAGGTGATTTTGGGCAAATGGTTTGCTTCGGTTGTTTTGTACGCCTGCATGCTGCTTCTCACTGCGTTGAATTTCGCGTGGCTGTTCAAGTACGGCAATCCGGATTGGAAGCCTCTAGCCATCGCCTATTTGGGACTTCTATTGCAGGCGGGCGCTCTTCTCGCGATCGGCACTTTCATTTCCACCTTGACGAAAAATCAGATTATCGCTGGCGCCGCCACATTTGGTGTCTGCCTCATCTTGTGGGTTCTGGAGTGGGTGAGCGGCTATAACACAGCAACCTGGGCGACCGTGGTCGGATACATGTCCGTGTTGACGCACTTCGATTCATTTTCAAAGGGCCTGCTCTCCTCGAGAGACGCAGTGTTTTACGTGAGCCTGATCTTTTTGGGGCTTTTCCTGACGGCACGCTCGATGGAATCCCTCAGGTGGAGGACGTAAATGAACCTGAATCTCCTGAAGGCGCGCCAGACCCGTTACGTCCTGTATGCGACGCTTTACATTGCCGTCGTCCTTGCGATTCTGTCCGTCGCGAACGTCCTCGCGAACCGCTACAACAAGTCCATTGATACCACCGCCAATAAGCGCTACAGCCTCTCGGAACAAACCGCCAAGATTGTCAAAGAGCTGAAAGAACCGGCAACACTCACCTATTACGATCAGAGCACGCGCTTTGGCGAAGCCAAAGACAAACTGCAGGAGTACGCCGATCTTTCGCCGAAAGTGCATGTGAAGTATGTGGACCCAGACAAAGAACCGGAATTGGCTCGTGAGGCGGGCATCAGGGATTACGGAACCACCGTAGTTCAAATAGGCAACCGCAAAGAGCAAGCCAAGAGTCTCTCAGAGGAAGACATTACCGGCGCCTTCATCCGCGATCTGAAGCAGACGACGCGCACCGTATGTTTTGTCGAGGGAAGTGGCGAACATCAGATTGATGACACGGGCCGCAACGGCTACTCACGCTTCAAAGATCTCCTTGGGAAAGACGAGTACGAGACCAAATCCATTGATCTTCTGACCAAAGCCGATGTTCCCGCGGACTGCACGGTGCTCGTCGTCGGCGGGCCCGTCACGGACTATCAGCAGCCCGAAGTGGATGCGATTAAGAATTACGTGCAAGGAGGCGGCCGAGCCTTGTTTCTGCTCGACCCCCCGCTGAAGCTGGGCCGCGCAGAAATTGCCGATAACGACGCCCTTACAGGAACTCTTGCGGATTGGGGCGTCACCCCTGATAAAGATCTGATCCTGGATCTCAATCCAGTCGGCAAGCTTTTGGGCCTTGGCCCCCAATACACGATTGTGGCCCGCTATGATCCCCATCCGATCGTGAATGAAATGAAAGGCACCGCCACGGGTTTTCCTCTGGCGCGCTCCCTGGAGACAAAGAACGGTACGAAGACAACTGTCGAGAAGCTGTTTGGTTCTTCCCCAGACAGTCTGGCGACCATGAAGTTGGACTCTCCGGCAGTGAATCCGAACGACCCTGAAAACAAGAAGGGTCCGCTCACCGTTGCGGCGGCAGGAACATACGATACAGGCAAACAAAATTCCCAGGGAAGATTCGTCGTCGTTGGGAGTTCCTCTTGGGCTGCGAATTCATTCATCGGATTC
>Ga0335079_10004351_pt1 | contig 16298 bp, 14 predicted proteins | sample Lox_Sample_33_FD_206719 | JGI IMG/M metagenome (GOLD analysis project Ga0335079, IMG submission 206719) | Soil microbial communities from Loxahatchee National Wildlife Refuge, Florida, United States - Lox_Sample_3.3 | ecosystem: Environmental > Terrestrial > Soil > Wetlands | place: USA... | reverse complement strand
GCGTTTGGGGTGAGCCTCGATACGGAGATTGCATGCCGGCGGAAGGGAAACATCCGGTGCTGGACGGCTTCATCGGCGTGGTAGGCAGGCTGTCCCGGTTTTCCGGTGCGGTGGCCGCGGGGCTGATCGCGCTCGGGGTGCTCGTCATCTGCGACGTCGTGATCGAGCGCTACCTGCTCAACCGCACCACGATCTGGCAGATCGACGTCGTCACCTACTGCATCGTGTCGGCGACGTTCGTCGGCAGCGCCTACGTGCTGATGACGCGCGGCCACGTGAACGTGGACGTGCTGCCCCTGCACGTGGGGCCGCGCGCGCGCTATTGGCTGGCGGTCTCCACGATGTCGGTCGCCATCGCGTTTTGCCTGGTGCTGCTCGCGCTGTGCAGCGCCTATTGGTACCAGGCCTGGAGCGGCAACTGGCGCTCCGACACGGTGTGGCGCGCCCGCCTGTGGATTCCGCTCGCCTCGATGCCGATCGGGCTGACGCTGCTCGTGCTGCAGTACGCCGCGGACCTGATCCGCGTGCTGACGCGGCGTGCGCCACCCTTCGGTATCGACGAGGAGAGAACGCACGCATGAGTCCGGCCACGCAAGGCACGATCGTCCTCGTCGCCACGCTTCTAGTGCTGCTCTCGGGAATCCCCGTGGCCTTCGGGCTGGGCGCGATCTCGATCGTTTTCATGCTGATCTTCCAGGGGCTGGACGGAATGCGCGTCGTCGCGGAGACCTTCTGGGGCGGCCTGGACGAATTCACGCTGGTCGCGATTCCGATGTTCGTGATGATGGGCGCGGCGATCGGCTCCTCCCCCGCGGGCAAGGATCTCTACGAGGCGCTCGACCGCTGGTTGTACCGGCTGCCCGGCGGCCTCGTGATCTCGAATCTCGGCGCGTGCGCGCTTTTCGCGGCGCTCACCGGCTCGTCGCCGGCTTGCTGCGCGGCGATCGGGAAGATGGGCATCCCGGAGATGCGCCGGCGCGGCTACCCCGACGACGTCGCGACCGGATCGATCTGCGCGGGCGGCACCCTCGGCATCCTCATCCCGCCCTCGATCACCTTCATCCTCTACGGCATCGCGACCGAAACCTCGATCGGCCGGCTGTTCCTCGCCGGAGTCATGCCGGGCATTCTGCTGACCGGCCTGTTCATGCTGTGGACGCTGTTCATCATCTGGAAGCGCGGGTTCCGCTCGCACGCGGTCGACTTCCGCTACAGCTGGCCGGAGAAATTCCAGTCGATCCCGAAGGTCGCGCCCTTCCTCGCGATCATCGCCGGCGTGATGTACGTCCTCTACGGCGGCGTCGCGACGCCGTCGGAAGCCGCGGGTGTGGGCGCCGCGCTGTGCGTCGTGATGGCCGTGATCATCTACCGGATGTGGAAGGCGGGCGATTGGTGGACGATCCTGCGCGAGACGACACGCGAGTCGGTGATGATCCTCACCATCATCGCCGCGGCGACGCTGTTCGGCTACATGCTCACGTCGCTCTACCTCACCCAGACGCTTGCGCAGGCAATCGCGGACGCGCACTTCAATCGCTGGGTGCTGATGGGCATGATCAACCTGTTCCTGCTGGTGTGCGGCTTCTTCATCCCGCCGGCGGCGATCATCCTGATGACCGCGCCCATCCTCTACCCCATCATCACCGCCGCGGGCTTCGACCCGGTGTGGTTCGGCGTGATTCTCACGATCAACATGGAGATCGGCCTGATCCATCCGCCGGTGGGGCTGAACATCTACATCGTCAGCTCGATCGCGCCCGACGTGCCGGTGACACGCATCATGTGGGGCACGATTCCGTATGTGCTGTGCATGTTCCTCGCGATCATCATCCTGTGTGCCTTTCCCGAGATCGCCACCTGGCTCCCGGATACGCTGATGGGTGCGGTCAAGCGCTGAGCTGCACTTCGGATCATCCGCGCGCAATGAGCGATTCGCCCGCGGCGCTGTCCAAGGAGCGATGAGCGCTGACGAGGCAAGGCCCGGCTCCGTTCCGGGACCCGCTGAGACGCTTGCGGCCATCGGCACCGACCCGGAATCCGGCCTCGCGGCCGCGGAGGCGCGCTCGCGGCTCGCCCGGTACGGCTACAACGAGATCCCGGAAAAGAAGGACCATCCGCTGCTCCGCTTCCTCGCGAAGTTCTGGGGACTGTCGGCGTGGATGCTCGAGCTCATCATGGCGCTCTCACTCGCGCTCGGGAAATACTCCGATCTCTCCGTGGTGGGCGCGCTCCTCGTCGTGAACGCAGTGATCAGCTTCGCCCAGGAAACGCGCACCGCGGCCGCCGTCGCCCTGCTGCGGCGCCGGCTGCAGATCGGGGCGCGGGCGCGCCGCGACGGACGCTGGGCGACGATCCCCGCGCGCGAGCTCGTTCCCGGCGACATCGTCCGCCTGCGCGCGGGCGACGTCGTCCCGGCCGATGTCCGCCTGCTCGACGGCGAGCTCGCGGTCGACCAGTCTGCGCTCACCGGGGAATCGGCCGAAGCGACGCGCGCCGCCGGCGGCGTCGCGGCCTCGGGCTCGCTCGTGCGCCGTGGCGAAGCGGGCGGCGTGGTGCTCGCGACTGGCGCGAAGACGCTCTTCGGCCGCACGACGGAATTAGTGCAGCTCGCGCGCCCTAAGCTGCACATCGAGGAGGTGGTGCGCAGAGTGGTGCGGTGGCTCTTCCTTGTCGTGGGCGCCCTGCTCGCCGTGGTGCTCGCGCTCGCGCTTGCGCGCGGCTCGCCCCTCGCGGAGCTCGTCCCGCTGCTGCTCGTGCTGCTCATGAGCGCAGTCCCCGTCGCGCTCCCCGTGATGTTCACGGTGAGCATGGCGGTGGGCGCTTCCGAGCTCGCGCGGCGCGGCGTCCTGGTCACGCGGCTCTCCGCGGCCGAGGACGCGGCGTCGATGGACGTGCTGTGCGTCGACAAGACCGGCACCATCACGCAGAACCGGCTCGCGGTCACCGCCGTCAGCCCGCTCGACGGCGCCACCGAGGCCGACGTGCTCGCGGCGGGCGCGGCGGCGTCGCAGGCGGCGAATCAGGATCCGATCGACCTTGCGTTCCTCGCGGCAGCCCGCGAGCGCGGCATCGCCCTGCCCGCGCCGGTGTCGTTCACCCCCTTCGATCCGGCCTCGCGGCGCACCGAGGCGGTGATCGAGCTGGGCGGCAGGCGCCTGCGCGTGATGAAGGGAGCGGTGCGCTCGCTCGCCCGGGCCTGCGGCCTCGACGCGCAGGCGACCGATACGCTCGAGGTGCGCGCGAACGACGCCGCCTCCAAGGGACACCGCACGCTCGCCGTGGCGCGCGGCGAGGCGGGCGGAGCGCTCTCGCTCATCGGCCTGGTGTCGCTCTATGATCCCCCGCGCCCCGACGCTCGCGGGCTGATCGCCGCGCTGAAGGAGCTGGGCGTCGCGGTGAAGATGCTCACCGGCGACGCGCTGCCGGTTGCGCGCGAGATCGCGCGCGAAGTAGGGCTGGGCGGCGTCCGGCGCGCGTCCGAGCTGAAGGCGGCCGCCGGCGCAGAGCAGGCTCGGCTTCTCGGCGGCTCGGACGGCTTCGCCGAGGTCTACCCCGAGGACAAGTATCTCGTCGTGTCCAGCCTGCAGGCCTCCGGAAGGATCGCGGGGATGACCGGCGACGGCATCAACGACGCGCCGGCGCTGCGCCAGGCCGAGGTCGGGATCGCGGTGGCGAGCGCGACCGACGTCGCGAAGGGGGCAGCGAGCGTGGTGCTCACCGGCCCGGGGCTCGCCAACATCGTGTCGCTGGTCGAGCAGGGCCGCATCATCTACCAGCGCATTCTCACGTGGATCATCAACAAGATCAGCCGCACCATCCTCAAGGCCGGGTTCGTCGCCGCCGCGTTCGTGCTGACCGGGAAGTTCGTCATTTCCGCCTTCGCCATGCTGCTGCTCGTCTTCATGACCGATTTCGCGAAGATCGCGCTCGCGACCGACCGGGTGCGCTGGTCGCGAGCGCCGGAGACCTGGGCGATCGGCGGATTCGTCGCCGTGTCCGCCGTGCTCGGCGTCGCGATGATCGCGGAAGTCCTGCTGCTGCTGTGGCTGTGCTGGAGGCCCTTTGGCCTGGCGGCGGGCGACGGCGCTCTGCACAGCTTCAGCTTTCTCGCGCTCCTCTATTTCGCGGTGTTCTCCATCGTGTCGGCGCGCGAGCGGCGCGGCTTCTGGGCGTCGCTCCCCGGCAAGGGGCTTGCCGCGGCGCTCGCGCTCGACGCCGCGATCGGCACCGCGCTCGTCGTCGCCGGAATTCCCGGGCTTTCGCCGCTGCCCGCCTGGCAGGTCGGCGCGATCTTCTTCTACGCCATGCTCGCCTGCCTCGGCGTCAACGACGCGCTGAAGGCGGCGATGATGCGCCGTCTCGCCGGGGAACGCGGCCCCTAGTAGGAACGCGGCAGGCCGAGCACGTGCTCGGCGAGGTAGCAGAGCACCAGGTTCGTCGAGATCGGCGCGATCTGGTAGAGGCGCGTCTCGCGGAATTTGCGCTCGATGTCGTATTCCTCGGCGAAGCCGAAGCCGCCGTGCGTCTGCAGGCACATGTCGCCCGCCTGCCACGAGGCCTCGGCGGCGAGCTGCTTCGCCATGTTCGCCTCCGGGCCGCAGGCCTTGCGCTCGTCGTACAGCGTCGCGGCGCGTTCGACCATGAGCGCCGCGGCCTCGGCCGCCATGTGGGCGCGCGCGATCGGGAACTGCACGCCCTGGTTCTGTCCGATGGGCCTGCCGAAGACCTTGCGTTCGCTCGCGTACGCCGTCGCTTTTGCGAGAAACCATCTCGCGTCGCCGATGCACTCGGCGCCGATCAGGATGCGCTCGGCGTTCATGCCGTCGATGATGTAGCGGAAGCCCTTTCCCTCCTCGCCGACGAGGTTCTCCGCGGGAATCTCCAGGTTCTCGAGGAACACCTCGGTGGTGGCGTGGTTGATCATGGTGCGGATCGGCCGGATCGTGAGCCCGCGCCCGAGCGCCGCCTTCATGTCGACGATGAAGACGGACATGCCCTCGGTCCTCCTCGCCTCGTCGCGCGGCGCGGTGCGCGCGAGCAGCAACATCAGGTCGGAGTGCTCGGCGCGCGAGGTCCACACCTTCTGCCCGTTTACTTGCCAGCGGTCTCCCTTCTTCACGGCCGTCGTGCGTATCGAAGACGTATCGGTTCCGGCGGAGGGCTCGGTGACGCCGAAGGCCTGCAGGCGCAGCTCGCCCGCGGCGATCTTCGGCAGGTACTTCTTCTTCTGGGACTCGTTGCAGTGCCGCAGCACCGTGCCCATGGTGTACATCTGCGCATGGCAGGCGGCGCCGTTCGCCCCGCTTCTCTGGATCTCCTCGAGCACCGCCGCAGCCGCCCGCAGCGACAGGCCCGCGCCGCCGTATTCCTCCGGGATGAGGCAGGAAAGCCAGCCCGCTCGCGTGAGCGCGGTCACGAACTCGGTGGGGTACCGCCGCTCGCGATCGGTCGCGCGCCAGTATTCCATGGGGAAGGTCGCGCACAGCTTCGCCACGGCCTCGCGGATTTCCTGCAGATCGTGCTCGCGTACGGACATTTCGTCTCCCCCTCGAAAGGTTATCATAGCGGTCCTTTTTCGAGCTCCGCCACGACATGCCCCACGTTCCGGCCTCCACCGCGCTTGCGCGCTTCCGCGTTCTCGATCTCTCGCGCGTGCGCGCGGGGCCGACCTGCGTGCGGCAGCTCGCCGACTTCGGCGCCGACGTCATCAAGATCGAAACACCGCCGAGCCTGGAGCAGGACACCATGGGGGGCCCGCGCCACGGACCCGATTTCCAGAATCTCCACCGCAACAAGCGCTCGCTTACGCTCAACCTCAAGGACAAGGAAGGCGTGGCGATCTTCATGAAGCTCGTGAAGACGGCGGACGTCGTGGTCGAGAACTACCGCCCCGACGTGAAGTTCCGCCTCGGCATCGACTACGAGTCGCTGAAGAAGGCGAATCCGCGCATCATCCTCGCGAGCATTTCCGGGTTCGGGCAGGACGGGCCGTACCGCGACCGGCCGGGGTTCGATCAGATCGCGCAAGGGATGGGCGGGTTCATGTCGGTCACGGGAATGCCGGGCCAGGGCCCCGTGCGCGCCGGCGCCGCGATCGCGGACGTGTCGGCCGGGCTGTTCGCCGCGCTCGGGATCCTCACGGCGCTGCTCGAGCGCGAGCGCTCGGGCGAGGGCCAGTGGGTGCAGTCGAACCTGCTGATGTCGCAGATCGCGATCCTCGACTTCCAGGCGGCGCGCTACCTGATGACCGGGCAGCCCCCGGGACAGGCGGGCAACGACCACCCGACGAGCATGCCGACCTCGGCGTACAAGACGAAGGACGGCTACATGAACATCGCGGCGACGGGCGAGGGCATGTGGCGGCGCGTATGCGAGGGGATAGGCAGGAAGGACCTGCTCGAGCGCGAGGAGTTCAAGGGCGACCAGAACCGCTCCAAGAACCGCGTCGCGCTCAACGCCGAGATCGGCAAGGCGCTCGCGGCGAAGACCGCCGCCGAATGGATCGACATCCTGACGAAGGCCGAGGTGCCCTGCGGGCCGATCTACGCGATAGACCAGATGTTCGACGATCCCCAGGTGAAGCACATCGGCGCTGCGACGACGGTGAAGAGCCCGAAGCTCGGGGAGATCCGCATCATCAACCAGGCGGTGAAGCTCTCGCGCACGCCGGCGCGCATGGCCGCGGCGCCGCCCGAGGCCGGCGAGCACACCGAGGAGATACTCGGGGATCTCGGCTACGACAAGGCGGCGATCGACGCGCTGCGACAGCGGAAGATCGTCTAGCGGAGCGCGCTACTTGCGGTCGCCCTTGGGGTTGGGGTCGGCCTTCGCGGAGTTCTTGTCGGACTTCTTCTCGTCCTTCTTCTTCTCGTCGTTGCCGATGCCGGTCTTCTTCACTTCCTGTCCCATGCCCTTCAGCAGATTGCCGAAGCCGTCTCCAGTCTTCTTCGCCGCCTTGTCGAGGCTGTCGTCCGCGGCGTAGGCGATCCCGCCGAGCGCCGCGATCAATGCCGCAATCATCACGATTCGCATGTCGTAGTCTCCAATGAGCTCCCCTCCGGCGTTGGACTCGCCCGGGCGGGGCGCGTTCAATCGCTATTTTCCCCTGAACTCCGGCTTGCGCTTGGCGAGGAACGCGCTCACGCCCTCGCGGAAATCCTCGGTATCGTAGCAGTCGTAGGCCTCGTTGCGCTCCTTCGCGCCGACCGGCCTGGGCGACGCGAGGCGCCGCGCGAACTTCTTGTGCCAGCGGGCGACGAGCGGCGCGCCGTTCGCGATCCGCCGCGCCGCGGCGAGCGCTTCTTCCTCCACCTTGTCGTCGGCGACGACGCGGTTCACGAGGCCCATGTCCTTCGCCTCGGTCGAGGAGAGGATGCGGCCCTCGAGCAGGATCTCCATCGCCGCGGCGCGGCCGACGAGGTCGACCAGGCCTTTCATCTCGATATAGCCGACCACCAGCCCCAGCTTGTTGATGGGAATGCCGAAGCGGCTGGAGGTCCCGCAGATCCGCAGGTCGCACTGCGAGGCGACTTCCAGGCCTCCGCCGACGCAGGCGCCGTGAATCATGGCGACGATCGGATGCCGGCAGGCCGCGAGCGCCCCCATGGTTTTCTCGAGCTGCCCGCCGTACTTGCGCGCGACCCTCGAGTTGTTGCGCGTCTTCTCGAACTCGGCGATGTCGGCGCCGGCGGCGAAAGCATCGTTCCCCGCGCCGCGCACGACGACGCAGCGAAGCGTCTTGTCGCGGTCGAGCTCGCGCAGCGCCTCGCCCAGGCGCTTCCACATCGCGAGATCGAGGGCGTTCAGCTTTCCCGGGTTGCTGAGCGTGACGGTCGCGATATCGCCGTCGCGCCGGACGAGGACCTCGCCGCTCATCTGTAGAAGAGCTGCACCAGTCCCATGCCGGTGATGGGTACGTAGGTGACGAGCATGAGCACGGCGAACAGCACGCCGATGAACCAGATGTTCACCCGCGTTACTTCCCACACGCTCGCCTTGGAGATCGAGCAAGCGACCATGAGCACGCTCGCCACCGGCGGCGTCTGTTGGCCGATGCCGAGGTTGACCGTGACGATGAGACCGAAATGCACCGGGTCGATGCCGACCGCGTGAACCAGAGGCATGACCACCGGCACCACCAGGATGATCGCCGCCGCCGAGTGCAGGAAGCAGCCCAGGAACAGGAACAGCACGTTCAGCAGCGCGAGCACGACCCACTTGTTGCTGGTGAACTCGGAAACCGCCTGCGCGAGCTTCTGCGGGAGCTGCGCTTCGGTAAGATAGGCGCCGAGGAGGGCGGAGGTCGCCACCAGCAGCATCACGACCGCCGTCTGCACGCCGCCCTCGATGAGCGCGGCTTTCAGGTGGGCGAGGTCAAGTTCGCGATAGACGACGATCCCGATAAAAAGCGCCGCCACGACGGCGAGCGCGGCTCCTTCGGTAGCCGTCACCACCCCGCCGAATATCGCTCCGAGGATGATTACCGGCAGAGTGAGGGCCCAGGCGGCCTCGCGAAAGGTCCTCCACACCCGCGGCCAGCGGAATTTCTCGTCGATCGGCAGGTTATAGCGGCGCGCGAACCAGTAAGCCATACCCATGAGGCCGAAGCCGCCGAGGATACCCGGGACGATGCCCGCGACGAACATTTTCACGATCGAGGTCTCGGCCATCACCGCGTAGATGATCATCGGGATCGAGGGGGGGATGATGATCGCGAGCGTGGCCGCCGAGGACATGACCGCCGCGGCGAGCGGCGCCGGGTATCCCTGGGCCTTCATCGCGGGAATGAGGATCGAGCCGAGCGCCGAGACGCCGGCGACGGCCGAGCCCGAGATCTCGGCGAAGAACATGGAGGCGCCGATGCCGACCATCGCCAGGCCGCCGCGCACGAAGCCGAGCAGCGCAGAGACGAAATTGATCAGCCGCCGCGAAATGCCCGAGGCGTTCATGATCGCGCCCGCGAGGATGAAAAGCGGAATCGTGATCAGCGGGAAGTTGGTGGCGCCGTTGTAGAGCACGATCGGCAGGTTCGCCAGCGAGCCCGCGCCCTGGGTGTAGAGCATGGCGGCGACCGCAACGATGCCCAGCGACACCGCGATGGGAACGTCGATGATCACCAGGACGAGAACGCAGGCGAAGATGAGGAGCGTAGCCATCAGTGCGACGCTCCGCCCGAAATCGACGGCGGCTGCGCGCTCTCGGCCGCAGCCTTCATGACTTCAGCGAGCGAAGTGGAGCGCGCCGCCTTCGCCAGGGTCGCCGGCAGGGTGGTCAACTCGGCCGCGACGACCAACGCGGCGCTGATAGGCATCACTGACTGCACCCAGCTCACCGGCACCTCGGGCAGGCTCACCAGCGTGTCGCTCGAGAGCGCCCCCAGCACCATGTACCCCGTCCACCCGAGCAGCACGAAAAAGCCGATCGTTAGCACCTCGGCGGCGACGCGGAAGGCGAGCTTGGCTTTGGGCGGCAGGAACATCATGACTTCGGGGCAGCCGATGTGCGCCCGCTTCACGGAGGCGAGCGCCGAGCCGTAGAAGGTGATCCACGCGAGGAGAATCGAGGCGACCTCGTCGTACCACACCAGCGACGCGCCGAGGGTGCGGTAAACCACTCCCACGGTCACTTCGACCGCAAGCACGCCCATGAGGACGATCACCAGCCATTCCAGCAGGCGCTCGTAGCGCCTGCGGATCGTATCGAGACGCATGCCGCTACTTGCCGAGAGCGATCGCGCGGTCGATGATTGCCTTGGCGCCGGGGACCTCCTTGGCGAACTCGTCGTACACCGGCTTCGACGCGGCGATGAAAGCGTCTTTGTTGGCGTCGTTGACCTGGATGCCCGCCTGCTTCATCTTCACGAGCAGCTCCTCGTCGTCTTTCGCCGCCTTCTGGTAGACCCAGGCCTGCGTCTCCTTTGCGGTTTCATCGAGGGTCTTGCGGACATCCGCCGGATAGCCGGCCCATTTCTTCGTGCCGACGACGAGGTACGACGGCGTGTAGACGTGGCCCGTCAGCGACAGGTATTTCTGCACTTCGTAGAACTTGGCGCTCGCGATCTGCGCGAAGGGGTTCTCCTGGCCGTCCATCACGCCCGTCTGCAAGGCCGTGAACACCTCGGAAAATTTCATCGGGGAGGGGTTGGCACCGTAGGCCTGGAACATCTTCACGCGCCACTTGCCCTCTGGAACGCGCAGCTTGATGCCTTTCAGGTCGGCGGGCGTGACGATCGGATGCTTGCTGTTGGTGATATGACGGAAGCCGTTCTCCCACACGGCGAGCACCTTGACGCCCTTCTTTTCCGCGTCGGGCTCGATCTTGGACCAGAAAAGCTCGCGCTCGATTTTCTTCATGTGCTCGCGGCTCTTCACGAGGTAGGGCATCTCGAACACGCCGAAGATGTCCGCTTCCGAGGACATGATCGTGGAGGGCTCGACCATGTCGATCGTGCCGAGCTTCAGCTTCTGCATCATCTCCTTGTCGCCGCCGAGTTGGCTGGAGCCGTAGACCACGACCTTGTACTTCCCGCCGAGCTTCGGATTGACCCGCTTGGCGAACTCGTCGGCGGCCGCACCGAGTAGCGAGCCCGGCTCGCCGACGTGACCTAGCTTGATCTCGGTCTGCGCGGCCGCAGTACCAGCGAGTCCAAGGGCGAATACGGCAAGACCGGCGTATCTCATCCTGTTCATGCTCCTCCTCCTAGAGGTTTAAGCGACTTTGCGGGACGGGGCGCGCGCGCTCTCGGTCAGGTGCTCGAAGGCCGCGAGCACGCCGCCCTTCTTGTGGGGCACTCCGGCGAGGGCCAGGCCCATCTCCACGCCGGCGAGGGTGCCGGCGAGAGCGAGGTCGTTGAAATCGCCGAGGTGCCCAATACGGAACACTTTACCCGCGAGCTTGCCAAGGCCGGTCCCGAGCGACATGTCGTAGGCGTCGAGGATGGTCTTGCGCAGCCGGTCGGCGTCGTGCCCCGCCGGCATTATCACCGTGGTGAGCGTGTTCGAGTATTCCTCGGGCACGGAGCACAGGATCTCCAGGCCCCAGGCGCGCACCGCGCGGCGCGTCGCCTCGGCGTGGCGCGCGTGGCGCGCGAACACGTTCGGCAGGCCTTCTTCCTGGAGCATCTTCAGCGCCTCGTGCAGGCCGTAGAGCAGGTTCGTCGCCGGCGTGTAGGGGAAGTAGCCCGTCTTGTTGTTGGCGAGCATCTCGTCCCAGCTCCAGTAGGAGCGGGGCAGCTTCGCCGACTGGGAAGCCTTGCGCGCCTTCTCGCTCACGGCGTTGAAGGAGAGGCCCGGCGGCAGCATCAGCCCCTTCTGCGAGCCGGCAACGGTGACGTCCACGCCCCATTCGTCGTGGCGGTAATCGATCGAGGCGAGCGATGAGATCGTGTCGACCATGTAGAGCGCCGGGTGGCCGGCGGCGTCGATCGCCTTGCGCACGGCCGCGACGCGGCTGGTGACGCCCGTCGAGGTCTCGTTGTGCACCACGCACACGGCCTTGATCGAACGCGCGCCGTCCTCCTTCAATTTCGATTCCACCGCGGCGGGATCGGCGCCGCGGCGCCAGTCGGTGGGGATGAGCTCGACCGCCAGGCCGAGCTTGCCGGCCATCTTCTGCCACAGCGAGGCGAAGTGCCCGGTTTCGCACATCAGCACGCGGTCGCCGGGCGAGAGCGTGTTGACGAGCGCCGCTTCCCAGGCGCCGGTGCCCGAGGCCGGGAAGATGATCACCGGCTGCTTCGTCTGGAAGACGGCGCGCAGGCCTTCGAGGATCTCCAGGGTCATCGGGCCGAATTCCGGGCCGCGATGGTCCACGGTGGCCCGGTCGATCGCGCGCAGCACCCGGTCCGGGACATTCGTGGGGCCGGGGATCTGCAGGAAATGCCGTCCGCTTCGGTGGCTCATGGGCTGCTCGCTTTCGAGGGCGGAAGGCTAGTTTATCGGAAATGCCCTCGCCGGCCATGATCTTGCTCAAGCCTGCGGTATGATGCGGCATGGCTCTCGCCATCGACATCATCTCCGACGTCGTCTGCCCCTGGTGCTACATCGGCAAGCGCCGCCTGGAGGCCGCGCTCGAGCTCTACCGCCAGCGGCGTCCCGGGGCCCCGGCGCCGCAGATCGCGTTCCACCCCTTCGAGCTCAACCCGGACATGCCGCGCGAGGGCATATCGCGCGCCGACTACATCGCGAGGAAGTTCGGCGCGCGCGGCTACAGCGCGCACGACCGCCTCGTGCACGCGGGCGCTCAGCTCGGCATCGCGTTCGCGTTCGACAGGATCCAGCGCCAGCCGAACACGCTTACCGCGCACGCGCTGATCGAGGCGGCGCGCCGCAAGGGCGTCCAGGGCGCGGTGAAGGAGGCGATGCTCAAGGGCTTCTTCGTCGACAGCGCGGACATGACCGACAATAAGACCCTGGTGCGGCTCGCCGTCGAAGCGGGATTGGAGCGCGGCGATGCCGAAGCGGCCGTCGCCGACGAGGAGCTGCGCGGCGCGGTCGCCGATGAGGAGGACAAGGCGCGCGCAATGGGCGTGAACGGCGTGCCGTTCTTCATCTTCAACCGCCGGCTCGCGGTCGAGGGCGCCCAGGGCCCCGAGGTGCTGCTCGAGGCGATGCTCGAGGCCGAGAAGGAATCCGCGGCCGCCTAGCAGCCGGATGAGCAAGCTCGCGAAGCGCCTCGCGCGCGAGATCGAAGGCGAGGTCCTGTTCGACGCCGCGACCCGCGGCCGCTATTCGACCGACGCCTCGATCTACCAGGTCGATCCCGTCGGCGTCGTCGTGCCGAAGAGCGAGCGGGACGCGAAGATCGCGATGCAGATCGCGGCCGAGGAAGGCATCCCCATCCTGCCGCGCGGCGCGGGCAGCTCGCAGTGCGGGCAGGCGGTCGGCGCGGCGCTCGTCATCGACAGCACGAAATACCTCAGCCGCGTCGTCTCGGTCGACCGCGAGCGCGCGATGGCGGTGGTCGAGCCCGGCGTCGTGCTCGACGCGCTCAACGCGCAGCTGCGCAAGGACGGGCTGTGGTTCCCGGTCGACGTGTCGACGAGCGCCCAGGCGACGATCGGCGGCATGGCCGGCAACAACTCCTGCGGCTCGCGCTCGATCCGCTACGGCAACATGGTGCACAACGTGCTCGGCATCGACGCGCTCCTCGCCGACGGCTCCGAGCTGCACTTCGGCCCGGTCGATTCCGCGAGCTTCAGCGGGCCCTCGCGATACGTGGAGCTCGTGAGAAAGGTCCATGCCATCGCCGAGCGCGAGGCGGACGAGATCGAGGCGCGCTGGCCCAAGGTGCTGCGACACGTCCAGGGCTACAACCTCGATCTGGTCCGGCCGGCGTCCGGGTGGAACTTCGCGCATCTGCTGGTCGGCTCGGAGGGCACGCTCGCCTACTCGAAGCGCATTCACCTGAAGCTGTCTCCGCTTCCGCGCTTTCGCGCGCTCGGCGTGTGCCATTTCGCCACGTTCCGCCGCGCAATGGAGGCGCCGCAGCACATCGTGAGGCTTCAGCCGACCGCGGTGGAGCTGGTCGACCGCACCATGATCGGCCTCGCGCGGAGCAATCCTGCCTACCGCGGCGTCGTCGAGAAATTCATCCAGGGCGATCCCGACGCCATCCTGCTGGTCGAGTTCGCCGGCGAGGACCGCGACGGCCCGGCGCGCAGGCTCGACGAGCTCGCCGAGCTGATGGGCGACCTGCGCCAGCCCGACACCGTGGTCAAGATCAACGACGCGGTGCTGCAGCGCGAGATCTGGGAGGTGAGGAAGGCGGGCCTCAACATCATGATGTCGATGAAGGGCGACGGCAAGCCCGTCTCCTTCATCGAGGACTGCGCGGTGCCGCTCGAGAACCTCGCCGAGTACACCGACGCGCTGACGCGCGTTTTCCGCAAGCACGGCACCGAGGGCACGTGGTACGCGCACGCCTCGGTGGGCACGCTGCACGTGCGCCCGGTGCTCAACATGAAGACCGACGGCGCGGAGAAGATGCGCGCCATCGCCGAGGAGGCCTGCGCGCTGGTCAAGCGCTACAAGGGCGCGGCATACTCGGGCGAGCACGGCGACGGCCTGGTGCGCTCGGAGTGGATAGCGCCGATCATCGGCGAGCGGCTCGTTGCCGCCTTGGGCGAGATCAAGGCGCTGTTCGACCCGAAGAACCTGATGAACCCGGGCAAGATCGTGCGGCCGTCGAAGCAGGACGACCGGACGCTGTTCCGGTTCAAGCCCGGCTACGCGATCCCGAATATCGGCGAGGCGCTCGACTGGAGCGAGTGGACCGTCCCGGGCGCCGCGAGCACGGGATTCGCCGCGGCGGTGGAGATGTGCAACAACAACGGCCACTGCCGCAAGTTCGACGCCGGCACCATGTGTCCCTCGTTCCGCGCCACCGGCGACGAGAAGCACCTCACGCGCGGCCGCGCCAATACGCTGAGGCTCGCGCTCTCGGGCCAGCTGGGGCCGGACGCGTTTACGTCGGACGAGATGTTTGAGACGCTCGATCTGTGCGTTTCCTGCAAGGGCTGCAGGCGCGAGTGCCCGACCGGCGTCGACATGGCGAAGATGAAGATCGAGTTCCTGCACCACTACCACGCCCGCCACGGCTACTCGCTGAGGGACAGGCTCGTCGCCTGGCTGCCGCGCTACGCGCCGCTCGCATCGCGCTTCCACGGCATCACGAACGCGTACCAGAGGATGGCGAGGCGGGCGCTGGGGTTCGCCGCCGAGCGCTCGCTGCCGAAATGGCGCCGCGCGTTCCTGTCCTCGCTGCGCGCTTCTCACAGCACGGGGAAGGCGGGAGAGGTCGTTCTCTTCGTCGACACCTTCAGCAACTATTTCGAGCCGGAGAACGCGCGTGCGGCGCTCGCGGTGCTCGACCGCGCGGGCTACGGCGTGCACATCGCGCGCGCCGAGGACGGCGGGCGGCCGCTGTGCTGCGGGCGCACTTTCCTCGCCGCCGGCATGGTCGAGGAAGCGAGGACAGAGGCGAAGCGCGTGCTCGCCGCGCTCGAGCCTTACGTCGGACGCGGAGTACCGGTCGTCGGGCTGGAGCCTTCGTGCATCCTCGGCCTGCGCGACGAGTTCAGGTCGATGCTGCCCGGAGGGGAGACCGACGCGCTCGCGGAGAGCGCGCTGCTCTTCGAGGAGTTCCTCGTTGGCGAGCACGACGCCGGCCGCCTGAATCTGAAGCTGAACCCGCTTCCCGGCAAGGCTCTCCTCCACGGGCACTGCCATCAGAAAGCGTTCGGCGCGATGCCCGCGGTGCAAAGGGCGCTGGCGCTGGTGCCCGGGCTGAAGGTGGAAACGATCGAATCGTCGTGCTGCGGCATGGCGGGGGCGTTCGGCTACGAGGCGAGCCACTACGGAGTCTCGATGAAGATGGCCGAGGCTTCGCTGCTGCCCAGGGTGCGCGCCGCCGGCGAGGACACCATTCTGGTCGCCGACGGCACGAGCTGCCGTCACCAGATCGCCGACGGCGCGGCGAGGCAGGCCGTCCACGTCGCGCAAGTGCTGGCGCGCTCGCTCGCCTAGCGGATGACCCTCGAAGGCGCCGCCGCGGCGCTCGCGCTGGCGCCCATCGCCTTTCTCGGCGGCTTCATCCAGGGGCTCACCGGATTCGGCTCGGCTCTCGTCACCATTCCGCTCGCGACCTTCTTCGTGCCGCTGCCGTTCGCGCTCGCGGTGTTCGCGATCGTGGACTTCGCGAACGGCCTGCGCCTGGGCCTGGAGAACCCGCGGAACGCGCTCCTCGGCGACATCGCCCGCATGGTGCCGTTCATGGTCGTCGGCATCGTCACGGGCACGACCCTGCTCGTGAACCTGCCGCGCAAGGCCTCGCTCACCGCGCTCGGCATCTTCGTTCTCTGCTATTCGATCTACGCGCTGGCGCGGCGCGGCGGGCCGGCGATCGTCAGCCGCAACTGGGCGTTCTTCGCCGGCTTCTGCGGCGGGCTGTCGGGGACGCTCTTCGGCGCGGGCGGGCCGCCGTACGCGATCTACCTCTCGCACCGGCCGCTGTCGAAGGAGCAGTTCCGCGCCACCATGACGCTCACCACCATCTTCAGCATCGGGCTGCGCATCGCCGCCTTCGCGGTGACGGGTCTTCTGTCGCAGGACGGCGTGTGGATCGCCGCGGCGGCGGCGATCCCTGCGGGCCTCTTCGCTGTCTATCTCGCGTCGAAGATCTTCCGCGCGATATCGCGCGAGATGGTGATGCGGGGAGTGGCGGTGCTGCTGCTCGCGAGCGGCGCCTCGCTCGTCGTTCGAGGGCTCGCCTGATGCGGCGGTGCTAGGCGGGAATGTCGG
>Ga0335079_10004350_pt1 | contig 16301 bp, 13 predicted proteins | sample Lox_Sample_33_FD_206719 | JGI IMG/M metagenome (GOLD analysis project Ga0335079, IMG submission 206719) | Soil microbial communities from Loxahatchee National Wildlife Refuge, Florida, United States - Lox_Sample_3.3 | ecosystem: Environmental > Terrestrial > Soil > Wetlands | place: USA... | reverse complement strand
GCGCAGGCCCGGGAGGGCGGTGTACCAGATGACGTAGCCGACGCCGGAGGCGAGCGCGCCCGACGCGACCGCGTAACCCGCGCCGGCCGCATCGATGCGCGCCCGCGAGGCGTACACGAGGGCCGCCGCGAGCGCAAACGGTGCCGCGCGAGCAAAGTTACCGGCCGTCACCTCGGCCGGGTCACCGGCGCCGCGCCCGCGCAGCGAGTAGATGCCCCAGAAGACGCCGGCCAGAAGCATCAGCGCCGCGCCGGCCGCCGGCGGCGCCGACAAGCCGGGCGCGAGCAACACGACGAGCCCGATGACTGCGAATGCGATTCCCGCAATCTGCACCGCGTTCGGCCGCTCGCCCATCGCGACGCCGGCGCCGATCATCGTGGCCTGGACGGCACCGAACAGCAGCAGTGCGCCGGTCGACGCCGGGAGCGTGACGTAGGCAAAGGAGAACGCGATCGCGTAGACGATCAGCGTCAGCGCCGAGCGCCAGCTTCCCCGGCGGGCGAGCGTTCCGCCGCGCAGCCGCACGAGGAGCGCGAGCACGATCGCGCCGGAGGTGATGCGAACTGCGGTGAATGTCGCGGGATCGATCGCGGTGTGCTTGAGCGCCACGCGACACAGCAGCGAATTGCCAGCGAACGCCACCATCGCGAGCGCCGTCAGCGACAGCGTCCGAACGCGGCTCATCGCGCGCGCTTCCGGGCGGGCTGGCACTGGCGCGCCCCTGCCCGTGCCAAGGCGCGATGGCCCGCCGACTCAGCCACGTAGCCCGAGCGCCACAGCGCAAGCGCCGACTTCGTCTGCCAGCGCTTCGCCGCGCTCGCCCGCGTCACGCCAGCCGGGTCCGAGCGCGGCCGCCAGCCTTGAAGTGACGTCGGCGCGGAGGCGCTCTTCGATCGGACCCCGGCGCAGCACGCCGTGCGCCTCGTGCGCGACGTCCGCGTAACATGCGATGCGCGCCGCATCCGCATGCCGTCCCGCAGAGCAGGCCAGCAAGGCCATCGCGTCGAGCACGGAGTAGAGCTTGCCGGGATCGGTCTGCGCCGCGAGCGCGTGCAGCTCGGCGCCGGCGTCGAGGGCCTCGCGCACCTCGCCGCCGAGCGCCAGCGCGCTGAAGATCAGCATCAGCAGCTCAAGCTGCGCCGCAGGACGGCCCGCGTGGCGAAGCGTCAGCAACAGCGGCCGCGCCAGCTGCAGCGCGGCGGCGACGTCGCCCGCCGCGAGGTCGAGTTCGACGACACGCACGGTCGCCGCGAGCGCCTGTCGTTCGCTGACGCTGAGCGCGAGTCGCATCGCGCGGCGCGACGCGTCGCGCGCCCGCGCGACGTCGCCGCCATCCATGTAGAGGCCCGCCTCGGTCAGCGCACCGTGCATCAAGAGCCGCGGCGGCCAGCGCGGATCCTGGAGCGTGAGCGCGGTCGAGAGCGCCTCGCGCGCGGTCTGCGCATGGTCGCGGGAGTTGAGCGCCAGCTGCATCAGCGCATAGTAGCGGGATCGGTGGTCGCTCGGTTCGGCGTGCGTCGCCGAGAGTTCGGCCGCGTAGCGCGCCCGGTCGCACTGGCGCGTCGAGTCGTAGGTGGCGACGGCTTCCCAGAACCGCCCGAGTCGTCCGCGCGGCAAGGGGCCCGGCAGCAGGCGCACGACACGCTCATAGCGCTCGCGCGCCTCGGCGTGGAGGTCGGCTTCCAGGAAGAGTGGCCAGGCCGAGCCATAGAGTGCCACTGCGCTCGCCCGGTCATGCTCTGCGGTCCAGTCGAGTGCGGCGCGGACGTTGTCGATCTCGGGCGCAAAGCGTTGCAGCCAGATCGCCTCGTCCATCGACCAGTACTCGTCGTACGCCGCATCGAGCTGGTGCAGGGTCGCCGCGGCCATGTTCGCCCTTGCACTCGCGAGCTCGCCGGCCGTGGTCAGCCGCTCGAGCGCGTAGTAGCGTGCCGTTTCCGGCAGCGCGTAGCGCGGCGGATCCACCGGTAGCGCGGTTGCGAGCGAGCGGTCCACGAGGCGGCCGACGAGGTCGATCGCCTCGATCGCATCGATCGAGGGATCGGCGACGCAGCGCGCGGCCGCGTCGAGCGAGAAGCTCGCCGGAAACACGCCAAGCCGGTTGAAGACGCGCTGCTCCGCCGGCGACAGCAGCCCGTGGCTCCATTCGAAGGCCGCGTGCAGCGCGCCGTGGCGCGCGTCGCCGGGTCCGGCGGTGGCCTTCAGCAACCGGAAGCGATCGTCGAGCCGGTCGCGCAGCCCCGCGAGCCCGAGAGCCGGTACCCTGGCCGCCGCGAGTTCGAGGGCGAGGGGGTTCCCGTCGAGTCGCCGGCAGATCTCGGCCACGAGCGCAGCGCTCGCTTCGTCGAGCCTGAAGTTCCGGTCCGCGGCCGCGGCCCGCTGCGTGAACAACGCGACCGCGGCGAAGCTTGCGGCACAGTCGTCGGGATGCCCGGACGAGGGGACGGCCAGCGGCGCCAGACGGTAGACGATCTCGCCGCGAATGCCGAGCGGGATCTGACTGGTCACCAGCAGCCGCGCACCACCGTCACGCGTCGCGAGCCGGCTGAGCGGTGCGACGAGGTCCTTGGCGAGGTGCTCGACACTGTCGAGCACGAGCAAGGGCCGCGTTGCGCCAAGCGTCCGATCGAGCGCCGCGAACGCGTCCGGCTCCTCCGCCAAGGACAGGCCGAGGGCAAGGGCGATCGCGGAGGGCACCTGCGCGACCGATGCGACGGCGGCGAGCGGAACGAGCGCCGTGCTGCCGGGCGCGGCGCGCGCGAGGATCTCCTCGGCGAGGCGGGTCTTGCCGACGCCAGGCGCGCCAACGATCGTGACGAGCCGCGCCTCTGCGAGGAGTGCCTCGACGGCCTCGACGTCCTCCCCGCGGCCCACGAGGACCGTCAGTTGCGCCGACCCTGCGCGGCGCGGCGCGGCGGCGGGAATCGCCGGGGGCCCGGCCGGCGCCGGGGCGTCCCCCGACGATCGGGACACGGGCGCTTCCAGCCGGTAGCCGTAGCCCGGCACCGTCCGGATGGCGCCTGCTCCGAGCACCCGGCGCAGGCTCGCGATCTGGGCCGGCAGGTTGTTCTCCTCGACGACCAGGTTTGGCCACACGCGCTCGAGCAGCATCGCCTTGCTCACGAGCTTGCCGGGGTACTCGGCGAGGACCAGCAGCAGGTCAAAGGCGCGTGCGCCGACGTCGACCGGACGCCCGGCGCGGCACAACGATCGTTCGGAAGGATCGAGCTCGAACGCCCCGATCCGGATGACGTCCATGCGACAGGTCCCCTTGGGCGACGAGCCGCAGGTCCTGCGTCTTGCCGATGTGGGCGTCTCGCGCTCCGCCCTTTGAGTGCGCTTGCTTTTAGAATAATTTCACGACGGATTCAAGACGTCGGCAGGGTCGGCGTCCGATGCTGTGTCCACGCCCTGGGGACGGCCTGTCAAGGCTACGGGCAGCACCGAAAGGCGCGGTCTTTTGCATCGCACAATAACGAGGAGACAACCATGCCGAAGTTCGTCATCGAAAGAGACATTCCGGGTGCCGGCAAGATGAGTCCGGCCGACCTCAAGATGATCTCGCAGAAGTCCTGCGGCGTGCTGAGCAGCCTCGGACCGAGCGTGCAATGGGTCCAGAGCTACGTCACCGGCGACAAGATCTACTGCATCTACCAGGCGGCCGACGAGTCGCTCGTCCGACGCCACGCAGAACTCGGCGGATTCCCGGCCAACCGAATCTCGCGCGTGACCTCGGTCATCGACCCCGCCACCGCGGAGTAAGGACGCCTGCGACGTCGGCACGGCCCGATCCGCGTCCGGACCCGGCGGGCCTCTCACCTCAACTGGAGATCGCCATGAAGACCCTGATTCTCGTCCTGACCGCCTGCTTTGCCATTCCTGCCATCGCGGCCGATGCGCCGGCGCAGAGCCCGGCGCCCGAGGCGAAGGCGCCGATGCACCGCTACCTGATTGAGCGCACGTTTCCGGCCGGCGCGCTGAAGGGGCTCGATGCCGCGACCAAGAAGAAAGTGAACGCCAACAACGCGTCGGTCGGCGTGCGGTGGGTGCAGAGCTATGCGAACGCGGACGAAACCAAGACCTATTGCGTCTATGAGGGCCCGAGCGAGGCGGCGGTCCGCAAGGCGGCCGAGCTCAACCACCTGCCGGTCGACAGCGTCATCGAGGTGCCGGTGACGCTGAAGCCGCACTAGGGATCTGCGTCGCCGGCGAGGCGCTGCTGCGGCGCCTCGCCGGCACTGGCGGCGGTTTCAACGCGCTAGTGCGGTTTAGGATCGTTGAGCGGATACGTCGTCGCGGCACTCGACTCGAGGCCCCGGCCGTCCGGCGGTGGCGAGGACGTCGGTGCGGCGGGTGCCGCTGGGCGAGCGCTCGTCTGCTGAGCCGTGGCCGGGGGCGCCACGCCGTCGCCACCGCTCGGCAGCCGCCGTAGCGCATCGAGCAGTCGCTGCGCGCTCGGCGGCGGCGCCGGTGCGTTGGCAGCGATGATGTCGGACGCGAGTACACCGGGGCGCTCGTAGTAGGCCGCGTTCGCCTTGTGATCGATCGCGAGCACCGTGCCGTCGACCGCAACGCCGGCGAACAGTCCCTTCGACTCGGAGTACGAGTAGATCTCGGCGAGGCCGACGTCCGTCGCGCCCGATACCTGGCGGCCGAGCGGGCCGATCGCGACCGTCGCGTCGGCACCGAGGGTCAGTTTGCCGCCGGTCACGCCCTCGATGCTGCGACGGGTCGTGAACACCAAGATGACGTCGCTGACCTCGAGGCCCCACTGGAACCCGAAGCTGCCGCCGCCGAGCGTCAGGAACACGGGATTGCTCCAGCGGCCCTGCGCGTCGCGCACCATCAACAGGCCCTTGGCGCCGCGGCCGCCCGCGATCAACGCGACCTTCACGACGTTCGGAATGACCGCGATGCCCTGCGCGCGGCGCATCAGCCAGTCCGGAATCCTCTGGTCGGGCATCGCCTGCGTGTTCTGCAGCACCTGCGTGGCCTGCAGTACCCGCGCCTCTTCGCGATTGCCGGCGAACGCCGTGGCATTCGCAATCACCAACAGCACCACCGAGAGCACGATGCGTCGTGCGACCATGGTCAATCCCCTGTGCTACCTCGTTATCCAAGACCACGGAACCCGCGTCAGGTTCCGCTGCCCCATGATAACCGAGGAGGCGGTGGCCGCGTCGCGGCCACACAGCTGATAATGGCCGCTCCCGGAGGATCTACATGCGCACCGTCGTCGCCCTCGGAGCCCTGGCACTGTCGCTATTTGCAGTCAGTTCGGCGCGCGCCGACTGGATGCACCGCGAAGAATCGATCATGGGCACGCGCATCTACGTCGAGCTGTGGCACGACGACCGCATCCAGGGCGACGCCGCGATCGACGCGGTGATGGACAACATGCGGCGCATCGACGAGCTGATGAGCCACTACAAGCCCGAGAGCCAGCTGTCGCAGATCAACATGCACGCCGCCGTCGAGCCGGTCGCCGTGGACCCAGAGCTCTTCGATCTCATCAAGACCTCGATTCACTACTCCGAGATCACCGAAGGCGCGTTCGACATCACCTACGCAAGCGTCGGCTACCTCTACGACTATCCGCGCCACGTGCATCCGTCCGACGCCGAGATCAAGGCGGCGCTCCCGGGCGTCAACTACCGCAACCTCATCCTCGACCCCGAGCATCACACGGTGCGCTTCGCCCGCGAGGGCATGCGCATCGACCTCGGCGGAATCGCCAAGGGCTACGCCTGCGACCAGGCGATCGAAATCGTCAAGCGCTTCGGCGTCAAGAACGCGATGGTGATGGCGGGCGGGGATACGCGGCTGCTCGGCGACCGGCGCGGCCGTCCGTGGATCGTCGGCATCCGCAATCCCGACAACAAGAACAAGATCGTGCTCAGCATGCCGCTGTCGGACGTCGGCATCTCAACGTCGGGTGACTACGAGCGCTACTTTGACGAGGGCGGCGTCCGCTATCACCACATCATCGACCCGAAGACCGGCAAGAGCCCGACGGGCGTGCGCAGCGTGACGATCATCGGGCCGACCGCGACCGACACCGAAGGCTGGTCGAAGGGCGTGTTCATCAAGGGTCCGGTGGAGGGCATCCGCCTGATCGAGCAATACCCGCAGATGGACGCCGTCGTCGTCGACAAGGACGGGAAGGTCTGGTACTCGAAGGGCCTCGCGCCGCCTTAGGCGGCGCAACCTGCAGGCCTAGAAGAAGATCGACAGGAAGGCCTGCACGACGTTCGCGTTGTAGTGGTAGAGCGGCTCGGTTCCGGCCGGCAGCTGGCGCTGCGTCGCGTCCCGGAAGTCCTTGAACTTGTACATGATGTAGTCGTAGTGCAGCGAGCCCGACGCCTTCTTCACGAGCCAGTGCTGTGACTTGAGGAAGTCGTAGGTCACCGCCGCGCCGACCGCGTTGTTGTCCTGCGCCGCCAGTTCCTTGTCGCGCGCCATGTAGTTCTGCTGGTTCGCGAACTGGAACAGGTCGGAGTAGAAGGACGCGGAGTTCTGCTTGTAGTACCGGTAGGTGAGGTCCGCGATCAGCCGATCGTTCAGGAAGGGCTCGGTGTAGTCGACCTCGACCGTGTGCGCGTGGATGTCCCAGGTGTCGAAGAAGTAGCGGTACCTGCCGGTCACCGAGGCGTGCCAGGGCAGGAAGTACTTCAGGCGGCCGGCGACCGCGTTGCTGGTGCGCGTGCCCGGATAGACCTCGGGACCGGTCAGGTAGATCGTCGACCCGGGTCCGGCGAGGTAGCGGATCGCGCGGTACGGGTTCTGAAGGTAACCCTGCTCGGTGATTGCCTCGTAGTCGAAGCCCGAGATCAGGTTGCGCGTCAGGATCTGCGAGACGCCGAGCGACCAGGTCTTGCGGTCGACGCGCCTGCGGAAATTGGGGTCCTTCTGGTGCGCGGCGTTGATGACCCGCGTCACGATGTCCCAGCCGCGGCTCGCGCCGATCGATATCGTCGTCAGGTCGCCGAACATGCTCTGCGAGATGCCGAAGCTCGCGGTGCTCGAGTCGTAGTCGTTCTCGATGCTGCTCTGGACGCCGGCGCTGTAGGTCGTCTTGCCGTACAGGTAGTCGACACCGAGCTGCTTTTGCTTGCGCACCTCGTGCAGCGGGCTCGCCCCGAGCACGATCATGTCGATCGACGCCCCGGTAACCTGGTCGACTTGGTAGCCGGCGGTGACCGAGATGTTGTCGGAGAAGTTCTTGCGCACGAGCACGGCTGGGCCCTGAGCCTTCAGGCCACCGCCGTCGTACACTCGCCAGCTGGCGTCGGCGCGCTCCTCGGGCAGCACGTCGGCCACGGCGCTCGCGGCGACCAGGCACGCGAGCGCCGCCGCGCACAGCGGACGGCGCAGGGGACGCGGCTTGGACACGATCCGATCCATGCGCGTCTTCAGTTGCAGCCGCAGCCGCCGCCGGCCTCGCCGGTGCCGCCACGCGCGCCTTCGCGGTTCTCGCGCACGTGCGTGATGTAGGAGGTCGCGATCGCATCGCGATCCCAGGCCATCACGCGATCCGCGAGCCGCTCGCGCTCATACGGCTTGACCCACGGCTGGATCTGGCCGCAGGCCGAGGTCAGCGCCACGCATCCGAGCAGGACCAGCATGCCGAGCCTGTTCATGGCTACTTCTCCATCAGCATCGCGCGCACCTGGTTCAGGTACTCGTTCTCGTCGCCCGGCACATAGCTGCGGTGCACCCAGCGCAACGTGCCCTTGCGATCGATCAGCACGGTCGTCGGCATGCCGGAGACGTGGTACAGCTTGCTGACCGAGCTGTCCTTGTCGAACACGATCGGGAAGGTCACCGGCGTCTTCGCGATGAACCCTTCGGCGTCCTTGGCCTCCGGCTCGACGTTGACGCCGACCAGCGTGAAGCCGGCGCCCTTGTACTTCTTGTAGATCTGGTCGAGCAGCGGGAATTCCTTGCGGCACGGCTCGCACCACGAGGCCCAGAAGTTGACCATGACGACCTGGCCGCGCAGCTTCTCGAGGCCGAGCGGGGCGCTGCCGCCGCGCAACGGCAGCGAGAAGGCGGGCGCCGGCTGCCCGATCGGGTCGGCGGCGGTTGCCGTCGAGGACACGCTCGCGGCGGCGGCGAGTGCAAGCGCGGGAAGAAGTGTCTTGATCCTCATGAATGGTCTCCGTGCTATTGCCTGTTCAGAAGAACACCGTTACGCCGAGGCCGGTCTCGAGGTTGTGGGTGGTCTTGGTCGAGCCGAGCAGGTCCATGTCGAAGATGCTGTCGCGTACATCGAAGTGCGCGGCCAGCCAGTCGTTGAGCAGCAGTCGGTAGCCGGCGCCGACGGCCACCGTGAAGCGGTTGTCGCCGGCGAAGTGGGTCGCGCCGACGCCGCCGACGACGTACAGCGCCGAGTTGAACGCGCGCCGGTTGCCGACGAAGACCTCGCCCGGGAACAGGTTGTACCCGAAGTCGAGGCTGTAATATGTGAGCTTGCGCTGACTATCGGTCAGCAGCTGTGCGCCGCCCGAGAGGCGCTCGTAGCTGGTGCGCCCGACGGTGGTGCGGCCGATCAGCGTCTGCGCGAAGAAGTCCTCGCTGATGTGATAGACGAGTCGCGCGCCCATCACCGGGTTGACCTCGAAATCCTCGGCGCTGTAGGTGCCGATGTAGGGCCCGATCTCGAAGTTCGAATTCTTGATCTTCGGGGTCTTGACCTTGCGGCGCACGACCTCCGGCTCGACGACCGCCGGAGCCGCGCCCTCGGCCGAGCTCGCCTCGACCGGCAGCTCCTCGGGGCGCTGCTTCTTGTGGAACGGCCACATCGAGCAGCCACCCAGCGCGAGCGCGCAGGCAATCAGAAGAAGAACGCGAAGCCTGCTTTCCATTCGTTCCGATCCTCGTTTTGGTCGCGCTTCGTGAACAGCACGTAGCTGCGGTAGTCGCCGCGCAGGATGAAGCGCCGGGACAGGTACCACTTGACGCCCAGGCCGTAGTAGGCGATCTGTTCGGTTCTCTCGGGCGGCGAGATGATCGTCGCCTTCGGCTGGATCCGGACGACGCCGGTGCCGAGGTCGAGGAACGGCGCGACGCGCCAGTCCGGCCGCGGCGAATGCGCGAGGCCGAGCAGCGCGATCAGGCCGTTCGAGGCGTGCCCGATCGTCTGCGCCACCTGCAGCTCGGTTGCGAGGTTCGCGTTCAGCGAATAGCCGACGTACAGGCTGTTGACGTTGCCGCCGCCGAAGTTTCCGGTCTGCACGCCGGCCTCCCAGGGCCAGACGTCGAAGTCGCGGTGCGACAGGTCCTCGAGCGGCAGCTTCTCGCCGCTCGCGAGCAGCGTCTCGCGCATGTTGTCGCGGAACGCCCAGCCTTCGTGGTCGTACTCGTCGCGGACCTTGAACCAGTCGGTGCGACGGAACAGGATCTCGACGCGCTCGCCGCGCGGAATCACTCTGAACACCGGGTAGCCGCCGCCGGGGCCCGTGTGCAGCTCGAGGTACGGATCCGCGACCGCGACTTCCACGTAGCGGCCGGCCTCGCGGTCGAATTGCCGCGCCGCGTCCCCCGAGTGTGCGAGTCCCGCTGCCGTGGCCAGAATAAGTAAGGTCGCGAGCTTCAGGACTTTACGCATTCGCTCAGTTGGCCGGTGGTGGGATCGCGAACGGATCGTTGTAGTACTGACCGCCGATGTCGAGCCACTCGGAGATCAGCTTCAGCTCGGCCCCGGTCAGCCAGCCGGCGTGCGTACCGCCAGTGGCGAACTCATTGAAGAAGGCCGCCGAAGCATTCGCTCCCGCGCCGCTCATTGGCGGAGTGACCTGCACGATGACCTGCGTGGGCAGGCCCGTCACCGGGTCCGGCGGTCCGGGCACGACGACGGGCTGCATAGTAACAGGGTCGAGCTCGGGGTGCGGGAACAGCAGCTGGCAGAACGAGGTGAACTCGTTCTGGTCGCAGGGGTTGGTCTGGGCCGGGCTGCTTGAGAGGTCGAGCTGACCCGCCGACACGCGCTTGACGCCGGCCGTGTCCAGCGGGCTGTGGCAGCCGGTGCAGGTCGTGTACGGCATCGTCGTGTTGGGATCGACGGCCGTGATCGTCGACCGCGGGCTGGTCCACAGCGGCGCGATGTGCAGCGGGTAGTGGATCGTGATGCGGCAGTTGTTCTGCCAGTTCGTCTCGCAGTCGGCCCGGACCGGTGCCGGCGTGCCGAGCTGCGCGTACGTCCAGGAGAACGAGGGGTCGGGCGTGCCGACACCGGTCGTCGTCCAGACGTCGGTGAACACGAGGTCGACCGCCGGGTCGCTGGCGCAGGCCGCATCGACGCACGTCACCTGCATCGCGGCCCGGTAGTCGGCCATCGTCTCGCCGGCATTGGGCTGGCGCGGCGGGGGGACGATGTTGCCGGTGCGGTCGGTGACCTGCAGCGCCGTGTTCGGGAAGGCCTGGCCGGACACCGGGGCGCCGGTGTTCACGAGCGGGAACAGGCCGACCCGTCCGTGCGAGTTCGACGGCGGCATCTGCTGCTGCACGTGGCAGCCGTTGCAGACGACGGTCTCGCCGGTGCGGATCTGCATCCACGCGCGGTGGCGAGGGAACGTCCCGTCGAGCCGCCGGCCGTTGGCGTCGAGCAGGCTGATCTGGAAGGCGATGTTGGCCGGCACCTTGATGCGCACCGAGCCGTCCGGCTCGACCGGCGCGTAGCCGATGATCTCGCGCATGAAGCCGCCGGCCACGCCGAAGGCATAGTTCGGGAAGTCGTTGTTCGACAGCACTTCCTTGTCGGGCAGGCTGACCGCCTTCTCGACGCGCACGAAGCGCGGCCGGGTCGCGCTCGGCTGGCGCAGCGCCGGGTCGCGGACGGTCGCGATGCCCCCCGGAGCCGTATCGACGCCGTCGAAGTCGTAGACACTCTTTATATCTAGGATGCCGACACCCTCGGCCGCCAGGGCGAAGGTGTAGGAGCCGGTGGTGCTCGGCTGGGCGTCCGGGATCACGGTCGGCGTCGGCAGCCGGGGCTGCAGCGCGACGACGTCGGTGAACATCATGCCCTCGACCGGCGTCACGATCGGCATCTGCGTGTTGTTGGCCGGATCGTAGATCCAGATGCTGTAGATCGTAGGTGCCGGCGTCACGCCGGTGATCGCGAGATTCTGCGAGGTGCACGGCACGACCAGCGTCTGGTTGAGCAGCCGGCACTGGCTCCAGCTGACGAGCAGCCGGTTGGTGCCGTCCCACAGCGGGAACACGCTCGAGAAGCGGCCGCCGGGTGAGGGCGGCGCGACCGGCGGCGTCGCGTTGGGATCGGCGGCCGTGGTCACGACGTCGTTGACGACCATGCGCACCTGGCCGGTCGCGCCGGCCGCGACGGTCGCACCCAGGACCGTCTGCAGGTTCTCTACGAAGTTGGCCTGGTCAACGAGCGCGATGTCGCCGCCGAACTCGGTGCCCTGGAACGGCAGCAGGAGCGCAACGACCTTGCCGTCCGGACGGGAGCGCGCCTGGGTGAACTGCACCAGCGAGCCCCCCTGTGCGGTCGTCGGGTTGCCGGTGTCGTGGCTGTTGCGTCCGTACAGCAACTGCATGTCGCCGCCGTCCGGGTCGATCGCGTACAGGTGCATGCCGGCACCCGAGTTCTGGTCCCAGCGCGTGAACACGACGCGACCGTCGTTGAGCACCGACGGGTCGAGGTCGTGTCCGGTGTTGAACGAGATCTGGCGGATGCCGGTGCCGTCCGCGTTCATCACGTGGACGACGAACGCCGGCAGGTTGCGGTTGCCCTCGATGCCGGCCGCGAACTGCTGCTTGCCCTCGTCGATCAGCACCGCCTTGGCGTCGTGCTGGCGCGTCGAGGAGAACACGATGCGCCCGTCCGGCAGGTAGTGCGGACCGACGTCGTGACCGAGCGCCGCGGCGATCGGGTCGCTGATGACCTGGCGTACCGTGCCCTTGGTCGCGTCGTACTCGAAGATCGTCCAGCGCGGCTGCTGCGACTCCTTGGCGTTCTTAATCGTGCGGCAGCGGAACGAGAAGATCAGCTTGGTGCCGTCGAAGGACGTGTCGAGATCGCGCACGTCGTGATCGGGGCCGGAGTTCTGGTCCGGATCCGAGGCCAGCGGGCAGGCGATCGAGGAAGTGATGTTCTTCTCGTTCGCCGTCGGGCTCGCGCGCTCGCGCACCCACACGTCGGCCGGCCCGTTCCAGACGCGCTGCACGCGCAGGTCGTCCTCGAGCGTGATCGCGTTCGGGTCGGTGGGGTTGGGCAAGGTCCGCTTGATGTAGGCGATCGCGAAGTCGGGCGATACCGGGTCGTTCGCCGAGGTGCCGCTGCCCAGACCGATGCCGCTGTTGCTGTTGGCGGTGCCGTCGCTGCTCGAGCAGGCGGCGGCGAGCGCCGCGAGCAACGTCACAACGAGCAAGCGCTGCACGCGGCCCAGCAATGTTGCGTTCACAGTGTCCATCCCAGTCCTCGCTTCGGTCGCGCCGCACGCGCCGCGCGTGTGACGCGCGACACGAGAGAAGCGGACCGCATCATGTCTTTCGCCAGCAGTGCATTCTGTTAACACGCTCACAGCCTCAGCCAAGTCATTTCACGTATTCATGCTTCGCGCAAAAGGGAGTCGCCAGCAACGCGAGACTAACCTGCCAAGCACTCTGCTCGTAATGTCGCAGCGCTGCGACTTCGGCGTGGTCTGGGAGGCCTGTCACAACTACGCCAATGTCGCTCCCCTGAGACATTACGGCTGCGAATGGCTCTCGATATAGTCGCGGCGAGTCTCAAATTTGTCCGCGAGTGAATCGCCATGAAAGCAGCGATGCAGGTTAGGCAGATCAACGCAGCCGCTCCGCAGCGAGCTCTCGGCGCCGCAATCGTCGCGTCGGCGCTCGTGATGCTCTCGGCACTCGCGGCGCCGGCCCTCGCCGGGTCGCGCGAGCAGGCGATGCGCATGCACGACCGCCTGAACGGTTCGCCACCGACGCAGGCCGTGCTCGACTCGATGCAGGCGCAGATCGACGGCGGCAACGCCAAGGGTGCCGCGCTGCTCGCGATCGACGACCCGAACGGCAACTTCTACTCGGTCGTGCTGAAGAACTTCGCGATGCCGTGGACGAACCGCGACCAGACCGCGTTCGCCCCGCTCAACGACTACGTCGCGACCGTCGTCGGCATGGTGCGCGACGAGGTGCCGTTCAACACGCTGCTGTCGGCCGACCTTATCTATGTGGGCAAGAGCGGGCTCGGCCTGCCGGCCTACTCGAACACCGACAACAACCACTATGTGCAGATGGAGGCGCAGGCGCTGAATCTGCGCGACGTGCTGGTGGCGGCGCCACAATCGGCGACGACCGGACTTCCGGCGGCAGCAACCGCCGGCGTGATCACGACTCGCGCCGCGGCCCGCGCCTTCTTCATCCTCGGCACCAACCGCGCGATGTTCCGCTTCACGATGATCAATCACATGTGCACGGACCTGCAGCTCGTGATGGACATCACGCGTCCGACCGACCGCATCCGCCAGGACGTCAGCCGCAGCCCGGGCGGCGACAGCCGTGTGTTCCTGAACAACTGCGTCGGTTGCCACTCCGGCATGGACCCGATGGCGCAGGCGTTCGCCTTCTACGACTACGTCGATAATACGACCACCGACAACGGCTCGCTGCAGTACACGCCGGGCACGGTCGTCGGCAAGTACTTCCACAACAACACGACGTTCGCCCCGGGCTACATCACGCCCGACGATCACTGGGACAACCGCTGGCGGACGGGGCAGAACTCGCTGATGGGCTGGGACTCGACGCAGCCCGGCTCCGGTAACGGCGCGAAGTCACTCGGGGCCGAGATCGGCGCCAGCGGCCAGTTTGCGCAGTGCCAGGTGACCAAAGTGTTTCAGGCGGTGTGCCTGCGCGCGCCTTCGGACGCGGCAGACCGCTCGCAGGTGGCCACGATGGTCGCGGACTTCAAGCAGGGCTACTCCTTGAAGAACGCGTTCGCCGAGGCCGCTGTGTATTGCATGGGCAATTGAGGGAGTATCGACCATGAACGCGTCAGGTTTGATCGATACTCTGCGGACTCAGTCGCTGCGCGTAACGCGCGGCCGGGTGACGGCGCTCGCGGTCCTCGCGGCCAGCGTGCTGCTCGCCGGCTGCGGTGCCGGCAGCGTCCAGACGGCCGCCAACCCGGTGGCACCGCCGACGACCAACGGCCAGAGCTACAGCGGCCCGGCACCGGCGAGCGCCGACGTCCAGGCCTTCGTCGTCAACTTCTGGAACAACGTCAAGGGCACTGACCGCTGCGGCGCGTGCCACATCCAGGGCAACCAGAGCCCGATGTTCGCCCGCAACGACGACGTCAACCTCGCCTACCAGGCGGCGCAGACCGTCGTTGACCTGACGAATCCGGCCAACTCGATCATCGTCGGCAAGGTCGGCGGCGGCCACCACTGCTGGCTCGCCAGCAACCAGGCGTGCGCCGACACGATGACGACCTGGATCAAGAACTGGGCCGGCGTGACGATGGGCAGCTCGAAGGCGACGATCCAGCTCGTCGCGCCGACGCTGATGGACGCCGGCGGCTCGCGCACGTTCCCGGCGAGCTCGACGCTGTTCGCGCAGACCGTCTATCCGCTGCTGACGCAGTACTGCTCGCGCTGCCATTCGCCGAGCGCCACGACGGCCCAGTCGCCGTACTTCGCGCAGGCCGACGTCGACGCCGCCTACGCGGCCGCGCAGCCGAAGATGAACCTCGACACGCCGACGCTGTCGCGGTTCTACGTCCGGCTGCACGACGAGTTCCACAACTGCTGGGGCGGCGACTGTGCCGCGGCCTCGGCGCAGATGCTGGCCGCGATCCAGGCCTTCGCGAACCAGGTGCCGGTCACGCAGGTCGACCCGAACTGGGTGCTGTCGAAGGCGCTGACGATGTACGACGGCGTCGTCGACAACGGCGGCACGCGTGTCGAGACCGGCCTGATCGCCAAGTTCGAGTTCAAGACCGGCACCGGCACGATCGCCTACGACACGAGCGGCGTCGAGCCGGCGCTGAACCTCGACATGTCCGGCGACGTGACCTGGGTCGGTGGCTGGGGCGTGCAGGTGCAGAACAAGGGCAAGCTGCAGGGCACGACCACCGGCAGCGCCAAGCTGCACGACATGATCCTGACGACCGGCGAGTACAGCGTCGAGGCGTGGGTCGCGCCGGCCAACGTGACGCAGACGATGGCCTACATCGTCTCGTACTCGGGCGGCACGACGCAGCGTAACTTCACGCTCGGCCAGACGATGTACAACTACGACGCGTTCCTGCGCAGCACCACGACCAATGCCAACGGCCAGCCGGAGTTCTCGACTCCGTCGGCGCAGCAGGTCCTGCAGGCGACGCTGCAGCACGTCGTGATGACCTACGACCCGGTCAACGGCCGCCAGATCTACGTCAACGGCCAGCTGGTCGCGACCGGCGACCCGCAGAAGGGCGGCTCGCTGTCGCAGTGGGACAACACCTTCGCGCTGGTGCTCGGCAACGAGGTCTCGTCCGACCGGCCGTTCTCCGGCCTGCTGAAGATGGTCGCGATCTACAACCGCGCGATGCCGGCTGCCGACGTGCAGTCGAACTTCGCCGCCGGCGTCGGCGAGCGCTACTACCTGCTCTTCAACGTGGACAAGTTCACCGGCCTCAACCAGACCTACGTGATGTTCGAGGTGTCCGAGTACGACAGCTACTCGTACCTCTTCAACAAGCCGGTGTTCCTGAGCCTCGATCCGACCGTCAATTACAGCGGCCTCGTGGTCAAGGGCATGCGCATCGGCATCAATGGCATGGAAGCGCCGGTCGGCCAGGCGTACGCACCGCTGAACACGACCGTCAGCGGCCAGGGCTTCGACCCGACCACGAGTCCGGTCTCGGCCGTGGCGCTGTCGAGCGTCGGCACGACGATCGCGCTGCAGAAGGGTCCGTCCTACGACCAGTTCTTCCTGACCTTCGAGCAGCTCGGCACGGCGACCAACGTGCACACCGACGCCACGCCGATCGCGCCGATTCCGACGGACTCGCCGCGGCCGGCCGATATCGGCGTGCGCACCTTCGAGCAGATCAACACGTCGCTGTCGACGATGACGACGGTGCCGAAGACCAACGCGGCGGCCAGCGCGCTCTACCAGAGCCTGCAGCAGTCGCTGCCGGCCACGCCGTCCTTCGTCGGCTTCGTGTCCTCGCACCAGACGGCGATCGCCCAGCTGTCGATCCAGTACTGCGACGCGCTGGTGCGGGATCCGAACCTGAGCGCGGCGTACTTCCCGGGCGTGAACTTCGGCGCGGCGCCGGCTGCGGC
>Ga0335079_10004349_pt1 | contig 16301 bp, 9 predicted proteins | sample Lox_Sample_33_FD_206719 | JGI IMG/M metagenome (GOLD analysis project Ga0335079, IMG submission 206719) | Soil microbial communities from Loxahatchee National Wildlife Refuge, Florida, United States - Lox_Sample_3.3 | ecosystem: Environmental > Terrestrial > Soil > Wetlands | place: USA: Florida... | reverse complement strand
ACGGCCACGGGCGGCGGCATCACCAATAGCGCGCAGCTGACCGACACGATTCCGGCGGGCGCCCAGTATGTCCCCGGAACGCTCAAGTGGAACGGCAACCCGTTGACCGACGCCACCGGCGACGACGCCGGCTCGTTCGTCGCCGCCGGCAACGGGGTGATTACCGTGGACCTGGGCGCCCTCGCAGGTGGCGCGAGCGGCAGCGTGACGTTCCAGGCTCGGTTCGCCGGCACTCTGCCGATCGTCACGAACGGGAGCCATGCGATCTACGCGTGGTCCGGCACCACCGACACCGTCTACAGCAATACCGTGCAGACCACCCTGCTCGTGCCGCTGCTCGCGCTCACGAAGCAGCTGTCGAGTCCGCCGCAGGCGCAGGCCGGCCAGCAGGTGCACTACACGCTGCACTACGGCAATGCCGCGGGAGCGGCGCCGGTGGCCAGCGCGACGCTGGTCGACACGCTGCCCGCGGGCCTCACCTACGTCAGCGCCTCTCCCGCCGCCACGCCGTCGGGCTCGCTGCTGAGCTGGACGCTGGGCGCGCTCGCTCCGGGCGATTCGGGCACCGTGGACCTGACCCTTGCCGTGGCGAACACGATTCGCGACACGGTGTGGGTGCGCAACGTCGCCACGCTCGCCGGCGGATCGGCCGTCACGCAGTTCGCGGCAGCCCAGCAGCTTGCGCTGATCGGGCCCTCGACGGCCGCGCTCGATCTGTCGCTCACCGCCAACGTGCTCGAAGTCGCGATGGGTGAGCTGATCCCGTACACGCTCGTGGTCCGGAACTCAGGCATAGTGCCCGTCTCCACCATCAAGATCACGAGCACGCTCCCGCCGGGCGGCGCCTATGCGCGCGGCACGGCGATCGGCGCCGATTCGGTGACCGCCTCGGGCAGCCAGCTCATGCTGTGGAGCGCGGCCGCACTCGCCCCGGGCGCGGCTCGCACACTGCACTTTGCCATCGCGCTGACGTCGGCCCACGGCAACCTTGCCGAGACCCGCGCGATCGCTCAAGGCACCGCGGGCGCGCTCGCCCCGGTTTCTCCGGAAGCGACCGCCTGGGTGCAGATCCGCCGCGCCTGGCCCATGGAGACTCGGGCCGCGATCGGTAAGGTCTGGGTGGATGCGACGAACCACGGGGGCGTACAGCGGTCCGACGACGTGGGGCTCGCCGGCGTCGACGTCTGGACTGAAGACGGCCAGGTGGCCACCACCGATTCGAGCGGCAAGTATTCCTTCTCGAACCTCCGGCCCGGCCGGCACGTGTTCCGCATCGATGCCCGCTCGCTCCCCGCGGGCTACCACGTGACCGACGATGAAGTGCAGACCGTCGAAGCGAGCGGGTGGACCACGCCGCACATCGATTTCCGGCTCACGGGAGCCGCGCTGTCCTCGGCGACGCCGGTGGCAACGCCGCCGTCTCCGGCGCGGCCGGCGGAGACGCCCGTGCCCGCCGTTGCGGCCGTCGCGCCCGTGGTGGCGCCTCAGCCGGACGATCATGCGCTCACGGCAGTGACGGTGCTCGCGGTGTCACCAGACCTGCGTGCCGCCAGCACTGCGAGCCCGGTGGCGCCGGCGCCCCGGCCGCGGGAGCAGGGCGACACGAGCGGCATAATCAACGTGCGGTTCCACGCGACGCGGCTGACCGACTCGAGCGCCATGGGCGTACGCCACAGTACGCGGTACGACGTCGAGTTGCGCAAGGATCCGCGAGCGTCGATGGACGTCATGCTGCGGTTCACGCCCGCCGCGGATTCGGCGCTCGTCTATGTCGACGACTCACTGTTCACTCGCTACACGTGGCTCGGCGACACGGGCATCCCGTTCCCCGCCGACGCCCCGCACAGCCACTATCGGGTCGTGGCATGGGTAGCGGCCCACCCCGACTCGGCGACCGCCATCTTGTGGGCGCCGTGGACCCCCGTGCATCGACTGCCCATTGAGGTTGCGGTCCAGCACGGGTCGACGATCGACGCGCCGTGGCTCGCCGCCGCGCTGCCGAATCTGGAGCGTGTCGCGGGGGACACGACGTGGACTGAACCCGGGCTGCTCGAGCCGCGGACGCTGGCATCGCCGAGGATGCCGCGCGTTCCGGGTGCCAGGGGGCCCGCGGATCACACGACGCTGCTCCAGGGAGCGGCCGTGTCGCTGGGCCCGGTCGTCCACATCTTCGCGCCCGAGGATGGCGTGGTGCTGCCGACCGATCATCTCTGGGTCGGCGTGAAGGGTGAGGCTGGAGCGTCGGTCGAATTGTTCGACGGTATCAAGCGGCTCGATTCCGGCAGTGTACGGGTCGACGGCGTTCACGATTTCATCGCCATACCGCTGTCGCGCGGCCCGCATCTCCTGCGCGTCGAAATGAAAAATTCCTGGGGCGCCGTGAGCCGCGACTCGATCGCGGTCCATGTGACCGGCTCGCCCGCGCGGTTTGCGATCAGCGAGTCGCGCGTGACCCTCCCTGCGGATGGCCGCACGATCGCCACGGCCCGCGTTCGCGTGCTCGACGCGTGGGGCGTGCCGGTGGTGCAGCCGTCGTACGTGACGGTGAGCGCCAGCGGCGCCGAGCCGGTCGGGGCGGACGCCGATCCCTCCTCGGTCGGACTGCAGCAGCTCTCGGATTCAGCGGGTTGGCTGAGTGTGAACCTCCGCGCTGGACACGAGGTGCGGCGCGGGAGGCTGGAACTGAAGTCGGGATCGGCGCATGCGTCGCTGCCGCTCGAAATCCTGCCCGAGGTGCGGCCGATCACGATCGCGGGGTCGGGCATGGTCGGCGTGGGCGCGAGTCCCGACGCGTACGGCGCGATCACGGCGCGCGGTCGCCTGGACGACCGGACGTCCGTCACGGTGGGTCTCGATTCGCGCTCGATCAACGACGGCCAGGATGCGTTTGGACGCAGCGCCGATCCGCTGGCGGAAGCGCAGTACCCGCTGCTCGGCGATGCGAGCCAGCTGCAGCTGCACACCGCCTCGCAGAGCTGGCTGTCCGCCCGCGTGGAGCGCGGCTTCGACTGGGCCAGCTACGGAGATCTCGCGACCACGGATTTCGCGAGCGGCCTGTCGCTGTCGGATTATCATCGCTCGCTGACCGGCTTCGCCGCGCACGTCACGACCGGACCCGTGGCCTGGAGCGGGTTCGGCACACTCACGTCCCAGGCGCTCGGCCAGATGCAGATCCGTGGCGCCGGCGTGTCGGGCCCCTATCAGCTCAGCACCAGCATCATTCCGGGCACCGATTACCTGCGGATCGAGACGCGCGACTTTGCCAACCCGGAGCGCGCCATCGCCACGCAGGCGCTCACCCGGTTCGTGGACTACGAAATCGATTACGTGTCCGGCACGGTGCTCTTCAAGCAGCCGATTCCGGCCGCCGACGCGCAGGGGAATCCGGTGTTCATCGTGGCCACGTTTGAAGCGGCCTCGACGGGTGAGGAGCGGCTCGTGGCCGGAGGCCACGCCGCCCTCGATCTGGGCTCGATGATGCACTCCCGGTTCGACTCGCTGCGGGTGGGCATGACGGTCGTCAACGCGGATCAGGCCGCGAATGCCTACCGGTTGGTGGGCGGCGATCTGCGCGCGTTCCGTCTCGGCGGGCTCGATTTCGGCGCCGAAGTGGCGTACGCCGCCCAGGGCGATTCGACCGGCTTCGGCACCCTCGCCAAGGCGAGCTACAGTGTGGGCCGCGGCTTCACCATCGGCGCCGGGTTCATGCACGTGGACCGCGAGTTCACGAACCCCTCGAACGTCGCGCTCCAGCCGGGGCTCACCGAAGTCAGCGTAAAGAGCGGGCTCAAGATCGGCGCCAGCGAGCTGCGCGGCGAGTACTCGAGCCAGGATTTCGCGCTCCAGGATCTGACGCGCGAGCACTCGCGCATCGGCCTGGTGCAGCCGATCGTTCACGGGCTCGAGCTCGATGCCGGTGTCACGAACGACCAGGCCACGGGAGCGCTGGTGGGTGGCGTCGGGTTCAGCGATGTGACCGCGGGAAACGTGAAGGCGCAGTGGACGCCCGCAAAGCCGCTCCAGCTCTACACCGAGGTCCAGCGCAACGTGAGCCTCTCGGGTGAGGAGCTGACGCCCGATTTCTGGGGATTCGGCGGATCGTATCGCCTGAATTCGTCGGTTTCGCTCGAAGCGGGTGAGCACTTCGTGACCAATGCGAACGGCGGCGGCGACTACGGCGTGACGAACCTCGGCGTGAAAGCCAACGCCGGTGCGGGATTCCAGGCGTACAGCAGCTATCAGGTCACGGGCGGCGCGAGCGGCGCGACCAACGCGGCGATCGTGGGCCTGCGCAACCAGCTGCATATCACGCCGAGCCTGGCGCTCAACCTGATGTTCGAACGACGCAGCGGCGTGAGCACCGCGCCGTTCACGGACCCGGTCCGCGCGCTGCCCTTCCTGCAGCCCGAAGACGACTACTGGTCGGGCGGCCTGGGTCTCGAACTCCTGCCGGCCGATCGTCCATACCGGCTCTCGATGCGGGGCGAATACAAGGACGGCACGCTCCAGTCCACGCGCCTCGTGAGCGTCGCGGGCGACGTCTCGCTCAATCGCTCGCTCGCGCTGCTCTCACGGCAGCAGTTCACGCAGAACGCGCTCTCCACCGCGCCGCTCTCGCGGCAGCTCTCGAGCCTGTGGGGCCTCGCCTTCCGGCCGGTCAAGAGCGATCGGGTGAACATGCTGGCCAAGCTGCAGTGGACCGACGCGCTCAATCCGATGGGTACGGCCGTCCTGACGCCCCAGGGCGATGAGCGCAAGCTGATCGGAGCGGCGGAAATGATCTGGACGCCGACCGGCGCGCTCGAGTTCTCGGCGCGCTATGCGGTTCGCCGCACGGAAGGCGCCGCCGTCTATCCCGACAGCACGTCGCAGATGCTCACCGCCTGGGCCGACTACGCCGGCGGTGAGATGGATGTCGCGCTCAACCACTGGATGCGCTTCCGCACCGACGGCCGCATGCTGATTCAGCGGTCCACGGGCGCGACCACGTGGGATGCTGCGCCGGCGCTTGCCTTCCGGCCTGTGAACGGGCTCGAAGTGGCGAGCGGCTACCGGTTCGGCGACCTCACCGACCCCGACTTCTCGGTGCGTGGCGGCCACGGGTTCTTCGTGACCGTTACCGCCACGATCACCGAGAAGCTGTTCCCGACCGCCGCCGAGTTCTGGCGCAGCCGGTTCTGAGCCCCCCCTAGCTCTGGTCGGTACAGAGCTGCGCGGCGTTCGAGTACTCCGACTGAATGACGTAGGCGTGCGTGCCCACGTGCTCGTTGTTCCGGAATCCGAAGCACAGATCCGCCACTTCGTTGCCCGTCAGCAGATTGAACCAGGAATCCAGGTCCGGATCGGTGATCGTCTCGAAAAACTCATGCGACAGGGCCGTCGCCGTGGCATCGATCGTCCCGTGCGGCGTCTGGCCGGGAATGGCGCACCCGTCGACGTTCTGATACGGCTGGACGCTGAACAGCAGGTGGAAGATCTGTCCCGCCCGGTTCTGGACGTCGAAGCTGCCGTGGAACGCACAGAAGACGAAGCTGTCGGGGTTGTCAGGCGAATAGCAGGTATTCGGGTCGATGCACATGTCCGTGCCCTTGGGCAGGAACACGTGGTAGATGCTGGTATACCCGCTCGCCCGGGTGGCGATGAACGCCGAGATGATGATGCCGGCGACGTCGTCGAACGTCGCGACGTTCCGGATGCTCGAGTCCGCGAGTGTGCCGGTGAAGTCGGCCGTGGTGGAGAGCTCGGCGACACTGAACTGGCCGGGAGCACGGACGCCGAGATACTGGTCGGCGACGTGAAGAATCACGCTGCGGTTCAAGTCTCGCAGGAAGCTGGCCGGCGAGAGCCCTTGCGAGCCCCAGCAATCGACCGCTGTCGTGGCGCAGTTGACGTACACGTCGTAGGACGTGGCGTGCGTGACCAGCGGACCGCCGACATACGTCAGATCCCACGGCGAGTCCGTGATCGGAGACGACGACCCGATCCCCGATTGCGGCTTGCCGAGTAGCGCCAGCTGCATGAACGGCTTCACCAGTCGATGCGACGCTGTCTTGACCATGTTGACCGCGTCGCTCGACATGGGGAACGGCGTCGGCGCGACGGCGGCGCCGTCGTCGCCCGCGAGGCTCGTTAGGGTTTCGGTTTGACAGGCCGCGGCAAGCAGGCCCAACACTCCCACCAGCGTGACGATCGAGGATCTTCGTGCCGGAACGCGCATGGTGCCTCCTTCAAGCGGTAGGTGAACGGCAAAGGGAAGGACGAAAAACCGCTTAGAGATGCAGGTACCACGCGAAACGGGGGCTGTCAACCGACAGCCCCCGAGTGCTCACGCTTGCTGCTTCGACGCCTTCGGCTTCCCGTCGTGAAATTGATCCTGCTCCGTCGAGCCTTCCATGGCGAGCGTCGCCGATTGGCCGCCCGTCGCCACCTGCGTGACCTCGTCGAAATACCCCACGCCCACGAAATCCTGATGGCGAATCGCCTCGTAGCCTTGCGGCTCTGCGGCGAACTCGCGGTGTTGCAACTCGGCGAACGCGCTCATGCCGCGGTTGCGATAGTCGCGGGCCAGCTCGAACATGCTGAAGTTGAGCGCGTGGAAGCCGGAGAGGGTGACAAACTGGAATTTGAATCCCATCGCCCCCAGCTCGCGCTGGAACACCGCGATCTGGTTTTCGGCGAGATGCCGCTTCCAGTTGAACGACGGCGAGCAGTTGTATGCCAGCAGCTTGCCCGGGAATTTCTGATGAATCGCCTCGGCGAACTGCCGGGCTTCCGCCATGTCGGGCTTGGACGTCTCGAACCACAAGAGATCTGCATAGGGTGCATAGGCCAGCGCCCGCGCGATGGCCGCCTCGATGCCACAGCGGACGCGGAAGAAGCCCTCCGTGGTGCGCTCACCGGTCAGGAAGCGGCGATCGTACTCGTCGGGATCGCTCGTGAGCAGCGTGGCGCTGTTGGCGTCGGTGCGCGCGATCAGGATCGTGTCGACCCCGCACACATCGGCCGCGAGCCGGGCGGCGGTGAGCTTCGTAATGAATTCACTCGTGGGCACGAGCACCTTGCCGCCGAGATGGCCGCATTTCTTGACCGACGCGAGCTGGTCTTCGAAGTGCACGCCGGCCGCGCCCTCGGCGATCATATTCTTCATGATCTCGAACGCGTGCAGCGGCCCGCCGAAGCCGGCCTCGGCGTCGGCCACGAGCGGGGCGAACCAGTAGAGGGAGCGGTCGTCTTTGAGATGGTGGATTTCGTCGGCGCGTTTCAGGGCGTGATTGATCCGGCGCAGCAACGCCGGCACCGAGTCCGACGGGTACAGACTCTGGTCCGGATACATCTCGCTCGCGTTGTTCGCATCGGCCGCCACCTGCCAGCCGCTCACGTAGATCGCCTTGAGACCGGCCTGCACCTGTTGAATCGCCTGGTTGCCGGTGACGGCGGAGAGCACCGCCACGTAATCGTCGTCGTGCAACAGCCGCCAGAGCCGCGCGGCCCCGTACTTGGCGAGTGAATACTCGATTGCGATCGAGCCGCGCAGGCGGTACACGTCTGCGGGCGTATACGGACGCGTGACGCCGTTCCAACGCTCGGCGGTAGCCCACGTACGTTCCAGGGCAGTGACGAACTCCTGTCGGTTCATGGCGAGCTCCGTGTATGTCGTGAGGTGCGTCTGGCGGAGCACCGCTGGGAGCAAGATCTGCACCAGTGGCCTCGTGACCGTCGAGGATTAGTTCTTACCCGCGGGGGCGCGCTAATGTTGCCGGAAGAACGTGGTACGGCGGTCGTTACCGGCGCGAGCTCCGGCATCGGAGCCGCCACCGCTCGAGAGCTGGTAAAGATCGGGTTCACGGTGTTCGGAACAATACGCCGCCCCGAAGATAGGGCCGCGCTCGAAGCGGACGGCGTGAGGGCGGTCACGATGGATGTCACGAAACCGGAGACCATCGCGGCGGCCGAGCGCACGGTGCACGAGGCTGTCGGCGCGCGCGGGCTCGCGGCACTCGTCAACAACGCCGGCGCGCCTGCCGGTGGCCCGCTCGAGCTCCTGCCACTGGCGCAATTCCGTGCCGTGCTCGAGGTAAATCTCGTTGGGGTGCTTGCCGTTACACAGGCATTTCTCCCGCTCCTCAAACAGAGGCGGGGCCGGATCGTCAACATCAGCTCGGTCGCCGGCCGCAGCGCCTTGCCCTTCATGGGTCCCTACTCGGCATCGAAGCATGGACTCGAAGCCCTGTCGGACAGTCTGCGGCGTGAGCTCGTGCCCTACGACGTGCGCGTAACGGTCATACAGCCTGGCACAATCCAGAGCAGGATCTGGGAGAAGGTGCAATGGATCGATACCGCGCCGTACCACGGCACCGTGTATGAGCCGGTGCTGACCCACTTCCGCGATCGCATATTGCGCGGCGCTCGCCACGCCCCCGCGGCAACCGTGGTCGGCCGCGCGGTCGCGCGAGCGCTCACAGCCCGCCGCCCGCCGATCCGAATGCTCGTCTCCGAGCATCCGTTCTTGGATCGGTTGGCATTGAGGTTGCCGGAGCGGATGGTGGATTGGATCATCGCGAGAGCTGTGTGGCGACGGACGGATTAGCTCTTTCCGTTTGTCTCTAGTATCCCGGCGTCAAGCTGAACTCGAAATACCACCCTTTATCCGGCCGCTGGAACGGTTTGACGAAATCGATCTCGCCCACCGCGTAGCCGAACAGGTTGAGGCGGAGCGTCGCGCCGGTCGAGTACACCGGCTGGTTGTCGCCGATGCAGAACAGCGGGCTGCCACCGCCGCAGTAGGCCATGCCGCCATCGAAGAAGAACGCCGCTTCGATGGGGAAGGCGCCGAAGTAGCCGCTGCCCAGCCCCAGCACGCCCAACAGCGGGAAGCGCAGCTCGGCGTTGCCCACCAGGAGGCGCGAGCCGAACAGGCGATCGAATACCGGGCAGCTCGTGGCCAGGCATTCGTTCGCGTTGAACGATCCATAGTCATACCCGCGCACCAGTGCGGCATATCCGAGGTACAGCGGCGTGACTCGTGGGTCCTCGGCGCCGCTGCCGAACCGGCCGTAGGACATCCCGCGGATCGCGAAGGTGAACGGCTTGAGCGGCATGTAGTACCGTCGGAAGTCCACGAGATACCCCACCCAATTGATCGACCCGGTCGCGGGGTCGACCTCCAGACGATAGCGGCTGCCGAGGATCGGGCTCGTGGCGCCGAACAGCGAATTGTCGTATACGAACGCGGCGCTCGATGTGGCGAGCGTGATCGACGGCTGCCCCGGGAGCTCCGTGAGTGAGTCGTACAGGATGTACCCGCTGTTCAGATCGAACGAACGAGTCTCAACCTGTTGCGAGAAGCTCATGTTGTTGACGCCCGCCGCGAACTCGAATCGCTCCGCGGCATTGATCGGATACTGCGCCAGCAGGTCGAACATCCGGTTCGTTTGCCGGTAGAGGCTGATCGTCTCGGTATAGGCGGGCCCCGTGATTCCGCCGCCGGGGTCGATCGTGGCGCCATACGTGCTCGAGTAGTACGGCACCTGCTGCGCGGCCACGCCCCAGTTCCAACGATGGCTCGTGTTCTGATACGCCACGAGCCCCGAGAAGTCCTGGAATCCCCCGTTGATCTGCACGGCGGTGACGAGGTTCCTGTTTCCGAGCATGTCGCTCCAGAACAGCGCCACGCCCCCGCCGACATACGTGCCGAACCGGTCGGCGCCCACCGCGAGCGACGGCTGCGAAACGAAATCGATCGACAGCCGCGGACTGTACCCGCGCTCGACGTATCCGGAATCGGTCGGCAGGCCGGTCTCCTGATCCTTGAGCGCCGTGAGCAGCTCGGCCGAGATGCGATCCTGCGGCGGCAGCACCGCTGGGCTCACCGCGGCCAGCGGGCCGGTGACGTCGGTCCCGAGCAGTACTTCCTCCGAATCGACGGCGTACAGGTTGTATCCGGACTGCTCGTAGACGCCGAACACCATGCGTCCCGAGCGGCTCGCGATCGAGATGGCCGGGCTCACGTCCGTGATGCCCGAGACGCCGGTGAAGACGTTCGTGACCTGCGTGATGTGGCCCGTGGGCAGGTCGATGCGGTACACGTTGTCGATGCCGTTCGGGTCGGCGACGAAATACAGCGCGTTGCCGTCGGGAGACCACTGCGGATTGACGCTCTTCGTCGCCTGGGGGAACGTCGGCACACGCCGAATCGCTCCGGTGCTCGCGTCCATGATCGCCAGCTCATACGCGCCGGGAACGAGGGTATCGAGCTTCGTCGTGAACTCGTCGGTGACGAACGCGATCTCCCGCCCATCGGGGGACCAGGCCGGTTCGATATCGGCATACGGGTCGCCGGTCAGCCGCTCGAGCTGCTTCTGCTCCAGATCGTAGCGATACAGATCGGTAAATCCGCCGGTGAGCGCCGCGAACGCGATGTAGCGGCCATCGGGAGACCAGGTGGGATTGAAAATCTCTCCCACGTCATCCAGCCGGATTTCCCGTTCCTTGCGGCTCTTTTCCACGTTGTAGACCGTCAGGATGGCCGCGCCGTTCGACACCGCGCCGAACGCGATGCGTTTTCCCGCTGCGTCCCACGCCCCCGCGGAATTGATGAACTCGAGGCTCTGATAATGGGGATCGAGCGAGGATTCGATCAGCCGCTGCTTGATGTGCCCGGTGTGCGCGTCGGCCAGATAGAGATCGATCGAGAACAGGCTGCGCGAGGAGTAGAACACGAGACTGTTCCCGTCGGGCGAAAGCGCCGGCGCCACGTTCAATCCGGGCGAATGCTCCCGTCCGATGAGCAGCTTCCCGTACACCTGGGGCGGATGGGTTTGCTGCTCGAGCGGCAGGTACGCCGAATCGATCTCGCTGTGCCACAACTTCACGAGCGAATCGACGCGCATCGCCGTGACCTGCTGGATCGCGAGCTGCGGATCGCCCGAGCGTCCGGCGCGCTGCAGAATCTCGCCCACCATCGCGTCGCCGTAGCGTCCCGCGATGAACGCCCAGAACGCCTGGCCCCAGCGATACGGGAAGTACCTCGGGTCCCACAGTTGCCGCCAGGACGGAAGCTTCTTCCGCTGCGCCGCATCGCGCAGCCACATCGCCGTGTTCGGATCGATCGAGCCGAGCGACATGTACTCGGCCATGCCCTCGATGAACCACAAGGGCAGGCGCGCCGCGCCCGGCATCTGTCCCATCCCCAGTCCTTCGCCCGTGATGTCGTACTGGTAGGCGTGCACCAGCTCGTGGCCGATCACGTGGTTCGTTTCCTGGAGCGAGCTGCCGGCGGGGAGCACGACGCGGCGCTTCATCGCTTCGGTGACGCCGCCCGTGCCTTCTCCCAGCTCACCCGAGATCGCGTTCGTCTGCTCGAAATCCGGATGGCTCGCGTACAGGATGATCGGCTGGCGGCCGTGCAGATCGTGACTGAACAGCTTGGTATAGCGCGTGTACCAGCGCTCGGCGATGCGGATGGCCTGTTCCGCCGCCTCGCGTTCTTCGCCGTAGTAATAGACATCGAAGTGCGGCGAACGCAGCACGTCGAACTTGAAAGCCGTGTACTGCACCTTGTTGCGCCCGAAGTATTGGGCGTGGAGCGGCGCAGGCGCACACAACACGGCCGCCGCGAGCGCCGTCGCGGCGGCGGGAACCGCTAATGAACGCAAAACATGCATGACCCGAGTACCCCGATGCCGGAGGCCAGTTCTCTGACACTAGCTACGACCAGAACCCTCATGTAGTTGCGCTCCTGAAATCGTGCCTGGTGCCGTTCCCCGCGCAATCCCCCAGCCTGGTCGTGGCGCCACGACATGACCGGAACCGTTCCCAACCGCAATAGCGAGACACCGGACTCCCCCCTATGTCTCCTCGACCGCTGTGGCCAAATACTCCTCCTGATACATCCGAATCAATTCAAACAGGTACGACACGGCGAGCGGGCCGATCAAAAGACCCAGAATCCCGAAGTGCGGCAGTCCCGCGAGCGCGCCGACGAGCGTCACGAGCGGATGAATATGGGCCCAACGCTTGAACACGAATGGCCGGATGACGTAGTCCACGTTGCCCACGACGGCGACTCCCCAGATCAGGAGAGCCATTCCCGCTTCCACTCGCCCCTCGAGCACCAGCGCGATCCCCGCCGGCCCCCACACCATAGCGCTGCCGAGCACGGGGAGAATCGACACCGCGGCGGTCACGACACTCCAGAACAGCGCGTCGGGCAACCCCGCCGCCTTGAAGGCGACGCCAACGAGCGTTCCGTGGACCGCGGCCGAGACGCCGGTGCCGATCACGGTGGACGTGGTCACGTCACGGAACCGGGCGCGCAACAGCTCGGCGTTCTTCGGGGAGAAGGGGATGTAGGGGGCGACGGCGGTCCACGTTTCGCCCGGTCGCAGCAGGAGATAGAACAGCCCGAACAGGGACACGAGCAGGTTCAGCCCGAGTCGAGTTGCAGTGCCGAGCAGCCCAAAGGCGTTGGCGCCCAGCCAGCTCACGATGGTCTCGCCGAGCATCGCGATCCGCGGCCCCAGGTCGAGGGGTCCGAGCCGCAGCTGCGAGATCCGGATCAGCAGGGGACTGCCCAGGAAATCGGTCGTGATCTGCTGGGCCTCGCTCACCAGCAGTCCGGCCAGCATTACCGCCGGCACCGCAATCGCGACCAGTGCGACCACGACGACCAGGGTCGCGGCCAGGCGGGCATGGAGGCGCTTCGCCAGCCAGTCGTGCAGCGGCTGAAACACGGCATAGAGCACGGGAATGCCGATGAGCCCACTCGCGTAGGGAAACAACGCGACGATGAGTGCTCCAGCCAGAAACACCACGAGAAAGGCGGCGCGCTCGCGCCGAGTTTCGAGCAAGGCCACGCGCTAGTCTAGCGCCCCCCGAGAGCCTCGGCCGAGCGGCCGCGGCGATTCAAGTCATTACTCGTCGCCACGTCGCAAGAGCGTCAGCGCGAGGATGAACACCCACAACAACCACGCACCGAGGTTGAGCCGCTCCCATACGCCGATCCACGGCGTCGGCATGTTGGCCTGGACTCCCGGCGCACCGATCGAGGTGAGCACGCCGGCGCCAATGAGGAGTCCCATCGTCACGACCGCGTACACCCGGAACCGCCCACCGAGGGCTGCCGCGGTGCACCCCATCGCAACGAGCGTCAGCAGCCCGTTCACCGCGGTCCAGACGAGGTGCAGCGTGTCGGTGAGCGTTGCGCCGCCGGCGGCCAGCACCTCGCGCTGGTGCATCGGGGGCCAGAAGATGCCGATGGCTCCGGCGAGCACGATCGCTCCCGCGGCGACGCGCAATGCGCGGTGTGATCCCACTGACCACACGCCGACCCCGAATGCCCCGTAGAGCACGGTCCACACCAGACCCAACGGCACCCAGAGCGCTCGCGTCGGAGCATCGATCGCCGATAGCTCGCTCACGGTTTGCGAGGCGGAGCTGTAGGCAGGCCACCGCATCGGGATGGCTACGAGCATAACGGAATAAAGGACTGCGGACAGGGTGCCGCAAAGCAACAGCGGCCTCGCGTAGCTCATGTGGCGCTCGAGCCCAGCGTGAATACCACTCGTGGCTTGCCCGGTGCGCTCCAGTATTTCTCTACCTCCGAAAGCGGAACGACCTTCACGGCAACCTGCAACTTGGCCGGAACGGTCACGTCGAACACACGCTTGATTGCTTGTACAAGCCCCGGCATGCTCACGCTCTTGAGCCCGCTTCCCATGAGCGCAATGGCGGACGAGCGCAACGCGGAACCCGGTAGCTCGATTTGCTCGGCGCCACTGGCGGCGCCCACATGAACGAAGCGAACCGGTCTTGCCTCGGCGACCCCTTTCGCGATGGCGACGATGATCGTTCTGGCGCTTTCGCCCCAGAGATAGTCGAGCACCACGTCGATGCCCTGCGCAAACTCGCCGATCAGGGCTGCTTCGGACCGCTCCGCGGCGCCCACGGTGAAGGGAATCGTCACGTCCGCGCCCAGGCGCTTCACGTCTTCCAGCTCGCGCTGATTGCGACCGGTGGCAATGATTCTTCCCGCCCCGAGAAATTTCGCCAGCTGGACGGCCACGCGGCCCGCCGTGCCCGTCGCCCCGTTGACGAGGACCGTTTCGCCGCGCTCGAGTCTGGCTCGGTCCTCGAGTGCCGCCCAAGCGGACATCCCGGGGTTCGCAATCGCCGCCGCGGTCACGTCGTCGAGGTTGTCGGGAAGCGTAATGCAACGAGGGTCGCGGACCAGCGAGCGCTCCGCCAGCGCGCCGAACGGGGCCTCCGGGAGCACGAAGTAGACACGCTGTCCCTCGTTCGTGCGCCCCACGCCATCGACCCCAGCGACCGCTGGAAACCGGGCATCGGCACTGTAGTGCGATCCCGCAGCGCGGGCCTTCGTGAGGTGACTGAGCGCCGAGGCGGTGACCGTGACGATGGTCTGCCCGGGCTGAGCGGTCGGTTCGGCGAAGTCTCCGTAGACCGGGGTCGTTTGTGGCGCGTTGACGATCGCGGCTTTCATCTGGCGTGCTCTTTCGCGACAATGTAGTGTGGCCGTGAGTGCCGCCCCTATGGCGCTGCTCGGGTCGCGATTCAAACCTGCTCGCATTTGCGGCCGGCGATTCGCGTGGCTATCTCGCTACCGGTTCAGTTTCGGCTGCACTGAGGCGCAAAGGGAAGTGGCCATGAGGGTACTCTACGCGGTGCTGATGGCGGCCGTCGTCGTGACGGTGGATTTCCTGTTTTTCAGGAACCGATTCTGGGAGCGGCTGGCGGTGAACATCGGGCTCGTGCTGGTATTCGCCGCGTTCTACTTCAGGTTTCTGAAGCGTCCCTGAGTACGGCGTTGGAGCGATTCGGAGAGTGGCTCTTGGGGCGCGGGCCAACTAAGTTGCCAAGCCTGTAGAGGATGCTCGGGACGTAGCGCAGCCCGGTAGCGCACCTGAATGGGGTTCAGGGGGTCGCGGGTTCAAATCCCGCCGTCCCGACTGAGTGAAGATCAAGCTCTGCAGCGACTTCTGCTGTAGGGCTTTTTCTTCTGTTGCGCCCCGTGTTGTGAGTTTTGTTGTGAGTCCGGCTCAGCAGCTCACAATCCGCTGCGTCGGATGCAACACGACTCGCTTCACCGTCTCGGCATCGGGCTGTTGATACGAATGAAGCAGCGTCTCTTCATTCTTCCAGCCCCCGGCTTCCATCACATCGCGTACCGGGTAGCCCTTCCGTTCGGTTGCCCATTTGCGGCGTATCGAGTGCCACATCGTCCACTTCTCGCGTGGAATCTCCGTGATCTCGTACGCCTTCCTGAGCCAGTCATCGAACAGATGCCGATTGCACGGCTTCGACGAGTTCTTCGGCGCTCTGAAGACGGGCGTGTTGCCGATTGCGCCCTGCGCCCGCCGAGCTGCGGCGAGCGCTTCCTTTACGGGCTCGGTCATCGGGACGATCTGCTCGAATCCCGTCTTGTCCGTCTCGGCGCGCCACCGGATGGTGCTGTTCTGAAAATCCACGTCATCCCACCGCAGGTTGCACCACGCCGAGATACGCCGTCCCGTTCCCTCGGCCACGATCAACGCGAGCTTGAGCAGCGGGTGAATCTGATCCGCCACTGCCAGCAGCCGGAGATAGACATCATGCAGCATCACCGGCCGCTTCGGATTCTTCTCGCGTGGGAGCCGGACGCCATGGAGCGGGTTTTCCTTCAAGAGTCGCCGCCCGTCCTTCGTCCGTTCCCTCGTGGCCCAATTCAGCGCCGTCAGCAGGATCACGAGATCCGATGCGATCGCTTGATCCCGGACCACTTTTCCCGGCTGAACGCGGAGGAGCGAGCCGTCTCCCTGTCGCCGGGCGAGAATGAAACGCTGCACATCCGATTCGGAGAGCGTTTCCACGTTGCGCGAGCGAACCAGGAACGTCACGACTCGCTCGAGCGCGCGGGTGTCGGCTTTCCGGGTACGTAGTTTCTTAGTCCCAAACGCCGGGCTCTGCTTGTACAGCTCTGTCACCATCCCCAGCGTCACGCTTTGTTCATCCAGCGCTTTCTCGTTAGCGAGTAACGCTCGAACCAGCTCATACGCTTCGCCGATCGCCTTCTCCTTGTCGCGATGCTTGAGGCTTTTCCGGTCCTCCCTTCCGTTGACGAACACCGACCGCATGATCGGGCCGCCGGGGCGCGCCTCGTAGAGGCGCACGCGTCGACCTGGTTCACCGATGGACTTCGACCAGCACCGCCTGGACTTCCGGGTCATAGCTTCCTCCGGAGTTGGGCGATGCCCTGGGCATCGGTAACGGGATCATACGGCGGGCCGGGGGTCTCGGCAACGCGG
>Ga0335079_10004347_pt1 | contig 16303 bp, 10 predicted proteins | sample Lox_Sample_33_FD_206719 | JGI IMG/M metagenome (GOLD analysis project Ga0335079, IMG submission 206719) | Soil microbial communities from Loxahatchee National Wildlife Refuge, Florida, United States - Lox_Sample_3.3 | ecosystem: Environmental > Terrestrial > Soil > Wetlands | place: USA... | reverse complement strand
TGACAAATGATGTTTGCGATTGTGTGAGTTTTTCCGGTGCCGGGCGGTCCTTGGACGACGACGCCGTCGGCCTCTTCTAGTCGGCGGACGATTGCAACTTGATCGGCATTGAAGGGCTTAGGGAAGAAAAATTCCGCGTCCTCTGCTTGCATCGGTTCGGCGCTACGCTCTAACACAGAATCTGACTGCGGACCGCCAAGAGTTGCTTTCGTAATGTCTATCAGACTTGGTGAGTAAGTAGTTTCGGAAGAAGGCGTTTCAACGATTTTCTTGCTGGGCCCGGGGAGGTCTGGTGAGCCACTGACGGCTCTCCGCAACCGATCGAGGTCTTCGATAAAAAAGTTGGCGGAGCGTGCGCGTGCGTAGATCGCCCAGGTGTCGGTGACAGCCAACGCTTCGGTGCACGCCGGCACCGTCCGATCGTTTACGTCTTGAAGACCATCGGGGTGATATTGTCCCGATGAATCCAACTGGGTCGCGGCAAAACGAAGAACGGGTTCGAACGTGCTTCGTTGAAATGGGGAAAACTCCACGTCATTCGGCAAAGCTTCAACGAAGTGCTTCATAAAGCCAAGAACTGCATCAACCCCGTCAATTTCAAGGCTGAAGTAGGGCTTCAATGCGAGCTGGGGCATTGCGGAGCGAGGCCCAATTGTTATGACTCCCGAGTCCGTATCCACATCAATTTCCACGAGTTGCTCAATCAGGGGGTGATTTATCTCGTGAGACCGCACCTTCCACCGTGCAACTCCGATGCCCCAAACAACCTCAAGGGGGCGCTCGACCCCCTCTGCTTGGAGCGACTGATATAGGCTGAAGAATTTGTCGTAGATCGCAATGGTCGCTCTTTTTGGCTTTTCACTCTGAGCCCACGACGTCCAAGAGGTCGCTACGTAGCTTGTGATGGCGGATTTAATTGACGGTTGAGAATCCAACCGCAAGACCACGTCGACCATTTGCTTGCCATCACGCATCTTAAGCGAGGGTGCAAGGTCATCTGCTTTTAGCCGTCCAGCCGCGATCATTTCGTCGGCCTCTGATTTGCTCACTGTCCGAGTCACCACATCCTGTATTTTCGGGGATTGATTTGGGTCTCGGCTCACGACGATCCACTCTCGAATCTCGGAAGCAGGCGATGGAGGCTCCGTGCGCTGGAGTCGCTCGATCCTCAACCAGATCTGCCCCTCATCATTCGATACATCGTGTGAAATGCCGATCTGTCCCTTGAGGTCTGCTTCGGTCAAAACTAGTTGTTGATATTCCTCTAAAGAGAAAACGGGCCGTTCACCGAGTTTCGCTAGATGCTCAAGATATGCGAGAAGGTCTAAAAGCTTGGCATGATTCTTAGTTGGCAGCTTCTCGGGGGAGCTTATTGATGGTTCGGATTCAGAGGCCTGATTTTGGTTCTCGGCGGGCGAGGATTTACGTGATTGTTCTGCGGAATCACCGAAACCTGATCCCGGTGTTGGAGAGGTCGAAGTCTGCACAGAGGATCCCGATGCCTCGTTATCGTTTCTTTGAGCTAGAACAGGTGACGGTAAATCGTGTGCGCCTCCAATATCGGGCGGCACGCTGGCCCCTTGCGGACTTTGATTGACATCGGTGGACTTCGATTCGCTCCGTTTAATAGCATCCTCAACTGTGCGGAGTAGGTTGAGCGCCCGTTGAGTTGTTCTGAATCGCAACTCGTCTCGGATCTGTTCGAGAGCATGGCCGTGCTTCGCTTCGCGAAATAAAAGCTCAAGTTGGTCGATACTCGCTCGAAAATAAGGCCGATAGCTCATCGTGCCCCAGTGCTCCTTGATCCGGGAGTTTATTGACAAGCAACAACGAGTATGTCACTAAACTGTTGCGCTGGGCCGCGCAAAAGCTACCGCGATATTCCCTTTCCGTCAATCGAAGAGGACTTAGGACGGATTTCGACGAAGCCCCACATCTGCAAACAATGGTGCGCACACTCAAGCAGGGGAGGAGGGCTCAGTGAACTCCGAGAGGCGCGCTGCCACCTTGATCCCCATACCAGCCACGCGATAGCAAAGCCCATTAAGCGCCCCGAGCACGGGTGCGAATATCAAGTGCGTTGATCCCTCGGACCTGCCAGCATGATCTCTGGAATATCTGAGGTCATAGGCCCAACCGAGCGCCAAAGCAACGGCTGCCCGTGCGCCCCGACTTCCCAATTTGACGAATAGACTTGCCACTGTCCAACAACGTGACAGTGACTGCAGCCAGGGTACGGACCAAGAAGATGAACCCCAGGCAAGGATTGCCTCTATCCTGCATCGGCTCACTCCTGTGACGGCAGTTTGGGGAATTTCACGCGGACGCTGACAGGGCAGGCTGCCGGCACATCGCTGACGGCCCTCGATCATATTGGCAGGATCGACCCAAGTGGAAACTTGATGGCGCCTCGAAGCCGCGCACGTCCAGCCTGCCTATGCTGTTATGGATGCGGCGCCGCCACAAGGGGGCAGTATTGTCCGGTTTCATGCCGTCCAGATTTGGCCCAATCAAAGGTCCCCTCGGTGTTTCGAGTGAGGTTGTCGATGAAATCCGCCAAGTATCCCCCGGGCTCAAACAGAGTACGACTCGCGCCACCTCTTAGCCAGTCCAGGCACAGCGACATGGCGTGCGAACGACTGTACGCGGAGAAACATATTCGGGCAACAAAGCACGCTCAGTCAGACGCCGCCTTACGCGGCATTGAAGTTCACCATCTGCTGGCGACGTACATCAACCACCTGGTTTCATCCAGGCGGACATGCGATCTCGGGATGCTCGATTCGCTGATGCGATGCGTCAGTACAGAAGCGCAGACAGCGCTGGCTCCATTTCGCGACAGCCACTCATTTGATCCTGAGAATATCGTCGCAACAGAGCTACATATCGGTCTCGACGAGGACTTTCGTCCTATCGAGGGCGACGGGGAACGAACGGCCGAATACGAGGGAACGCTCGACCTCGTGCAGCTGCATTCGTTCACGGAAGCCGAGATCGACGACTGGAAAAGCTACTACCAAATCATTGACGCCGACACGTTCCAATCGAAGTTCTATCCGCTCCTGCTAATGTGCCTGAATCCGTCACTGCAGAAAGTGAAATTTGTGTTGCAGTTTGTGCGCTATCGGGCTTCGCGGTGCGTTGAGTACACGCGGAAGGACCTGCCGTGGCTCAAAGAATTGGCGCAGAGTGAACGAACTCGCCAGAAATCGCTTCATGGGCTAGACGCCTCTAGTCAGCGGGACTTGAAGCCGTCTCCGGGCAGGCATTGCACCTGGTGTCCACTTCTCTTGAACCGCTGCCCAGTAGCAAAGACAAATCCCTACGGCCATATGATCGCTGAAGAGCGACTTCGCTTTGCCCTCTGGCTGCAAGAAGCCGAAAAGCAAAACACGAAAGTGCTGAGGGATCTTATGGTCGAACGCGGGCCGATCCATTACCGCGACGGGAACGAAGGCGAGTACCGCGCGGACTTCGTTCCGGTGGAAAAGAAGTTCTATCCATACGGCGATGCTGTCTCGGTTCTCAATGAGTGGTTCTCATCACATCCCGAAGAGCGGGTGCTGCGAGACAAGTTGACGATTTCGGGCCTGTCTTCCGCGATCAAAGCAGAAAAGCGTACTGAGTTGGCGCAGAAGCTGGCGCGAATCGTGGATCTGCATGTTGAAACGGAACTCAGGATTGGAAGGGCAACGAACGGCAGTAAGGAGCGCAGTTCATGATAATTCGAACACCGGTTTTGAAGAATTTCCGGTCGTACCACGAGACAGTGCTGAAGCTGGACCGATTGAACTTCATTCGAGGACCGAACGGCTCTGGCAGAACTCCATCCGACTGGCCCCGGACGCGTGAATGAGCTGGCGACACCCTCACCTACCGTACCGTGTCACCTCGCCATCTACCACTTGCTTTATGTTCGCCACAGAGGCCCGACATCCGCTACGCCACCGAATTATTCACGACAGACAACATAAGGGTAGGCCCCCACTTCACGGCATGCCGAGAAGAAGGACATAAGCAACTGGTATAACTGGACGAAGTGAGGTTCCGGCGCCTCGCCTTGACGAAACGCGGCGAATCGCTGTTCAAGCTGCGCGCGACTTAAAGATGAAGTAACGATGAAGATTCGGGGAATTGTATCCGGTGACGAGAGGGCCTCCGCGGCCTTGCTAAGAAGCGTTGCCTCATTCCCTCTTACAATCCGCGGTATTGATGTGACGACATTTTGGCTCTCGTACGGAACCGTCCATTTCGGTAATTTAGCGACGACCCGCTCGTGCCCCAAATTAATTCGACTAAGATTCTTAATGGCCTGACTCGCGACAATGTGTAAAGCTGAGGCGCTAAGCGAAGCGTCGCCATGCTTAGCATGATAGAAGCTGATAGTCTTGGGCTGGTGACTCCCGTTTATGCCGATGAAATCAGCCCATTCGTCCCCAAGATCATCGCACACTAAAACCTCGTCCCCGACTGCGATGTGAGACACAAGCGCCCCAAAGACTGAATGTGCATCGAAGGCCATGGATTCGGGCGCGAAAGTTCCTTTTTCACTCGTTACATGGTTCAAGTCTGTATTGGCGTTTATGTAGGACAAGAACGTAGTTCCGTCTGTTAGTGAATCGTCCTTGTAAAGCTCGCCGTCTAAATAAACGACTGTCGGATCGCTGAAGAGAACAGTAAAGAAATTGTTTTGGTCAATGTAACGCTTTAAGGGAACGCTGTAAGTCTCGTCGTCTACTGGCAGACTAACGGGTTTGACATAGACGTTTTCGATTTCAGGCAGTTGGAAGTTTCGAAGCGATATACGAGTTTTGGTGATATTGATCCTGCCAATCTGAACGTTCTTTTGAGGATGAATGAGCCTCAGCTCCTTCTTGACACTTCTGATGCGAAATGCTTCGAGGATAGCGGCAAGAACACCATCGATTTCCTGCTTATTTAGTATCGAAGCGGTTGCCCCCATGCCACGAACAAACTGCATAGTCTCGGGGGCGTCGAATAGCTCTTCGATTAACCTTGGAACATCAACTGCGAAGTGCGTTGGTACTGCAGTGGGAAATAGTGAAGTAAGGTCAATCGGTCTTGCAAATGCGCCGATAAACGAAGCGGAAGACGCATTCTGGTCGATTAATAGATCAATAACAGACAAAGCCCACTGAACCAGTTCCTCGTGGCCTGCCCGCTCAGACCGCATTGAAATCTTTCCGCTATCGGGAGTGGCTGAATAATGGTCCCGTCCCCGGCGAACTCGGTATCCTCTAGGTACGTACCGGCTCGCCCCTGCGGGACCAACCACGTTCGTCAAGTCATTCGCTTCAAGAGTCTTGGTTCGAAGGGTGTGTTTCGACGCTGCCATATTACGCAATCGGATTTGCTCGAATGTGGAATCCGCACGCGCGATGGCTGCCTCGACGCTAGTATCCGCGACATGTCCGAAGTATTCCGTTTTGAATGCAGAGGGCACGTCGAGATTTGCTTTAAAAACGGCGATATGTTCACGATATTCGACGAGTAGAATATAGCCACAAACGGACTCCCTTATGTCTTCTCCCTCTGGGGGATCGAGAAAAACGGGTTCTCGCTCGTAAAGGAACGCCAAGGCCGACCAAGAGGCATGACCAAGGGTTTCCTTGACATGATGAAAGATGTTTCTTGAGGGCGTCTCCGAACTCTGTCGAATCGTACGAAACAAGTCGGCGACCGCTTTCTTTGGCAGTCTTTTCGTCTTTCTTACAAAATTGGCCGATTTTACGGCCCGGAGCCAGTCAATCATAAGCTCGTCCTTTATGCCGGGTATCTAAAGGGAGCCCTTTTGTTGATGATGAACAGATCAATGAAGATTATGATGGCAAGCTGTCGTCACGGTGTAGTTACTTGCGGCACCTGTGTTGCTTTAGCAATCCTCTGTGGAGCAGTCTTTTCTACCGAAACATACTCGCTCTTTCCAGGGCCGGTATAGGAAAGGAGACCCGCATGTGTTGAGCAGGCTGGGGGAAACAGAAAAGCTCGTAAAGAACTGAAAGAGGCACTGTCCAAAATGAAGTCGATTTCGCAGGTTGCTTGAATTTCGGAAGGAGCCCGGCCCCGAGATGAAAGCGGAGTCAGCAGGCGTTCGCTTATCAGCCAGCGATCTCAGTAACCACTTGGCGTGTCGCCATCTCACCTCACTCGATCTGAGCGTAGCACGCGGCCAGCGAGGCGCGCCGGAGTGGAGGGCGCCCGACCTGTTTGTTATTCAGGAATTGGGGTTGCGGCATGAGGCTGCTTACCTGGATTTCTTGTGCCGCCAAGGCATTGCGGTCGTTGACCTGCGTTCAATTAAAGACGAGCAGGAGTCACTCCTTGAAACGCGCAGGCGTATGGAACAAGGGGTTGAGGTTATAGCGCAGGGCACGCTCGGCGTTGGCAGATGGTTTGGGCATCCCGACGTGCTTCGGAAGGTGCCGAAGCCGAGTCGGTTTGGAGAATGGTCTTATGAAGTTTACGACTGCAAGCTCGCGTGCGAGACAAAGGCAACGACGATTCTGCAACTGGCCCTCTACTCGGCTCTTCTCGGAGAAATCCAGGGACGCGAGCCGGAATTTATGTACGTTGTTCCGCCGGGAAGGAATTTCGAGGCGGAATCCTACCGCTGCGCCGAATACGTCGCCTACTACAGGTACGTCAAGGAGCGGTTAGAGACATTTTGCGACGACGGGCAAGGTGCCCCCGCGTATCCCGAGCCGTGCGAGCACTGCGCTGTATGCCGGTGGTTCGCCGAATGTGACGCGAAGCGGAGAGAGGACGATCATTTGTCGCTAGTGGCCGGAATTACGCGGCTGCAGCGGAATCAGTTGGACCGTTGGGACACGCGAACCATGACGACACTGGCTGCGTTCCCAATTCCGCTGCGGCAGAAACCCGCGCACGGCTCAAAGGAGGCATACGAACGAGTCAGGGAGCAAGCCCGTGTGCAGGTAGAAGGGCGGGATCAGGAAAAGCCAATTCATGAATTGTTACCCGTGGAAGAGGCGAAAGGATTCTGCAAGTTACCGAAGCCCTCGGGACTCGATGTTTTCGTTGACTTGGAGTCCGATCCGTTTGCCAGCGGGGGTGAGCTTCAATACTTGTTTGGCTTTGTTCGCCAGGATCAAAACGGCCAGCTCGTTTACCAGTCCCAGTGGAGTTTCACACCGGCAGCGGAAAAACAGGCGTTCGAGTGGATCGTGGATGAAATCATGCAGAAGTGGAAAGAAGATCCCACGATGCACGTTTACCACTTCGGGGCGCACGAACCCAGCGCGTTCAAATCATTGATGGGACGGCATGCATCAAGGGAGGACGAGATTGACAGAATGCTGCGCGCCGGTTTGTTCGTGGACTTACACACGATTTCGAAACAGGCGATTCGGGCAGGCGTAGAGGAGTATTCCTTAAAGGCCTTGGAGGCGTTCCATTCATTTGCTCGAAACACGCCCCTCGCGGTATCACGGGCGGCGATGAGGCAAATCGAGCATTGGCTGGAACTTGGGGGTGAGGGCGAATTGCCGGCGAGCCTGAGAGCGACTGTGGCAGGGTATAACGACGATGATTGTCGGTCCACAGCCTCGCTCCGTGATTGGCTCGAAGGCGAGCGCAGAAAACTTGAGGAAACCGGGATGAGCATTCCAAGGCTTGCAATTGGGGACGGTGCGCCATCCGAGGAGTTAGACGAGCGGCAAAAGTTGGTGGCGTCAGTTGTCGGCCAACTTGTGGACGGGATTCCTGCGAATGCTGAGGAACGCTCCCCTGCTCAAGCTGGACAGTGGATGCTTGCTCAGCTCTTGGACTGGCACAGGCGGGAGAACAAGGCTACGTGGTGGGAAGGTTTCCGGCTGGCCGATTTGGATGATGACGAACTGCTGGATGAGCATGTCGGTGTGTCAGGCTTGCGATTCGTGAAGCGGGTAGGAATCGAACGGCAAATCCCCATCGACCGCTACGAGTTTGAGAAGCAAGAGACAGAAGTACGTGCAGGAGCCGACTTATACCATCGTGGTCAGAAGATTGGCTCAGTCGCGGCGATCGATGCGGTCAAGCGAACCATTGATATCAAAAAGACCAAGAAGACAGCCGATGTGCATCCGAGCGGTGCCTACATGTGGGACCGGCCCTTCAACACCGAGAAGCACGCCAACGTCCTTTTGCAGATCGGCCAATGGGTTAGGGACAACGGAGTCGATGCTCCCGGCTCTTACAGAGCCGCACGCGATCTTCTGTTGCGGAAGCCACCTCGGCTTACTGCCGGCGATGTTATGGCGGGGACTGGCGAGGCGACGGTTGAGATCGCCTGTCGCGTGGCTGCGACGTTGGATGGATCGGTTTTTGCGATTCAAGGACCACCGGGTGCGGGCAAGACTTTCACCGGTGCCAGGATGATATGCACTTTGGTCAAAGTTGGTAAGAAGATCGGCATCACGGCATTGAGCCACAAAGTGATTCGAAAATTGTTAGATGAAGTGGCGTCAGCAGCCGAAGAGAATGAAATTGCTGGCGTGAGGTGCATGCAGCGGTCGGACGAAGAGGAACCAACCGCCGAAATCACGATCGCCACTGACAATAACGAAGCGCTGCAGGCACTTCGTTCGGGCCTGGCCAATGTGGTGGGTGGAACGTCGTGGCTTTGGACGGAACCACAAATGTTCGAGGCTGTCGACATGTTGTTTATTGATGAGGCCGGGCAGATGGCTTTGGCCGATGTGATTGCTGTTTCGCAGGCCGCGAAGAATCTGGTGTTAATTGGCGACCCGCAGCAGCTCGAACGACCGCTGAAGGGCAGCCATCCTCCAGGCGCGGAGAAATCAGCACTGCAGCACTTGCTTGGGGAACTCAAGACGATTCCTGAAACGACGGGATTATTGCTGCCGGAGACGTGGCGGATGCACCCAAGGATTTGCGAATTCACTTCGGAACTGTTTTACGATGGGCGACTGAGAACGAGGGACTTTACGCGGCACCGCGTCATCGAAGGTCATCCGTGGTTGTCTGATGCCGGTTTGTGGTTTGTCCCGGTAGCGCACGAAGGCAATCGAAATTCGTCTGCCCAGGAGGTCGAAGTAATCGCGAAGATTGTTGATAGCTTGCTGCGCCCCGGAGTTGTGTGGTTTCGGAGCACCGGCAACAGCCGCCCTGTCGAGCTGAAGGACATTTTGATCGTTGCCCCATATAACGCGCAGGTCTTCGATCTGTTGACCCGATTGCCGGAGGGTGCTCAGGTCGGAACTGTTGATAGGTTTCAAGGCCAGGAAGCGCCTGTGGTCGTCTATTCGCTTACAACATCCTCACCGGAGGACGCGCCGCGAGGGATGGAGTTCCTTTACAGCCTCAACCGGCTAAACGTGGCGACCTCGCGGGGGATGTCGACCGTGGTTGTAGTCGGGAATCCGCGATTGTTCGAGCCGGATTGTCGCAGCCCTCGCCAAATGCAGTTGGCGAACGCTTTCTGTCGTTTCCTTGAAATGGCCACAGCCGTTGAAGGCGTGAAGTAGTCCATATCGGGAACTAATTTGCTTCGAGGCGCAGCCATGTTGTACTCCGTTCCTGATCTTAAACAAATCGAGACTGTTCCTCATACTGTGGAGTACCGGCGCTGGTGCACTGCCCTGGACGAAGTTGATCCCCAAGCCTATCAACGGATACACCACGAACTCCAAGCTCGATTCGATGGACGGGAGGTAGACACCTCAAGCTGGATTCCTGGGTCAGATTGGACGGGAACAGTGTTCCAGCCCATTTATGAGGCTTGCGGTGAGGATCCGTCCGCCGCCGCGTTGTTCTTCGGGCTTCTGGTCTGGCAAGTTGTGATGGACCGCGAGGATTGCTGGTCCTTTGGCAGGTACGACAAAGAGGGCATTCCGATTAAAGGCATGACCTACTTCCGCATCGATTGCCCGCGGGAATGAACGAGGCGCACAGAACAATGTTTATTGTCCGGCCTTTCCAGCGGCAGACTAGCATTCGATCGATTCTAGGATTCATGTCTCTCGCCACCCGGTGGGGTGATTATTTGTTTCCTGGAATCACGGTTCTTACACGCGACTTGCATGATGTGAAGGCCATACACGAGACGGCGATTGCAATGCGTGTCGGTGATTCCCCTCGAAAGCGGCACGAGTTTCAAAGACCTGAGACCGATCGCAAAATTGCCTACACGCTTAGCAAGCTGCTTTCTCGTGAGAACACGCGCTTCAGCCCCAACCAGCTCACACAACGAATGACGTACTGGCAGCGATACGGTTCGTTGATCAGTCACTTTGGCCTCTTAGATGAAAAGCGCACGAAAAGTGTCGATGGCTATCGAGAAATGATCTTCAGGGACCGGTGTGGCCCGGCCAACGAGGAGCCGGCAATTCGGAGACGCCGAATCACTCACTTCAAGTGGTACCGCCATAATCGACATAACATTCCAACTGTCATCGGCGACGACGTTCATCGATTGTTCGTTGGCCAGACCGGTTCTTGGAGGCGCTGGTGGTTAACCGGTTTGAGGCCACCCGCGGACGCGCCAATTGCCGTCCGTCTTGTCCGAGAGCTTGAGTTCTTTTTTGTCGTGTGGCAAACGTTGTTCGAAGCATCCGCACTTTTATTGCGCGAAACAGGGCGTGCCGACGTGCCGAAGGGACGCAGGTCCGATCCCTCCGAACTCTTAGTTGCGGAGCTGGTCGATTCTCGAACGAACGGTCCGTTGAAGTGGCAAAAACTGATTTCCCTGTGCTTGCAGATCCATGACCAGCTCATCTCACCCCGCGTTGAAATGTGGCAAGCGAAGGCGATCAAACTGATTGGACTGGAGAAGAATGCAGACGGATTCGTAAAGCTGCATAACGGTAAGGACATCGCGACTCTTGGCACGACGCATAGCTCCGAACTGCCTGAAGCTCTGGCCGAATTGCACCTAACTTACTGCGATCTACAGGGTAAACGGCACGCGGTATGTGCATTCAGCTTCAAGCACAGGAAGCGAGGACCCAACTGTCCGGCGCTGTCGGCGGGCTTTGCCAGTTGGCGCTGGGGACTTTTCAGTTATCGCTTCCAATCTTCTCAGACTCTTTTTGAAAGCTTGAGGTATTCGGACTGAGAACAACAAAAATGAGCAGCCAACAAGAGCCCAGCCTTGCATTTCTCTGGAAACAGCGACGCCGAATTCGCAGGCTCCTGTTCTTCACATATCGGTTCAACTTCCGCTGGTTTCACAATGAGGTTCTGAATTTCATTCGTCGGAGCGCCTTCTCCGACACGGATGTTCTTGTCTTCGCCACCCGATTTGATGATGACGGGTATGTCGGAGGATCCAAAGTCTTTGGGGAAAGCTTTGGAGATCTTTACTCATTAGATGAATGGGCGAAATGGGATATGAGGCATCAGGTGCGATATGTGCCAGCGACCCAGCATCTCTTCCATAACAAATTCATCGTCGCAGAATATGAAAAACCGATCAACGGCCGCCAGTTCGCGTATCTCTTAGGTGTGGGTTCGGCGAATCTTACGTGGGGCGGGTGGCAACGAAATTTCGAACTCTGGACGTGGGATGCTGGTAAGGGCCTCCGTGCGTGTGCTTCCTTCCTAAAGTTTTTAGCGAGCATGCCAAGCGTCGGAAAAGGTGTAGTTGAAAGCTGGGTTGACGGGATCAACCGTTCCGCGCAAGGTTCAGCATCGCTTCCATGGCTTTTTGGCGACAAAGAGGCACTCCGACAACGAGCATTCAAGGCCCTCATTGGAGGAATTCAAGGTGACGCGCGGGTGCTCCGAATTCTTTCGCCCTATTTCGATGAAGGGTCTCCTCAGCTCATGGAAGAGATTTTGTCTTTGCTTGAGTCATCCAAGGGGCCGCTTCCCAGAGTAGAGGTGTGGGTCGACGCATCGCAGATTTTCGCGAGCGCCTCGGATTACAGAAGCCTCATGGCGCTTCAGAAGAAGTGCAATCACAAAATTCTCGTGAAGTCTCTCAGAACAAAGGCCCGAGCTGTACATCCAGTTTGGGAGCAGGTTCATGCAAAAGCCATCGAGCTTGAAGGTGCAAGTGGGTCCGTGAGTCGCCTGCTTGGATCCGCGAATTTCACGGCTGCTGCCTGGATCGGGCGCCGCAACACGGAGACGGTGTTTCATGAAACAGCGCGTGAAAGCCTACCCCGACTCTTGGACCACTCTCTTGAGGTTGGGCCGGTTCCTGACGAAGCCTTGAATCGATGGGCATGCGCTGAGACAGATATGAAGGACGGGCACGAGGCCAAGCAACGATATATCTATTGGGCCGCCTTCGACGAAACCGCACAACCTCACACACTGACCGTTTCATATTTCTCCAAAGATCTGCCCGTTAGCTTCGAGATCGTTGCGGCGTTTGATTCACGTCGAACGGTGCCGCCGCGTCTCCAGGCGATAGTTGAGCTATTCCAGAATGTGGAAAGCTGGATCTGGCTCAAGAACCAGAAGGGCCTCTTGAAACTTCAACTAAAATCGCGCCTCTCTTTATTCCCCGAGCGCATGCGCGTAATACTCAAGTTCGCTGAGGGTACATCAATCGAGTCCGGTGTTGAGGTGTCAAATCCAGATTTCGGACTGAGAGATCCAACGTCTGGCATACCAAGGGAGCCCTCCTATGAAAATGTCTTCGGGCTGGGAAAGACTATTGTCGATCCTCTTCCGAAAAGGACGACTTTAGAAGCCTCCGATGACGATGCTCCGGACGAAGAGGAAGATGTAGTAGAGGCACCGGCGGCGCCGGATTCTCTGACGGATGACCCAGACTTTGACCGACAACCCGTGGGCGTTCAATTCGCGAAGTCGCTGGCGAAAGCCAAGGTCGACCCAATTCAGATGAAAATACTGCGAAGACGAGTCGAGGCCTTTCGGGGCCAGGCGCAAGACCCGGCAGAGAGGATGATGCTGGATGTGCTACATCATGCGACCGAGGAAAAGGCTACGTGAAGCGCCAGTCAGCGGGTCCAATAAAGATTCACACTCGGGTGCTGCGGCCCGCGAGTTTGGCGAGCGCACAAAATAAGACGGCACGGTTCGTATGGCGGAAACTACGCCGAGCGAAGAGTTATCTGATCGCTGACGAAGTTGGGGCAGGAAAGTCGTACATCTCGTTATCATTGGCATTTGGCCTCTGGCGATCGCAACACCCGCGGAAACCCTGCTTCCGCATACTCGTCTTGGCTGGTCCTAGCGAGTTAAATCACGCCTGGCTTCAGAAACTCGTCGGCAGTGTGCGGGAAGACCTGAAGGTGGCATCGCTCGCACAATGCACCGGAAAAAACTCCTATTCCGATCTGTATCTGAGCAAGCCACATAGCGGCAGGCTTCCTCAGATCGTGGTTTACCATCTTAGGTATCGCCGCGATGTACGCCGCCTTTTTGAGGCGCTAGAGGACGATCGAGCGAAGTTCCGGCTACTAGCGCCAGGACGACGGCGTGGCGACAAGGTGGAGATATTGGTGACTAGCCCGTCCTGGGTGCAGCGATTGCATTCCCAACGCGGGCGCCAAAACCGTTTGTGGATCCGATGGTTACAGCAAGCGGATGTAATAATCGCGGACGAGATCTTCGCAACTAAGAATCAGGGCACGATTTACGGCCGACTCTTGCGACCTTCGTCCGAACTCGACCGCCCCAGCTTGTGGCGAAGGCGTCGGCCCTACTTGATTGGACTGTCGGCAACACTTCTTTCTCGCGACCTTTCAGATGCCCAATCGGTCCTGAAACTGTGTCTAGACTGGCGCTCAAAATCAAGGCGCGTCGAATCGCTCAGTGTGAATGTCGAAAACGCGCTAGAGGGTTTCTCTCGCGAGTTGCGGGCCGGTCTTCGGACAAGAGTTGAAGCGCAAAGGCGGAAGCATCTTCGTGCCTATAAAACTCACAAAAGGACTCTTGAAGTGTTGCTGCCAGAGTTGATCGTCCGCACCGTAACTCACCGGCCTCGGTTTTATCGGTTTGCGCCTGGAGGGCACAATGACCCCCGAATCGTGGCGGTGCAACCCAACCTGGAGCACAATGCGTTTCCAATCGACCGCGTCGATACTCTACTCACTGCGCTGCGGGGTCGGTTTTTCGAAGCGCGTGGTGCGTCGCAGGATCTGGCCTGGTTCGTAACCCAGGCAGCGAACTCGAGGGCAGGTTGGGGCGACAAACAGCACCAGTACTTGACATGGACGGCGATAACTGAGTCCAACAGCACTGCAGCGCGATCTTCTGTACCCCACCCCAAGATCCTGTCACTTTTGTTGTGGATCGAACGTTACTATGCCGAATGTGAGCTCTTGTGGCTACGTCGCGAACTCAGCGAGCAACCGCATTTCAAATTAGTAATCTACGTTCATCACGTGAAGACGGCGAACGATCTCAAACATCGATCGGAGAAGGACAGCGCGGGCCGTCGGCTCCGAGAGCTGCTCCGCCGCTTGATGCTTGGCTCTGTCAACAAACTTGCGCGACATAACCGGGAGCTGTTCAGAGACGGGCGCTTAATCCGTCCGCAAGCTGATCTGTCTGTAATTCTGCGTCATCAAGGCTGGTCAATCGAAAAACTGAAAAGATCGAACCTAACACTGCTGCTCGCGGCGTGCGTAAATGCTCACAAAGGACAGACCAGGCGCGAAAAGCTTAGGCGTTTCAGGGAGACGCTAGCCGGCTCAAACGTCGACTGGAGGTTTGCCCACTATCGCCAAATATTGCGCAGACTACCCGAATTTCGACGCAGAGTTTTGGAAGAGATCGGTTGCGAAAGCATATTGGACTATGAGTCCGAGCTAAAGAGGCGCGGCGGCAAGCTCGCTCTCACCCCCAGCGTCGCACTTCTCGATCCGGATTCTCTCGACCTGCCGATCGAAACGAAACAAGCAGCCCAGAAAGGGATCGGCCGGCTCGCAAAAGAATGGAAGTTCCTGGCCTCAGAGTTCCGAGAGCCACGAGTACAAATCCTTCCGGTGCTGAAGTCCGCAGCGAAGCGGGTGGCGCGGTTGATTACACGCGAACCGGGATGGAAGGAGATGATAGACGACTTCGTCCGTGCTCCCCATAGGACTTTCAATCGACTCATTCAACAAATCGAGAGACCCCACCGTGCTCCATTGGAGATTGCGGTGCAGACGGGTGAAGAATCCCGTGCGCGCAATTTCACCGCAGACAGGTTTCGATCCCCTGGTAACCCGTTCGTTCTAATTCTGACCAATGTCTGCACGGTCGGAGTGGACCTCCATACCTACTGCTGGGATGTTTTGCATTACACACCCGCTTGGACACCTCACGAGGCAGAACAGAAGACAGGACGTATAGATCGCCCACGACTTCGACACGCTGCCCAAAAGCTTAGGGTCTCGCCTGAGTCGGCTCTAAAGACTATCCGAATCCATTACTTAATCTGGCCGTACACATACGATGAACGCATATTGGGCCGTCTCAACCTCAGGGCTCAACTTGCTGAACGATTGCTCGGGTCCAAACACCAAGAGGCACTAGAGCGGACTCCCGAAGAGACCGTTGTCGAAAGCCTGCCATATTTCAAACCATTACGACTAGAACCGAGGGCAGTTTAGGGTGGTAGTTTGCCAACGGCCAGGTTTGCGTAGAGCGATCCCGTCAAGTTGCTGGTACCAACTCCGCAGTCGGGCAAAGGCCCTGCGCGTTAGCTGTTTCAGCAGCTCGAAAAGCCCGAGAGTCTCCCACCACTCGAATCGGTCCAGCGTTGCTGCCAATGTCTGCTCAAGCCCGTCCCCCCTTGCTCGTCGGCTCAGGCGGATTCCTCTGGATCAGAGCCAATGAAAGTATAGGGAACCTCTTTTGGCGGCCTCGATTCCACTTCACCACGTTGTGTCACCGCGGTTTTCCCTATCTTTGTGATTGCTCCAAACGAAACAGATCGATGTGGAGCGAGGAAGGAGGTACGCGATGCGCTGTCCATATTGCGGAGACCGACGGACAGAAGTTCTCAAGACCGTGTACCGTGGCCACAGTTCGTACCGTCACCGTCGATGTTCCTACTGCGGCTCTCGCTTCAGCACTCAGGAGAAACCGGTTCGTTGGAGCCGCGTCGAGCTCAAGTGGCCAGGGCCGCAGCCAGACCGGAAAGGCTGGAGAAGACAGAGGACCGCCGCGCTACGAGCGAGGTGTGAGGTCGAGCTATGCGGAGCTGACTTCACGCAACCCGGAGTACGGCGTCACGTGGACCACATCGTGCCGGCACGACTCATCCGACGACTGAGACTTGGTAGTCCAAATCGTCCAGAAAACCTCGAATGCATATGTGGAACGTGCCATGGGCACAAACTGCAAGCGGACCATAAAT
>Ga0335079_10004340_pt1 | contig 16311 bp, 15 predicted proteins | sample Lox_Sample_33_FD_206719 | JGI IMG/M metagenome (GOLD analysis project Ga0335079, IMG submission 206719) | Soil microbial communities from Loxahatchee National Wildlife Refuge, Florida, United States - Lox_Sample_3.3 | ecosystem: Environmental > Terrestrial > Soil > Wetlands | place: USA... | reverse complement strand
CGGAACAGTTTTTGAACTCTCACCGAACCCGGATGGGATCTGGTCGGAGAAGGTTCTCTACAATTTCTGCTCAAGTGTTATCTTTCATCAATGTACTGATGGGTCGGCCCCAGTTGCCGGGTTGGTGTTCGATACAGCGGGAAACTTATATGGAACTACGTCTACGGGTGGGGTAGCGACTTGTCAGAGCAACACCGGGTGCGGAACTGTATTCGAATTGACCCCATCGCAGCAAGGTACTTGGACAGAAACGACCATTTATAACTTTTGCTCCGATCTTGTGAACAGCCGATGCCTCGACGGCGTCGAGCCGCGGAGCCAGTTGATTCTTGATGGTTCCGGGAATCTATATGGCACAACGACATCGGGTGGGACGGGAAATAATGGTCGAGGTACAGTCTTCGAACTATCTCTCAATGCTGGTCAATGGACAAATACTATTCTGTACACTTTCTGTGCCGATGGACAAGGCAGAATTTGTCCTGACGGGGAGGGACCTCAAGCTGGTGTAACCTTCGACGCAGCAGGTAATCTTTACGGGACAACCATGTCTGGGGGAGCAAAGAATTCACAGGGCACTGGAACAGTGTACGAGCTCTCACCTGGTGCAAATGGCTGGACAGAAACCGTTGTCTTCGCGTTTTCCCCGTCGGGGAGGGGGTTAGCGATCCCCGTGGGCACGGTGAGTTTTGGCCCAAATGGAAATCTTTACAGTACGGCTTCGGAAGGGTTACCCGGCGGCGGTGTCTTTGAGTTAGAACCGAAGACTCGCACGGAGCGGCACTTTTTGTTCGATATTAGTGATGGCTCTGGGCCCGTTGCCGGCGTAATCGTGGATTCGAAGCGGAGAGCTATCTACGGTACCACGGTGAGCGGCGGTTCAGCCCTAGGAGGGACTGTTTTCGTTATCAACGCATCTGGTCAAGAAAGTGTACTTTACAATTTCTGCCAACAAGCGAAGTGTTCGGACGGCCAGTACCTGTATGCTGGTTTGATTAAAGATGCTGCTGGCAATCTCTACGGTACGGCCAGCGCGGGCGGTATGAACGACGGCGGGGTGGTGTTCGAGATTACACCTTGAGCGACATGGCGCGGCCTGCCGGACGAACGGGAAGTAGAGGAGATTCTCTACCTGTGCAAGAACCACATCACCCATCCCGCGACGAACACTCCGCCCACGAACATGGCGAAGCAATACAATCCGTAGCGAATCTGCTCGCGCGAGGTGCTGCGCTGGGTGATGCCGAACACGATTGAGGCAAAAACGGCGAACAGCAAAGCGGCGGTGAAATGTGAAAGGGTGATCACGGCTTTTTCCCCACCGCAATATGGTAGGCATCCGCCACGCTGATGAAGTTCAGCAGTCCCGCCACAATCAGATACTTAGTTCCGTAATCTGCGGTGGCATGGGAAATGGCGCCCTGCCCCCAATTCATCGCCTGGGTCAGAATGTACAAACCTCCTGCGCCGACATCGCCCACGAATCCCAGAATATCGAGGATGTCGCCTCCATTCGGCTGATAGACGTGGCCCTGCATCAGCAGGCCGAGCACGAACATAGTCGCAATCGAGGTCATGAGCAGCAGGCCCCGAATCCAGCGTTTTTGGATCAAATGTCCGGCCCCCGGGATCAGCCACCCCACCGCTGGAGCCAGGACTGCCATGGTGGTCGGCGGCGCCTTACTCTCGGTTGCCTCCGACGATTTCCGACTGCTTGGGGAATTTGCCATTCAGATCAGCACAATCTCGCGTTGGATTTTACCTGTTACTTCTGCCGCCTTGGGTCGTACTAGAACATTGACTTCGCTGCGTACGCCAAATTCCGGCAGGTAGATGCCGGGTTCAATCGAAAAACAGGAATTGGTTAGGATGCGCCGCTCATCGTGGGTTTCCAGGTCATCCATGTTGGCGCCGTTGGCATGGACATCGGTACCAATCGAGTGCCCGGTGCGGTGGATGAAACGGTCACCATATCCCGCCTTACGGATGTGCTCGCGCGTCGCCCGGTCCACTTCCCATCCCGCGATGGCGCGGCCGCCCGCAATCGCATCCTGTACAGTTCTTACACCCGCATCCCGGGCGCCACTTACGATGGAGAAGATTTCTCGCATACGGTCGGACGGCGCTTTGCCCACGAACCCCGTCCAGGTGATGTCATAATAGACGGCTCCAGGGGTGTTTTTCTTGGCCCATACGTCCAGCAGAACGAAATCACCTTCGCGAATGGCAGCCGAACCCTGCGCATGTGGCTCATAGTGCGGGTTTCCGCTGTTCGCGTTCACCCCCACAATCGGAGGATCATCCGTCACCAGGTTCTCGCGCTGGAATGCCTCCATGAACCACTGCTGAATCTGGTATTCATTGCTGCCGCCATTGCGCACCCGCCGTGCGATCTCCTTGAAAGCTTCGGCGGTGATCGCATCGACCGCATCCCGCGCCGCGTAGTGACTCTTGATCTGCTCTTCTGTCCAGGTCGCCTCGAACTGTGCCACCAGATCGCCAGAGCTGACCACGTTCTTGCCCAAGCCGCGAATCATCTCGACGGTCCCACCATCCACCAGCGAAACATAGAAGACGAGGTTGTTCGGAGAATACTGCATGGCCACATCACGGTACGCTGCCAGCATTCCCTTGAGCTGCTCAAAAAGTTCCTGCCACGCGGCATACTGCAGCTTCTTGCCAGGAAGCGTGTCCAGATGCCCACACTCAATCTTGTGCACCAGTTTGACCGGCTCGCCGTGCGCAGGAATCGCGTAATACCACCGCCGCGTGACCATCAGATCGGCCGGCAAACCCAGTACCCGGTAAGCAATGGGATCGCGATGATGATGATCGTAGAAAAGCCAGGCGTCGATATTGCGTTCGCGCAGCGCAGACTGGATGGCGGCCAGGTTCATAGGCGAAGCACTATTCTAAACGAATTACGAACCACGCGGGGACAGCCGCCGGTGGCCTGCCCTAAGCCAAGTCGAAGGGGCTGTCCGTCAAGCGATGCTCGGCCACTTCTCATCGGCCATGCAATGCCCCTGGGGAGGGCATGGCTTCAGCCGTGCCAAAAGACGCTCCCAATGTCCAGTCGAGTTCAAGGATCCCGGCAAATAGACGCACGCCCCAAATAGAAATGGCCCCGTCGCCGGAGCCACTCCGCATCTCGTGGTGCATTTTCAGCTCTCTGTCTCCACTAGTATCGGAACGTACAAATGGGTTGTCAAGTTACTTGGGGAGGGTATCTCTGCGTTTTCTCCCCAGGATGAATTTCTCCGTCCGCGCCTACGCACAGAGGAAGAATGGACCCGACGGGATTCGAACCCGCATCTGCACTTTGACAGAGAGCTATGTTGCCGTTACACCACGGGCCCACAGCGATGGTCATCGAGGATACGAGCTGTCGCAAGGTTATCGATCACACTGACGGTGTTGGGTGCCCGATTTGGGCCGACAAGCCTCACGCCTTCGCCAAAACCCGCTTCCTTACCCCTGCCGGTAGCGTCTCGCACGCCGTCCGCAACACCAATCGCGGGGCGCGCTCCCGAATGCTCATCAGATAAGGCACCGCGCGCCTGGCATCGAACTTAGTCATTTCCCGCAGCAACCATCCCATGCCTTTCTGCACCATGTCGTCTTCGTCCGTAAGAAGCATCGCGGCCAGCCGTTTGACCTCCGGGAAAAACATCTTCTGGCGTGCGCCCCGGATTAGCGCCACACAAGCTGCCCGCCGCAGCCAGCGGTTCTGCGACTTCGCCCAGCGAAAAACATTTTTCGTGCGCGCGGCCTTCGCCGCTACCATCGGCGAGATCAAGTAATGCACCAGTCCATCGTGATCCGCCCAGGTGCTGATCCGTGGCAGCCACGATTCAAACAATTTGAATTCGGCATCGCCAAACTCGTCCGTCAGATTCTCCAGCAAAAACACCGCAAAGACTTTTTCTTCGAGGTTCCTTCCAGAAAAAAGCTGATCGGCAACCCGCAACAGAAAGGGAAGCCCGAACTCTTTGATAATCGCGCGCCTGCATTTCACTGCGGCTCGGCGCAGATCAGCCGTATACCATCCGTGCGATTTAATTTCTTCCTTGAAAAACCACTGCACCCCCGCGGCGTGCTCAGCCGTGCCGCCATCTCTCAGCAACCGGCGAATGTCTGCTGCGACGGCCGGAGTGGCCTCGGGTTGCGACATTGAAAGCCTCTATTGTCGGGCCGTCCTCACTACCTTGTCATAAATCCACAGCGCTGCCGCGGTGGTCAGGCCCACTGCTGCCACAACCCACCACATTCGCGTGGGCTGATGTGTGACCTCTCCGAAGTGATGCATCAGTGTTCCCCCGAACCAGCCTCCCAGGAGCGATCCAATTCCAATCGGCAGAAATGCAAAACCCATGTACGTTCCCTGCTGTCCAGGGGGAGCCAGACGGGAAATATAGTCGTAGTACGGTGGCTGCTGAGTGATCTCTCCCAGCGCCAGCACGAACAGCGAGAGCACTGCGCCCCAGACCGTCGGCCGCAGAGCGAGAATCAACCACGAAATGGACGTAATCACCGTTCCCAAAATCACCGCTTGAAATGCCGGGATCTTGCGCGTCAGAAAACTGACCGCAAGCGTGAGACAGATCACTGTGATCCCGTCTGTAACTAGAATCAGTTCGACGTCGGCGCGGGAATTGACGTACCGGTGAAGGTATCCCGGCAGACTGATGTACTGCTGCCAAAACACCACCCAGTATCCGGTGAAGATCACGAGGAACCACATAAACCGGCTGATGCCCGCCAGCACCGCCAGCAGAAGCCCAACCCAGATCCACCAGGGCACGCCGAACTTGGGATAGAACCACAGGCCAATGCGCAAGACTAGAGCGACCAGCAGCACCGGCAGCACCAGCCGGTAATTGCCCACCACCACGCAGAAATTCCTTGCGACTGTCGCCATCGAAGGCGGAGGCGTATCGCCAGCCTTGCGCGGTTCCCGGAAGAAGAACAAGACCACAAAGAACATCGCGAATACACTGAGCGCGGCAACGCGATAGACCTTTTCCACACCCAGATGGCGATGCGTCCAGGAAGCGACATAAGGTCCGGCAGCGCCGCCCAGGTTGACCATCGTGTAGTAAATCGAGTAGCCGATCGAGCGCACGTTCTCTTTGGAAGCCCGTGCCGTGGTTCCCACCACGCAAGGTTTCACCATCGAAATGCCGAGTGCCGGAAGGATGAGAATAAACCCGACAAACAGACTGAGGGGTACGGCGTTTCGCACCGGCGCCAGCCAGGCGGAGCCGATGGACCCGATCAGGAAATACGCCGCCGCCAGAATCAGATACGCGGTCGCCAGCGCCCGGCGAAACCCCAGACGGTCGGCGGCAGCCCCACCGAAAATCGCCAGAAACCACACCATGCCGCCGAATATACCGGTCAGCGTCCCCGTCTGTTCGGTCGAGAAATTGAGCTTCTCCTGCAGGTACAGCGCCAGCGAAGCAAACGCCCCGTAGTACGACAGCCGTTCGAAGATCTCACTGATGTTCGCGATCCAAAACGGCCGCTCGAACCCCGTGCGAATCTCGTGGATGCGTTGGGAAATGCTCAAATCTGGCCTCTGTATAGCCCCAATCGTTGTCTGACCTGTTCCGCCGACCGCCCCGCAATGCGGATCACTTTTCGCCGGCTCGTGTCGCCGGACGCAATAGTAACGGACGATCGTGGAACCTCCAAAAGATTTGCCAAGAATTCAATACAGGCTTCATTGGCGCGGCCTTCGACCGGCGGAGCAGTCAGCGCGACCTTCAGAGCCTCGTCCAGTTCGCCGACGATGGCGTTTTTCCTGGCTCTCGGCTGAACCTTCACCGCAAAGCTCACCCCAGCGGATGTTTCATGGATGGGAATCATGAGCGCTGACCTGTGGTTTCCCCTGTGTTCCTGGGTGCTCTCTGTGGTTAAGGTCGTGCTCTCTCTCCGAAAATCGCCGTCCCCACCCGCACACAAGTCGACCCCTCTTCAATCGCCACTTCGAAATCATGCGACATTCCCATCGAAAGCACCTGCATTTCTATCCCAGGCAGATGTTGCGCGGCAATCTGATCGCGCAACTCCCGCAGTTTTCTGAAATAGGGCCTCACCTGCTGCGGATCTTCGGTAAACGGTGGCACCGTCATCAAACCACGAAATTCAAGATGCTCCAATTTCGCCGCTCCTCGCAGCAGCTCTTGCAGATCCTCCGATTCCGCCGCCGCACCGCTCTTTGCAGCCTCTCCACCAAGGTTGATCTCAATCAGAACTGCAAGCTTTTTGCCAAGCAATTGCGACGCCGCGTTGAGCTTTTCCGCCAACCGCAGTGAGTCCACTGACTCCACAGTCGAGAACAGTTCCGCCGCCTTCCCCGCCTTGTTCGATTGCAAATGACCGATCATGCGCCACTCCGCATCCGCCAAATCACGCAGCGCCTCGGCCTTCCCAGCGAACTCCTGCACCCGATTCTCCCCAAACACCCGCAGCCCAGCGTCATAGGCTTTGCGAATGCGTTCTGGCGATTGCGTCTTAGTCACTGCCATCAACGAAATCTCAGCCGGATCTCGTCCCGCGCGCCGCGCTGCTTCCGCAATCCGCCGGCGCACTTGCGCAATGTTGTCGGAGATAGACACCATGAGCTGGAACCACAAAGGACACCAAGTATCACAAAGGAAAGCAACGCGATTCCAACCTTTGTGTACCTTCGTGTCCCTTGTGGTGAGTCGCTTTCGCTTACATAATCGCCGTCGGCGGCGCGGGTTCGTCCGGGCTGCCGGCATTTGACAGAGGCACTTTCATCATCACGAAGATCAGCACTGCCAACCCAATCAATCCGGAGAATGCAAAATCACCAACGTCAATATGCCAAAGCTGGTGATTGCTGCCCACCACGCCCGCGATCACCAGACCACACAGCGCCTCTCCGGCGATCAAGCCCGAGGCCGTCAGCACGCCCGCATTGTCTACACGCGCCTTTTGAGCATCGTTATACCCGCGGCGGTCACGGAGCTTGTCCGTAAACCACCGAATGACCCCGCCCACGAAGATCGCCGACGTGGTTTCGAGCGGCAGGTACATACCGACGGAGAAGAGCATGGGGCTCTTCACTTCCACCAGAATCATGGCGAAGCCCATCAGGATGCCCACAATCACCAGCGGCCACGCCATGTTCCCGCCGACGATTCCCTGCGACAGCATGGCCATCAGTCCGGCTTGTGGCGCAGGCAGCGCGGCGCTTCCGAAGTGATACGCCTTGTCCAGGATCATCAACGGAAAGAACAAAACCAGCGACGCCACAATGGTGCCCAGAATGTCACCAATCTGCATTTTCGATGGTGTGCCGCCCAGAATGTGGCCAGCCTTCAAGTCCTGCAACATTTCCCCGGCAACCGCTGACGAAACACAGACCACGGCAGCGACTCCCAACACGGCAGCCACTCCACCGATGCCAGAGACTCCCAGAGCCACCATGAGGAGCGCTGCCACCACCAGGGTGCATAGCGTCAGACCGGACACCGGATTATTCGATGACCCAATCATCCCGACCAGATTCCCCGAGACTGCCGCAAAAAAGAATCCGAGCACAATCATGACCGCGGCCGCCACCACTGCGCCCGCCACTACCTTGCTGCCCGAGAGGTTATGCGCCCCGGCAATGAAGTAGTAGTACAGCCCGATCATGGCGATGAACACCAGACCTACCCCCAGAAAAACTACTTTCGCATTCAGGTCGCGATCGATGCGGCTGGTGGCTTTATGGACCTCCGCCGACTTTTTCAAATCAGAAACCGCGCGCTTCATCCCCGCCAGCAGTTGCTTGCGCATGCGGAAAAGTGTGAATCCAGCGCCCACTAACATGCCGCCCACGGCGATGGGCCGCACAATCGAATACCACACGCTGAAGGCTATCCCTCCCCAGTAGGCCGCCGGACTTGCACCTTCCGGCATCGCCGGCAGATTCGGTCCCAGGAAATAAATTAGAAGGGGAACCAGCAGCCCCCAAGCCACCACACCGCCGGCGAAATTCAGCGACGCTAACCGCGGTCCAATGATGTAGCCGACGCCGAGGTAGGCCGGGCTGACTGCCGGCGTAGTGAACTGGCTCATCCCTCCCGTCGCCAGCATGGGCGCGTTCGTATTGCGACCCAGCCGTAAGCCGGTCGCCATCTTGGGAATATTGACCAGGATATTCTTCGTGTACCAGAAAAGGTTGACCTGCGACAGGAAGTACATCAGGCCGCCAAAACCCATGTTGGCAAACAGAATCTTCGCTGCCTTCGAGCCTTGCTGCCCGGCCTTATGGATTTCCGATGCCGCCACCGACTCGGGGAAGGGAAGCTCGGCATCCTCCACCATCACCCGCCGCAGCAGCGTGACGAACAGAATGCCCAGCAATCCGCCGATGACCATCAGCGCCACCGACTCCCAGTAGCGTTCCATGCCCAGGCTCGGCCACAAGCCCGCGAGGACAAATGCCGGAATGGTGAACACCGCACCCGCCGCTACCGATTCACCGATTGCCCCCACCGTCCGGGCAATGTTTTCTTCCAGCAGCGAGCCCTTCATCAGCCGCAACAGCGACATGCCAATCACCGCCGCCGGATACGTCGCCGCGATGGTCATTCCAGCTTTCAAGCCGAGATAGGCGTTAGCTGCACCTAGAATTCCGGTCATGACCAGGCCGATCAAGACCGCCCGGAAGGTGAACTCCTTCATCTCCATGTTTTCAGGGACATAAGGACGGAACTTCTTCGGAGCTTCAGTTGTACCAGCGGGGCTCATGGGCAAAATCCTCGTAAGGCGTCAGGAATAGACATAAAATCAGGACGGCGAAAGTTAACACGCACCGTCATTACAACACAAGTACGTGCGGAATTTTGGCGGTGTCCCCGCCCTCGCCCCAACGAACAACTTGGTCCTCGGTGGGTGCATCCGATTTAGCTGTGAACCATCCCAAACTTCCTGTCACTATCCTCGCTCTGGCGATTCTGCTGCCGTCCGCTCATGCTCAAGTGCCGCAAGAAAAAATCACCGTGGACGACAAAGAGCGCACTTTCATCGTCCATCTCCCCAAGGGTTACGAGGCCAAGCAGCATTACGCCCTGGTGATTCTTCTGCACACCCGCGACCAGGACGCATTCGACATGGAACAGCTGACGCGGTTTGATGAGTTGGCCGATCGCGATTCCGTGATCGCCGTGTATCCCAATTCCACTGGGCGCGGCTGGAATCTCGAAATCCCCCAGGGGGAGCCTGCTCCGGGCAACATGGGCCGCCGAGGCGGCAGACACGGTGGCTGGGGCGGCGGTGGTTATCCCGGCGGCGGAGGCGGATATCCGGGTCGCAGTCGTCGCAGTGGCCAATCCCGAGGCTCGGAGAGCCGTGCTACTCCGGCCGACGACAATGCCTTTATCGGCCAGATGCTCGAACAACTTTCGTCAGAGTACTCTGTCGATAGCTCACGCGTTTACGCCGCCGGCCTTTCCGATGGCGGATTCATGGCGTTCCCCCTGGGCTGCACCATGTCCGGCCGCTTCGCTGCCATCGCCGCCGTGGGCGCGGCCATGCCCAAGAGCATGACCTGCCTGCCTTCACACCCGCTGTCAGTGCTGATGATGAATGGCACCTCGGATCCCATCGTGCACTACAACGGGGGCCACGTCGGGCGCTATTCCGTTCTCTCCGCCGAAGACAGTGCCAAGTATTGGGCTAAGCTGGCAGGCTGCCAGTCAAAACCGCAAAAGCAGAAGTTGTCTCCCCGGGAAAGGGGCGGCATGAAAACCGAAGTCGATACCTACGACGACTGCCAAAAGGGCGCGCAAGTCGCCCTCTATGGGATCGAGGGCGGCGGCAACACCTGGCCCGGCGGCGAACAATACCTGGTGGAGAAAGTAATCGGCAAAACCAGCAACGATATCAATGCCAATGAGGTGATCTGGAGCTTCTTCGTTCACCATCAGACGGCTTCACCCGAACCACCGAAATGACGCTGGCGTTACTTCCGGGCGGCCCAGACGGATTCTCCGCGTTGCGCCCACATCGGCCCGCCGATATACTATAGAAGATTCGCCCGGCTGGAGCCCTGCTGTGGCGCTCGGGCGAGGGAGGCTTGTCTTCAGCAGTAGCAAGGGCTCAACTCGATCTGCGCTTCGAACGCTGCAAGGTTCGTTGGTTTCGTCTCTGACCTCCGGAGTGAATGGCGTTGCCGTAGCCCTGTTCACTACATTTTTTCCTTCCGATTGTCGTCTGTGCGGGTCGCCATTAATGAACATCTCACGGCTGCCGGTATGTGATCAGTGTCTGTCGTCCATTCGCCCGATCGGCAGCGGCCTCTGCTCCGTCTGCGGCGAGCGTCTGCGGGGCCCTTACGCACTCTCCGGCGGGTCTGATGTGCTTTGCGGGCTGTGCCGCCGCCTCGAACCTCCGTATGTGAAAGCCGCCGCCTACGGCAGCTATGAGGGTGGCTTGCGCGAGCTGATTCATCTGCTCAAGTACGACGGAGTCCGTCCAGCGGCTAATGTCCTCGGACGCATGCTGGCTGAAGCCATTGCGGCCTTACCACTGCCCCTGGCGGGAAATCGGGTTGTGGTTGTGCCCGTGCCCTTGCACCCGCGAAAGCGCCGCCAGCGCGGATTCAACCAGACTGAACTAATTGCTCATGCGGCCCTCAAGCTCAGCGGAGCCCATCGATTTGAGTTGCAGCCGGGGATGGAGCGCACTCGCGAAACCCAATCGCAAATCGGCCTATCGCGCCATCAGCGCCGAGAGAATTTGCGGGGAGCTTTTGCCGTGATTGCCCCCCAAGCCATTTGCGGCCGGGAGGTGCTGCTGGTCGATGATGTCTTTACCACCGGCACCACGGTTTCCGAATGCGCCCGCGTACTACGCCGCGCCGGTGCAACCAGAGTTTATGTCGCAACCGTGGCGCGCACGCTGAAGCTGGAAGCAGAACCGGCAAGATGGGAACCGGAAGCGGCCGTGATGACCATGGCTGCTGCGAGCTAATGTAACGATGTCAGGTAAGTGGCACAATTCGGCGCTGGGCATGACGCGGACTCACACTTTGCCCCCGAGCATGGCTGTAGCTCGCCCGGACGGTGAAGTTCACGTGCTGCACGCGCCGGTGCTGGTGTTGAACGCTTCCTACGAGCCCATCAACGTGTGCGCCGCTCGGCGGGCCATCGTTCTCGTGCTCAAAGGTGTTGCGATGACGGAAGAAGAAAACGGCCACTTCCTGCACGCCGCTCGTCTGGCCATCCGTCTACCGTCGGTCATCCGGTTGCTCGAGTACCGCCGCATTCCGCATCAAACCCGCGCATTGTCGCGCAAGAACATCCTGCTGCGCGATCGTAATACCTGCCAATACTGTGGGGAAGTTCTGCCTTCAGGCGAACTGACGCTCGATCACGTTGTGCCGCGCTCCCGCGGCGGCGCTTCCACCTGGGAGAACCTAGTGGCTTGCTGCCATCTCTGCAACCGGCAGAAGGGAAATCAGTTCCCCGGCGAGGCTGGCATGAAGCTGATGCGTGAGCCTCGCGCCTTCAATCTGCACACCAGCCGCCACATTATGCGTTTGATGGGCCGCTCTGACGACAAATGGCGCAAGTACCTTTTTTACTAAGCATTCAGCAGCATTCAGCCACGGCACGCCGGAAATTAAGGGACCACCACTGCTTTTGCGCGGCTGGAGGCTAAGTGCTCAGCGCTGAATGCTCAATGCAGTGGCTCACTGCGGTTTCTGCGGCTGACCCTTCTCGTCCGCCTTCGGCACTTCCTTCCCGTCGTAGGTGATCTTCACATTCGATCCGAAGCGCTTGTAGTTCTCGTACTTCACGATTTCCCGGATGTGAATATCGCCCGTCACAAAATGCAGCATGTCGTCGGCGCGGGTGTAGGTGGGAAACCAATAGGTGCCGTCGACCTGTTCGCGCCAAGTGGTGAACTTCGGATAAAGATGCTCGTCCTTGCCTTTCTTCTTGCCCGCATTGATATCAGGCACGGTCTTTCCGTACGTCTTGACAATCTGAAAATCGTGATCATCCACCCAGATGCGTCCCTGAAAGTAACGCTTCTTGCCCACGATCTGTTTCGGAGCAACATCAAAAACGTAGCAATGCAGCTCATCCTCCTGCTGCTGGCCCACGTATAGAATGTTGTACTCCGGAAGCTCATCGCTGGTCAGCACGAACGGCAACCGCTGGCGGATGTCGTCAAAGTCCCCCTGGTCCATTTCCAGTCCCGTGCTGTCCAACGTGGATTGAGGAGCAAACACAACGTTCTCGATGCGCTTCCCCTGATTGTCGAAAACGACGTCAAATACCTGTTGGTACTCGCCCGCGACCGCGCTGCCATCGAGCACTTGCACTTTCACCGATTGCCGGTACGTGTATTGGTCTCGCGCCGTCTTGAACTCTTTCTCTTTAGCCGCAAAGCGTTGAATGATCTCATCCACCGAAGTGTTCTTCGGCTGAGTGTTCTCCAGCGGCCCTTCATCCGCCCAAACCACCGGCAGGAGCAGGCTGAACACCCCCAACCACAACAGCACGATCCGCATTGGATTCATGATTGACCTATGTTATACGACTGCCACGCCGCCGGAAATCAAAGCCTTGGGTCCTTTTGGTTTATCGCTTTGACGCCTCTCTCAAGCCAGCAGTCACTGCATGGTTAGATTGCCCCACTCCTCCGCCGGTTGCCGCCGCTTTTCGTCCCCAACACCACCCTCCGCGTTGTAAGATGACCAGCAAGTTCCATGGCTCCCTCTCCACGCGAAGCCGCACCCGAGGCAGTTCCCACCGCGCAGCAGGAGATCGCCCGTCTGGCAGGGCTGCCCGAGTTGCGCACGGCCTCCGCCTGGTTCCGAGCCCAGGAGACTCAGTTCGCCTACTGGCAACTTGAGATGGCGCGTATTCCGGCTCCCCCGTTCGGAGAGGCGGCCCGGGCAGAGTGGCTGAAGAAGCGCTTCCGGGAAATCGGACTCACAGACGTCCACATCGATAGCGTCGGCAACGTCTTCGGGATTCGCGACGGTTCTGGCCCCGCGTTTGTCTCGCTGAGTGCGCATATTGATACCGTTTTTCCTGCTGGAACTCCGCTCAACGTCCGCCAGCAGGGAACCCGTCTCTACGGTCCGGGAGTTTCCGACAACGGTGCCGGAGTTACCGCGCTGCTCGCGGTCGCAGCCGCTCTACAAGCCGCGAAAATATCGCCGGGAACGCCCATCGTTTTCATCGGCAACGTGGGCGAAGAGGGCGAAGGCGATCTGCGTGGTATGCGGCACATTTTCGCCAACCCCCGTTGGAAGGACGCCATCCGCTACAGCCTGGTGCTTGATGGCGCCGGCTCCGACACTATCGTCGCCGAGGCCTTGGGCAGCCGCCGTTTTGAAGTCATCGTGCGCGGCCCGGGCGGCCATTCCTGGAGCGACTTCGGCGCGCCCAATCCGATTCTCGTGCTCGCCCGCGCCATTCGCGCCTTCGCTCAAAGTCCAGTTCCCACCTCTCCCAAGACTACCTTCAACATTGGCGTGATTCGCGGGGGCACCTCGGTGAACTCCATCCCCGAGTCCGCCAGTATGCGAGTGGATATTCGTTCTACTTCGATGGCGGAAATGCAACGCTTGGAGGGAGCATTACGGCGCGAGTTGGAACTCGCCAGTGAAGAGGAAACCCTGGCCAGCGAACGGAGAAATCCTTCGCCCAGACGTTCCTCCACTCTCAGTCATGAAATTGTCGCCATCGGCAATCGTCCCGCCGGTGAGTTGTCCTCCGACGCCCGCATGCTCAAAGTCATTCGCGCCGTTGATGCTCACTTGGGCAACGCCGCACAAATCCAGCGGGCCTCGACCGATGCCAACATCCCGCTGTCGCTCGCCCGCGAGGCCATTGCCATCGGCGGCGGCGGCGCCGGCGGCGGCGCTCACACCCTGCAGGAATGGTTCGACTGCAGCGGCCGCGAGTTGAGCCTCAAGCGCATCCTGCTGACGGTGCTGGCCCTGGCGGCAATCCGAGAGTGAATCAGGCCATCAAAACCCCGGCTTCTCCGGCCGTGGCCTAAACGGAATCATCACCACCGCTTGCAGCGCCACTGGACTTCCATTCTTCAACGCCGGCAGAAACCGCCATCGCGCCAGCGCATTCGAGGCATATTCATCCAGCCGGTCGTCGATGCTGTTCAGCACCCGCACCTCACCGACGCTGCCGTCCGCATTGATCACCGCAGAGAGTGTTACTGTGCCGCGCACGTTCTGCCGCATCAACTCCAGCGGATAGCCGGGATCTGCCGACCGTGTAGCCACCGGTGCCACTAACTCGCCTTGTTTCTTGCTTTCTTTTTGCTCGGCGAAGTGCATGACCCAGCTACCGCCTGCAGAATTCAGGTTCGGAATGTTGAGCGTCATGGCATAGGATTTTCTTCCCCCAAAGACTTTTCGCTCCAGTTCTGTCTGGACCTCTGGCGACATCTCTGAAGCCACCTTCCGCGAGATAGAACTCCGGGACGGCCCCGCGCTGGCCACTGGTGGAGGGTCCGCTGCACCTCCTGGCCTCCCGCTGCCAGCCATCGTGGAACTACTTTCCGATTTCGGCCCTGCGCCTACGAAGAGCCCAGGCGGAATCCCATAGGCACTGTTGCCGGGACTGCCGGGTCCACTTGAGTCGCTCGTTACCTTACCTCCGCCGGCCATCTCCGGAGTCCCTGCCGCTCCCGGCCGGCCCTCAGGTGTTGCTGCGAACGTTCCCCGGCGATTTCCGTTGGGCACTTCGACCGATGCCGACGGTGCCGTCGGGCTCACGCTCAACGCAATCATCCGCCCCCCCGCGCCCGCAACTCCGCGTCCCTGCACCGCCGGCGGCGGTGGAACCACCGCCGGGCTTGCTCCTCCCAGCGGCCCTTGCGCCAGAGTCGCCACCGCGCGCTGCTCCCCAACGGGCAACTGCGGCGCGGGTGCAACCACCTGCGCATGACCAATATTGATGTCTCCCACTTTTCGAATCGACGCTGTCTCGAGGCTCGGGGGCGGTTCCACCACTGAGGGCTCCGGCAAGTGAACATCGCGATTCGAGCGCGCACTGTTCATCTCCGGCGCAGGGGCCACCACTGTTTCCGTCAATGTCGGAGTCGAAGCCAATCGGTTTTTGCTGACTTCCGGCGGCGGAGCCACCACGGACGTTGGAAGCGTGGGCAGGCGCAGGTCGGTCGCCTTGCTGGTCGCCGCCAGTGGGACCGCAGGTTGCGCCGGGCCCCACGCCACCACGTTAGGCAGAGGCACATCGTGATCCAGCTTGATTTTGGGAGGAGTAACAATGGTCTGGCGACGATTGTCCGGCTCCGGCGGCACCGAAATTATGGGCTGTGGCGCGTATGCCGGATCAGCCTTCTGCGGCAAGCGGGCCTTTGCTCCACCTGTATCGAGCGGTTTCAAGTATTCCTGGGCGGAATAGTAAACCACATCCGAGCTGTGAAACACCGCCCGCGGCGTCGCGCGGGTTCGCTGCGACCACAGCGCCGACGCGCCCCATAGCATCGCAATTACCACTACGTGCGCCGCCCCAGATTCCGCAAACCGGACCCAGGGCAGCCGCGAAGCCACGAATACATCGTCCCAAAAGGTCCCCGGCCGGGACACAATGCGCAGCGGTGCTTGCTGCTGCCGCCTCACCAGATCGAGCAGATTGCGAAAAAACGTCTTATGCCAGGGATCGACTCTGACCAGGAAAGTAGGCACGGCGACAGGGCCCCGCCGCCGTTTCAGTTCAGATTCGATAAGCTTAAAGCGCTGTTTCATGCCTGGGATCGCCACTTACAAGCGGCTTTCATTATAGCCGCCCGCTGAGGCCCAAAGCCCCACCCAAGCTGCCGCACCGACTCTTTTTTCGTGCTCTAATACCGATATGAGAATGGCCGGGTTTCTCGCGCGGGTGCCCCACGCTCTCGCGGTTGTTGCGAAAGGGTGGGATGTAACTTTCTCGTTGGTGCTTGTTTTGCTGACCACATCCCTGATCGCCCAGACCTCTCCTGCTCCGCCAGGTCCCCAAGCAGAGAGTTTCTCCGGTATGTACACCTTCTTGCGGGAAGGGGAGTTTGTGCAGGTCACCGTGGAGGACAACAGTAGAGTCACCGGCTTCGTTTCGCGCTACGGGAACTCCGACTCTGACCGTGGCGCATTCCTCGACCAGTTCTTCAAACAGGGAAAACTCGACGGCAACAAACTCAGCTTCACCACCGAAACCGTTCACGGCGTCTGGTTCGAATTCGCCGGCACGGTCGATCGTGGACCGGGAAAATCTCCTGCCGACGAGGCCTACTACGTGCTCAAAGGCA
>Ga0335079_10004338_pt1 | contig 16313 bp, 13 predicted proteins | sample Lox_Sample_33_FD_206719 | JGI IMG/M metagenome (GOLD analysis project Ga0335079, IMG submission 206719) | Soil microbial communities from Loxahatchee National Wildlife Refuge, Florida, United States - Lox_Sample_3.3 | ecosystem: Environmental > Terrestrial > Soil > Wetlands | place: USA... | reverse complement strand
AGGCCGTCGTACGACTGTATGGTCAGGGCGCCGCCGGTACAGAGCCACTGGGCCTCGTATGTGCCGGGCGGGAGAGCCGTAGCCGGGCAACTGAGCGTAAATGTACCGCTCGGGCTGGCAACCGTCGCGCCCGTCATCACCAGGTCCGTGCCCAGGGTAACCGTGCCGCCGCTATCGTTGAAACTCGACTGCTGCGCCGCCATGGCGGCCGCCAGCAAAATGGAAAGAGTCAAAACTCTCGTTTGCGTGCGCATGACGCCTCCGATAAGAATCGTCGACTGACGGCGCGACCTTCGAGCAGGCCACTGATCACACCCGTGGCTCTTGCTACCGCTTTGTCACCCAAACCAAGAAGGTGCACCGGCGTCCCGTACTCGCCGACAGATGTGTGCCATTATCGCACGCTTCCAAGCTTGGCGATCACCAAAAATAGGCTCGCCGGTACTGCTGAAATTTCCATCACCCTGGCTGTCAAGGCAAAATAGAAACTTCCGCTTCCCAGCAAAGTAGAACGTTCCGGTTGTGGGTGGCCCCGCGCGAGGGACATGGTAATCTGGGCGTGCCGGTGAAGCGAAGACGGGCTCGTGCCAAGCTCGACCGCCGGGTCCCGCTATAGTAAGGGTCCCCATGACGACGGCTGGTTCTCCCGGCGCGCCGTCGAGGGTTCGTCGATGCCGGAAGAGACCGGTGGCTAGCGGAGCATTTCTAATCCAAGGATCCGGAAATCTGGGACCGTTTCCAACGCAGAATGATCCTGAAATTCGGTGCACCTGCCGCCGGTGGCTTCCCCTTCTGAGAGAGTGGCCCGCCAAGGGGAAGGGGGTGCAGGCCGGCGCTCGAGGTCTCCTTGCCTTGCCCAGCACTGCAAGAACCTATCGGGGCGTCAGCATTCGAACCGCCCGGCATCCGTTACAATCGTAGGGATCCCCATGCCCAACACCGCCGCGGCCATCGAAGTCCGCGACTTGGTCAAGCGTTACGCCAAAGCCAACTTCAACGCCGTGGATGGCGTCACATTCAGCGTCCGCACGGGCGAGATTTTCGGCCTCCTGGGACCCAACGGCGCCGGCAAGACCACCACGATCGGCGTGCTCGTCACCAGCGTGCTGCCGACGTCCGGCACGGCCGCCATCATGGGCCTGGACGTAGCCGCCGACCCCATCGGCATCAAGCAGCGGATCGCCGTGGTCCCCCAGCAAAGCAACCTGGACCGCAGCCTCAAGGTGCGCGAGATCCTCACGTTTCATGCCGCGTATCACGGCGTGCCGCGACGCGAGCGCGAGGAGCGCGCCGATGCGCTGCTGAACGAACTGGGATTGGGCGAGCGCAAGCAGGAGCGCGTCAGCCGCTATTCCGGCGGCATGGCGCAACGCCTCATGATCGCGCGCGCGCTGATGCATGCACCCGACGTGCTGTTTCTCGACGAGCCGACCAACAACCTCGATCCGCAGTCGCGCCTGTTCTTATGGGACCGCATTCGCGCGCTGAACGCGCAGGGCCTCACCATTTTGCTCACCACGCACGACATGAACGAGGCGGACCAGCTTTGCGGCCGCATCGCGATCATGGACCATGGACGCATCCTGGTCAACGATACCGCCGCGGAGCTGAAGAAGCTGATTCCCGGAGGCAACGCCCTGGAGTTGCGCGTGAGCTTGCCGGAGCCGCAAGCCGGCGTGCGTGTGCTCGAAGCGCTGCGCGGCCTCGCAGGTGTCGGCAAAGCAGACGAGCTGGACGCCGGTGAGCAGCCGGCGCCGGACGACGATCCGGGCGTGGCCACTTACCGGCTCTACGCGGAAGCGGCCAACGCGCTGGTCGGTCCGGCGACCCAGGCCGCGTTGCTGGCCGGCGCGCAGGTCCGCGATCTCCACGTCAAGCAACCCAGCCTGGAGGATGTGTTCATTTATTTGACCGGGAGGCATCTGCGCTAATGACCAGCACGCCCGCACGCCATACCAATCGCTTGTGGCTCGCCACGAACGCCTTCTGGGCCACCCTGCAGCGCGATCTCGTGGTCACCCGCCGCGAACTGGCGCAGTTCCTCATCCAGGCGCTCATTCAACCGATGTTCTTCCTGTTCATCTTTTGCAAGATCCTGCCCAACATCGGACTGGCAGCCGGAAATTATGCTTCGTTGTTGTTGCCGGGTATTGTGGGCCTGACGGAGTTGATGGCTGCGATACAGGGCGTGGCTTTGCCTTTGGTGCTCGATCTGGGCTACGCACGCGAAATCGACGACCGGCTGCTGGCGCCGCTGCCCCTCTGGATGGTGGCCGCCGAGAAGGTCCTGTTCGCCGCCATGCGCGGCATGGTGGCCGGCAGCATCATTTTTCCGGCAGCCTGGTGGATCCTCGGCAGCAATTATGCCGTGCGTGGCGACCGCATCGGCGCGCTGGCCGGCATGATCGTGCTGGCGGCGTTCGCGGGGTCCGGCATCGGCTTGCTGATCGGTACGATGGTGAAGCCGGAGCAGATCAGCCTGATGTTTTCCCTGATTCTGGCGCCGCTGCTGTTTACCGGCTGCACTTACTATCCCTGGAGCGCCCTGCGCAATATCCGCTGGTTCCAGTTTGTGACGCTGCTGAATCCGCTGACCTATGCCGCCGAGGGGCTGCGTTACGCCATGGTTCCGCCGGCGCACGGACATGCAATGCCGACATTGCCGATCCACTGGGTGCTGCTGGCGCTAGCCGCGACCATCGTGTTGTGCTTCCTCTTCGGGGTGCGGACTTTCCGCGCGCGGGTGGTGAGTTAGGCGCGGCGCCGGGCAGGCAATCACAGTTTTGAGTCTTCTTTATTTCCTTGCCCTTCAATCCCGCGCTGCCCGCGGCTCGCGGGCCGCTCAAGACCCTACGCTACTGTGTGGTGTGAAGGAACAATTGCACTCCGCGTGGACGCGCCGCTCCGCACACAACGGTGAGCTGGACCGGCTGAGCGGCCTGGCCCTGGCCGCCAGCAAGGACTTCAACGACGAACTGACGTTCATTCTGAACCACGCGGATGTGGCGCTGGAGCTGGTCGGCACGCAGCATCCGGCGTGCGCGAGCCTCCGTGAGCTCCAACAATCCGCCGAGCGCTGCGCGGAGATCACCCGCTGCCTGTTGCGCCTAACGCTGCGTGCACGGGATTCGGTCCGCTACGCTAGAGTGAGAACAGGCCATGCGTATCCTGGGGATCGAGACTTCGTGTGACGAGACCGCCGCCGCCGTGGTGGAGGATGGAGCCGCTATTCTGGCGTCCGTGGTCGCGTCGCAATTGGACACGCATGGCAAGTACGGCGGGGTAGTACCCGAACTGGCGTCGCGCGAGCACCTGCGCGCCATCGTGCCGGTGACGCGGGAGGCCCTGCAACGCTCGCATACCCCGTTGGCGGGCCTCTCAGCCATCGCCGTGACAGCCGGACCCGGATTGGCCGGCTCGCTACTGGTGGGCATCACCTACGCCAAGGCGCTGTCGTTTGCCGGCGGCATTCCTCTGATCGGCGTCAACCACATCGAAGGACATATTCATGCGGTGATGCTCGAGCCGGAGCGCGGCGGGCATCCGGTCGAATATCCGGCGTTGGCCCTGGTGGTGAGCGGCGGCCACACGCATCTGTTCGAGGTGCAACCGGGGTTTCAATACCGCCTGTTGGGCAAGACACGCGACGACGCCGCCGGGGAGGCTTTCGATAAAGTGGCCAAGCTGCTGGGCTTCGGTTATCCGGGCGGGCCCGTGATCGACCGGCTGGCGCCCTACGGTAATCCGCTGGCGGTGCGCTTCACGTTGGCCCGGATGAAAGGCAATGCGTTGGATTTCAGCTTCAGCGGTCTGAAGACGGCGGTGCTGCGGTGGGTGGAGAGCCACGATCTGACGGCGGAGATTCAGGCGCGGCGGGATCTGCTGCGCAGCACAGCGCGGCCGTCACTCGAACAATGGCTGGCGGTCACGCCGCAGCCGGCCCTCGACTTGCTGGCCTCCTTCCAGCGGACCGTGATCCAGGAACTGCTGCGCCGCGCGGCGGCTGCGGCGGAAGGCATTGGCGCCCGCACGTTGATCGTTTCCGGCGGAGTGGCGTGTAATTCGGGATTGCGCGCATCCGCCCACGACGCCCGGCTCCCTTATCCGGTGCTGTTTCCTTCCCCCACGCTCTCGACCGATAACGCGGCCATGATCGCCGCCGCGGCTTTCCCCCGGCTGGAGAGAGGCGAGTTCGACGACCTGAGCCTGGCCGCACGCGCGAATCTGGCTCTGGCGTGACCAAGGCGGGTACGTCCCTATCTCCCCAGCAGCCGCGCCATCACCCGGCTCAACGGCGCGTCCGCGGGAGGCATGGAACCGCAAACTTTCGCGCCGGCCGTCCAGAGTTGTTCGGCCTCCGAGGTGTTATTCTCGGCGGCCTCCGTAAGGGACCGGGGCGGCCGGCCCGCCACCAGCGAGTTACGCGCGTTGTCCATGGTTTCCTTTAAGGAGGGCGGGGCGCATTTGTCCAGCGCGTCGAGCACGGCGGCGAGAACCTCCTGGCTGCGACGGAAACGCTCGGCAGCGGCCAATCCGCGGATCGCCGGATCCGTCGCGAGGATCTGATTGCAGGCATCCAGCCGCTTCAGGACCGCTGTATCATTCGGATTCAAGCGCAACGCCGTCGCCAGCGCGTCCCGTGCGGCTGAGTAGTTGGCTAGCGCGTAGGCGGCCTCGCCGAGGCCCGCGAAGGCTTTTTCATCCTGCGCGTCGTGAGTGGTGATATCACGGAAGAGGTCCGCCGCTTCCTTGGGCAGCCCGAACTGGAGCAGCAGGGGAGCGGTCTGCTTTTTGATCCGCAGGTCGCCGGGCATAGCGGCGATCAAGGCGAGCAACTCCGCCTGGGCCTGCTTAGTCCGGCCGGCCTGGCCTAACATCTGAATCAGCTCGAGGCGCGCGGCAGCGCGATTGCCACTGGGGTCGTCCGGCCACGCTCCATAAAAGGCGTGATGAAAATATCGCACGGCGTCATCGATGCGGCCCTCCTGCGCGGCGACCCGCGCCATGCCGAGATTCGCGGGCGCGCTATTGGGCTCGCTTTGCAGCAGCTCCCTCAGATAGATGGCCGCTTCGTTCGAGTGACCGGCTTTAATCAAAGTGAGCGCCAGCGTCAGCCGGTACTGGCTCTTGCCCGACATGGCCAACGCCTCGCGGAAATCGCCGATCGCTTCGTCGTTGAGTCCTCGGGCTAATAACTCATTGCCCTGTTGGTAAAAGCGCTGCGCCCGCCCGGCCCTTTCCGAGCGGTAGTAGTAACTCAGAAAGCCGCCGACTACCGCGAGCCCCATGAGGACGGCCAGCACTCCGGCCAGAAGGGCGAGAGGCTTGCCTGTCTCGGGCGCGGATCCGTCCGGCCGGGGGCCTACTTTCCCCATGGCATAGGCCGCCATGACGTCCTGCATGGAAACCGTGCCCTTGAGCTCCCGCAGGCTGGTCCGGCTGACTACCGGGAGGGCGCCCAGCCCGGTCTCCGCGAGGCGCTGCATGGCGATGTCGAGAGTGTGGTCGGGATGCAGATGCGGAAATTGGTCCGCAGCAAGCCGGTATGATGCGGGCACGGCCACGAGCTGGCCTAATCCATCGCTGCCACGGCCGTCTTTCACGGCCTGATCCAGTTGGGCGGCGGTCAACATACCGCGTAGTCCGTTCTGGTCGACCACGGGCCAGGCGGTCGCTTCCCGGTCCACCAGTCTCACGGCTTCCCGGACGCGCAGTTCGGCTTGCAGGACCTGCGCGGACGGCCGCATCGCGTGTCCCACCATAATCAGCTCTTCGCGGGCGCGCGCGCCGGACGGCAGGTGGATATTATCCTGGTGCAGCAGGGCTTCGTAGATCGGCTCGTGCTGCAGGCGGCTGGAGATGAAGTAGGCGATCAGGTTGGAGATCATCAACGGCACGATGATGGAATAATCGCGGGTGATCTCGAAGATCATGATAACGGACGTGAGCGGCGTCCGAATGATGCCGGCGAAGGCCGCTCCCATTCCGACCAAGGCATAAGCGCCCACGCTGCCGGTGTAGTCCGGCAGCAGCATGTGAGCCACACCGCCGACGGCGCCGCCCATCATCCCGCCGATGAAGAGGCTGGGACCGAAGATGCCGCCGGCGTTGCCGGACGCGTAGCAGGTTGACGTGGCCACCAATTTCAGCAGCACCAAAAGGGCCATGGTGCGAATGGCGATCTCACCGTTCAACGCCTGGCTTACAATGCCGTATCCCACGCCGAGCACGTCCGGGAAGAACCAGCCCAGGATTCCCACCGTCAGGCCGCCGACCGCGGGCTGCCACCAGACGGAAGCTTTCGGCATCGCCAGAAACCGTTTCCGCTGCCAGAGCAGGAGTTTGACAAACGCCGCAGAAACCAGACCACCGGCCAGGCCCAGCGCCGCATAGATCAGGAACTCGACCGGGTTGACCAGTTGATAAGCCGGGACGTGGAACAACGGCTCATCGCCCAGAAGCAAGTGCAGCACGATCCAGGACGTGGCGGAGGCGAGCACGATCGAGCCCAGCACCGGGGCGTGCATATCGCCCATCACTTCCTCGAGGGTGAAGAGCACGGCTGCAATTGGGGTGTTGAACGCGGCAGCAAGCGCAGCCGATGCGCCGACCGGAAGCAGCGCGCGTACACTGCTCTTCGACAGGCCGAGTTTTCGACCGAGCACGGAGGCGATCCCGGCGGATACCTGGACCGAGGGACCTTCCCGCCCGAGGGCGATGCCGCTCGCCAGGGACACGGCGCACAACGAGAACTTCCCTACTACCGTGCGGAACGCGATAAATCCGTCGCGCAGGAACAGCGCCGTCTTGGTCTGCGGGATGCCGCTGCCGCGGGCTTTCGGAAAGTATCGCGCGAGCAGAAAGCCGGTGGTCAGCGCCCCGACGACGGGGATCAGCAGCCGCCGCCACGCGGCTCCGTGCGCGGGATACATGCGGGAGCCCAGATTCTCGGTGAGCAGAATGAAGGCGACTACCACGACGCCGACCACTGCTCCGATGATCAGAGTAAGCAGCAGGAGAACCTTGTCTTCGTACCGGCGTGTGGGTGTCATGGCTGGAGCCGGGGATCCCGACATTGCTAAGAATACAACTGTCTGCTGGCGTTTCGGAGTGCTCGCCGGAACACTCGGCGAGCGCGGGCCGGCCTGCGCCGGCTGGCAGGACGGTGCGCGGAAGCACGGCCAGATGGCCGCAGGTTCCGGTCAGGGCATCTGAAAGGCGCCGCTCGCCAGGATCCTCGCCACCCATCCGGCGTGGGGCAGGCCGCACACGGAAAGAAGCTTTAGCTCACGATCCAGGTCATACTCCACGCGGCGGATTGAGGGCGTGGATTCATCCAGCAGGAGGTAGGCGGCGCGGCGGTCCTTGTCGTAAGAAAGACCGAGGCTGCCGGTGTTGGCGGCGGTCATCCCGGCAAGCCTCCGAATGAAAGGGCGATGGATGTGCGCATAGACGGCAACCGGCTGGCCAAGCGGCGCGTAAACCGTCTGTAGCTCGGCGTCGGCCGCTTCCGGCATGGGCGCGCGCCAGGAGTTGCCGGGACTGGCGTGCACGAGCGCGAGCGGCGCGTGTACTTGCATTGCGGGCAGGGCGCTCAGCCAGGCGATTCGCGCTGCGCCCAATGCGTCGCGAGTGGCCGCCGCCATCTCCTCGATGGCGCCAAGAAGCGGCTCGAGCGCGGGCGACTGGCTGGCGAATTCGCGCAGCGATTCGGGCCGGAAAAGCATTTCATCCGTATTGCCGGCCACGCCCGGCCAGCCGAGATCGCGAATCTGGTCCACGATTTCGACGGGGCTTGCTCCGCTGTCGGCGAGATCGCCGCCATGCAGGATCAGGTCGGGTGAGGTTTGGCGGAGATCCGCCAGGACCGCTTCAAAGGCAGTCCGGTTGCCGTGGATGTCGGAGACAATGGCGATGCGCATGACACCTCCGCCGGGCGGCGGATACTACCCCCATCTGCAAGGTCAAGCGATGTTCCCTGCATCACGGTAGCACGGGGGCGAGTGGATTCAAGAGGTGGATTGCGGGGACCGCTTCGGAGTCACGCGGTCCGACGAGCTCGGGGCGTGCCGTCGCGGCGTGACCCCGATTTCACGTGTGAAGATTTGCTGCGGGCCCCAGTAATACGGCAGCCGGCCGCGATTGCCGGAGTGCAGCAAGGCCAGCTTGGCGGTGCGCAAGGCTCTCGCGGGCGGCTGGCCGGCGGCGAGTTCCTTGTAGAGGCTGCGCATGATATCGACGGAGCTGGCGTCGTCCACGTCCCAGAGGCTGGCGACTACGTTTTGCGCTCCGGCCTCCAGGAACGCCCAGGCGAAGCCCATCAGGCCTTCTCCGGAGTAGGCTTTGGCCCCGGCGCTCGTGCATGCCGAAAGCGTGACCAGGTCGGCGGTGAGCGGTACGTCCGCCACTTCGCGGGCGTACAGCTTGTAGTTCTCACCCTGATGCGAGAGGATGATGGCCGAGTTCAGCGGGCTTTCGCGGTTGGCGGTGGCGTGCGTGGCGAAGTGGATGTTGGTGAAGCTCGCGGGCGACGATTTCGCGTATTGTTCCGGAACGGCGGCGGCTCCGGTGAGCACAACGCGGTTGGGCTGCGGGAAGCCGGCTGCGACGGCGGCGATCTCGTCCGCGACGTGCGGCAGGGGCGGGAACTCCTGACCGGTGATCACGGGATCGCCCAAGAGCAGCATTTTGGGTGTGCGGAACGCCTTATGGCCGTTGCCCGCCAAAACGCGGAGCGAGGGCGCACCGGCGATGGCGACATCTTCGATCCAGTAATGCGGATGAGGGCTGGGGACTACCAGGGTTTCGAAGTTGAGCTGGTGCAGCGCTCCGTCGGGCACGACAATCACGTTCGAGTTAGTGGGGATGAGCTTGGCCACCGGGGCCAGAACGGCCTGGTACAGGGCCGAGGATACGGAGTCGTTTTGCGCCAGGGGATCGCCGCCTTGCGTGATGGTGTTGGTGTACTTCTGTACCAGGCCGGCGATTTCCTTGCCGGGAGGAAGGTCAAACCGGGACAGGCGGCCGGAGCCGATGACCCACACCGAGGAGCGCGCCGGCTCAAGCCAGTAGGAAAGGATTACAGTTTGCGAAGTTCGGGCGTTACGCAGTAAATCATCTTGATTGAGAGCGGGCGGGACCATGCCCCGGTGCTCCAGGCGTTGGTTGAGGATGCGCGCCCGAGCCGATTCGGCCACATCCAGGGCCTTCTCTGGCCGCTGCGTTTGGATCAGGAAATCGACGTAATCCTGGAAGAAGCCCACGAGGTGGAGCGTCAGGAAGGTAGTCTTCCATTCATCGTTGCCGAGTTTGCTCCATTCCCGGTCTATGACGTCGATGGCATTGGCGAACTGGATATCGGCCAGCTTGTCCCTGTGGGTCTGGCGGTAGAGCGAAGCGAACGAAGCGTGTGCTTCCCATAACACGTCCGGAACATCCGCCTGCCGGGCACGCACGATCACCGACTGGTACTCGCGTTCCGCTAGTGTGTACTCGCGGGCGCTTGCGTCGATCTGGGCCTGGTCCAATTCCGAATAGACCAGTTGCGAGAGATCGCCGTTGCGGCGCCGGATGGCGATGGCGTTCTGGCTGTAGCTTCGAGCCGCGGACAAATCCCCGTTTTCGAGAGAGATCTCCGCAAGGTTGTGGTACGCGTGTGCCAGCCATGCCTGGTTGCCAATCTCTTCAGCGACTTTGGCTGCCTGGCGTTCGAACTGGGCTGCACGGCCAAGATCCCCCAGGGTAAAGTAAAGGACCCCGATATCAACCATCCACCGCTGTTGCTGATCCCGGAGCCCCATTTCCCGGGACAGAGACTCCGCACGGACCAAGTCGTCCATGGCCCGATCCAGATCGCCCAGCCGATAGTAACACCATCCCAAGTTACCGAGCGCGGCCGCAATCAGAGGCTTCGCTCCGCTCTGCCGGCCAAATGCGAGCGCGCGGTCCAGAAACGGGATGGCAGCATCGAATCTAGCGAATCGGAGCCGGTTGTGGCCGAGATTCAAATAGGCGCGAGCCAGCAGCGATGGATCGCGCAGGTGTTCGGCGAGGTCGAGCGCGGAGCGGTACTGGGTTTCGGCTTCGTCGTACGCGTCAGCCATCGACCCGCGGCGCAATATGATGAGGCAGAGCACCGCGGAATCGTGTGACGCCGAAGCGGCGAGGAAAGCCTCGCCGAGGAGTTGCCGGGCCTTCCCGGTTTCGCCGGCCGCCACCGCCGCATTCGCCCGGTCCAGCGTCCAACGAGCCAGCAGAGCGGCGGGGGGGCGTCCGGAATCCGTCAGCAGTAGATTAGCCTCTTTGGCACGGCTCAGGCTAATCAGGTCTTCGGCGCGCAAGAGTTGGAATTTCCAGCCCCACAGCGAGCTTCTGAGCGGCCACTGCCGCAAGCCTTTCTCGGTCTGCTCGAGCGAGGCCCGATAGTCACCGCTGCGCTGCGCGCTTTCCGCTTGACGGTAGGCGGCTTCGGCCTCCCGGTCGGAGCCGCCGCACGCTGCCAGGCACAGAATCAGCCCGAGCAGGGCTACGTCTTGGGTGGATCCGTAGTACCGCCGCCGCTGCCCCCGCCGCCGGTTCCGCCGCCCGATTGCGGGCTCCCCAGCAACATGCGCATCACGGAGATCTGGTGGACGTAGCTGTGCCAATCTTCGCTGGGTAGGAGGGTCCATTCGCCGAAGAAGATCCTACCAAAATTCTTGACGTAGATGAAGCGCGTAGGGCTTTCGATGATGGACTGGCGGATTTCGGCGTCCACGGTGGGGTCGGGGGTATCCGCGGTCAAATAGGTTTCGCGCCGGTCGACGGAATAGTGGAACGGCGCGGGCAGGGTGGGGTCCACTAGGGAGCCCCTGATCTTGACGTTAACCAGGCTGCATTCAAGCGGCAGGACGCGCGTGCGGCCCGTGCCCGGCTTGGGGCTGTCGTACCATTGGCGGCGGTAGACGCTTACGATCCCGAGGACAATGCGGTCGACGGTGAGCGCACCGCCCTCCACGTTCAGATTCTCGACCGTGGCGCGCACCTCGGTGCGGAAGTAGCCGAGACTATCCTCGGGCATGGCATTGACCTCCGCGGTGCAAGCGCCGTGAGAGATCAAGTCCGCGATCGTGTATCCAGGGTGGGTTCCGGTGTACTTACCGGGGTCCTGGTCCGGCAACCCGCAACCGCCGTGGTGATCCAAGCGGTACGGCCCGGGCTCGGTAATAGTCGCGTCGAAGCCGAACGCCTGGCCATGATATAGGTACCTTCGCATCGGCATGTGCTTTTTCTCCATTCTCAGCGTGTAGTGTGGAATCTAGACCAGGAAATAATATCGCCGTCCGGAAGGCAGCGGATGACCAGAGTATGAATCCCGCCGGGGAGATCCGTTACCGGAACCTGCAGGTATAAGCTGCGATCCTCGCCGGACAGGGCCGCCACCTCGTGCAAGGACTCGCGACTCCCGGCAGCGTTCAGAATTTCATAAGAATAGGAGGAGTATTTAATCTCGGGCTCGGGGAAGTGCGTCATGAAAGCCGCGGCGCCGGCGGGGATCTCGTGTACCTCGCCGCCGTGGGTCGGGGCGGGCGCGAAATATGCCGGAAGGAACCGCGGCTGGGCGATGGGGCGAGCGCCCATGGTCAAAAAGTAGCCGACTCCCAGGGCCAGAGCGAAATTGACGGCGAGGGAAAACGTGAACGCGGGCTTGGCGCGCAACCACGCCCGGCAGGCCTCCATGAAAGCCGGGATAGGTGGCAGAGCGGACTGTTCCCGAGCCACCGCCCTGAAATTGGCGGCAAACACCTGCCCCAAGCGAACGTCCGCGGCGCACTCCGGGCACCCGAACAGATGATCTTCGAAAGCGTCCCGTTCCGCAGGCGAAAGCTCGCCCAGCAGGTAACGCTCCGCAGCGCGGTTATTAATTGCGTTATCGTGTTCCATCCGCACCCTCTAATAGGTTGTGAAACCAAATGCCACGGCGTTACAGAAATATGATAAACCCGTAGCGCGATTGGTACCAATTCTATTTATTTTGGGGGAGACGTAAACAGACCCGGAGATGGGAAAAAAGACCTTATACCCGCGAGCCGCGGTTTGACGGTGTGCATGAAAACAGACAAAAGCATCCCTTGACGCCGGTCCGAATATAGTTGAAGATGGTTCGTGCCGCCTCCGGCCCGGAGTCCCGCCAGGAGCGTGGCCGGGCGAGCGAAGGAGAATTGAAGTGAAGAAGCTGTACATTGGGAACCTTCCCTATCAGGCTACGGAAGCGGATCTGCAGAGCTGGTTTAGCCAGGCGGGCATTTCCGTGGACAGCGTCACGATGATGCGTGACCGGTATTCGGGAGAAGCGCGGGGGTTCGGCTTTGCGGAGCTGGCGGACGGCGAGGCGGATAAAGCGATCGAAACCTGCAATGGCAAGGAATTCATGGGCCGGACGCTGGTGGTCAACGAAGCGCGTCCTCTGCGCGAGGGCGGAGGAGGCGGGGGCCGGGGACGGCCGGGAGGCGGCGGAGGCCGTGGCCGGGGGGCTGGTGGCGGCCGGCGGGATTACTGAGGGCTGCGGGGTTGTTTTGTAGGCGGAAGCGCTGTCCGGTTTCTAATCCGTAGCGGCCGCCAGAATGCCGAGCGCGATGGAATGCACTTTGGTTTCCGGCGTTTCGGCGCGCGAGAGCAGCACCAGGGGCACGCGCGCGCCGATGACGATGCCTCCCGATTGCGCTTTGGCGAAATACACAATCGCGCGGTACAGGATGTTGGCCGCCTCGATATCCGGCGCCAGCAAGATATCGGTGTTCTCGACGACGGGGCTCGAGATCATCTTGCGCTCCGCGGCAAACCTGCATAGAGGCGCATCCAAGGCGATGGGGCCTTCGATATAGCAGCCGGGAAGCTGTCCGCGGCGATTCATCGCGGATAAGGCCGCGGCATCCACGGTGGCGGGCATATCGGGATTCACCAATTCGAGCGCACAGAGCGCCGCGATGTTGGGCTTTTGGATGCCGACGGCACGGGCGACCTGGATCGCGTTGCGGCACAGCTCGGCTTTCTGGGCGAGGGTGGGTGCGATGTTGATGGCGGCATCGGTCAGCAGCATCAGACGATCGAAGCCAGGCGCTTGAAATACAATCACCTGGCTCAACTGGCGGCCGGTCCGCAGTCCGGCATCCTTATCGAGCACGGCCCGAATCACGCCGGCGGTGGAGATCTTGCCTTTCATGAGCAAGCCGGCGCGGCCTTCCCGCACCAAGGCGATCGCTTGACGGGTGGCTACCGCGTCGTCGGGTTCGTTGACGATCTGGTCGCCGGACAGAGTGAGGCCGCGCTCCCGGGCTAGAGCAAGAATGCGGTTTCGGTCGCCGACCAGGACGCCGTGAGCCAGGTTCAACTCTCGGGCGCGCTGGAGCGCCTCGATCGCATCCGGGTCGTGACCGGCGGCCACCGCGATGGTGACCGGACCACGGGCGCGCGCGCCTTCCACGAGTTCATCAAAACCGCGAAACATAAACGTCGGCCGCCGTATCGCCGAGGCTCAGATCATAACACGCTTCTTTTTGGAGGCCGGCGCGTTGCCTCGGCTTGGGACCGGGTCCCGGCGCGGGCGGGTGGCCACGGTTCTTTGGTGGCCGGATAGCGCCGGCATCACTCACGGAAAGCTGCCGAGTACGTTAACCCGTACCCGTAGGACGCGCTGCTTTCCGCCAATTCCATAGAATTGCAGTGGAGGCCGGTCCGGCTCAGGAGGAACCCATATATGACTTACGACGAGACATCCGCGGAATCGCACGCCGGCAGGGCTCGGCTCTTGCCGAACGGTTCGTTGGTCTTGCTTACTGCGGCGGTGGCGCTCCTAATGAGCCTCAACCGGCGCAATCCGGTCGCGCTGGTTGCGATTGCGGGGCTGGGCACGATACTGGCGCCGCTGTTGTACGTGGTTTCGCGCCGCTTCCTTCGTGCGCTGCAGCGGAGGGAGACCGAACGCCGAATGATAATGCAAACCCGGGATTACTTGCGCACACAGGAGGCGTGTGAACCGCGTGCGACCATGGAGACCGGCGACGGGCTTGGCAGGCGGATGACTCCGCAGGGCTTTAAAGATGTCTTCTCCGGAGTGGCAGCGCTGCTGCCGGAGGCGAAGCCGGTGTCGTTCGGCGCCCTGGCGCTTCGAGGCGAGGATCGAACATCCCAAGAGCGGCGGCTGGAGGATCTGCCGGCGATGCAGGCGGCTCCGGTCTCCCTGCCGTTCCGCAACCTGCTAGCAGATGCGGCGGGAGCGGAGGCCGGCTCGTAGCACGGTGTCCCTTCCGGTTGCGGACAGCCGCTCCTCGATGGTTGACGGCCGTTCGCTGACCGCACCGTGGCTACCCCGGCACGGCCCAGAATTTCCTGCAACGGTTGTCGATGGACTGAAAGTTCCGCGGCAGGCTAAAGGCCGCGTCAATCTGCCAAGATAAGGAGATACCCAAATGGCAGATTCTCCGATCACTTCTCGCGCGAAAGACTTCGCCGCCTGGTATCAGGATGTGGTCCTGGCGGGCGACATGGCCGAGCCGGCCGAAATCGTGAAAGGCTGCATGGTCATCAAGCCGAACGGCTACGCCGTTTGGGAGGTTTTGCAGCGGGAGCTCGACAACCGCTTCAAGTCCAGCGGCCATCAGAACATCTATCTTCCTCTGTTGATACCGCAGAGCTTCCTCGAAAAGGAGGCGGAGCACGTGGAGGGCTTCGCGCCGGAGCTGGCGGTGGTGACGATCGCGGGGGGAAAGAAACTGGAAGAGCCGTACGTGATACGGCCGACGTCGGAGACGATTGTCGGCCACTTTTTCGCGAAGTGGATCCAGAGTTATCGCGACTTGCCGGTGCTGATCAACCAATGGGCCAACATCATCCGATGGGAGCTGCGGACGCGCATGTTTCTGCGCACGACGGAGTTTCTCTGGCAGGAAGGCCATACGGCGCACGCCAGCCACGCGGAAGCGCTCGAAGAAGCGCTGCGCATGCTCGATGTCTACGCCGAGGTGGCGGAGGACGTCATGGCGATGCCGGTCATCAAAGGCGCCAAGACGCAGGCGGAGAAGTTCGCGGGGGCGTTGCGATCGTACTCGATCGAAGCCATGATGCAGAACGGCCTGGCGTTGCAGGCAGGCACGAGCCACGACCTGGGCCAGAACTTCGGCAAGGCCTTCGACGTGCAGTTCCAAACGAAGGAAGGCAAGCTGGATTACGTCTGGCAGACGAGCTGGGGAGTGAGCACGCGGCTGATCGGCGGCTTGATCATGACGCATTCCGACGATAAGGGGCTGGTGCTGCCGCCCAGAGTCGCGCCGCGCAAGGCTGTGCTGGTGCCGATTTACCGCAAGGACGAAGAGCGCGCGCAAGTGATGGAAGTGGCCGCGAAGATGGCCGGCGAATTGGGGGCCCACGTCGATGCGCGGGACGGGTTGACTCCCGGCGCGAAGTTCTTTCACTGGGAGCGCCGCGGCGTGCCGGTGGTCTTCGAACTAGGCCCGCGCGATGTGGCGGGAGGGAACATCGTGATCAAGCGCCGCGACACCGGAACAAAGGAAGTGATCCCACAGACGGCGGCGGCCGAAAAACTAGCTGCCACGCTGGAGGCGATGCAGAAGGATCTCTACGCCAAGGCCAAGCAGCGGCTGAAAGAGAATACGGTCTTGGCCGACTCGATCGAAGAGGTGTACGGGATACTCAACGAAGTCACCGCCGAGAAGGGCGGCGGAAAATTCGTAATGGTACATTTGGCGGACAATCCTGCCAACGATGCACGGATCAAGGAATTCAAAGCCACTGTGCGGAATATCCCGGCGCTGGACGAATATGACGGTCCGGGTAGATGTATCGTGACAGGGGAGCCGGTGGAGCGGCGGGTAGTGATCGCGAAGGCATATTAACCCGCGCGGGCGGGCACTCTAACGGCGAAGCAAACGGAAGGCGAGCAGGAGCCAGGCGGCAATGAAGCACAGCCCGCCGACCGGCGTAATGGCGCCAAGCGCCTTGATCCCGGTCACCGCCAAAACGTACAAGCTGCCGCAGAAGATCAGGATGCCGGCCAGCAGCAGCGCGCAGATCCAGCCGCCGGCGGATTCGGCCAGAACATCGGCCCGGATAAAAAGCGGGACGATCAGCAGGCCGAGGGCGTGCAGGAAGTGATAGAAAACCGCCCTTTCATAGACGCCCATGGAGTAGGCGTCCAGGCGGCCTCGCAAGCCGTGGGCGCCGAAGGCCCCCAGGGCGACCGCCAGTGCCAGCAAGAGGGCGCCCGCTCCGCTCCAGTACATGACCAAACCACTGTACCGCACCGCGCAGGTAAACTT
>Ga0335079_10004337_pt1 | contig 16315 bp, 15 predicted proteins | sample Lox_Sample_33_FD_206719 | JGI IMG/M metagenome (GOLD analysis project Ga0335079, IMG submission 206719) | Soil microbial communities from Loxahatchee National Wildlife Refuge, Florida, United States - Lox_Sample_3.3 | ecosystem: Environmental > Terrestrial > Soil > Wetlands | place: USA... | reverse complement strand
TCCGGACGCGACGAGGTCATCGAGCACCGGAAATTTTCCCGCGCTCTTGCTGATCTTGGTGCCGGGCCGCTCGACGAGGAAAGCATTGTGCACGAAATAGCGCGCGAACGGATGGCCAGTCGCACTTTCCGATTGCGCGATCTCGTTTTCATGATGCACCGGGATATGGTCGGTGCCGCCGGTATGAATGTCGATGGTTTCGCCGAGGTACTTCATCGACATCGCAGAGCACTCGATGTGCCAGCCGGGGTAGCCACGTCCCCACGGACTATCCCATTGCATCAGATGGCCGGGCTTGCCGAGGACCCATAGCGCGAAGTCGTGCGGACTCTTCTTGTCGGGCGAATGCTCGAGGCGCTGCGCGGAGGCCTGCTCATCGAGGCTCTGGCGCGAGAGCCGGCCAATTTTGTTCGGCCCGCGCCATTTCTCGACGTCGAAGTAAACGCCGCTCGCGGTCACATACGCGTAGCCATTTTTGCTGATGCGGGCAGTCAGCTCGATCATCTCGGCGATGTGATCAGTCGCGCGGCTGGTGATATCGGGACGCAGAATCTTGAGCGCGTCCATATCGCGAATAAACAGGCCGAGATAGTAGTCCGCGATCTCACGCGGCGATTTATGCTGGGCGCGCGCGGTTTTCTCGATTTTGTCTTCGCCCGAGTCGGCATCGTCCGTCATGTGGCCGACATCGGTCACGTTCATCACGTGCTTGACCCGATAGCCGTTGAACATGAGCGCGCGTTTGAGCGTATCGACAAAGAGATACGCGCGCATGTTGCCCAGATGGGGTGGGAGATAGACGGTCGGTCCGCATGAATACAGGCTCACGTTGGGCGGGTCCTGCGGATGGAACTCCTCGACGCTGCGGCTGAGCGAATTATAGATGTGGAACGGCTTCACGCATCGAGGATAGCAGGTGGCGGTGGATGAAGAAAAAACGTCGCGGCCGGTTCCCCGCTCTTGTCTCTCCGGCACGCGGGATAGCAGAAACCCCACGCCCTCGATCGCGTTGCGCATAGGAACCGCTCCGTGATGCGCATTTTTGCGGAGCATTTACAGGAAGGAGGCGTCGGTGATGTTCCAAATAGGCGCCGCTCGCTCGCGGTTACGATCGTTTCATTGCTCCGCTACGCAGCAAGACTGGATCTCCGTTTGAGCGACGTCATGGTCAATGGGGTTGAGATGCGGATGGCCGGTCAAGATGCCGGGCGGAATTTCCTCGCGGATGTAATGCACCGGCGCGTCCGGATGAATCTCGACTTCATCAGCGTTCTCGGTCGATTCGACGCTGCATAGCGTCTTGCCCGCGGGCAGCACGAAAGCATGGTAGCCGCCCGGACCGATGCGCGCGGTCTCATCGCCGCAGGTCACCGCTGGCTTCAGCAACGAGCCGAAATAGTTATATGGACGATAGACATAGACGACTTGCTGATCGGATTTGATGGGTGCTTTCTCGAATGGCGTCCCCTGCACCGCGCATCCGATCATCGCGAGCGCGAGCAGCCTCGGCAGCGATCGAATCATTCGGGGAGCGAGGGTGAAGGTGCGGCGGGATTCCCGGAGCCGATATGAGCGGCATCATCGTAAAGCTTCTGGTCGATGCGGCGGCGAACTTCATCGCGCGCGGCGCGCTCGACCTCCGAATGCTTGGGCTCCGAGTAGATGTTGTAGGACTTCGAGACCCGCGCTTTGGCGGTGTAATCCGCGATCGTGCGGTCGCCTTGGGAAATCGTGAGCGTTGCGGTCGCCGTGACCGCATAGTCGCCGAGCGGTGCGCCCAAATACGTCACCGGATCGAACGAGGAAAAGATGTACGGGATGTGATACTCGTCGTGGGTCAACTCCTCGCGATAGGAAAACGTCAGCGGCCCGTCCTTCGATAGCGAGGCCGCAACTGCCGGTGGAAGCTCGCTCGGATCGCCTGCAACGAGGCGTCCTTTATACGGCAGCGCGCGTGCAGGTGTGCTCGCATGCGCCTCGGCATTCAATGCGCTCGCATCCACCGATTGCGGTTGGGGATCGCCTACCTGCGGAGTGACAGTCATCGGCGCTTGCTGCGCGGTACATCCCGCAAGCGCAACCGCGAGCATTAATGCGAGCGGAACCAACTTCGCATTCATAACTAAGGTCTAGGCTAGTGATGATCGGAGCTGGGGAGCAAACGGCCCGAGGCGTCGCGCTGGTAGCGGCTTGCCGCGATGCGCTGGTACTGGCGCTCGGCCAGCCACGCGTAGCCGGGGATGTACCACGCATACGCGAGCCATCCCTTGAGGCCGGGTTGGCGGCGCAGAATTTCGTTGATCGCGCGCGCGCCGCGGTAGACGGTGCCTTGATCGTCAACCGCGTGCAGTTCCTCGAGGAGATCCTTCATCGCGAGGTCGGGAAACTTCGCTCGCACCTCGGCGCTCTGCAAATCGATCGGCTCGATTTTGCCCGAGGAGTCGAACTTCTCGATGGCTTGCATGCTGGTGCGGCACATCTCGCATCCACCGTCATAGAGGATGGCGAGCATGCCGCGGCTGGCTTTCCCGCTGGAGCTTTGCGATGAGGATGGCGACGACGCTTGCGCGGGCTCCATCGCAGCTATCGGCGTGAGAGGCGCGGGTTCTCGCTCGCGCGGCGCGCCTTGAGGATCTCGTGGTAGATGCGCCATTCGTAGCCGTCCACCAGCGATTTCCAGCTCGCCTCGACCGCATCGGACGACTTCGCGATGGTGGTCCAGCTTTGCATCCCGTCGGAAAATTTCTTCACCGACACGACCTCGGCCTCGGTCGATTCGCCGCTACCGTGGGTGTAGGTCTCGGTGACCTTGATGATGGCGACCGAGGGAAAGTACTTGAGCAGCGCCTTGCGCAGGGCGGTATCGAGCGCGTTGACCACGCCGACACCGCGCGCGGCCTCCGTCTCTTCGAGGTCGCCGACGCGGATCACGATGGTCGCATCGATGGTCAGCTTGCCTTCGTAGAAGTCGTCGATGATGCGCCGGCGGACGACCTCGAATGGCGGCTCGTAGGAAGGCGATGTTCGGAGTTCTCTCAGCTCACGCGACGCCTGCGGGATTTCGGCATCGTAAAAACTGCTCTGTCTGTCCGTGTTCATGGACGCGCACCCAAAAAGATTATTTCGCTGCTTTCCAACTCGTTGCAAGGCGGGTCTGTTCATAGACCTGCTTGCCTCAAGTGGAATTGTGCGCTTGGGATTTCGCGAGCTATTCCAAATCCGCCCGTGCTATTCAAAAATTGATTATGGGTTCGCGTCCGGCCCCGGCTCTTGCAGCCTACCGTCATCGACTCTATGTATTGATGATCCTACTGCTTGTTATTTCGACGCTGACCAGAGCGCGCGCGCAAAGCGCCGCCTCCCCGGTCGCCTCGGCCGTGGCGCCCGAGCAGACGCTCCGGATCCCATTGGATGTCGATTATCTCGCGTTGAGCGCGGCATTGAAGCAGCAGCTCTATACCGACCACGGCCGCGCGCCGCTGTGGAATGGATCCGATCGGTGCCAGTACCTCTACGCGCAAAATCCGCGCTTCTCGCGGGCCGGCGATAACGTCAAGCTCGAGACCGACGGCAGCCTGATGCTAGGGGTGATGGTGGGCGACAACTGTGTCAGCCCGATCGCATGGAGCGGGATCATCCAGATCATAAGCGCGCCGTACATCGCGCCCAACCTGCAGCTCAAGTTTCATGTCGCGGATATCAATCTGCTCGACAAAAATCATGAGAAGACACTGATTGCAGGCAAGGGCTTCGATCTCGTCAAGGATCATTTCATTCCCCAGATCGAGGCTTTCACCTTCGATCTGACTCCGGCGTTTCAGCAGTTCGAGGAGCTGGTGAAGGCGGGCGCACCGCCCGAGGTCGCGGAGCGCGTCACCCAGACGCTTGCGAGCCTGCGTGCCGAGCCGCAACTGCTGGCCGCCGATGACGGCGTACGCGCGACCCTCGATCTGACGATGCCCGCATTCGCGCCGATTCCCACGCCCTCGGCGCCCGCGCAGTTGACGCCGCAGGAGGTCGCCGGGTTCCAGGAAAAACTCGATCAGTGGGACGCCTTTCTCGTCTTCGCCATCAAGCAGATGGGTGATAGCAGCGGCACCGATGCGCAACTGCGCACCGACCTGCTGGGTCTTCTGCTCGACAGCCGCCATCGCCTCGTCGAGGCGCTCGCCAATCCGCTGGCGGGCGGGCCCGATCCGATTCGCTTACTGTTCCTCGACGAATGGCAGCGGCTCGGCGAGATCATCCGCGCGGCTTCGCGGCGCGGCACGCTCGGCAACCAAGCGCTGCAATTTCTGTCGTTCATGTCCGCCGGCGACGCACTGTTCGCGCTCGATCAAGCCGCGCCGGCGCTCGGTATGAAAATTTCTGCCGACGATTTGCGCCGCCTCGCGCATATGATCGGCCCGCCGACCGGCAAGGATCCGCTCGCCTACGGATTCGAGGAAGATCCCGAGCTGCGCAAAATGTTCCGGGTGAAGGAACCGCTCTCGTCCGAAGGCCCGCTCGATACCGAAAGCAATACCGTCGAGACGCCGAGCGCGAGCGCCACGGGCTCATCCGTGTTAACCCCGTCGGCTCCTGCGACCGCAGCTGCGCCGCCGGCTGCTGCCGCAGCCATTTCGCCAGGCGCGATTCCAACCCCTCATGCGGTAGGGCCGGGGCTTTCCGAAATGGATTTGCCGAACGAAGTGGCGCCGCCGGCTGCTTCGGCTACTGCGGTGCCCGCCGCGACGCCGACGCCTTTCGCGATCATCCGCATCACGCCCTCTACCTCAATGTGGGAAGTGCCTCTTCGACTGCTGGCGCCTGCAGATGCAGATGCCGGTGAGCCGCCCGAAAAAGTCGATCCGATCGCAAAGCTGCAGGAGCTGGCGAAGAAGCTCAAGCGCACGGTGGTCAGTCAATCGAACGCCGCCGAGTATCGCGGCAACTATGACGCATTGCTGCACTATGGCGCCCAGCACGAAATCGCCGACGAAGACATCGACTATCGCTTCCGCGAACTCTACCTTCGGACGGTAAAAGCTACTGCATGGCAGGAGAGCTGCTGGCGTCAGTTCGTGCTCGACCGCAATCGCGTCACCTACCTCGAATCGTCCACCCACGACATCGGCCTGATGCAGGTGAACAAGTACGTGTGGCGCGGGTTTTACAATATCCAGCGGCTCCAATGGGATGTGCTCTATAACGCCAGCGCCGGAATGCAAATCCTGGCGCGGCTGCTCGATGACACGGAGACCAAGCGCGGTGCGTTCACGCCCGCAAAGCCTGACGAACTCGCGCGCTCGGTCTACGCCGCATATAACGGCGGCCCCGATGCCTATCGGCGCTGGCGCACGCACGAATCAAAGCTGACGCGCGCGATCGATACCGCGTTCTGGGACAAATACCGCGCGGTTCTGCGCGGCCAGCAGATCGATATCCTTAGTTGCGCTGCAGATTGGGGCTCGACCCACTAAAGGACTCCGCCACCTAAGCGCGTCCACGGACGCGCCGCGAGGTTTTGTTTTACCTCGTCGATGTATTTGAGCGCGCCTGCATCGTACCATCCGCCGCTGTACCAGTTGCCGACACATCCCCACGCGGCTTCGCCGGGATCGGAGGTCGGATACATCGGATGCGGCGGAAGTGCGGTGCGCTCGCTTAAGTAATGCACGTCGCCGTTGACGCATGCGCGATGATAGGCCGCGCGAAAGTCGGCGTTGAATGCGGTCGAGTCACGCGCCTCGGGCCAGGTGTTGTAGTCGAACACCTTCACCTGCAGGATGCCGTAAGACTGCTTGCATTTGTTCCCGTCCCATCCGTTCCATGCGCCCGCATGACACTCACTGAAGTCGTTGCGCTCATCGCCCGCGGCGGATTGCTTCCATTTGCTTTCGGTCCACGCCTGCGCACGAAAAAGATCTTCGTCGATACCCCACTTGCATGCCGCCCAGCGCAGGATCTGATCGGTGGTACCGGTGAAGTTGCCGTCCACTGCGGCGAAGTCCGAGGCCGGCGCCGAGGCGCTGAACAGCGGCCGCGCGTGAAAGGCCGCGAGTTCATCCGGCGTCGGCATCGTCATGTTGGCGGGGGTGTTTTCCGGTCGCGCCTCGGCGGTAGTCGTGGATGACGACCTGACCCATTGCGCACATTGCGCGCCGCTCGGAAGCGATGCGCCCGGCGGCAGGTTGTTAAAATGAGGAGGTCCGGCCGCGAATGCGCTCAAATGCGCCGTCGCGAGCAATGCTAACAACATGACGCTTCCGGCTATGAATGCTCGCCGCTTGTCCATATCATCTTACCAAAAGGGAGTTTTCATGGAGCTTTCCCGGGACACCGCCGCCAAGAAGCTCGATCGCAAACGCCTTCGTCAGGTTCTGCTCTCGATCCCGCGCTATGCGCGCGAGGTCTCGCACGTCCGCTCGCCGCGACAACTCTATCAGTGGTTCTACTACAAACTTCCGTACGCGTTTCCGCTCGCCGCTTTTCCTTCGCGCGTCAATCTCGAGCCGACCAACGACTGCAACCTCGCGTGCAAGCATTGCCCTCGTCCATTGAGTGTAACGCACCGCGGCCTCGGTTACATGGATCCGGAATTGTTTCCGAAGATAGCCGAAGAGATCGGACGCCATCCCGATTGTACCGTTAAGATCGTAGGCCTCGGTGAACCGGCGCTGCATCCGCATCTCGACGCGCTGATGGAGCTGCTGACGCGCCACCAGATTATCGCGTATCTCTATACCAACGGCGAGTTGTTCAAGCGCTTCGCGCCTGAGCAGATATGTTCCTGGAATGTGCGCAACCTGACGGTGTCGATCGACGGGCTCGATGCGGCGTCGTTCGCGAATATTCGGGTGGGCGGCGATTACGACGGCATCAAGAGCGCGGTCGCCGAATTTCATCGCGGTCGCAAGATCCTCAAAAAGCGCGGACCCGAGGTAGAGATCCGCCACGTCATCTTTCCCAATGAAAGTCCCGCCGGGCTGCTCCGCTTTCGCGAGGAGTGGCTAGCAATTTCCGATACCGTGAAGTTCAACTACCTCTATTATCCGACGCCGCCGGTCAGTGAAGTGCGCGATACCAAATGCCGCGACATCCGCCGCGAGTTCTATATCCATTGGAACGGCACCGTACCGCTATGCGGTTATCAGTACCTGACCACCACCCGCGAGACACTGGGCGACATGCGCAAATCTTCGATTGCAGAATTGTGGAATCATCCGCGCCTGCGCGAGGTGCGCGAATATCACGATCGTCGCGACCTCGACCGCGTCCCCTTCTGTAAGGCCTGTACCTTCAAGTGAGGGCGTCGCGGTGAAGTCCCAACTATAGGCGGACCAATCCGGCCGCTTTCGCGAACCGCTTCAGTCCGTCATCGAGAGCGACGACCCTTTGACCAAATCACCTCATGCGGGTAGAACTCGCTGGGGAGTTCACTCCTTGATAGCAAGCGTACTCTCGGCGGCACTTCAGGGCGTCGATGCGTTCGGCGTCGAGGTCGAGGTCCACCTCGAGCACGCGCTGCATCCGGGACTCAAGACCGTGGGCCTCGCCGAAGGCGCCGTCAAGGAATCGCAGGAGCGGGTCAAGCCCGCGATCGTCAACTCCGGTTTCAGCTTTCCCGCGCGCCGCGTGACCATCAATCTCGCACCCGCTGATATGCGCAAGGATGGCTCTGCCTTCGACCTCCCCATCGCACTGTCGCTGCTCGGGGCGAGCGGACGCCTCACCGCCCGCGAACGCCTCAAACGATACCTCGTGGTCGGCGAGCTCGCGCTCGACGGCCGCGTACGAGGCATCAAGGGCGCGCTGCCGACCGCGCTGCATGCGCGTGCCGCGAAGTATGAGGGCCTCGTGCTGCCGCGCGAGAATGCGATGGAGGCCGCGGTGGTCGGCGACGGCGTCGCGATTTTGCCGGTAGATACCCTGCGCGAGGCGCTGGATTTCTTCGAAGGTCAGCGCGAGCTCGCGCCGACCACCACCGATGTCGCGGCGCTCTTCAATGCGCATAGCAGGTACGAGGTCGATTTTTGCGATGTGAAGGGACAGGAGCAGGCCAAACGCGCGCTCGAAGTCGCTGCCGCCGGAGGTCACAACGTCCTGATGATCGGCCCGCCCGGCTCCGGCAAGACGATGCTCGCGAAGCGGCTCCCGACCATCCTGCCCGCGATGACGTTTGAGGAAGCAATCGAGACCACCAAGGTGCACTCGGTGCTAGGTCTCCTCGATGGACGCGCGCTGATCTCGACGCGACCTTTTAGATCGCCCCATCACACCATTTCCGACGCAGGCCTGATTGGCGGCGGGCCGATGCCGCGTCCGGGCGAAGTGAGCCTCGCCCATCATGGCGTGCTGTTCCTCGATGAGTTGCCGGAGTTCCGCAAGAACGTCCTCGAGGTGCTGCGCCAGCCATTGGAGGACGCGCGCATCACCATTTCGCGTGTGATGGGGACGCTGACATTCCCTGCCTCCGTGATGCTGGTCGCTGCGATGAATCCGTGCCCATGCGGCTTCTTTGGCGACGCCACGCACGAATGTTCATGCTCGCCGCTCGTGATTCAGCGCTATCGGTCTCGTATCTCCGGGCCGCTGCTCGATCGCATCGACATCCACATCGAGGTGCCGGCCGTGAAGTACAAGGAGCTGACTGAAAAATCGATGGGCGAGGCATCCGACAAGATTCGCGAGCGCGTCGATCGTGCGCGCGCGATTCAGCTGAGGCGCTTCGCTGGGATGAATTTCTTCTGCAACGCGCAGATGGGTTCGCGCGAGTTGCGCGCGCATTGCCAGATCGAAGCGCCGGGCGAGCGGCTGCTGGAACTCGCGATCAATCGCCTCGGGCTGAGCGCGCGCGCCTATACCCGAATCCTCAAGGTGGCGCGCACGATCGCAGATCTCGATGCTTCCGAGCGCATCGAGGCGCAGCACATCAGCGAGGCGGTGCAATATCGCTCGCTCGACCGCGCCCCTTCCTAAAGAAGCGTCGCCTCAGGATGATGTGCGCTCGCACGCCCGCGGCGTCTGCGCTCATTGACACTTGAACATTACATTTGTACAGATGTACACATCTATGAAAATTGATTTTTCGGTCAAAGACAAAGTCGCGATCATCACCGGGGGCTCCAAAGGGATCGGACGCGCGATCGCAATGACGCTGGCGGAGAACGGCGCTAACATCGCAATCGCAGCGCGAGGACGCGAGGCGCTCGACAAAACCCGCGCCGAGATCGAGGCGACCGGCCGCAGATGCATCGCGCTATCGGCGAACATGGCCGACGAGAATGAATGGAGGCGTGTGGTCGATGAGACCATCGCGGCGTTCGGCGGCGTGGATATCCTCGTTAACAACGCGGCCGCCGATGCGGGATTCGGCCCTATCGTCAAGACCGAGAGCTCGCGCTGGGACCTCGTCATGAAGGTTAATCTGAAAGCCTCGTTCTATCTCTCCAGTTTATGCCTCCCCTCGATGAAGGCGCGCGGCGGCGGCTCCGTCATTCACATCACCTCGAATGAAGCCATTCGTCCAAGCTTCGGGCTCGGCGCCTATTCCGTGAGCAAGGGAGCGCTGGTTACGTTGGCGCAGGTCTGTGCGAAGGAATGGGCGCGCAACAAGATTCGCGTGAACTGCATCGCTCCCGGTATCGTGCGCACCGAGATGGCGGCTCCGCTGGTCGAGATGTTTGAAAAATCGAAGCGCTATCCAAACCCGATGCAGCGGGTCGCTGAGCCGGAGGAGATCGCGGCAATCGCGCTCTACCTCGCGAGCAATGCCGGTAGCTATGCTACCGGGCAGACCTTCGTCGTCGATGGAGGCGAACTCGTCCTCGCGCCCAGCGACCAGAACTGACCCCGATTGACGATGCCGCGGCATAAGCGTATTTGTCTCCTCGGATAAGCCATTCGAATGGGTTTATACGTCGAAGGCATTGGGTGGATAGCAGCCTTCGACGAGGGAGAAATGCCATGGCCAAGATGATCATCTTTGTCGGATTGGCATCAGCGGTTACCCTCGGGGCCCTCTTTCTGGCCGGTATGCTGAACGGAATCGCGGGTTAGGCGACCCGGGCGGCGCACGCCGCCTGTGACCCGAAGCGTTCCTTTCAGGTCGGTTCCAGCGGTGGAATCGAAGTGGGGTGGACTTGTCTCTCACACCGCCTATCATTGATGGCGTGTCCGAAGGCAAGCTGGCGCCGGTCGATTCCATCAATCAGTTGATTCGCGACAATCGCGTCGCCGATGTCGCCTCGCCCAACCTCGCGCTCGGAATGCGGCCGCTGGAGTTCACCCGCGGCGCCTCGCAATGGCGATGGGAATCGCAGCCGCCATCGGTGCTGAATCCATTTGGAATGATTCAGGGCGGCTACCTCGCGATTTTCGTCGATGAGATGATGGGAACTGCCATCGCCTCGGTGCTTGAGGCTGGCGAATTCGCCGTCACCGCCGAAGTCAAGCTGACCTACTTGCGCGCGCTGCGCCCCGGCGTGCTGAGCGGCGAGGCGCGCGTCGTTCGCCGCACACGTGCGCTGGCGTTCATAGAGGCCTCGATCGTGAACGAGCGCGATGAGGTCGCGGTGACCGCAACATCCACCTGGGCGATCGCGAAAGCGTGAGTCCTCGCTCCTCATCGGATTTGCAAAAGCTCTACGCGATCGCGGCAGCGCGCGTGATGCGCTTCGGCAAGCGGTGGAAAGTCTCCGAAGATGTCGCCCTGGCGGCGCTCGCGCGCAGCGTCAAGTCGTGGGGCGGCCTCGAACGCGGCGAGGCGGTCGAGGACTACCTCGAAGCGTTGCGCGCCGAAGACCTCGCGCTTGCGATCGCGTGCCGCGCCAATGTCGCCGAGGCGTGGGAGGCCTTCATCGAGAAATATCGCCCCGCGCTGTATGCCTCCGCGCGCGCCATTTGCCGCGACGAAACCATGGGGCGGGAGCTCGCCGATTCGATGTGGGCCGAGCTGTACGGTGTCGATGCGAAAGGCGCGCAGCATCGCTCGCTGCTCGACTATTTTCACGGGCGCAGCTCGGTCGCGACGTGGTTGCGCGCGGTCATCGCACAACGCCATGTCGATGGCATCCGCGGCGCGCGACGTTTTGAGTCGCTCGATGAGACCACACCGCGCGAATCCGTCGCGGAAGATTCCGATCCGCCCGAGCCGGGTCATTCGCGCATGATGGCGATCTTCGCCGCCGTGCTCAGCGCCGCGATCGGCGCGCTCGCGGCCAAAGATCGGCTGCGGCTCGGCTATTATTATCGCGACGAGCTCACGCTGCGGCAGATCGCGCGCGCGATGGGCGAGCATGAATCAACGGTCTCGCGCAATCTGGAACGTACGCGGCGTGAACTGCGCGAAGCGGTCGAGCGCGCGCTGCGCGGGACGCATCGGATGAGCGCGGAGCAGATCGCGCTTTGCTATGCGAGCGCATCGGAGCATGCGCCGTTTAAATTGAGCGCGGTAATCGCCCCGGTCGAGCCGGCGATCGCGCCGCAAAAGAAGGAAGAAAGTTCGTTCTAGGATCGAGGAGCAGTTTGGCCAACGAAAACAAATCCGCCGACGCCTTCGAGACTGCGCTCAAGCGCGAGATGCAGCGCACTGCGCCGGTCGATAGCGCAAATTGCATTGCGCCCGAGGTCGTCGCTGCGTATCACGATCGCACCTTGAGCCGCGATGAGAGCGCGCGCGTCGAGGCGCATCTGCTCTCGTGCGCGCGATGCCAATCGATGATGGCCGCGATGGTGCGCGCCGACGATTCCGAGCGCCTATCGCCACGGCCGGAACCGCCGCGCGGATTTTGGTGGATCATTCGAGTTGCGACGCCGATCGCCGCGATTGGCGCCGTGATCGCCTTCGCGGTCGGCCTGCGTCATCGCGCGTCGCCTCCGCCGGAAGTCATCGCACTCGCATCGCCAGCGGTACAAATGAACCCTGAATCGGCCGAACCCGCGCCGCCACCCGCTGCTCGACCCGAAACCGCGGCGACAATGGCGCCGCCACCAGAATCCGTCGCGGCGCGAGCGATACGTCTGCGCCATCATCAAGTCGCGTCGCGCCAAGCTGGTGGAGCGCGAGAAAAGACCGCTCCTCCTGAAAGCGCATTCAAGGAATTTGCGAAGGCGGAGCCACCATCATCGTTTGGCGGATCTTCGACGAATGCACCGGCTGCCGCGATGCAGCCGCCGCCCATCCGCGCGAAGGCAGCTTCTATTGCGCGAGACGAAGTTGCTGCGGCGCCATCCGCGAACTCGGTTACCGCGCCTTCGGCTTCGGCACCTCAGTCCGCGGCGCCCTCGGGAGGAGTCGCACTGATGGAGCGAGCCGAAGTCGCCAATCCCGGCGCTGCAGTCTCAGGCACCACTGGTGCGTTGGCGCGGGCTGCGGTTCTGCGCAAGATCACTTCATCGGATGGCAGCATCACATGGTTGTTCGGCGATCATGGCACCATCATTCGGTCCGGCAAATCGACACGACTCAATATGTCGAGCGGCGTGATGGCTGATCTGCTCGCGGGGTCGGCGCCGTCCAATGACGTATGCTGGATCGTCGGACGCTCGGGAACCATCTTGCGCACGTTGGATTCCGGCGCGCACTGGCAAATCGTGCGAGCACCATCGCGAAACGATTTTTCTCTTGTCACCGCGACCGACAGCAATAACGCTACCGTCTCAACGATTATGGATGAGACCTACGTCACGCACGATGGCGGCGTGACCTGGTCATCGAATTAGTTTCATTCCCCACAGCACCATCTCGTAAATATCAGGTAGGCTGCGGTGGCCGAGCGGGCGGCGGTGACCCAGGTTCGCGGGGTCTGGGCCCCAGACCATGTGGCGGCGGGCCTTTCGGCCGATTCGACGGCGGCTTTGGTGGGATAGGCGGTGGGCCCTTGTGCGGATTCGACGCCGGCTTTGGTGGATTAGGCGGTGGGCCTTTCGGCGGCCTCGCTGTCGGTTGCGGAGGTCGAGGTGGTGGGCCACCCGTCGGTCGGTCCGGTTGGGGTGGACGAGGCGGCGGAGCACTCGCTGTCCTCTGCGGTTGTGGCTTAGGTGGGAGCGGACCAACGTCGGGTCCCCATGGATTGGGCGCCGGAGGATGGGGCGGCCGCACCGGTCGAAGCGGACCAACATCGGGTCCCCATGGATTGGGCGCCGGAGGATGAGGCGGTCGTACCGGTGGAAGCGGACCTACATCGGGACCCCATGGATTGGGCGCCGGAGGATGAGGCGGTCGCACCGGCGGAAGCGGACCAACATCAGGTCCCCATGGATTCGGAGCAGGAGGACGCGATGGATAAACTCCCGGCGGAAACTGTGGTCCGGACGGACCCGGAGGTGTTCCGAGCGGCCGCTTACCGCCCCAAACTTGACACGATACCGGCGTCTCGTAGGTGCAAAAGTTGTCGCCATGGACCGCGTAAAATTTATCCGGCGGGGTCGGGTCCGGGCACTTGCAGCATCGGATTCCCGGAGGTTTTGGTCCTTGCGGCAAGTCATAAAGCCGGGAGCCCGGACCGAACACATTCACACCGCATCGCAGTACTTGACCGCATATTATCCCGTTGACGACTTCGGCGGTGGGATTGCCCGGGCAGGCCGATACCGCCACCGGCAACTCCCTCGGCGGCGAATTGTGGGTGTATTGATCGGGAATGGGAACCGAGAATCCAAGCAGCGCAAGACAGGCCAGCGCGCTCGCGATGACTCGCACTCGAGATCTTCGAGAAACGCATCCGCCGGCTTCCAAGTCGTCCCCCGACGAGCAAGCTTGCAGTCGCCGTCCTATACCATGATGCTCATGCTGCTGGAATGATCAGTGTACGCGTATGGCATCAGGCCCTGACACTCCCCGCATAACTCCCGGCAGCTCGCATTGGGGCGCGTTCAACGCGGTGGTGCGCGATGGACGCGTCATCGAAGTGCAGCCGTTCGCGCACGATCCTGATCCTCCCGCGCTACTGCGCTCGATTCCGGATGCGGTCCATCATCGTAGCCGCGTCGCGAAGCCTGCCGTGCGCGAAGGATGGCTGAAGCGGGGGCCAGGTGCGGCGAACGATGGCCGCGGCAGCGATCGCTTCATCGAGGTGTCGTGGGAGCGCGCGCTCGAGCTGGTTGCGCATGAGCTTCATCGCGTCATCGCCGAGCATGGTAATCGCGCGATCTTCGGCGGCTCCTATGGATGGGCGAGCGCGGGCCGCTTTCATCATGCGCAGTACCAGTTGCGCCGCTTCCTCGCGACCATCGGCGGCTTCACCAACTCGAAAGATACCTACAGCAACGCGGCCGGCGCGGTGCTGGTGCGCAACGTGCTCGGCTCGATGAATGCGGTCAACGGCCCGGGCACCAGCTGGCAGAGCATCGCCGAGCACACCGAGCTGGTCGTGATGTTCGGCGGGTTGCCGATTCGCAACACGCAGGTCACGCCCGGCGGTGCGGTCGAGCATCGCACGCGCGAATGGCTGCATCGCATCAAGGCTGGGGGCGTGAAGTTCTGCAACATCAGTCCAATGCGCGATGACGCCGCGGATTTCCTCGAGGCTGAATGGCTTGCGCCGCGTCCGCATAGCGACACCGCGATCATGCTCGCGCTCGCGCATACGCTGGTCGCCGAAGAGCTGCACGATGCGGAATTCCTCGCGCGCTATTGCGTCGGCTTCGAGCGCTTCCACGATTATCTGTTCGGGCGCGAGGACGGCATCGCAAAAGATGCGAATTGGGCGGCACATCTAAGTGAGATTTCCGCCGACACCATTCGCGCCCTCACGCGGCGGATGGCGCGCGAGCGCAGCTTCATCACCGTCAACTGGGCGCTGCAGCGCGCCGATCACGGCGAGCAGCCGTTTTGGGCCGCGATCGTGCTCGCCGCGACTCTCGGCCAGATTGGACTTCCAGGCGGCGGATTCGGCTTCGGTTACGGCAGCATGGAAGGTATCGCGGGGCTGCGCCAGGATGCACCGACGCCGTCGCTGCCGATGGGCCATAATGCGGTGCGCGATTTTATCCCCGTCGCGCGCATTGCCGACCTCCTGCTGAATCCTGGCGCGCCGTTTCAATACGATGGGCAGGATCTCACATATCCGGATATCAGACTGGTGTACTGGAGCGGCGGCAACCCGTTCCATCATCATCAGGATATCAACCGGTTGCTACGCGCGTGGCGGCGGCCCGACACCGTCATCGTGAACGAAGCGTTCTGGACCGCGACCGCGCGCCATTCGGATATCGTGCTGCCCGCGACCACCAATCTCGAGCGCAACGATATCGGCGCGGCCTCGCGCGATCGTTACCTCATCGCGATGAAGCAGGCGATCGCGCCCGTAGGCCTCGCGCGCAATGACTTCGAAACGTTTGCGGATTTGGCCGAGCGCTTCGAGTTGCGCGACCTGTTCACCGAGATGCGCAATGAGATGGGATGGGTGCGCTATCTGTACGAGACCTATGCCGAGATGGCGGCGAAGAGCGGGCGGCCGTGGGACGACTTCGATACCTTTTGGGAACGCGGCTACTTCGAGATGGCGGCGGCATCGAAGCCGATCGTGCTGATGGAAAAATTCCGCGCCAATCCGAATCGCCACAAACTATCGACGCCGTCCGGACGCATCGAAATTTTTTCCGACAAGATCGCGGGCTTCGGCTACGACGATTGCGGCGGGCATCCGGCGTGGATGGAGCCCGCCGAATGGCTCGGCAGCGACCTCGCGAAAAAATTCTCACTCCATCTGATCACGACCCAGCCGGCCACGCGCTTGCACGGCCAGATGGACATGGGACGGGTGAGCCAGGCGAGCAAGGTCGCGGGACGCGAGCCGATTCGCATCAACGTTGACGATGCGGCGGCTCGCGGCATCGCATCGGGCGACATCGTGCGGGTGTTCAACGATCGCGGCGCAATTTTAGCCGGCGCGTCGGTCAGCGATGACATCCGGCGCGGCGTCGTCCAAATGTCCACCGGCGCTTGGTATGACCCCGAGCATCCCGGCGTCATCGGGAGCCTCGACAAGCATGGCAATCCGAACGTGCTGACGCTGGACAAAGGAACCTCGAAGCTGGCGCAAGGTCCGAGCGCGCAAACCACGCTGGTGGAAATCGAGAAGTTCGTCCGCGAGGCGCCACCGATCAGCGCATTCGATCCGCCGATCGCGGGAGAAACATGAGACGAATTTTTTAAGGATAGATTCTGACGAGTTCGAGAGAGCGCCTGACCCTGACGATGTACGGACCTGGAAAGGATTTTATGTAGTTCTCAATGGAAGGCAGGGCGTTTGCAAATATCTGCCCCATCTCGACCCCCGAGAGACCGGCTCGGGATAATGAAAACTCCCGAGCCCGAGAAGCCACCACC
>Ga0335079_10004336_pt1 | contig 16315 bp, 16 predicted proteins | sample Lox_Sample_33_FD_206719 | JGI IMG/M metagenome (GOLD analysis project Ga0335079, IMG submission 206719) | Soil microbial communities from Loxahatchee National Wildlife Refuge, Florida, United States - Lox_Sample_3.3 | ecosystem: Environmental > Terrestrial > Soil > Wetlands | place: USA... | reverse complement strand
GGCGGTCAACAAGCGATGACAGCAGCGAAAAACTGGCCATGAAAACCGTCCACAGCCAGATCAGCGGGACGAAGAAACAGTACGAGCGCAGCGCGCTCAGCAGGCAGTGTGGTTTTGACTCAGGTTTCACGGTGCCAGAAACTTCGCGATGGGAAAGCAAATCACCCGATGACCCGATCACTCGATGTCCCGATTTCACTGAGCGCTTCCCCGACAACATAGATCGAACCCGTGATTACGACGATCCCGCCCGCAGGCGTCAGTTCGCGTGCCCGCGCCAGCGCTGCCGTGACTGTGGGCTCGACGATGACCTCCGCTCCCGTCCGCAGTGCGGCTGCCTGTATCTCCTCCGGGCTGGCCGAGCGTGGGTTCTCGGCGCGCGTGGCGATCACGTAGTCAGCCCGCGGGAAGAGAATATCCGCGATCTCGCCCACGGCCTTGTCGCGCATCACCCCGAACACCACGACCAGCGGACGCTCGCCTGCATATTCGGAAAGCGCCGCGCGCAGCGCCCACGCGCCCGCCGGATTGTGCGCCACATCGAGGATGATCTCGGGCGACCCGGAAGTAGCGGCGATGCGCTGGAAGCGCCCCGGCCAGCGCGTCTCGCGGATGCCGCGCTCGATGTCGCGCGCGGTCACGCGGATTCCCGCGCAATTCAACTGCTCTGCCGTGGCGATGGCCAGCGCGATGTTCCTGAGCTGATGCCGGCCGACCAGCGGTGAATCCACGATGATTTCCTCTCCCATCACGCGCAGCGGATACGAGGTGCGCACCCCGGGGTCCTCAGCAAGCCCGGTTTTGGTGTGCTGGGGTGAGAGGCCGTTGGGCGCGACGCCGGGCACATCTTTCGCTCCGGGCGCGACCGGCGGCACGTAGGGCACGGCGCTCACCGCGTGCGCTTCGCGCTCCGCGATGGCGTTGCCGATGACGTCATTCGCCTCCGGATGCTGCGGCAGCGTCACCACCACGCCGCCCGGGCGGATGATCCCGGCCTTTTCGCGCGCGATCTGCGCGATGGTATCGCCCAGAAATTTCTGGTGGTCGAGCGCAATGTCGGTGATCACGGAAACCACCGGCTCGACCACATTGGTTGCATCCAGGCGCCCGCCCATGCCGACTTCGAGCACGGCAATCTCTACGCCGCCGCCGGCGAAGTAATCGAACGCCATCGCGGTGAGCACTTCGAAGAAACTCGGGTGCCAGGGCAATTCGCCGGCTTCTACCAGCCTGCGCGCTACCGCCTCGACCCGCTGGTGGATGTCGCCGAAGCGCTCTTCGCCGATTTCCTCGCCGTTGACGCGGATGCGTTCATTCACCCGCAGCAGGTGCGGCGAACTGTAAAGCCCGGTGCGATGTCCGGCCGCGCGCAGGATGGAGGCCAGCGTGGCCGCCGTCGAGCCTTTGCCGTTCGTCCCCGCGATCAGCACACTCGAAAAGCGCCGGTGCGGGTCGCCCATCTCGCGCAGAATCGCCCGCATGTAGGCAAGATTAAAGTGCTCTGAAGACGTATTGGCCAGCTCGTGGCCGAGGGCGTAGAGACTCTCGACGGCATTTTCGTAGGAGGTGGGCAAAATCAGCACTCAGCAGTCAGCACTCAGCATCAGCACTCAGCCAAGGCGTGCGCATCGGGATGCTCGAGAATTATAAGCGGTGACCTGGGCGAACGGCATGGTCCGAAGGTCATTGACGACTTTGCTGAGTGCTGATGCTGGCTACTAACTCCGGCGGCGGCACTGCAGGCGTCTGCACCAATCGCACCCGCAAATGGCGCACATTGACACTGCCCGCTCGATTCGCCCATACTGCAAAACGAAATGGCTACTCTACGCATTCCCGACGCGCCCCCAACCGACTGCCTGCCTGACGGAACGCCCCTGATCAGCACAGAAGAGGCGATGCAGTTGCTTGGGCCTGTTCTTTTCGGCCATACCTTAACGTAACAAAATGCCGACCTACGGCCCAAACTGTTGTGCAGTCCGTTTGTGCTCAGTTGCTCATAAACGCCAGCGACCGCGCGATGTGGGCTTTCATTTCCTTGCGCGGAACCACGGCGTCCAGCATGCCGTGCTGCAGCAGGAACTCGCTGCGCTGGAAGCCTTCGGGCAGCTTCTGCCGGATGGTCTGCTCGATAACGCGCGGGCCGGCGAAGCCGATCAGCGCGCCGGGCTCGGCGATGTTGAGATCGCCCAGCATGGCGTAGGAGGCGGTGACGCCGCCGGTGGTGGGGTCGGTGAGCACCGAGATGTAAGGCACTTTGGCGCTGTCCATACGCGCCAGCGCGGCTGAAATCTTGGCCAACTGCATCAGGCTGATGACGCCTTCCATCATGCGCGCGCCGCCCGAGGCCGAAACCACGATCAGCGGACGCCCGTCGTTCGTGGCCCGCTCAACCGCGCGCGTGATCTTCTCGCCCACCACCGCGCCCATGCTGCCGCCGATAAACGCGTACTCCATCGATGAAACGATGACCGGCCGGCCTTCCAGCGTGCCGGCGGCGTTGATCACCGCGTCTTTGAGCCCGGTATCCTTCTGCGCCTGCCGCAGGCGGTTGGCGTACGGTTTCAGGTCGGCGAACTTCAGCGGATCGGTGGAAGCCAGACCGTCGTCGAAAGTCTCATACTTGCCATCGTCGAGCAGTTGCGCCAGGCGCGTGCGGGCATCGATGCGGAAGTGCCGGTCGCAACTGGGGCAGACGTTGAGATTGTCTTCCAGATCTTTTTTCCAGATGATCTTCCGGCAACTGTCACACTTCACCCACAGGCCTTCGGTGAGCACGCGTTTCTCGCCCGAGGCATCCACTCCGGTTTGGCGTTTAAACCAAGTCATAGAACCAGGAGGCAGGAAGCAGGAGGCAGGAAGCAGGGGGCAGGAGAATGACGAATTTCCCGCTTCCTGCCACCTGCCTGCTGCTTCCTAATCATCTCAGTACTCGATTCCCCGCTGCGCTTCCACGCCCTTTTCGTAGGCGTGCTTGACCTGCCGCATCTCGGTGACGGTATCGGCCAATTCGACGATTGTCGGATGAGCGTTGCGCCCCGTCAAGATGACGTGCACCATCTCCGGCTTCTGCCTCAGAGCCTCGGCGACCTTGGCCGGATCCAGCATACCGTAACTGATGGCGTAATTGATTTCGTCCAGCACCACCAGGTCCCATTTGCCGGACAAAATGGCATCGCGTGATTCGTTCCACGCCTCTTCCACCATCTTGACGTCCTCGGGATCGGGATCCGCGCCGCCCACCTTCACGAAGCCGCGCCCCATCTGCTTCATGACGAAGTTGTCCCCGAAAGCCTTCACCGCGTCCAGCTCTCCGTAGTGCCAGGAACCCTTGAGAAACTGCAGCATCAGCACCTTCATCCCCTGCCCGACCGCGCGCAGGGCTGTACCCATGGCCGCGGTAGTTTTGCCCTTCCCCGGCCCGGTGTTGACGATGATCAGACCTTTGCGAACGTCCGCCATTTTTTCAGTTGCCAGTAGTCAGTAGTCGGTTGTCAGTTAAGAATGACATTTATTAGTCGCAGGTAGCCAGTTAAGAAACGGTTCTCGCTGACAACTGGCGACTGACTACTCTCCCCGGTGATACGGATGCCCCTTGATGATTGTAAATCCCCGATAAAGTTGTTCGAGCAGCACGACGCGCGCCAGTTCGTGCGCCAGAGTCATTTTGCCGAGCGAGAGCACGAGATTCGCGATATGGCGGGCCTGCTGGCTGAACCCATCGGCTGGACCCACGGCGAAGATCAGTGACTGCGTGCCGCGAACCTGGTGAGCATCGATCATCTCGGCCAGCTCCTCCGACGAAAGCTGGCGGCCGCGCTGGTCGAGCAGAACCAGCGTGGGCTGGGTCTTCGCCGACTGCGTCATCTTGAGCAAAACCTCTTCGTTCACCAGCTCTGAACTCTCGATATCGCCGTAATGCGCCAGGCGCTCCAGATACTCTTCGGTAAGCGCCCTGATCGCCGCAGACTTCGTCTTCCCGATCCAGACGACCTTGAGTTTCACCGGAAGATTGCTAGCCTTTCGCGCGCTTGCGGGTGCGTGGCCCGCTGCGCGGTTTGGTCTTCCGCTTGCGCGTCGCCTTCAGCTCCGAGGGCTCCAAACGCGCCGCCGACTTCCACAACCGCTCCAGGTCGTAATACTTCCTGGCTTTTTCCGAGAACACATGGACGACAAAGTCCACGTAATCGAGCAGCACCCACTCCGCCTGGTTGTATCCCTCCACGTGTGTGGGATTGAGCCCCATGCGCGCGAGCCTGTCCTCCACTTCATCTGCAATGGCCTGGATCTGCCGCGGGTTACTGCCGCTGGCGATCACAAAATAGTCAGTAAATGAAGACGACTGCCTGTCCATCTCCAGAACAGTAACCGCTTCCGCCTTCTTTGCCTGGGCGGCGCTGATCGCTTCCGCCACTCGCTGCCGCAAATCGCTGGATTTCATTGAGTCAGTTTTGCCGCGCCCCAGTTTAACTTAACCACGCCGCCTCCACCGCTCCACCAGGGACTTCGACCTGCCCGCATTCCTGTACAGCCTGTAAATATTTGCCCTAAAAGTGGGAAGTTATTACCCGACGGACATGTACTTCCGGACAGCCGTCAGTTGCTAAACGACTGTAATTCAATAACATGCAAAATTATCGCTCAACGGCAGAATGCGTGCTCCTCAGAGGGCAGCGGATACGAGTATGAGTCCTCACGAGCGAAAAGTATTGGTGAAGGAATGGCGCCCAAGCAATGGCCACAGCGAAGCCGGGGTGGAAGTGCTGCGCCATGGTTTTCTGCGGCCGCTGAAGATGGAACATTCCGCCCATCCGATCGCCCGTGTCGAGGCCGCGCTGCGCAAGGGACGCATCGTTTCCACCTTTGCCAACATGACCATGCTCGTTCTCGGCCCCCATCATGACTCGCCTGATGTCCACAGCTTCGACGAGGACATGAAGCACTACAACCGTCAGATCGCCTGAGAAGGCGTTATTTCCTGCCCCCTGCCGTCTGCTTTCTGCCTCCTGCCTTGTACAATCCCATCTTCCTGATGTACTCGGCTACCAGTGGTTCTACAAAGCGTGCCAGCGACTTGCCCGCGGACGCAGCACGCCGGACTTCCGTTGCTGAAACGGGAATCTTCACCTCGTCGAGAATGTGAATCATGCTGTTTCGCAGCGCAAGCGTTCCCTTAGCCGGCGACTTACGGAATGCTTTGATAACCGCTGCCGGCGGGCGCAGCGACTTGGGAAGGGCATCGGCCACGTCGGCCATAAAGAATCCCGGCCGGCTCACCACGATGAAGTCGACTGCACGCAACAGCTCTTCGGACCGATGCCAGCCTGCCACCTGCAGAAAAGCATCGATACCGATGATGAAAAACAGTTGGTCACTCTTGCCCGCTGCCTGCCTGAACCGGCGTATGGTGTCGATGGTGTAGCTCAGGTGATCCTGTTCGGATGGCGCCTCCGCCAGTGATGGCAGAAATCTCTTCTCGCCCGTGGTCGCCAGCGCCAGCATGGCATAACGATCGTGGAATGCGGTGATCCGTTCCTCTTGCCGATGCGGAGGCAGGCTGGCGGGAATGAAGTACACCTTGCCCAATTGGAAACGCTCCGCCGCCGCGCGGGCCACCGCCAGATGTCCTTTGTGTACGGGATCGAACGTCCCTCCGAACAATCCGACATTCATGGGCGAGGATTATCGCAGATGGTACAGAGCCCCGAGAAGCCGCACCCGGGTGCTAGAATCTGCCTGCAACTCTGCAGGAGCCCGCTCCGAGGTTGGTCGATGCCCAGTTCCATGCTGGCGGTGGTGAAAGGCAAAGCCGCGCCCGGGGCCGATGTCCGCGACGTGAAGGTTCCGGAAATCGGCTTGACCGACGTACTGGTCAAGGTCAAGGTGGCCTCCGTCTGCGGCACAGATCTGCACATCTATAACTGGGACCCCTGGGCGCAGCATCGCGTCCATCCACCGCTGATCCCCGGACACGAATTCTGCGGTGAAGTTGCGGCGGTAGGCGCCGAGGTCACCACCGTTAAGAAGGGCGATTTCGTCTCCGCCGAGATGCACGTCAATTGCGGCAAATGCTACCAATGCCGCACCGGCGAAGCCCACATCTGCCAGAACGTGAAGATTATTGGCGTGGACGCCGATGGCGCTTTCGCCGAGTACGTGCGTATCCCGGAGTCAAACATCTGGAAACTGGACCCGGCAATTCCGCAGGAGTACGCCTCTATTCTCGATCCCCTGGGCAATGCCGTTCACTGCGTGCTGGCGGGGGAGATCGCCGCCAAAACGGTGGCCATTACCGGCTGCGGGCCGATCGGGCTGTTCGCCATCGCGGTGGCACGCGCGGTGGGCGCAACCACTGTCTTCGCTATCGAAATCAACTCCTACCGGCGCAAGATCGCCGCACAGATGAAGGCCGACTACGTACTCGATCCCACGAAGGACGATGTGAAGCAGGTGGTCTACGACCGCACCGGCGGGCTGGGCGTGGATGTGGTGCTCGAAATGGCCGGCCATCCCGACGCCATCCGCACCGCCTTTGACATCGTGCGCCGCGGCGGACGCATTTCGCTGCTCGGCCTTACTTCGAAGCCGGTGTCGCTGAATTTTTCCGAGGACATTATTTTCAAGGGCATCACCATCCAGGGCATCAATGGCCGGCGCATGTACCAGACCTGGTACCAGATGCAGGCGCTGCTCAAGGCCGGCAAACTGGATCTTCACCCCGTCATCACCGACCGGCTCTCGATGAAGGATTTTTCGAAAGGTATGGAGCGCCTGCGCACCGGCGAAGCCAGCAAGATTCTCCTTTATCCCAATGGCATTAAGTGATCTGCCGCTTTAGAAGCCTTGCCCCTCGACTCGCACCAAAAGCAGGCGCTCGCTCGGGGTGACATTAATATGCGGGACGGTGCTCATAGAAGGACATGAAGTGATTGTCACCCCGAGCGAGCGCTTCAGCGCGAGCCGAGGGGCAAGGCCGTTGCCGGCTCAGTGCTGGTGTCCCGGCATCTGACGCTCGAGCGACCACACATCCTGCGGGTTCTTCTCGAAGGGATAAACGTGCACCATCCAGTTGTAGATGATGGGATAGAACGTCCCGCCGGCAGCCTCGCACTCCTGCTTGGCCGTAATTGAGCCGCGGAGGCCAAAGCGCGCATGCTCGGAGAGCATCTCCTGCTCCTGACCTTTGGGAGGCCGGCACAGGTTGACGTGCTCATGCCACTGGGCGACGCTGAGCGGAACGCGCTTGTCCAGATCGTCTTCCCCGAAGCGCCTGGGGGCTGTATACATGGCGCCAATCAGCTTGTACGTGTCTCCCTGCTGCTCGTAAAGGAGTGACGTAGGATGGTCGGGATTGAAGTGGAACTGCGCCTCAACGGCATAGTGCCAGTTGGTAAAGTGCTTCATCGGCATCTTCACGTTGGGAAGGAAGATTTTGTAACCGTCATTGAGCGCGGCGTGGTAGTCCTCGTACTTGGCGATCGACTGCCGCAGTTCGGCCACGATCTTGTCGGCGCGCTCCTGGTCTCCGGGCTTCGGCGGGCGCAATTCGGTCATCTTCATGTGCGCGCCCATGTCCATGTGTTTGCTGGACATGGCGTGCATGGCAGAATCCATCCCGTGATCGTCGGCGGAGTTCTGCGGCATGTCCATCTTGGAGTGGTCCATGCCGCCCATGGCAGGATGGTCCTGCGAATTGGCCATTACCAGCGCCAGCACCGCGAAGGCGAACGTCCCAGCCATCAGTAAGAGCAGTCGCCAAGTCTTACTCATAACGCGTTCCCACATACTTCTGTTAACACGGGGTGAATGGCTTTGTTACGGAACAAAAGTAATCAATAGTATCGGAGGGAGTAGAACTACCTCGTCGACGGGGCGCTCAGACATTCCGCAGCCGCATCCAGGCCCGACTTGATGCAATCGGGCACGCCGATTCCGCGGTAGGCGTTGCCCGCCAGCGCCAGCCCCCGCACCCCCGCCCGCAAGCGCTCGATCTCGGCCACGCGCTCCAGATGCCCAACCTCGTACTGCGCCATCGAGCGCTGCCAGCGATAGATGCGGGTGAAACTGGGTTCGACCGTCAGGCCGAGAATCTGGCGTAGCTCCACACGTACAATGCGCAGAATCTCCTCGTCAGGAATCTCAAGCACCGCCGCGTCATTCGATCCGCCCAGGAACACGCGGAGAAGAAGCTGGCCCTCGGGCGCGCGGTGGGGAAATTTGTTGTGGACGAAGGTGCAGGCCAGCAGGCGCTTTTGCTCGCTGCGCGGAACGAGGAAGCCGAAACCATCTTCGCGCTTCGCGCCTCGGCCGTCGAATCCCGCGGTCGAATAACCTAGCGCCACGGTGACTGAAGAGCTATAAGCGGTCTCACCCAGCAAATCAGCCAATCGCGGCTCAACACTGCGCAGCAGCCCGGCGGCAATGTAAGCCGGCGTGGCCAGGATGACGCGATCGAACCTCCCGTGGAGACGTAGCTCGCTACGTCGCTGCGACGCAGCAAGCGGCTCCTCCAGGTTAGCCTCTGGTTCCTGGCGCAGAACAACCCACTCGCCGTCCTCGCGGCCCAGCACCTTGATGCGCGCGCCGGTGCGAACGGCGTCGCGATCGAGCTGCGCCGCGACCGCATCCACCAGTTGCTGCATGCCCTCCTTCATCGAGGTGAAGATGGGCCGCGGGCCGTTGGCCGCCGGAGGATGCTTCCTCATCGCCGCCAGCATGGCGCGGCTCAGGCTGCCGTATCTGGCTTCCATGTCGAGGAAGCGCGGCAGCACGGCGCGCACGCTCAGCCGCTCGGCCGAGCCGCCGTAGACGCCCGCCAGCAGCGGATCGGCGAGACGGTCCACCACCTCCGGACCGAAATGCCGCTCGACGAACTCGGCTGCCGATTCGTCGCCATTCGAGGTGTGAGGCCGCGAGAAGAATTCGCGCGCCATGCGCAGCTTGGTGCCCCAGGAAAAAAGCGGCGTGGCGATGGTGGGCATGAGCTTGGTCGGAACCATGAACTGCAGGCCGTCGGGCATTTCGATCAGCCGGCCTTTGACCAGGATGTAGGTGCGGCGATGGGCGTCGTTCGAGCCCACCAGTTGGTCGGCGATGCCGAGTTCGCGGCAAAGCTCGGCGGCCGATTGCTTCTCCGAAAGAAACGAATCGGGCCCGGCCTCGATCAGACAGCCTTCGGCGCGCTCGGTGCGCATCACGCCGCCCAGGCGGTCGCTGGCTTCGAAGAGCGTGTAGCGCACGTCGGCGCCCTCGCGCCGCGCGCGCTCCAGGCGGAAAGCGGCGCTCAGCCCGCTGATGCCTCCGCCGATGATGGCAACCTTCATAGGGAAAAACGCCACGGATTTACACGGATTATCACAGATTCATATCCAATCCGTTCTGATCCGTGGGAATCCGTGGCGCCCTGACTATCCGATCTGCACAATCTTCTGCTTCGGCTCGCCCGCCGGCTCCAGCCGCGAGCGCGCCACATCCGCCAGCGCGGCCACCAGGATGCGCGATTCGTTCAGCGACTCCGCCCGCGAGAGCCGCATGCCTTCCTTCTCGGCAAACTGGCGGAAGGCGATGTCAATATCGTAGAGCACTTCCACGTGATCGCACAGAAAGCCGATGGGCTGCAGGAAAACGGCGCGATGGCCTTTCGCCTTGAGCCCGCGGATCGTGTCTTCGACCGTCGGCCCCAGCCACGCCCCGCCTGACATCCCCTGGCTCTGGAAGGCGAACCGCCAGTCATCGACGGTCAACGACGGCACTTCCATCGCAACCAGTGACGCGGTTTCTTTCGCCTGCGCCTCGTAGGGGTCACCTTCAGTGATGGTGCGCTCGGGCACGCTGTGGGCGGTGAAAATAACGGGCACCCGCGACCCCGTCTTCTCGCAGACACGCTCCCATCCTTCCTCGAGCTTCTCGGCGAAAGCCCGGATCAGCAGCGGATGGTCATGCCAGTTCTCGACAAAATCAACCTCAAACGGCGCCGCGCCCGATTCGCCGAACAGTGCCTGGCGATAGAGCCCGACGCTGGTGCGCGAATTCTGCGGCGCCAGACAAATCGCGACCACGCGGGTGACGCCGTCGTGCTGCATGCGCTTCACCACGTCGCCGATCAGCGGATGCCAGTTGCGCATGCCGACATACACCGGCAGTTTCAACTCGCGCTCGAGCAGCTCGCCCTGCCGCAGCGTAATGCGCGTGAGCGGCGACGAGCCGATCAGCCCGTAGCGATGCTCAACTTCCTTCACCACGGCATCCGGCAGGGGACGCCCGCCGGTCACCAAGCGCAGGAATGCGGGGATGTCTTCCACCCGGTCGGGGCTGCCGTGGGCGAGCAGCAGGACGGCGGATTTCGCGTGTGAGCTCATGGGTTTCTCGGAACCGCAACGTCCCGGCTCGCGTACTCCTTCACGAACTCCACCAGCGCGAGCACATTCTCCACCGGCGTGCCCGGCAGGATGCCGTGGCCGAGATTGAAGATGTGTCCGGGGCGGCCGCCGGCGCGATCGAGCACCTCGTAGGTACGCTCGTGCAGCAGCTTGCGATCGGCGAAGAGCAGCGCGGGATCGAGGTTCCCCTGCACCGCTCCCGCAAAGTTGAGGCGGTTCCACGCCTGGTCGAGCGGCACCCGCCAGTCCACACCGATCACCTCGGCACCGGTTTCCTTCATGTGCGGAAGCAGCGTGGCTGTCTCAGTGCCAAAGTAGATCACTGGCACGCCCGTGCTCTGCAGCTTCCGCACCAGCTTGGTGACGTGCGGCAGCACGTAGCTGCGGTAGTCCTCCACGCTCAGACAGCCCACCCAGCTATCGAACACCTGCATCACATCCGCGCCGGCGCGCACCTGCTCGATGCTGTACTCGGCGAGCACCGCGACCAGATTCGCCATCAGTTCGTCCCACACCAGCGGCTGGCGATACATCAGGCGCTTGCTGTTGATGTAGCTGCGCGAGCTGCCGCCTTCGATCATGTAGCTGGCCAGCGTGAAGGGCGCGCCGCAGAAGCCGATCACCGGCAGCTTGTCGCCGAAATGCTTCACCACGTGGCGAATCGCTTCAGCGACGTATCCCAACTGGCCGGCGCGGTCGGTGCGCAGCGCTTTCACGTCGGCGGCTTCGCGCAGCGGCTTTTCGATCACCGGGCCTTCGCCGGCGGCGAAGTGGAAGGGCAAGCCCATCACTTCGAGCGGCAGCAGCAGGTCGGCGAAGATGATGGCCGCGTCCACGCCCAGCCGCTCGGCGGCGGTGATGGTAACCTCGGCCGCAAGCGCCGGCTTCTTGCAGATTTCCACCAGCGAGTGGTGTTGGCGCACGGCGCGATATTCGGCCATGTAGCGTCCGGCCTGGCGCATGAACCACATGGGAGTGCGATCTACTGGCAGTCCCCGGCAGGCTCTCACAAAGCGGGATTCTGGGGCAGACATGCTCTAGGAATGTAGCATTTCCGCGGCGCGTGAGCGAGCGCGGCTGCGGATAGAATGTTCCGGCCCGGGGAGGTGCCCATGCAATTCTCATATCGCTTGCTCTCAGTCGCGACTCTGAGCTTCATTCTGGGAATCGCGGCGCCGCTTGATTCACAAAAACGTCCGGCCCAGAAGCCAACCCAGCCGGCGGCACAGGCCCAGGACCGTGAAGGCATCGCGGGATTGCAGAAGCGCGAAATCGCAGCGACCATGGCCTTTGACGTTAACGGGCTGCTCGACCAATGGACGGACGACGCCGTGCTGCTTCCACCGCGCCATGAGCCCGTAGTGGGCAAGGCCGCGCTCCGGAAAATCCTGGAAGAGACCAAGGACCGCTTTGCGAATTACGACATGCTGGCCTACAACCAAGAGTGGAACGAAGTGATGATCGTCGGTGAGTACGGCTATCAGTGGGGCACGGTTACGTATCGTATGAAACCGCCCACGGGCGACGAGATCGGCGGCGCCGTCCACGCCATACGCATTATCAAGCGCGAAGAAGGCGGATATTGGCGCGTTGCGCGCGCGATCTGGAATGAGGCGCCCATGTAGGCCCGGCCGCCCCCTGCTGGGCGGGCCAGCGAGCTCGCCTTTCAGGCTACACTACCTCGCGTCGACTCCCAACCGCATGTTTGCGCGCCGCGAAGCCCTCCATCGTCGCGCGCGCTTCCTTGGGCAGATGGTAGGACTCTTCATCCGCGGGATACGCGCCGGTCTCCACGTCGCGCTTGAACTCCTTCACCGCGTTCGAGATCAGCGATGCGGCATCGGCGTAGCGGCGCACGAACTTGGCCGCAGGCGCAAACGTCAGGTTTAGGATGTCATGGATCACCAGCACTTGGCCATCGCAATCGGGGCCGGCGCCAATGCCGATAGTCGGCGCCTTCACCTCGGCGGTGATCATGGCCGCGACCTCGCGCGGAATGCCTTCCAGATACATGCCGCACACGCCGGCGCGGTCGATGGCCACGGCGTCGCGCATGAGCTGCTCGATGGCGCTGAGCGTCTTGCCCTGCACTCTGTATCCGCCCATGGTGTGCACCGACTGCGGTGTGAGCCCGATGTGGCCGAAGACGGGAATCTCCGCGTCGCGCAGGCGATGGATGAACTCCACCCGCTTCTCGCCGCCTTCGAGTTTCACCGCCTCGACGCCGCCTTCTTTGATGAAGCGCGCCGCGTTGCGCAGGCCTTCCTCGTTGCTGATCTGGAAAGAGCCGTAGGGCATGTCGGCGACCAGCATGCCGCGCTTTACGCCCCGGCGCGCGGCGCGGACGTGGTGCAGCATTTCGTCCATGGTAACGGGCATGGTGCTATCATAGCCGAGCATGACCATGGCCAGCGAATCGCCAACCAGGATCACGTCAATGCCGGCTTCGTCCACCAGGCGCGCAGTGGGATAGTCGTAGGCGGTGATGGACGTAATGCGCTCGCCGCGCTGCTTCTTTTCAAAAAGTGTGGTGGTGGTGATGCGGGGAGAGGAATTGATCGAAGTGACGCTCACGCTGCCTCCAGTGCCGCTCCGCCCATCGGCGGATACAGCCTGTTACGCGTATAGGATGCTCCCGGAATGGGTCGGAAGCAAGAAAAAAAGGGGCAGGAGGCAGGGGGCGGGAAAATCGCCGAAATCGCGCGTAATCGCCGGGATCTCAGCAATAGCGCGCGTAGCGCGCGCCGGAACATAGCCCACGGCGTAAGCCGTGGGGAAACAATCAAGGGAAAACGTCAGCCTGCGAAGCAGGCGCAAGAAGCTGGCCTCGGATTTCTTACGCCCGCTTCGCGGGCTACGTGAATGTGCTCCCTAGTCCCACGGCTTGCGCCGTGGGCTACGTTCTTTTGCCCGCTACGCGGGCTGGTTCACGCAACCAAAATGTCCTTGGAAATGGGGCAGGTGGAAGCAAGGAGAATCGCCGAAATCGCGTGTAATCGCCGGGGTGGCCGCAACCGGTTAGCAGATTACGGGGGTTGTGGCGATGTCGGCGAGTTCGGCGTTCTGCTCACGCGCTTGCCGACTCTGCCCCCAGCGGCAGGAAATACTGCGTCCCCTTGATAGGCTCGGTCAGGCGTCGCAGCAGCTGCTGCAGGTCTTCGTGGCGCTCGACGAAATCGATGTCCGAGGTGTTGATCACCAGCAGGTCGGACGCCGAGTAATGAAAGAAAAAGTGCTCGTAGGCCTTCACCACCTCGCCGATGTAGTCCTCGTTGATCGCCGCCTCGCTCGCCGCTTTCTTCTTGCGCAGGCGCTTCTTCAGCACCTCGGGCGTGGCCTGCAGATAAATCACCAGGTCGGGCGTGGGCAGTTGCTCGCGAAAGATATCGTAATAGCGGTTGTAGACCGCCAGCTCGGCGTCGGTGAGGTTGACGCAGGCGAAGATTTTATCTTTCTCAAAGATGTAGTCGGCGATGATGGTCTTGTTCGAGTCCGGCCCGGCCTCGAGCGCGCGCAATTGCTCGAAGCGCTCAACCAGAAACGAAAACTGCGTCTGGAAAGCGGCGCCGCGCTCGCCGTCGTAGAAGGCCCGCAAGAAAGCGTTGTCCTCAGGCTCGATCACGCGCTGCGCGTGCAGGCGGTCGGCGATGATATTGGCCAGCGTCGTCTTGCCCACGCGAATCGGACCCTCGATGGCAATGTAACGCGGGAGCTCGAAAAAGTTGGCCATGACCGAATACCGCGAGAATAACGCGAGCGGGCGGCGGGTGCAATTGCGGGTTGAGTAAAAGAAAACCACAGAGGACACAGAGGGCGCACGGGGGCCAAAAGCTAAGAGCCAAACGCTAAGAGCGCGCTTAGAATTGCCGCGATGGCCGGATTTCTCATTGGCGCTGCTGCCGTTGGCTATGCGGGCTACTCTGCCTATTCGCCGCGCTCGCAGCTCTACGGACGGACCTATCTCGGCGCCGGCCGCGGCTCACGCCAGCTGGCGTTGACCTACGACGACGGCCCCAACGATCCGCACACGCTTCGCTTGCTGGACGTGCTGGCGAAGCACGAGGTCAAAGCGACGTTCTTCATGATCGGGCGCTTCGTCGCCGAGAAGCCGGAGATCGCCCGCGAGGTGGCAAGCGCCGGGCATGTGATCGGGAACCACACATTCAATCATCCCAACCTGATCTTCTGCTCAGCGGCGCGGGTGCGCAGCGAACTCGATCAGTGCCGCAGGATTTTGAACGATACGATCGGCGAGCATTCGAACCTGTGGCGTCCACCGTTCGGCGCGCGCCTGCCGCATGTGCTCGGCATCAGCCGCACGCTGGGGCTCGAGCCGGTGATGTGGACCGTGAGCTCAAACGATTGGAAGATCCGCACTGCGGACGGAATCGAGCGGCGCGTGGCCACGCGTATCCATGGCGGAGAAGTGGTTCTGATGCACGACGGAGCGCACGTGCGCATGGGCGCCGACCGCGCGCGGACCGTCGAAGCCACGGACCGGCTGATTCGGCGATTTAGAAACCAGGGATATGAGTTTGTGACCGTAACGCAGATGATGAAAGAGGAGGCGAGTGGCAGGATGCAGGAAGCAGGAAAGGCGTGATTCTCCTGCGTCCTGCATCCTGCGTCCTGCTTCCTATTTAAGTGCGGAGAACACCTTGCGCGCCGCTTCCACCGTCTGGCTGATGTCGTCCATGGAGTGCGCGGCGGAGAGAAATGCGGCTTCGAACTGCGATGGCGGCAGCCAGATGCCTTCCTCCAGCATGGCGCGATGGAATTTGCCGAAGAGCGCCGTATCGGACTTTGCGGCTGAATCCCAGTCCGCCACCGGCTCGCCGGTGAAGAACCACGTGAACATCGAGCCCACGCGGTTGGCCGTCACCGCGATTCCCGCCTGGTGCGCCGCATCGGCGACCATGTCGACTAAAGTTGCGGCGGCGCGGTCGAGGCGTCCGTAGAGTTCGCGGTTGTCGCTCAGGTGCCGCAGGGTCGCGAGACCCGCGGCCATCGCCAGCGGATTGCCCGAAAGCGTTCCCGCCTGATACATGGGCCCGAGCGGCGAGACCTGATCCATGAATTCCGCAGGGCCGCCATATGCGCCGACCGGCAGGCCTCCACCGATGATCTTCCCCAGCGTGGTCAGATCCGGACGCGTGCCATAAAGCTCCTGCGCGCCTCCGAAGGCCACGCGGAAGCCGGTCATCACTTCGTCGAAGATCAAGAGCGCGTCCTCGCGCGAAGTCAGGTAGCGCAGTCCGTCGAGAAACTGCGGCGCCGGCGGCACACATCCCATGTTGCCGACCACCGGCTCGACGATTACGCACGCGATCTCGCCCTTGTGCTGCTTGAACGCATCGTTCACGCGGTCGATGTTGTTGTAAGGTAGCGCCAGCGTGAACTGCACGAACTCCTCGGGCACGCCCGCCGAACCGGGAATGCCGAAGGTCGCGACGCCGGAGCCCGCCTTCACCAGCAAGGCGTCGGTGTGGCCGTGGTAGCAGCCCTCGAACTTGATTACGTACTTGCGCCCCGTGACGGCGCGCGCCAGGCGGATGGCCGACATCGTGGCCTCCGTCCCCGAGCTGACGAAGCGCAGCTTCTCCATCGACCGGAAGGCCTCGATCACGGCTTCGGCAAGATCGGATTCGAGCGGCGTCGAAGCGCCAAAGCTCGAGCCATCGCGGTTGGCGCGCTCGATTGCCGCCACGACCTCCGGCGCAGTGTGGCCCAGGATCAGCGGCCCCCAGGAGCCGACGTAATCGATGTACTCGTTGCCGTCAGCGTCCCACATGTGCGAGCCGCGGCCCTTTACGATGAACGGCGGATCGCCGCCCACGGCGCGAAACGCGCGCACCGGCGAATTCACGCCCCCGGGAAAAAGCTTCTCCGCCCGCTGCTGGAGCTGGTGCGAGCGGTCGCGCTTGCGAGTGACGGTG
>Ga0335079_10004334_pt1 | contig 16316 bp, 11 predicted proteins | sample Lox_Sample_33_FD_206719 | JGI IMG/M metagenome (GOLD analysis project Ga0335079, IMG submission 206719) | Soil microbial communities from Loxahatchee National Wildlife Refuge, Florida, United States - Lox_Sample_3.3 | ecosystem: Environmental > Terrestrial > Soil > Wetlands | place: USA... | reverse complement strand
TGCTGCGTATCATCCTGACATGAGCGTGCAGAGGTTGGAGCGGACAGAAGAGGTTCTGCAATACGACGCCGTGACGATAACCTCGGCGTCAAGCTCGGATTTCTACAAGAACCTCGCATCAACTCTAAGGACTTGGAAAGAACAGAGCAGTTTGTTTCAGACTCGTAAGTCAGTTTCTTGCCTAAACGACAAACTAAGCGAGATCAGTGGTCTTGCAGTCGATTGGGATTCTTACGGCGCTCCTGCTCCTACGGCTGACACTATTACTCAGGCGCGCGATGCCATACAGTTCCTATGGTCTAGAAATCTCCTACCCGAAGTCGCAGCACCCTCGGCTGAGGGCGGTACCGTGTTGTACTTCTCATCGGGTCCACAGAAGGCGTTCCTAGAGTTTTTGAACGAAGGTGAAGTTGTGCTAGCGCAATACAGCAAAGACGATGAGCCGAATATCAGAACTTTGCAAAACGGCCTTCAAGACCTTGATGATAACAGTGTCGCAGAAATTAGGCGTCACCTCCTATCTGCTGGCACTCAACACTCCTGAGTCGGAAAACGGTCAAATCGTTTCCCCCATTCTCGATGGCGACACGCTATATCGTCGTTATCAGGACGACCATTTCGACGCAGACGGGGACTATATTCCCGCGTTCTTCAGTTTTCCGGATAAGCGCGACAATCCAAAGTCCGGCCAATCATTCCTATTAGGAAGCCTGTCTTGTGTGCTCCACGCCCTCCATCGAAATTGCAACGACAATCGACCCTTGAAACCCGGCGTGTGGGGCGTTTTGTCTATGTCAGTAGAGAGTGTTCCCAAGGAACTCGAGGATTTCGCAACTCACAGGATGTTCTATTTCAGACCAGTGCACAAGCCCTACGCAACGTGCAATGCTCATTGCGAACTCTTTTGCACACTAACGCCGAATGGCCTGGCATACGAGCTTCCGCCCCGAGATGTCCGGACACGATTCCGAATACGAATTGCACGAAGCCTGAAACCAACTGGCGTTAAAGCAGCAATCAGGTAGGAGAGATCCCTTGGGACGGGTGGCCCGGTTTCGTCCGAAATTCTGCATCAGGATACCTCGGGGTGCCCTGTTCTTTCGCGCTTTTTGTGTCGAGAGGGCGGGCACGGTCGTTATGAGATCTCTTCCTCTCTACTTGAGCCCCTCTATCGCTCTGGGATCCCTCGCCACTGCTTCCATGACCGGCAGGGCGAAGTCCAGCAGGGCGCGGGCGTGGAAGAGATAGGACATCGCGTCCCCGACACGGCCTCCTTGATTCCTTGTGCCGGCCAGATACGCGTCCACGATCCTGGCAAAGAATTGTTCGGGCCAATTCCGGTGTGCGCCTTTGTCCGAGGTGTCAACCTCTTCCATCTCGCGCCAGACCCGGCGGCCGTTTTCCTGTACCGGGACCCGGAAGCGGGCGATTTGTTTGTCGGGAATGTCGGCCACATGCTCTACGTAATGGAAGAAGGTCACAGCATCGTGATCGGAGCCTAAGAGCAGTATCTTGCCGTCGAGACCCAGAAATCGATGCAGAGGGGAATTTGCGCCAAAGGCGTAATTCCACGGCTGCTCGGCGGTGAGGGGTTCCGCCTGCTTGCCCCAAGCGATAAATCGAGCAACGTGGCGGCTGACACGCGAGTCCGGCCAGGTGCGCAGAAACTCGACTAGCGTACCGTTGTCGCGAGCCGAACGCGCCGTGAGCGGATCGAAGGCGGGCAAGTTCTCGAGGATGGCACGCTCTTGGTCCTGGGTGAGGCTGCCGCGCCCTACCTCGTCATAGTAACGCGGGCAACTTGCATACATCAGGAGAGTGCCTTCCGCGGTTAGGGCGTCTTTGAGAGCAAGATGAATTTCATCAGGACCGCCTGCGAGTTCGCCGACGGCGCGCACCGAGGCGTGCACCATCACCGTATCGCCAGATTCGATGCCCAGGCTGCGAAGGTCATTCGCCAACCGTTCTCTTGAATGCATATCGTCCGCCTGCGCTTCCAATTCTAACTGCCTGCGAGTTTGGCTCGCGACCGCTTATAGCAGCACCAGGGTGATGCCTTTGTTGGCGCGGCCCAGGTCAGCGTCGAGGAGCGATTCGGGGAGTTGCTTGAGGAGCTCCTTGCTATAGGCGTCGAACTGCGACCAGCTTTCGCCGGGGATGAATACGCGAATCTCTTTCTTGTCCTTGCGTTTTCTCAGGTGGTTGCGCACGGCGAAACGCAGAATGCCGCCGGCGCCGCTCGAACCCCAGCCGTGAATGATCTTGAGCGCCGGAATGCCGGCCTTACGCGCCTGCTGTATCGCTTCGTCCAGGCGCCGGATGGCCTCATCGCGCGCGGGCAGCCCGTGTTCGAGATTGACGATGCGGATTCGCTTGGCCAAGTGTCCTCGAAGGCGAAGGCGGACGCTGCACATTATAGGCGGCGAATGGCGTGTCTTTAGCCCGGGATCGACACCACCCGAAGAGCGGCACCGTGGCTACAATACTGAGAGGAGACCTTATGGAGACCAAACGAATCCTGATGCTGGTTGGGGATTATGTGGAAGATTACGAGGCAATGGTGCCATTCCAGGCGCTGCAAATGGTGGGTCACAGGGTGGAGGCAGTGTGTCCGGGGAAGAAGAGCGGGGAGACGGTGCGGACGGCGATCCACGATTTTGAGGGCGACCAGACTTACAGCGAGAAGCGCGGGCACGATTTCATGCTGAACGCCACGTTCGATAAAGTCCAGCCGGAGAGCTATGACGCGTTGGTCGTGCCGGGAGGGCGGGCGCCGGAGTATTTGCGGCTGAATCCGCGGGTTCTGGAAATCGTGCGGCATTTTGCCCAGGCGGGGAAACCCATCGCGGCGATCTGTCATGCGGCGCAGTTGCTGGCCGCGGCGGGAGTGCTGGGAGGCCGCAAGTGCAGTTGCTATCCGGCGGTCGGGCCGGAGGTGGTGGCGGCTGGCGGAGAGTACGTCGAGGTGCCGATGGACAAGACGCACGTCGACGGCAACCTGGTGACGGCTCCGGCCTGGCCGGCGCATCCGGCGTGGCTGGCGGCATTTCTGGACGTCATGGAGAAGAGGGCGGGCGTAAGCGTCGCTGCATGACATGGCGCAAGCAAGAAAGCCCCGGCGGGTGCCGGGGCCTTCCTGGGAGGAAAAGCGCGAGAAGAAGCGGCGCGCCTTTACCAAGTCAAGGTTGTGCGCAACCTACCAGATCAGTTTCGCTCCCAGTTGAATGTGGCGGGAGCCTCCGGAGCCGACCACCGGGTTAGAGGCGCCCACATCGGGGGTGGTTCTTACCACCGCAAGATCGTTGATACCGTAGACCGGATCGGATAAGTCGACTGGCAGCGTAAACCAGTCAAAGTTGGGGTGGTTGAGAATGTTAAAGAACTCGCCGCGCAGTTGCAGAGCGACGCGCTCGGAGAGTTTCCAGCGCTTGGTGACCGACATGTCAAGATTGGCATAGGTGGGTCCGCGGAAGAGGTTGCGTCCCATGTTGCCAAAGGTTCCATTCTCCGGCGGAGTGATGACGGCGCTGCCTTCGACGAAGCAACCGTAATAAGCCAATTGATCTTGCGAGGCGTGAGCAGCGCATTGGGGAATCGACGGCGCCTGGGTGTAATCGTAGTAATGAATTTGCTTGCTGGGATCGACGGTCCATTTGATGTCGGAGGGACTTCCGCTGAAATTCCAGCGGTCGAGAAATTCTCCGGTGTAGCTGATGTCGTCAAATGAATCGTAGAGCGTGTAGGGCAGGCCGCTCTGCAGATTCAGGATGCTGGTGATCTGCCAGCCTTCTCCGAGTTGCAGCGGAGTCTTCCAGTTGGGCAAATCGTAAGTCATCGAAAAAGTGAAGTGGTGGCGGAGGTCGTAATCTCCGTTGCCGCGCTCGGCGGGGAAATTGAGGCTGTCCTGCGGGTAGCCGCCACGGTTGCTGGTGCCGTTGTCGATGGCGTGCGACCAGGTGTAGCCGGCGAGGAAGTTGAGACCGTGCGAGGCCTTCTGCGTGACCGTGACCTGAAGCGAATGGTAATTCGAGTTGCCCAGGTTCTCGAGGAAGTTGGCGTATCCCACCCAAGGCATGCAGGGACCGCGGCCGGTGCCGCAGTTGAGGACAAAGGGGCGTGTATCCTGACGGCATCCGTCGTAGCTGTCATCTCCATTGTTGTAGCAGTTGAAGCTGAGCGGGCCGATGGACTGGTTGATGTCGCGATGACTGTATAGTTTCACGCCGTGATTGGCGACGTAAGCGACCTCGAAAGCGGTGGACCTGGTGAGTTGCTGCTGGAGGTTGAGGTTCCAGGATAAGACATACGGGGTTGCGAGGTGGGGTTTGACTCCGAAGACATCGCAAGGGTTGGTCTGATCGCAAGGCGAAGTCAGCACCGAAGCAAACAGCGGCGTCCCGGCGAGCCAAGCCTGGCTTAGAACGGACGGATCATCGATCTCGCGGGTGGCCAGTTTCATGTTGCCGGTGCCCGGGGTGACGCCGGGAAGCCCAGCAGGATTTTCGTTCAGGCCACCGCGGTCGATGAATTCGCGGATAGTAGGCTGCTCGTAGATCATGCCGACGCCGGCGCGAAGCACGGTTTTGCCGGTTCCGAAGACATCGAAGGCGAAGCCGAGCCGCGGGGAGAAGTTGTTCCAGTCGGTGAGGTAGGGAGAGTCAATGCCGTGGCCGACCTGGATGAGCCCGTCCTTCCCCGGGAGGAAGTTGGCGATCTGATTATTGGCGTCCTTTACTGGGAGAGAAAGATCGTAGCGCAGGCCGAGGTTCAGAGTGATTCGCGGGGTGATGCGCCAATCGTCGGCGACAAACGCGCCGAAGGCTGACATGGTGATGGAACGGGGAATGTCGCCGGTGAGAATGCGGGCGTAACCGGCGTCCCCGAAGTTGCCCTGGAGGAAGTTGACGAGCGCGGGCGTGACCACGTCGCCGTTGTCGTCGGTGGTGTCGTCGAAGACGATGAGGCCGCGTCCCCGGCGGGCGCGGAAGATGTCGGTGCCGCCACGGCGGAATTCGCCGCCGAATCGAATGTTGTGGCGGCCGCGGGTGAGGGAAACGTTGTCGAGCGCCTGGTAGGTGTAAGTGGGCGCGGTCATCAGCGGCCAACTCAGGTTGCCGCCCATCTCGAACAGGCTTCCGATGTCGATTTCAGGAAATCCGAACAGGCGCGGGTCGGTGACGCCGGTGTTGAGGCCATAGGACGCCGCGCTTTTTTGATAGTCCGCGACATCGTCATTCTGCCAATAGCGGTTGTAGCCGAAGCGGGCTTCGTTGACCCAGCGCGAGTTCGGCGTCCAAGTCCAGTTGACCCCCATCACGTTGACCTTGGTGTTGGCGATGGATAGCCAATCGGGACGGATGGGTGCGGTATCTTCTTCGGTCTGCAGACTGTTGGCGTAGAAATAGCGACCAGAAAAGATGTTCTTATCGTTCAGGTGATAGTCGGACTTGACCACGAAATTGTCTTCGCGGTTCAGGTTGTTGAAGTTGAAGTTGATGAGCGAAGGATCGTCGGGAGAGATAGTCGAGCCGGGATTGTTCAAGAACAACTTCGCCAGTTGCATGCTGACCGGGCTGCAGGCGGCGGGGCAGCCGGCGGCGGTTTCGGCGTCGGCCAGACTGATCGAGGGATCGCCGATCGAGGGAGTGACGGGACTCTCGACGTCGAACGGATTTCCCACTTTGTGGCGAACGCCTTCGTAGTTTCCGAAGATGAACCACTTGTCTTTGATGATCGGGCCGCCGGCGGAGGCGCCGAATTCGTGCAGCAGCAGATCGGCGACAGGCTGCGGGTCGCGATTGAAGTAGTTGCGGGCGTCAAAAGCGCTGTTGCGATGAAAATAGTAGGCCGTACCGTGGAAAAGATTGGTTCCGGACTTGAGGCCGATGTTGACGACGGCGCCGGGCTTCCAGCCGAATTCCGCCCCCTGATTGGTCTCGGTGTTGAATTCCTGAATGGCATCGAGGGGAAGATGGCTGGCGGGAGTGCCGGAGACGCCGGCATCGTTGATCACGGTCTCGCCGTAGTAAATGTCGTTATCGTCGGTGCCGTCGACGGTGTAGTTGTTGTCTTCGAGGCGGTTGCCGTTGGTGGTGACGGTATGAAAACCGCCGCCGGGCGTGCGCTGGACGCCGGGACGAAGTTCGAGGAGGTTCTGAAAATCCCGGCCCTGCAACGGGAGTTCGTTGATCGCTTTATTGGTGATGGTGCCGCCCAGAGTGTCGCTGATGGTATCGACCAGCGGCTGCTCGCCGGTGACCTCCATGATTTCGGAAACCGGACCGGGCTTGAGTTCGAAGTCGATGCGGATGTCGGTGGCAACTTCAAGGCGTATCTGCTGGCGCTGTGCGGTCTTAAAAGTGGGAGCAGTTACGCTGATCGTGTAGAGGCCGGGATTGAGATTGGGGGCGAAGTAGTCGCCGGCGGAGTTGGTTTCGAGGACGCGCCTGGCGCCGGTCTCGGTGCTCTGGATGGTGACGGTAGCGTTGGCGACGATGGCGCCGGAGGCGTCGGTGACGCGGCCGGCAATGCGTCCCTGCTGGGTTTGCGCACACAGAAACGCGGACAGGCCCAGAATCGCGATCAATATGACGGAATCATTTTTTTTCATGGCGGTCCTTTACTGGCGGATCAGTTCCAGTCGAGACGGATGAAAGGGTTAAGAGTTTTCGGCTGGGAACTGTGTGATCGACGTGCGAGGTAAAACCGGAGGAATCACAGGCCGGATTCGAGTTTTCCGGAGTCGACGAGATGGACAATCTGCTCCAGATTGTCGTCGACGTGGCTCGGCGGAAGAGACGGGTTGGTCATCAACTGCTATGCCCCTTTAGCAGCTTTCCGGAACGGCGGAAGTTTGTCAGAGAAAGCGCCGGAAGTCAACGCCAAAGTGCGCGCCAAACACTTACGCTCCGGGCGAATGTCTGCCGCGGCCTTGCGGCTGGTGGGGAAGCGTGGGCAGGCATCCAATCCGCTTCTAGTAGACGGCGTTGCCGGCTTGGGTGGAATGGATGACTCCTTGCTCGACGGAGAGAGAGTACGCAACACCGCCGTCACCGGTCCAGGCGCTTAGGTCGAACCGCGCTGCTTGCGGCGCGTGGTAGACGGAGATGTTGGCAAAACTCAGGGGGACATTTTTCTCGCAGACACTTGGCGGCTGTACGGGGCGCAGGAAGTAGGCGCCGCGGCCGGTGCCGACGATGGTGGCTTTGCCATCCGGTTCGACCAGCACGGCGGATTTTTCGTCGATCGCGACTTCGCGAGGCTGTCGCGACCATCCGTCCTGAATCAGGCGGGCGAGAAACCCGAGGGTCCGGCCCATGCGGTCGCGGATGGCGAAATGGCTGTCGGTGAGGGTGTTCTGCAGGAGCGGGTTCTTCAGGAAATCGCGAATCACAGTAACACGTTCGAAGTAGGGGTTGCGCAAAACGTCGGTGGAAGCGAGATCGTTGTCGTGCGGCTTGTCTTTGAGCGCGCCGTAGGCGAACTCTCCCAGCACGGCAAGGCCGGCGCTGGTGCCCCCGATCGGCCTGCCGGCGGCGAGGTTGGCGTTGATGGCGTCCTGCACCGGGGTGCCTTGCCAGAAATTCACGTAGCGGGACTGGTCGCCGCCGGCGATAAACACAGCTTCGGCGTGGCGAACGATGTCAGCCACCTTGGGATCCTGAGCGGCTTTGCGATTGCGAATGACAAGCGTCGCGACCGAGTTCAATTTGCAAAGACCGTCAACGTAGGGGTTGTAGGCGTCGTCGCCCCGGGCGCGCAGGATGAGAAAGTCTCCGCCACCCGCCTTCTGGCAGAGCCAGCGAAAGGCGTCATCGAGATCTGTACCGCCGCCCATCATGGCGATGCCAGCCGTGGGCGTGGTCTGGGCGTCGGTTTTCTGGCCTCGCCGCATGTATTTGTAGGAGGCCGCAGACGCCGGGTTGGCCAGGGTGGTAACCAGCACGAGAACGAATAGGGGGATGATTCTTGGGGAAGGCATCATGGTTGGCAATTTATCGCGATAGTGTCAGGCGCGTCCAGCGGGATGCAACTGCGGGATTTGGCAAGGCAGAAGCCTGGTCCGGCGGATCAACTCGCTTCTCCAGCGTATAATGACCAAAGCGATGATGCCGGACGCTCGCTACGCCCTGGTAGCCTACGTGAGGAACCCGGTGGGAGAGTTTGTCGAAAACCTCCGCCGGGAACTGCATCCCCAACTGCCTCACCTGGCAGCACATCTCACCATACTGCCTCCTCGGCCGTTGCAGGGAACTGAGGCTTCCGCGCTAGAGATGCTGGAAGAGGTCTGCGGGAGAGTGAATCCGTTTGAAGTCACGCTGGGCGATGTGGAAACCTTTGTGCCGGTTACGCCGACGGTGTTCATTCGAGTCGCCTACGCGGCGTATCGTCTGCGGGAACTGCACGATCAACTCAGTACGGGCATGATGGCCTTTACCGAGGAATGGCCCTACATGCCGCATCTGACGATTGTGAAAATGGAAACTCAGCAGGAAGCCGATACCGCATTTGAAATCGCCCGCCGGCGCTGGTCGCAGTTCGAGTGCAACCGGCGGATTTTGGTGGAGCACCTCACGTTCGTCCGCGAAGAGCAGCAGAATCAATGGATGGACCTGGCTCCAGTGCGTCTCGGCCGCGCTTTCGCTGCGCGGTAATCGCAGGGGGAATCAGTCTCGCGTCCCGAATCGGGAGCCCGTTCGCCATGAGTACCTTCGCCCTTGTCCGGAAGTACATGTCCCTGTCGTGTGTTGCCAATCCGTAATTGGGAGCGTTACATAAAGGAGTTGGGCGATCTGTCCACCGTCGAGATACCGCTTCCCCCGCGGGTTTCCCGATGGCGGGCAGAGCTCGGGGGATGATATGCAGATTGGGGTCTACGGCTCAGGGTACCTGGGCACGGTGATTTCGGCGTGTCTGGCGGACTTTGGCACCCCGGTGACCTGCTGCCACCCCGACAGTTCCCGCATGGTGGAGATGGCCCAGGGCAACATTCCTTTTTACGAAAAAAATCTCACTGAAATTATTAAGCGGAATGTGCGGTCGGGACGCCTGCTCTACTCGACCGACATGGAGTCGTGTGGGCGCCAGGCGCAAGTCATTTTTCTAGCCGAAGATACGCCCCAGCACCTGGCCGACCTGGCCACGCGGATTGCCAAGGTGGCGCCGAAGCCGCCCATCCTGACTCTGGTGACACCGACGCCGGTGGGTACCGGGGCGCAAGTGGAGCGGCGGGTGAAGGAAGCGGGATTACGGGCCACGATTGTTTCGCAGCCCGTGTTCTTCACTCCCGGTTGCGCGGTGGAGGACTTCAACTGGCCAGACCGGATCATCCTCGGCACGTCCTCTAACGATGCGGTGTTGGCAATCAAGCAGATTTTTCATCCTTTAGTGATGCGTGGCGTTCCAGTGATCGTCACCAATCACGAAACCGCGGAATTGGTCCGGGAAGCAGCCACCGCCTTCGTCGCCACGAAGATTTCCTTCATCAATGAAGTGGCAGCGCTATGCGAGCGGGTGAACGCCGACGCGGTCAACCTCGCGCTGGCGCTGGGGCTGGACAAAAAGATCGCGCCGCGCTGTCTGCAGCCGGGCGCGGGGATGGGCGGACTGTTTGCCGAGTCGGATATGGATTCGCTTGCCGAACTGGCCCAGGGGAAAGGAATCACGCTCAAGGTGTTGAGCGCAGCCCGGGAAGTGAATCATACCTTTGCCGATCGTCTGGTGGAAAAAATCTCCGGCGTGATGGAGTCGGTGCAGAATAAGGATGTCGGAATTCTGGGGCTCGCCTTCAAACCCAACACCAACTCGGTGGCTGGATCCTCCTCGATTCGCCTGGCGCAGAGTCTGATCGCCAGGGGGGCGCGGGTCCGGGCCTACGATCCGGTCGCCATCTCGGAGGCGAAACTGCAATTGAACGGCACCGTTTCCTACTGCGAATCGCCATATGCGGTGGCGGAAGGTGTGGACGCGCTGGTGGTGGGTACCGGCTGGCCAGAATTTCGCGCTCTGGACTTCAGCCGCATCAAACATTTGCTGAAGCGCCCTCTGATTGTCGACACCAAGAACCTGCTTGATGCCGTGCGCCTGCGCGCTATGGGCTTCGAGTACGTTGGCGTTGGGCGCGGGTAAGGTCGGACCTCGGACCTCAGACCTCAGACCTCTTGTGTCATCCATCTTTGGAATACATTGCTCTGTGTCGCTGCGGGGTGGAGATGCCATTTCCCCGCATCTCCAGCTGACGTTCGGGGGCTGACGTCCGAGGTCGAACGTCCGTTCCCTGAGCTATAATCACCAGATGCGGTGGGAGTAGCTCAACTGGCAGAGCACCGGACTGTGGCTCCGGTTGTTGCGGGTTCGATTCCCGTCTCCCACCCCAGGCATTCATCCTTGGAGCGCGCAAGACTTCAGCCCTCCTGCTCTCGCTCTCGCTTCGCATCTGGACTGCTCTGGTTAATCCTTCGGGATTCCTCCGTGTGGTGTCGAACTTGAGTTCGTGAGTCCTTGACAGCTTGAGCAGCATCCGGCTAGAAGCGTAATCTGGCCTACATAAACGCATTCCCATGACTTGATACGGCGGGTGATGACGCAAATTCATTGTTCCGCACTCCTGTTTGACATGGATGGAGTACTGATCGATTCCACGCCCGCCGTGGCGCGGGTGTGGAAACGCTGGGCTACGGAGCACGGTTTCCATCCGGATGAGGTCGTAGCCAGAGCGCACGGACGCCCCAGTCTCGCCACGATTCGCGAGTACCTTCCAAATGCTGACCATGAGAAAGAAAACCGGGAGGTGGAACGGCGCGAAATCGAGGACTTGGAAGGCGTGGCCCCGCTACCGGGAGCGCTCGAACTCTTGCAGAGCTTGCCGGGAGATCGCTGGACGATCGTGACGTCGTCGACCCGGGCGCTGGCAGAAGTCCGGCTACGGACCGCGCGACTGCCCATGCCGGGCGACTTGATCACCGCAAGTGACGTACAGAACGGAAAACCGCACCCGGAGCCGTATTTGAAGGCGGCCTCGGTGCTGGGGTTTTCCGCGAGCGATTGCATCGTGGTGGAAGACGTGCCGGCTGGGATTCGTTCGGGCAAGGCGGCGGGGGCGCGGGTGATTGCCTTTCCTACGACAGTTGCGAAGTCAGAATTGATAAAAGCTGCGCCGGACTGGGTGTTGCCCAATTGCCGGGCGATTTCGGTTGTTTCACGAAGCGAAGAGTTGACGCTGGAACTGGATGTTGTCTGATGAATACGAGGGTCCTATATGCATAATTATCGCTCTGTTATCTCTACTGTGCTGATTCTGCTGGCGTCGTTCGTTGTGGCCCAAACCGCGCAGCCTTCCGCCGAGGTTGAAAAGCGCGTCGATTCCATTCTCAACAAAATGACGCTGGAAGAGAAGATCGACTACATCGGCGGCATCAATGACTTTTACATAAAGGCCATTCCGCGCGTGGGCTTGCCGGAATTCAGGATGTCCGACGGGCCGCTCGGCGTTCATGATTACGGGCTCACGACGGCTTATCCGGCCGGGATCGCGCTGGCCGCCACCTGGGACACCGAACTTGCCCAACGGGTCGGCGCCGGACTGGGCAAAGATGCGCGCGCTCGAGGTGTGCATTTCGTTCTCGGACCGGGCATGAACATCTATCGCGCTCCGATGTGCGGGCGCAACTTCGAGTACTTCGGCGAAGATCCCTTTCTGGCGTCGCGCATGGCGGTTTCGGTGATCAAGGGAATTCAGGGCCAGGGGGTGATTGCGACCGCCAAACATTTTGCGGCCAACAACCAGGAATACGACCGCTACAACGTGAGCTCGGACATCGATGAGCGCACGCTGCGCGAAATCTATCTTCCGGCGTTTGAGGCTGCGGTGAAGGAAGGGAAAGTCGGCGCGGTAATGAACTCCTACAACCCGGTGAACGGAGTTCACACGACGCAGAACGATCATCTGAATAACGAGATCCTCAAGAAGGACTGGGGTTTTGACGGAATTCTGATGTCCGACTGGGAATCGACGCACGATGGAATTGCTGCCGCGAATGGCGGACTTGATCTGGAAATGCCGTCGGGAAAGTTCATGAACCAGCAGACGCTGATGCCCGCAATCGAGCAGGGCAAAGTTTCGGTATCGACCATTGACGACAAAGTCCGGCGACTTCTGCGCAAGGAAATCCAGTTCGGATTTCTCGACCGTCCGCAAACGGATTCGAGTATTCCGCTTTACAACCAGGAGGACAGGCAGACCGCGGACCAAGCCTCACGGGAGAGCATGGTTTTGCTGAAGAATGCGGGCAATGTTCTTCCGCTGGACTCCGGCAAACTCAAGACGGTTGCCGTGCTTGGTCCAGACGCTTATCCCGCGATCGTAGGTGGCGGGGGCAGTTCGCAAACCGCGCCGTTCAACGCCGTCAGTTATCTCGAGGGAATCAGCAATTACCTGGGGACGAAGGTGAAGGTGGTGTATCCGGTCGATCTTCCGCCGCTCGAAGACATCTTCGCCGGCAGCGACTTCGTGACCCAACCGAATGGTCCGGCCGGCCTGCAGGGCGAGTATTTCAATAACGAGGATCTTCAGGGTCCGGCGGCAATGACGCGCACGGACGCGCACATCCAGTTTAAATGGGGCGATGGCAGTTACGCCGACAACGGGCCCGACGATCACTTTTCGGTACGCTGGACCGGCTACTTTGTGCCCAAGGAGACGGCCGATTACAAGTTCTACACGTTTGCGGACGATGGCGTGCGCCTGTATGTTGACGAGGAGATTGTGATCAATGATTGGAACAAGCATGCCGAAACTCTGGATACGTACACCGCTCATCTCGAGCACGGGCACGCGTACAAGATCCGTTTCGAGTACTTCGAGGCCACCGGCGGGGCCAGTGTCGGTTTCGGTATAGCTGGGACCGGGCTGGCGGTCAATCCTGAGACCAAGGCGCTTGCCGCCAAGGCAGATGTGGCCATCGTGTGCGTTGGCTTCAGTCCGACGCTCGAGACCGAAGGCGCCGACCGCACTTTCACCCTGCCGAGCGGCCAGGATGAGTTCATCCGCCAGATCAGCAGCGTCAACAGGAACACTATCGTAGTGATCACGGCCGGCGGCAACGTGGACATGACGAAATGGATCGATTCGGTGCCGGCGGTCCTGCACGCCTGGTATCCGGGGCAGGAAGGCGGCGCAGCGCTGGCGCAGCTTATCTTCGGAGAGTACAGTCCCTCGGGCAAGCTCCCGGCATCATTCGAGCGGCGCTGGGAAGACAGCGCGGTCTATCACAGCTACTATCCACAGGACAGCGAGAAGCGCGTGCAATACTCCGAGGGCGTCTTTCTCGGCTACCGGCACTTTGACCGCTCCGAGGTCAAGCCACTTTTTCCCTTTGGCTACGGGCTCTCATACACGACGTTTGCATACAGCAAACTCGCGGTTTCGCCGAAGAGTGGAAGTCTGAACGATCCTGTAAACGTTTCCTTCGATGTGAAGAACAGGGGCAATCGTGCAGGAGCCGAAATCGCCGAGTTGTATGTGGGCGATTCCCACTCCAGCGTGCCGCGGCCGGTGAAAGAACTGAAAGGCTTCGCTCGCGTCGAGCTCAAGCCCGGGGAGACGAAACACGTGGTGCTCACGCTCGACCGGCGGGCATTCTCCTATTACGACGTGAACAAGAAAGACTGGAATGCGGAGCCGGGCGACTTCGGAATTCTGGTGGGCGGCTCATCGGACAAGATGGAACTGAAGGGTACTTTCACGCTGACGCGGTGAGGCCGAACATAGGGAGAGGCAGGGCTCAGGCGGGTGGTTATCTCTGCGTGCCTGCTTGGGGCACCTCAGGAGATGGTCGCCTACGACGCTTTCCACGAAACAACCCGGCGTTTCTCACTGCTCTCCCGCGCCAGTTCAATAGCCCGCAACACATCCGCGGCTTGTTCGGGGGTAACGGCCAACGCGGCGTGACCAAGCCTGGCATCGCGCACGTTCTCGTAGAAGCCGCGATAGTCGCCCCGTTCCATGGCGATCGGCTTCCGGGTGGCGCTTTCGCCATCTGGCGTCGACAGCACGCCCCAGGTCTTGCGATCAGCCACGCCCCAGGAATCATCCTTCGGCGCTTCGCCGCGTTTGAGCGCCGCTTCCTGCGGGTCGAATTCCTGCGACACATACGAAGCGCGCGTGCCGTGAAGGACGAACCGCGGACCGGGGGAGGCCGCCAGCATCGTGGCTCGCAGTACGGCGCGCAGTCGGCCATAGTGAAGGATGACATCGAACGCATCATCGACTGCCGCCCCGGGCCGCTCGATGCGCACTTCGGCGCTTACCGCTTCAGGCGTTCCAAACAGCAGCATCGCCTGGTCGATGAGATGGACACCCAGATCGAACAGCACCCCGCTGCCGGGTTCATCGCGCTCGCGCCACGCCTGCGGGCGAAGCTGCAGACGATAACGGTCATAGTGCGACTGGTATAGCACCAGATCGCCGAGAGTGCCGCTGCTTACGAGTCTGTGCACCGTCCGATAATCGCCGTCCCATCGACGATTCTGATAGACCGAAAGCAGCCGTCCGTGTTCTTTCGCAATCTGCGCTAACGCGCGAGCCTGGACTGATGTCGGAGTGATTGGCTTGTCCACCACCACGTCTCGTCCGCTCAACAGGCACTGGCGTGCCAGGTCGAAGTGCGAGGGATTGGGTGTAGTGACAACGATCAGGCGAATTTTCTGAATTGCAAGGAGCTCTTCCACGCTGCGCACTACTCGCACATCGGGATAAAGATCCTGCGCCTCCGAGCCACGACGTTGCAGAATCGCGGCTAGCCGGAGACCGGAAACGCCGCGGATAATGGGGGCGTGAAACGTCCGTCCGCCAAAGCCGAATCCGATGAGTCCGACGTCGATCATTCATTTCCTCAAGAATCAATTCGGAGCACTCTCGGCCAACTTGTGCAACCTCTCCGACACATTCATCAGCGCGCGGCCATCGTGATAGGCGCCTTTCCAGATGCGGCCTTTGCCAGGATTGGTCGGCTTGCCGTCGGGCCCAATCATCTCGTAGACACCGTGGTACTCCGAGTCGATTTGATAGTTCTTGATGAACTGCCACTGCCGCTGGAACGCCTTGAAGTAAGCGTCATTCTGCTTGCCGTACTTTTCGTGCATCAGCAGGAGGGTATTGAGGCCCTCGAATTCTACCCACCATTCCTTCAAATGGGACTCTGCCTTCCCGAAGGTCGTGCCATCCTGAAAGAACCCGCCGTAGTTCTGGTCCCAGCCATAGGCAAGCGCATGGTCGACCAGTTTCCTGGCCATGCTTTCTGTCCGCGGATCGTGGCCGTGGCCCAGAACCTCTTCGGCCTCCAGCATCAGGTACGCGGTTTCTACATCGTGGCCGTAAGAATCATGATCGGGATACGCCCGCCAGTCGTAGGTGAAATAGAGATTCATGGCGCCCGGCTGCACGCAAACTTCATCGCGATTGATCGCCAGCAGTTCTTCCAGGCGCTGGCGAAGTGTGTCGTCCTTCCAGACTTCGTAGAGCTGGGTGAACGCCTCAAGCAGGTGGATATGAGTGTTCATCGATTTGAAGCCGATGGGAAATTCCGATACCGGCGTGGGTTGCAGCGTGACCAAGTCGGGGTTGCCTTGCACGACCTTGCCATCTCGTGTCAGCCACTCGAAGTAGCCGCCATTCTTCGCATCGTGCGCGTGCTCGTCAATCCAGCGGAAACCCTTCTGCGCAAACTCGAGCGCCCTGGGATCGTGGGTGGCTTGATAAGCTGCTGCCAGGGCATAGATGCAAAAGCTGATTCCGTAGAGGTGTTTTCCGTCAGTGTAGAAAGGCGAAATCTGTCCCTGGTCATCGACGCCCCAGAAGAATCCGCCGTATTGCTTGTCCCACATGACATTGGTCAGATAGTCGATGCCATGGCGGGCGATGGGGAGGTATTGGTCTTTCCACTCGGGATGGCGCATCGCAACCTGCGCCGCCACCCACGTCATGCGGCCTTGAAAGACGGAGAACCGGCCCTGACTCGGTCCGGGCTTCCACTCGCGGGTGAAGGAGGCAAAAAAGCCGCCATCCTCATTGTCGACCGTGCGCGGATACCAGACATTGAGCACATCCCGCTGCAGGGTTTCGTCCATTTCGCCGGCGAACTTCAGATACGTTTGCCTGGTTGGTTCGAGATAGGTGATGGGCTGGGGCGTGGAGATCTGCGGGTTCTCTTGCGCAGAGACGATGATTCCCTTGGTGAGAGCCATGGCCACGATCAGGATCGTCAACGGCACAGCACGCTTTTTCATATCAGTCATCTTAAATATAGAGTCCTCTAGAG
>Ga0335079_10004333_pt1 | contig 16316 bp, 16 predicted proteins | sample Lox_Sample_33_FD_206719 | JGI IMG/M metagenome (GOLD analysis project Ga0335079, IMG submission 206719) | Soil microbial communities from Loxahatchee National Wildlife Refuge, Florida, United States - Lox_Sample_3.3 | ecosystem: Environmental > Terrestrial > Soil > Wetlands | place: USA... | reverse complement strand
GACCTGGGTCGCCGCCCAGGCCACCAAGATCCTCGACGGCAAAGCCGCCCAGGTCGCCGCCGGGATCCGCCGCCGCGCCACCACCTACGGCTACACCGGCAAAGAACGCGAAGGCGCCGACGCCTGCGCCGGCTACCTCACCGCCAAAAAGCCCTACCTCGGCTACGCGCACGCACTGGCCAGCGGCTGGCCGATCGCCACCGGCATCATCGAAGGCGCCTGCCGCCACATCGTCAAAGACAGAATGGACATCACCGGCGCCAGATGGGGCCTCGACGGCGCCGAAGCCATCCTCAAACTCCGCGCCCTGCACAGCAACGGAGACTTCGACGCCTACTGGGAATGGCACCTCGACCAAGAACAGCTACACGTCCACTACGCACGGTACCAAGACCCCAGCACCCTCGCGGCATGATCAACGGTCTGCTTTTGACACCAGATCGGGTACCTCCAAAAGAACTGCACCCATCCGCAGCTGGGTCGACACGCCGACGACACGGGCCGCTGCCGCACCCTTGTAACCCTGCCGCAAAAGCTCGAAGTACCGCTGCTTGACCGAGGCCGGCATCTTGTTGTGAGCCCAACGAGGCATCCGAACATCCCTTTCCGGAACGTTCGCAACCACCGATGGAAGTCAAGGGGTTACATCCGGTTATCTGTGAATTGGTTCTGTGAAGGTGTCACATACACTGCCCGAGTCAGTCAGGACGGGGGAGGGCAAGCGGGATGCGCAAGCGGATGACACGGATCAGGGAAGCGGTAGCGGCGTATGCACTGGCCGCCGGGCTGTTGATCACGGGTGCGGCGGTATTGGCCAGGACCGTCATCAGGCAGGCGGCACAGGCGACGTAAGCGGCTCAGCGCCAGCCTGCCCGCCGCCACCTCTTGGTGCCCTTGCCGCCAGAATCTGATCGTCTGGATGTTCGCCCTGCGCCCACGCGTCGGCCGGAGAAGCCGTGCAACGCATACATGCGGCCACACCGCCAGACATCCGACTTCGCCGGGCAACCCCAGCCTTGGCGATGGCATGACGCTGACTCCTGCAAGAGGTGGGCTGAGGGCCGGGGCTGATGCCCCGGCCCTCAGCTCTTTGGCCCGGACGCCTAACCGCGGATCTGCACCCGGCGAGTCGCCTGCTTAATCTTTGGGAGGCGGATCGTCAGGATCCCGTCCCTCATGTTCGCCTGGACCTTGTCGGTGTCGATGTCCCTGGGCAGGACCGTGCGGTAGAAGAACCGCCCGGCCCGCCGGTGCATCGTTTGCTCGCTCTGCTCCTCCGAGACCGAACCGGCGATGCTCAGGCTGTGCTCGTCCACCTGCAGTTCAACGTTCTCCCGGGTGATCCCGGGGAGTTCTGCCTTGACGAGGTAGTTCTCCTCGGTCTCATCGACCTCGATGTCCGGCTGCCATGGCGACTGGTCGCGTCCTTGCTGGGTGAACTGGTCGTACAGCCGCCCCATGCGATCACGCAGATAATCGAACTCGCTGGCCGGGTCCCACAAAGCCGTGGGCTCGAACAGGGATGCAGAGAACCTGCTTCCGCGCCGGATGGGTAGTGCCATTACTACGTCACCTTACCTGCCGTTGATTGGCGATTTGCGGACGTCGGGCTGGCCAGCACCCACCCGTCTTGTCTATCGACATCCTGGGCTTATGTCCACCCCCTGTGACCAGGCAATTGCAGACAGTCCAGGACAGATACCCGGGCCGGGTACGCGGACCATACAGTTGCGCCGCAAGATGGTGCGGAGGAAATTCGGCTCTATTGCGAGTTCTGTGAACCATGAATGCTCATGGTTAGTATGTGGAACTTGCTGTGGCGAAGCGCGCACAGCCGAGATCAGATAACGAACTTCGGGCGCCCTCGATCATGCGAAGACCCGTTGCAGAGCATCAAGAAAGCCCGGCAGGCGCAGATCATGCGGATCCTGAAAGGTGTGAAGAATCTTGCGCGCGCAGGCATGTCTTGCCCGGAGTAGTAGGTTTAACGGCTGTGGGACCCTTGGCTGGTGCTAAAACTATAATATCATTCTCCCCGCGAAACTTAGGAGCTGTGTTTCGTCAAATCCTTCTCCGCTGATTTGGTGAACGACTGCCCCAACGGTTGGTATTTCTCGGCAACGATGAGTTGTGCGAAATATTAATCCTAGCTAGCACCAACGCCTGCCGTACGGGTGAATTGATGCTGACGACACCATTCTCAGTTGCTGTGTTTGGCTCGGTTATACTTGGAACGGTATAGCTTCGCGCAAGGAAAGAGGATTGATTTGGATGAGCAGCCCTGTCTTGGATCATCTCAGCTTAGGCGAACCCTACACGATCTTGTCGCTGAAAGGAACGCCGCCTGAGTTCTACCTCATCGGGTCGGTCGCCAGCGCACTGAACAGGACGCCGCAGACCATCAGGTTACTGGCAGCAGCTCGGTGTGATACCGCCTCGTATTCCGACATTGTCTTTAGCCTCCTTCAGATGCTCGGCTTCCGGTATCGCCCGCAACTTGCCGAACATCCTCGACTCGCTCTCCAAGGGCGACAGGGTCGTCATCTTGGGAACTCTGCGCACCAGTACCTGGACCCCCGAGGGCTCCGACACCGAGCGCTCCCGCCAGGTGGTGACGGCGTCCGAGATCGGCGTCGGCCGCAGCCACGAGGAGGCACCCTTCTGACCCCCTCCCGCAGCCACCCGAGGCGCGGGCCCACTGCCGCCAAGGCCGAGGCTGTCCGCCGTCAGGTGTCCGCGGCGTCGAGGCAGCGCTGGGCGTCGAGCGGTTGTCCGGCGAGCTCGAACAGCTTCGCCGCCTCGGTCAGGAGGCGACTGGCAGCAGTGTCGTCTCCTTCGGCACGCGCGAGGTGGGCCCGCGCCTCGGCGACCGCTCCCTGCCACGCCGTGCCTTGCCAGGCCGCCGCCGACCGCCCGGCCTGTGCGAGCCAGGCACGAGCCTCGTCGAGACGCCCTCCCTCGACGCACGCGATCGACGCCGGCACGGCGATCATGACCTGGCAGAAGATGCAGGCGAACGGCGCGTCCAGCCTCTCCACTGCCTCATCGACGACCGCCAGCGCGGCATCCGCGGCTGGGGCCGCAGAGATGAGCGTTCCGTAGATGCGCTGCAGGAGATGGCGCGCCAGCGGCGACCAGCGGGCGAGCGGAAGCGCACGCCGCAGCAGCCGCTCGGCCGCTACCCGGTCACCGGAGGCAAGCTCGACCTCGGCCAGCCGCTGCAGCGTGTGCGCCGTGCCGGTATCGGCTGCTATCTCCACATGCAAAGCAACCGCCTCAGCGAGATCGGCGCGGGCAGTATCGAGGTCACCGGCGAGCAGGGCCGCCTCACCGGCCACAGTCACCGCGAACGCCACCCCGCGTCGTGCGCCCGTCCGCTCGGCCTGCTCACGCAGCTGGCGCGTTAGGGCAACCACCTCCTCATAGGGCGTCGGCCCGTACAGGAGGTACTCGGCGACGCACAGGTGCGAGTCGAACACCGTCGCGGCAAGCTGCGGGTTCTCACTGGTGGCGCGGAGCTCACGACGGAGCCGGTCGAACCACTCGCCGCGGTTGTGGGCGATCAGGCCCTGGAGGGTGATGACGTCGAGCAGGCGGTTCGGTGCTCCGGGCGCCAGGGCCACGGCGCGAGCCGCTTCGACCGCCGCGTCAGCGCGGTCGAGATCACCGGAGAAGTAGGCGAGCATGCCCCGCGCTAGCAGGATTGCGCCGTCGGCGGGCCCCCCGCTCGGCTCAAGCCCGGCGAGTGCCTCCTCAGCCGAGGCGATGTCCTCACTGAGCAGCGCGGCGCGGGCCAGCCGCGCCCGCAGGCCTGGCGCCTGATCGAGGTCTGCGGTGGCCAGCGCCTTGCGGTAGGCCGGTACCGCGGCGTGGTCACCCACTGCCGCCAGCGCATCGGCCCGTAGCGACAGCAGCGCAGCCTCCGCCTGGCCATCGACGTGGTTACGAACCGCCTCGGTCCAGCGCAGCACCTCGGTGTGAAGCCCGGACGCTGCCGCTATCCGCGCCGCCTCCAGCGCATACGGAGCGGCCATAGCCGGCTCACGCCCGCCGAGGAGAAGGTTGGCGACCCGCGCCGGAGCCCCACCAAGATCGACGAGCCGCGTCGCGATCTCGGTCCTGACCGTTGGCCGTAGGGCTGGGGCGACTTGCGCCGTCAGCCGGGCAGCGATGGCCGGATCTGCAAATCGATACCCGTCGGACTCGACGCAGATCGCTTCGGAGCCGAGCGCCTGCTCAAGCAGCTGACCAGCGGCCTGCGCGTCGCGACCGGTGGCCGCGGTGAACTCGCGCCGATCGAAACGATCTCCGAGCTGCGCGGCCCGCCGGAGAACCTCGGCCACCTCGGCAGGCAGATCGACGGTCGCGGGCTGGCCAATCTGTGGCCGATGACCATCGGCCAGCTCGACGACCTGGAAGCCAGGCCGTGGCCGGGCGTCTGACCGCTGAGCGACGATGACGGCCAATCGGTGCGTGTGGGTTAGCCGTGCCACATCGTCAACGAGGATCAAGGCTTCGTGATGAGCGAGATGGAGATCGTCGAGCAGTAGCACCGCACCCGACTGCTCCGCCGCGGCGACGAGGAACTCGCGCGCTGCCACGAACCACCGCTGACGCGTCGTGGGCAGCTGCCCTTCGAAGGCTCGCTCAAGCTCGGCCCGGCACCCGGCCGGGATCGCATCGAGCAGTCTAGGGTCCCTCCCTCTGGGCCATCTCGTCGAGAGCCCCGGCGACGCACAGGTAAGGACTGCGGCTGGCCGGCGCCGGAGCAGACAGCCCGACGGCCAGCGCCTGGCGCCGGGCGGTCCCGGCCACATGATGGAGCAGCTCGGTCTTTCCCGACCTGGGCCCGCCGCTGATCTGGATCGCCGCTCCGATGCCCGCGGGGACATCGCCGACGGTCCGGAGCACCTGGCGCGCCGGTATCGAGGCGCCCTCAAGGGCCGGGCCGGCAGTCGCGGCCCCGCCGTGGACCGGACCGGCGAACTGGGGTTTCTCGATCGCATCGGCCACGAACCGGTAGCCACGGCCGTGGATTGTCTTGATGATCCGCTGATCTCTGCCGGTGTCGCCCACGGCGCGGCGAGCGGACTTGATCCGGCTGGACAGCGCCGACTCGGAGACAAACCTGTCACCCCAGATCTGGTCGAGGAGTTCCGTCTTCGGCACTACCCGCTCGTGATGGCGCAGCAGATAGGCCAGCACATCGAAGACCTGGGGCTCCATACCGACGATCTTGCCGGCGCGGCGCAGTTCGATGCGCTCGACGCTCAGCTCGCAATCACCGAATCGAACCCCCACGTGAGTCATGGTGCATGGTGGATCGCAAGATGCCCAAATCGACGTCCCGCGGGCCAGCGTTCCGGCGAGTACCGGAATGCTGGCCCGCGGGAGCCGTGACACTTGTTTTGGGCGTCAGCGGGTGTCCACCTCGATGGTGACGGGCACCCGGTTAGTGATGACGTCGTAGACCGCCGACCGGTTTCGCGACTGCTCCACGATCTCGCGCAGCTTCTCGGCTGGGGCGTCACCCTTGACCGTGAACCGCACGGTGATCCGCTCGTAGCCATTACGCACATCGGGATTGAGCCCGAGAATGCCGTTGAGGTCGATGTCCCCGGTGACTGTCGAGCGGACCTCGGTGAGCGTCACCCGCCTGGCGGCAGCGATGTTCGCCAGGCCGGCGGTGAGGCACGCGGCCAAAGCGTGCAGCACGAACTCGGTCGGGGTCGGCCCGTGATCCTGGCCCACGAGGACGGCAGGATGGTCGGCGTCGAAGACGAACGTACGCTCGTGCGAACGCTCCTCTCCGACACCGAAGTAGTCCGCCATGGTGCTGCGGTTATGCGTGCCGCTGACCCACTCATTGTGGGCGCGGAACTGGAATTTGGCCGCCCCGGGCGCCTGCTTGACCGCGTCGCGGGTGGCGAAGAGGGTGGCGGTGTCCACGCCGTTGCGCATCGAGTCACGGGGCGCGGCGGCTGTCATGTCAGTGGTGGTCATCTTGGTACGTCTCCTTAGACTCAGATGTGGGCTGACCGGTGAAGGCTGTGCTGAGGTTTGATCAGTTCCTGGACTCCCCGCCGTGACCTCCTTCCGTGCCAGGCAGTGTTGTTCGATCAGGCCGTGGCGAGCAGGCGTTCGCCCGGGATCGGACGGGCGGCCAGCGCCGCCGCCTCCTTGTCGATGGCGGCGCTCAATTGCTTTTCAAGCTCGATGAACGTCGGCACCGCCGGATAGGCGGCGAGGCGGCAGGTGATCTCGAAGATCTCCCTTAGCGCCTGGTCGCGCTGCCGCTGATAGAGCGCCAGAGCCGTGGTCTCCCCGGTGTCGCCACCGAGCGCCTGGTCAAGTGCGACGGCCAGGAACTCAGCGTCGCGGAACGCGTCGCTGATGCCGTAGCCGGTGACTGCGTCACGGTGATAGCCGGCGTCCCCGACCAGGGCCCAGCCTGGGCCGAACGCCTGGCGCAGCTGGTTGGGCATCCGGAGCATGCCCGACACCGGCGAGGTACGGCGAGCGTGGCGCAGCCGCTCGGCTAGCTGGGGGGCGGACCGCTCGAGGAGCTCGCCGAAAGCCTCCGCGCGCGATCCCGTCCTGCGGCGGACCGCCTTCGCGTCGGCGGAGGGATTGCATATCCAGATGCATGCCTGCCCGTCGTGGGTCGGGAACACCCCGGCGAGCGACCGCGCGGCGACGAAGAATTCGATACCGGCCCACGGGCCGCCCGCGTAGTACGCGTACTGGGTCGCGCCGCCGGCCAGGCGGACCTCGCTGAACGCGGCGCCGACCGAGCGGGCGACCCGCGATTGCAGGCCGTCCGCGCCGATGACAAACCGGGCACCGATATTGATCGGAGTGCCTGCGCGATCACGCCCGTACACCCCCACCACCCGGCCGCGCCGGTCCCGCTGCACGCCGGTCACGGTGACGCCGGGGCGCACGCCGGCGCCGGCCCGTTCCGCGGCGGTCGCGACGATCGTGTCCAGCACGTAACGCCGGGGCGCGACGACAAAGCCGACCCCGGCCTTGTGCCTGATCGGCCGGCTGACCGACTCACCACCGGCATGGAACGTGACCTGTTTGATGGCCGGAGCACCACTGTTCAGCACTGCATCGAGCAGGCCCCAGCGGCGGAGCTGGACAACGCCGCTGCGCGCGATCGAATGAGTAGACACTGTGTCGCTCGGGAATGACGCCCGGTCCACGACCGCTACGTCATGCCCGAGACGAGCGAGCAGCAGGGCAGTGGCTGATCCAGCGACTCGCCCGCCCACGATGACGACGTCGTGACGGCTGCGGTTCGAGGTGTGCATGGTTGGCTCGCTCCCGTTGGATCGGTCGTATGTACGTCAGCCCGGCAGCAGGCCGGTCGTGATCCACAAGGCCTGGCATGATCACGGCTTCTCCTCTGTGCGCTGGGCCCGCCCAGCGGCATGACCTGATCGGGCTCGTGCACCAAATGTGCGCGCTCGGGCAGCCGCCAGCCTTGGAGGAAAAATGGAGAACACCTGGAGACAGCCGCGCGGGCAGGTGTAAAGGCTGGTGACGCTGCGCGGTGACGCGCGGGGTGGGGAGCTTTCTTGATCTTCATCTTCGGCGACTGCGAACTTGATCTCGACCGGTTCGAGCTGCGCCGGACCGGCAGGCTCCGGCCAGTTTGAGCCGCTCCTGAGACACCCGCTCGTTGGCCTTCGCCTCCCGGCCCAGCTCGCGCAGCGTCTTCTCGCCGACGCCCGTGACAGCGCCTCCCGCACCGTGTCATCCGGATGCTCTTCGCCCGGAGCCTTCCCGGACATAGGTTTCTGGATGGTGTCCGCCCTGGTCGCTAGGGTGTCCGGGAAAGTAGACGTTCCCGGACGGACGGAGAGCACCGATGAGCGCCACCATCGCCTACTGCCGGGTCTCCGCCCGCGACCAGAACCCGCAGCTCCAGCTGGACGCCCTGGACACCCACGGGTATGACCGGCTGTTCACCGAGACCGAATCCGGCGGGCGCGGCGTGCAGCGGCCCGGGTTCACCACCGCCCTGGCGGCCCTGCAGCCCGGCGACACGCTGGTGTTCTGGAAGTCTGACCGGTGGGGCCGCTCGGCCGCGCACGTCCTGACCACCATCGGCGAGCTGCGCGACCGCGGCGTGACGGTCAAGTCGCTGACCGAGAACTTCGACCTGGACACCAAGGAAGGCCGGTTCATGTTCGCCGTCCTGGCTGCCGCCGCCGAATACGAACTCGAACTGCGCGCCGAACGCCAGGCCGAAGGCATCGCCGCCGCCCGGCGCCGCCAGGCCGAAGGCCGGATGCTGCCCGGCAAAAAGCACCTCGGCCGCCCGAAAGTGACCGGCCCGGCCGAGATCGCCGCGCTCCGCCGTCTCCTCGCCGACGGCGCCTCCGTCACCCAGGCCGCCCGCACCCTGAAAATCTCCCGCTCCACCGCATACGCCGCGCTCGCCACCACACGCTGACCCGTAACCAGCCGCAGCCCCGCATCACCCAGCCCGTGTCACCGCAGGCCGAAGTATCCCGTGACATGTAATCGCAGATCAGGAAGGACGTCCGCCGTGAGGGGCCTGGCCCGCCCCGCCGCTTGGTCCCGCGCTGTTCGCGGCGCCCGGTCACCGGGGGACTAGGTTGCGGCTGTGGGTGATCTCGAAGGCCAGGTCTGCAGCGTAGAAGCCCTGGATGATGCCGCGCACATCATCCAGGGCTCTACCGCTGCGCCACTACAGGGAGGTTTACCTGGCGCACTCTTGGGGGTGCCCAGATGCTTGCCGGCTTCTTGCGGTGGTTTCGCCAGTTTCGCCGGATGTGTCCCAGCTTCGTAATCTTTGGTTACCGCTTAGTACACCGAGCCTGGGACCGGACAGTAACGAAAGGGCTCACGGCACCGGCGCCATTGTGCACGCACAATCGCTCGCGCTGCTGGCCTGCGCCCGGCCCGGGTGACGTGATCGTGGTGCACACCCTCGGCCGGCCCGGCCGCAACCTCCGCGAGGTCAATGACGTGGCATTCAGCCCGGACGGGACCTTGCCCGCATCCGGCAGCACCGACACGACGGCGCGGCTCATACGCGGAGCGTGCGGGGGCTTGAGCCACCGCCCCAGCGTGAAGCGACGGCAAGTGTCCAGTTACCCCGGTGGGGTCGCTGTCCCATCTGGCAGGGGCGGAACATCTTGTGGCGAGGAGGCAGGTGACGGCAGGACTGATGCCGCCGAAGGGGCCGGAGCCGGGACTGAGGTGGACGGCGAAGTTCCGCCCGCGGACGGCGGCGCGGACGGCTGTGCCGGCGGCGTAGCGGCATCGGATGAGGATGGCGTTGGGCTCGCATCATCGGATGGCGACGGCGGCAGGTGGCGAGACCCCGGCGACGTGTAAGCGCGGCCTGGAATGCTGGGGTCGGCTGGCGTCACCACGCCAGTGAACGACGAACCCCGCTCATTCGAGCCAGTCGTGATCGCCTGCAATGGCCGCCCCGCCGCCGCCTCGATTACCCACACAGCGAAGAACGCCACGACCACCACGGCAAGCGCAGCCACCGAGAGCCGGCCCGCCAGCCGGGGGGTGAAATGCGGCACTCGCCAATCCCACTGCGGCACGCCGCGTACCTGGTGCTTGGCCTTCACCAGGACATGGCCGTACAGCTCGGCAGCCGCCCCCGACACCACGGCGCCGACACCGGTGGCTACCAGCGTGCCGCTGCCACTAAAGAAGCGTGACCCGGCGAACGCGGCGGTGACCGCGGCGCCTGCGGCAGCAGCGAGCCGCGCGATCCGACCGGCCTGCTCGTTCTGCGCATCCGGCACCGGTTCACCCTACGGGGGCGTGCAGTGCCGCCGCGACCGGTTCGCCCCGGCCCGCTGGGGCGGACATGGCCAACGGTTAAACCACCTCACATTTGGATCTTGGTTAGGCAGTAGATGGTCAGAGCGCACAGCAAGATCCGTTGCGATGTCCCTGATCCTGGCCTCGATATCGGCCATAGTCCGGGCGACCATCTCCGCCTGCGCCCGGCGGGTGGCGTCACGCCTCGGGCGGGGTGTGCCCGCCGTGCCGTTCAAGGTCGAGCTGCCCTTTGAACGCTCCTTATGGACTCGATGATCGGACGCAATGGCATGAAGAACGGATCGTCGGCTCCAGTGTTGCCCTCTCCGCCAGCGGGACGGCGATCCGGCCCCGGATCAGCCGTAGATCCGCAGCGGTGTGTAGCGATCGCAGTAGCCGTCGAGCTCGTCGGCGACGACCTGACCGCCGGACTCGCACCAGGCGTGGAGGGCGAGGGGGAAAAGTGAGATCCCGAGCACGATGCGGGCCGGCAGGCCGGCGGTGCGGGCCAGCGCAAAGGCGGCCAGCGCCCGTTCCTTGCAGTCAAGCGGGAACGGGTGGCGGGCGAGGGCGCGGGTGACCGCAACGGCGATGGCGTCGAGATCTGCCATGCTGTTGTTGCGGTTCCCGGCGGCCTGCCGGGCGTTGCCCCATCCGGGGTGTCCCGGCGTGCACCAGGCGCCGAGGGTGCCAGACCAGCCGGCCAGGCGCAGCGAAAGGTAGGCGGCAGTGAGGGCGGACCAGGCCTGGATTTCCCGGGTGCCGCCAGCGCCGGCCCGCCGCACAGCGAGCGCGCTGAGCGCCGACGCCACCCGGCGCCTGCTCCGGCGGGCGCGCCGGGGAAGACCGCATGCGTCGGAGCGGATCATCCCCCGGGCGGCCAGATCGCCGAGGACGGCGTGCAGATCGGTGGTGATCCGCCGCGGCTCCACGCCGAAGGCGCCGGTTAGCTCTGCTACCGCCCCCGCCTCGCCGAAGCGCAGCGCCGCCTTCATCATGGTCGTGGCGGTAGCGTCGAGGGCGGCCACGGCGCCGTCGAGGTCGACGATGCGCGCGGAGCCGTCTTCCACCATGACCAGCAGAACCTCGGGCGCCAGCCGGTACGGCGAGCCCGGCCCGGCCGGGCACTGGGAAGCGGTCAATACGGTGCGGATCACGAGTACCTACCCCCTGCTACTAACCTCGATTCCCGGTCTGGTAATTGAGTTGAGGTTTCCTGCGGCTTGGTGATCACCGTGGCGGGAACCTGAATTGCAGGGTGCGGCCGTCCCACCAGGGGATCGGCGTTTTCAGGTCGGCGAACCCTGCGTCGATGAGGACGGGGTGGTGGCTGCGCAGGTTCAGCGCGCAGGTGACGCTGGTGTCGTCGATGTGCAGGCTGCCGGTGGCGTCTAGGAAGTCGCGCCAGAGGGTTTCGGGGGTGGCGCGCTCGTACCGGGACAGCTTGAGCGCCAGCAGCCGGTACAGGTTCCCGGCCACGACGGTCAGTGTGGTGTCCAGGTCCACGTTGAGCGGGACGCCGCTGGTGAGCGCGTCGAGGTGGAATCCGCCGATGTAGGCGTCGAGCTCGTTTTCCACCATCATCCGCTCGGCGTAGCGGGCGAACAGGTTCTTGCCGGCGGTGGTGACGTCGTTGGTGATCAGCAGGGTGGGCTGGTCGCGTCCGATGTTCTTGACCGCGATCTGGCGGACCTTGGAGCTGATGTCTTTGAGCTTGATTATGTCTTCGTGCAGGCGGGGCCGCCGGTAGCGGCCGGACCGGGCGATGGTGACGGTTTTCCATCCTGAAGCGGGCAGGGCGGCGAGGCGGGCGAGTTCTGTCTTGCCGCGCTGGCGCAGGGTGAGCCAGCGGATGCCGCGGCCGGACAGTTCGTCGAGGATCTTGTAGGTGGTCAGCTGTGAGTCGAAGACCAGCAGGCCGGGGTCTGATCCGGTGGCGTTGTTCCAGTAGTCGGCGAAGGCGATGATCTCGCTGGCCTGTTCTGCCTTGGTGATGTCGGCGTTGGAGTACACCATGTCGGCTGAGGCGTGATCTTGGGCGAAGAAGGTCAGCACCGCGCGGGTGCGCTGGGAGCGGCGGGGCACGTAGTGCTTTTCCAGCACGGCCTGGTCGCCGTGGTGGCGGATGGCGTGGAAGTCGCAGTTGAACCCGGCCTCGCCGGTGGCCAGCCCGAGCGGCCGCAGCGCCTTGACCAGCCCGGTGAGGAGTTTCTGGTTGGAGTCGCGGTGGACCCGCCAGGAGTAAGTGCCCAGGTGGGTGGTCTTGGGCAGGGCCATCAGCCCGAGGACAAATGCCAGGCCTTCGTCGTCGGCTAGCGTGCCGGCGTGGTGGACGCGGGGCCGGCGGGCGCACTTGGCCAGCAGCAGCGCGCCGATCGAATGCCATGAGGTCAGCGCCCCAGTCGAGGGGTAGCCGGCCTGGCTGATCAGGTCCGGCAGGCCGATCTGGGTGATGGCGGGCAGCAGGAGCAGCAGTCCGGCATGGTCGCATGGCACCGGCAGGGGCTCAGCTGGCCAGCCGGGCAGCGCGGCGGCCTTGACCGGCGCCAGCCTCGCCGGCGGGCCGCGGCGGCCCTCGTCGCGGCGGGGCAGCCGGGGCAGCCCCTCGGCGTCGAGGATCTGCCAGACGGTCTGCGCCGAGACCGGCATCCCCTCGCCGGTGAGCGCGGCGGCGATCTCGGTGACGCTGTGGCTGGCCGCTCGCAGCTCCAGCACCCGCTGCCGCAGCTGGCCGGTGGCCTTGCGCGGGCCCTTCGGCCCCGGCCTGGCCTCGGCGAACAGCGCCAGCCTGCCCTTGCGCAGCAGCGTGGCCATCTGGTGAACGCTGGCGGTGGAGTACCCGAACTTGTCGGCGACCTCGCTGGCGGGCATGTCCTGGGTGAAGTAGGCGCGCAGCGCCTCATACCGGCGCTGCGCTGGGCCGGCCGGTTCGGTGAAGTACTCCGCGCCCTGTCTCAACTATACCTCAACTGATCTTACTGAGCGTTCACCTAAGACAGTAGAGCTATATAAGGCACGTAGCGCGATGACACGCCGGTCAGAGCGCGATCCTTGCCGCGCGTGTCCGATTTCCGCGGCCCACGGATGAGTGACCTGGTTCAGGCTAACTCGTTGAGGTCACCGCAGAAGAAACGAAAGGAAAGCCGCCTACCAGCGGAAATACGTCCCGCGTGGCCGGGACGTCAGACGGGAGCAGGCCCACGCACCGCCGCCGGGAATCGAGGCTAAGCCGGGAGGCGGCCGAAAGTGTCGGATGGCTGACACCCGACCGCCGGACGCCGAGCCGGCGGTGTCCGTCGGCACCGGGCCGCCGAAGCCGGCGGCCAGCGGCCCCAGCCGCCCGGGAACCCACGCCAGGCTGCTGGTGAGGACCGTGCCGTAGTCTGCGGCGCCGCCGGTGTAAGCGCCTGGCCTGCATCTGGGCGGCCGGGACTGCAGATCCCCCTCGGTGAGGGTCGCTTCGGCGGCCGCGGTCCAGGTCAGCATGCCGGTGCGGTCCCCAGTTCAATCCGCATCGCCGGCACCGGCCGGCGGTGCCATTGCTCGTGGTGGGCGAGCCAGACAGCAAGCGCCAGGATGTGCGCTTCCGCGACAAACGAGCCCGGCGCGGTGACCCCCATGGCCGCGTCTTCCAGGGCGCCGGCGACCAGTTCGGTGTCAACCATCCCCAGGTCGGTGAGCGCGGGCGTGTCGAGGACGGCCTGGAGTGCGGGCAGGTTGCGGCGCAGCCCAAGATAGAAGACCTCGTTGAACGGCCGCTTGTCGGAACGCAGCCGGATGACGTCGGGGACGACATTGATCATGGCGTCGGCCAAGAGTGGCTTGACCCGGGCTGGTTCGGGCCGGAGCCGGTGCAATGCGCCGAGGGCGAAGGAGGCCACCCGGGGGTCCAGGAAGGGGTGTGTCAGGGCGACGCCGAGCGGGGCGGCCAGTTTCCAGCGGTAGTCGAGCCCGACCCGGCGCTGGAGGGCGTGGATGCCCCGCGAGACCGGGGTGGACGCCCCGCCGCGGTGAGCCAGCCTGTCGTGGTCTGCCAGGCGCTCGGCGAGACCGTGGCGACGGGCGAACTCGGGGCGGATCCAGGGCGGGAGGCGCCGCCGGGCTGCCTCACCGGTGGCGATGCGGCGCTGGCCCCGGTGCCCTGGGGCTTCGCCGCCAGGCCAGCTGTTCCACCGGAGCGGTGCGAAACCGTAGCGGCGCAGTACTTGAAGGGCGTTGCCCCGCTTCGCCTCCGCCCAGCAGCAGGCATCGCGCCAGGCGGTGAGGCCGTGACCGGCGCGCAGCAGGTCGCTCAGGTGGTATGGGCGCAGGTCGAGGAGGTCGTCAGCGCCCATGCCGGTGAGCAGGCTGCGCACGCCGAGCCGGGCCGCCAGGCCCAGCTCGGCCCGGCAGATGGCGATGTCTGTCCAGGGGGCCGGCTCGTCATGGGGGGGCGGGTCGGTGAAGCCGTCGAAGTTGAGAAGGTCGTCCCCGGGGAGGCGGTGGTGGACGAGCTGCGTGCCGGCGTCGGCGCCGGCGGCGCCGATGTAGCGCCGCTCCTTAGCCAGATTCGGCAGCGCCTGGTAGACGAGCGAGAAGGCGTGCAGCGGGCCGGCCGCCTGGCCGGCTCGCACCAGGCCGAGGGCGAGCAGGCAGATGCTGGTTGAGTCCATCCCTCCCGACAGCTCTGCCCCGCTGGTGCCGGTCATCCGCTGGCGGACGGCCTCGGCTAGCAGCTCGCGATAGCGGGGGGCGAGGTCCACGAGCCGGTCGGTGCCAGGGTCGGCGGCCTGCTCTTGCCAGTCCCAGTACCGGTGCCGCTGGACCGAGCCCCGGTCCGGGTCGACGGTGACAATGGTGTTGGCCAGCACCCGGCGGATGGCTGTGTAGACGCACGCCTCGTTGCGCTCCCGGCCGTACGAGTCGGCCAGCAGGCCCTCCGCCAGCTGGCTGAGATCGAGGGAGCGGGTCGGCAGGAGCGCGACCAGCGGCGCCAGCCCGGTCGCGAAGGCTGTCGTGCCGCCGGCCTGGGTCCAAAACAGCGGGTAGGCGCCGAACGGGTCCCGGCGGGCCACAAACCGCCGCCGGTGCCCGTCCCAGACCACTACGGCGAAGTCGCCCTCCAGCTGTTCCAACCCGCTCACCCCCGCCCGCTGGTAGCAGCCGAGGGCGAGCCCGGCGTCACCGCGGTCCGCTGGCTCCGGCCCCGGTGCCGTCGGCGGCGAGCCGGCCCGGGCGCCGAGCGGCTCGGTGTAGTGGAGGCGGCCGGCGACAACGGCGACGTCGGCTCCCCTCCGGGCCCAGCTCACCAGGGCTGGGCATGGCCCGGTGCGGTCGCCGTAGACCTCGACAGCGACGCCGTCGGCCCCGGCGCTGACCAGGAACCCAAAGTCCACTACGGCCGCCCTCAGTCGCGGCCGGGTCTGGGCGGCGTTCCTGCCCCGGCGAGGGGGGCGAAGAGCCGGGACCCGTCCACCGGGACGAACTCCGCCGCTTCGTGGGCTTCGTGGCCGGGGACGAGCCCGAAGACGAACCGGTAGAAGTCCTCGGGCCAGTCGGAGATGCCGACCGGGAGCGGCTCGATGCGCCCGAAGCGGATCGCCTGCCCGGGACAGCGTGCATCTGGCGCCGGAGCGGTCACCAAGAGCCCGGCCCGGCCGGTGCCGATTCCCGGGCGAAGCCGCAGGCCGATGTCACGGCGCGGGTTGTGCCTCATGGTTTCCCTCAACGATTTACGCGGGGGGCTCGGAGCCGGGCGCGTCGCGCCTCTCAGCCCCAAAGGCAACGATCACCTCTTCCCCTCGCGCCACCGCACGGGAGAGGTGAGCGGCCGGGGCCGGCTCTGTCGACGAGCGCCGACCGGCCCCGGCCTCGGGCACTACTAGACCTCCCAGAGGTCGTACGCGTAGTCGGATTCGGTACCCGTCCAGCCATGGATGACCGCGACAGCCGGGCCCGTGACCTTGAGCCGTGGAGCCCGATACGGTTGGGACGCGGACGTCGCTTTCACCGAGTTGGCGGCGCGTCCATCCCTAACTTCCATGTTGTCTCCTCTATCGCTTTGATGCTTTTGACCGGGCCCGGCCGCTTTCGCCCTGTCGCCATGGTTTGACCCCAGGGCTGTTCCATACAGAGCAAGCGCAGCCCGCACTGATACACGGGGCACCGAAAAGGCGATCAACCGCGTGTGCCGTACCGGCGAGCGGCGGGGCGGGTCGGGCTCGGCCTGCGCCGGGGTGGTTCCGCGGCGGCCAGGAAAACGAGTTGCGGGTGAGTAACCTGGCCGGGTCAAATCAAGTCACGCCGCCGGAATGTTCCCAACCCGGAGTTGTCCAGCTGCGGGGTGTTGCGGCAGTGGACAATTGCGCCATCGGAAGTCGGTGCCGCCCGGGGCGCGGTGTCGCGCCCCGGGGGTGCATTGTAAGTATCAGGCCTGGCGGGGTGTCCCTCTGTGAAGGCGTGCGAACCGGGTGGCCGCCGCCCGGGCTGCGGCGGCCCGCCGCGGGATTCCCCCG
>Ga0335079_10004330_pt1 | contig 16322 bp, 14 predicted proteins | sample Lox_Sample_33_FD_206719 | JGI IMG/M metagenome (GOLD analysis project Ga0335079, IMG submission 206719) | Soil microbial communities from Loxahatchee National Wildlife Refuge, Florida, United States - Lox_Sample_3.3 | ecosystem: Environmental > Terrestrial > Soil > Wetlands | place: USA... | reverse complement strand
AGTTTCATCGCCGGCGACCTCGATGAGAATGTAGATCAGCCTCGGACGAATCAGCCAGCGCGCCGTGGAGGTCAGCTCGACAAAAACTCCACCGCCATCTGCGCGATGTCACGCGGCTTCTCCATCGGCATGAAATGGCCGGTGTCTGCGATCGTCTCGACGCGGCCGCTTTGCCGGGTCAATGCGATCTTGTCCGCCAGCGTGAGGCCCAGCGAATCGCTGCGCTCACCGAACAGCACCAGCAGCGGCCCGGGCGCGCGCAGAATACGGCCGAAGCCGTCGAAGTCACGCGAGGTTTCATAGAAGCGCGCCTCGATGTTGGGATCGCATTTGAGCGCGCGCTTCCCGTCCGCATTGATGCGTGTGCCAAACTCGCAGTAGTCGCGCAGCATCGACTTGTCCCACGTTTTAAACGGCGGCTTGTTGGTGAAATTCGCGAACATCGCATCGACGCTGTCGAACACGCGCTTGCGTTTGAGGGTCGATTCGATGAACGGGTCGCGCCATCCGAGCTCCGGCGCGGTCGGAGATTCAAAGATGACCGGCTCCGTGAGCACCGCACGCGAGATCAAGTCCGGGCGCTCGCTCGCGAGACTGCCGATCGCGGTCGCGCCCGCCGAATGCCCGAACGCGCGCGCTCCGCAAAATCCCATCGCCGTGATGAATCCTTCCAGGTCCTCCATCGTGAGCTGCCAGTTGTATTGGCCGTCGGGTGCGAGGCCGCTGTCGCCATGCCCACGTTGATCGTAGGAGTAAACGTGCCCGATGCCGGTCAGCGCCGATGCGATCGGCGCATAGATGCGGCCAAGAAATCCGGTCGCATGAAGAACTACGATCGGGTCGCCGACGCCGCCCCAATCGAGCGTGTGTAGCCGGACTCCATTGACGTCGATGTTTCCACTCTTTGGTTCCACTCTTTTCTCTGGTTCCCCTTCCACTTTAGGGAAAGGGGTTAGGGGTTAGGTTTCATCATCTCGGCCAGCGTGATCGGCCGGACCGCATCGCGCGAGGCGCGCTGGAGCACCTCCAGCACCTTACGGATGCGCGCGTCGGTCAGCTCATGATGCTCAATCGCGGCGAGCGGCTCGAGAATCTGCTCCACCGTAATCGCCGATGGTGCGCGGCACAAATAAATTTGCCGCTCGTCCGACTTCGCATCCTCGACATTTTCGACAACTAGGCCCGCGTGCTTGAGCCCATCGAGAATCGGCGCGATCGAATCGATGTCGGTGCGCATCTCGTTCGCGAGACTTTCGTAACTCACTGCCGGCGCATCGGCGCGGTCCTGATGCTCCGCCAATCGAATCATCGCGAGCAACGCCACCAGGCGCGGGAACTCGGGCGACCGGGGCAGCGTCGCGAAGGCCGGCACGCCGCGCTCGATCGCCGCGGTCAGTTCGGCGCCGAACAGAATGATGAGCCAGGCGGTGTAGAGCCAGACCAGGAAGATCGGCAGCGTCGCCAGCGCACCGTAGATCGCGCGGTAGCGGCTGACCCCGACCTGAAAATGGACATAGCCGTACTGGCCAAGCTGGAAGGCAATCGCGGTTACCAGCGATCCGATCAGGGCGGCGCGCCATTTCACATGGGTGTAGGGGAAAAACGTGAAGAGAAAAAAGAATCCCGCCCATGCGAACAGATACGGCGTAGCCTGCGCGACCGCATGCGCCGGAATGATGCGCACCGATAGAAACGCGGTCAGCGCGATGCCTGCAACGATGAACAGCGGCACCGTCAGCAGCACGCTGATGTAGTCGGTGAACTTGCGCACATAGCTGCGCGCTTCGGGCACGCGGAAAATCGTGTTAAATGCGCGCTCGACCGTCCCCAGCGTAGTGATCACGGTCGCGAGCAGGAACGCGCCGCCCGCCGAGCCGAGCGCCGCGGCGTTGACGTTGTTGATGAACGACATCAGTTGCTTCGAGGTCTCCGCCGATCCCAGCGCGAGGTAATCCTGGATCATCGGCTGCAGCTCGTCGGAGTAGCCGAAGCCCTTCAACACCGAGAACGCGAGCGCGAGGATCGGGACGATCGACAATGCGGTGGTGTAGGTCAGCGCCGAGGCCCACAAGAATTCGTCATTGGCGATGAAGCTGCGCACGCAGCTACTGACGATGAACCATACGCGCAGCATCTTGCCGCGCATGGTGTCGCTCGCCTCGGAGACCAGATGCGCGGGCGCGAACCACGTCATGGTCGCACCGCGCGATGAGCTTCTGATGCTTGCTCTTCTCACCCCGCCAGCCTCCCCTCTGGCTACTCTACTCTGCTTCCTCTTCCCTTCAGGGGAAGGGGTCAGGGTTTAGGTCTGCGATTGTCCCGATGCATCAGGCGGTCAGTCAAGCTGCGTTGCGCGGCCTCCCGCTTTACGATTAGCTCATCCGACGATGGCTCGGCTGGTCGCGCGAGGAAAATATCTCTACGACGATGAGCGCAAATTCTTCGCGCGCGGCGTCTCCTACGGCCCGTTCCCGGAAAATTCGCGCCGCGAGCGCTATCCCGAGCCCGAGCGCGCTGCCGCCGACTTCGCGCTGATGGCGGAGATGGGCGTCAATGTCGTGCGCTGCTACGTGCCGCCGCCGCCCTGGATGCTGGATGAAGCCATCCGGCGCAATTTGCGCCTTATGGTAGGTATCCCGTGGCCGTTTCATATGGCGTTTCTCGATTCGCGCGAGACGGCGGCTGGCATCCGCGAATCCATTCGCAAAGGCGTCGAGTCGATGCGCCCATACGGCGATGCGATCCTCGCTTACAGCCTCGGCAATGAAATCCGCGCCGACATCGCGCGATGGTACGGGCCGCGCAAAGTGAGCAGCTTTCTCCGTGAGCTATATGACATCGGCAAGCAGGCCGATCCCGATGGATTGTTCACCTACTCGAACTATCCGACCACCGAATACCTCGACTTGAGCTATCTGGATTTCGTGTGCTTCAACGTCTATCTCCATCGCGAGGAAGACTATCGCCGCTACCTCACGCATCTGATGGCGGCGACCGGTGGGCGCCCGCTGATGCTCAGCGAGACCGGCATGGACACCATTCGCGAGGGCGAGGAGCATCAGGCGGAGTTGCTCACCTGGCAGGCGCGCGCGGCTTTCGAGCTGGGCCTTTCCGGTTTCATCGTGTTCGCGTTCACTGACGAATGGCATACCGGCGGCGTCGAGATCTCTGATTGGGCATTCGGACTGGTGAAGAAAGACCGCGCACCCAAGCGCGCGTTCGCCGCGGTCGGCGAGATTTTTCGCGGTCAGCTTCCACCACCCTTCCCTCGCGCGCCGAACGCGTCGGTAATCGTGTGCGCATACAACGCTGCGGCGACCATCGGTGCGTGCGTCGAATCTCTCAAGACGCAGAATTATCCTGACTACGAAGTGATTGTCGTCGACGACGGCTCGAACGATGCGACTGCGCAGTTGGTTCGGAGCTCGGGCCAGCTCGTCATAAGCATCGAACATCGCGGCCTTGCGGCCGCACGCAATGCAGGAGTCGAGGCGGCGAGCGGCGACATCATCGCGTTCCTCGATGCCGACGCGCGTGCCGATGCGGACTGGCTGTATCACCTCGTCGAAGCCATCGTGCGCCGCGGCGCGGCCGCCGCCGGAGGTCCCAACTTCGCGCCACCGGAATGCGATGCGGCGTATGCATTCGCGCCGGGCATTCCTCGCGAGGTGCGGGGCGAGGGCGACCAGCTTACCCAGCTATGCGGATGCAATATGGCGATCCGGAAATCCGCACTACAAAATGTAGGCGGCTTCGATACCGTATTCGAGGCTGCGGGTGATGACGTCGATTTGTCGTGGCGGCTCGCCGAATTGCCCGACGACCAGCGCGCGCCGATCGTCAGCGCACCCGGTGCGGTCGTGATCCACGAGCGGCGCGCAACCTTGCGCGATTACCTCCGCCAGCAGCGCGGCTATGGCGCGGGCGAAGCGCTGCTCTACAAAAAGTATCCGCTGCGCGCGCCGCAACACGCCGGACTCTACGGCGGCAACGGCTCATGGCTCTCAGCATTGATGGGCGGACCGCGCGTATATCATGGCGCCTTCGGCCGCGGCCTCTTCCAATCGATGTACAGCGGCGCCGACCTCCCATGGCTCGCGGAGTTACCGCAAAGTGCTCCGTGGCTGATGATTTGCGGGCTCTTCCTTGTTTTCGGCTGGCCGGTAAGTGCTCTCATCTTTGCAATCGGGTGTCTCGGAATTTTCATCTCAATCGCGACGGCGGTTCTTGCGGCGACTTTCGCCGATGTGGGCAGCCATCCGATGTCATTGATGGATCGCACCAGGCTAGGGCTACTCTACTTTATAGGGCCGCCGCTCCGCGGTTTCGCGCGTGTCCATTCTGGCCCTGTTGTCATTCCACCTGATCAGACGCAGGTGTCCTTCGCATTTCGCGGGCGGATAGTTTTCACGTCCAACGACGGAAGCCTCGCAGACAAGATCGATTCCTCGAAGCTGCTCGCCGAAATGCGCGCAGCGCTATTTCGACTGGGCCTTGCGGTTGCGGTCACCGATGGATTCAAGAGCTGGGACCTCAATGTTATGTTGCCGCGACCGTTTCAGTTTCCGATCAACGCCATCCGTATCGACGCGAATTCGATCGCGCTGGTATGGCGGATGCGCCTACAGCCAAGCTCCGCGGTCGCGGCAGTGGTACTCTTCCTCATCTCGATAAGTATCGGATGGCCCGCGGCTGTCGTTTGTGTAGTCTTCGCGATCGGTTTCACCGCAAGCGTCTGGCGCGTCCCTGCGGCAATAACGGCGGCGGCGCGCTCGGTCGCCGATGCTCACGGTCTGACGCTCAGCGCGGGAGATTCGATGTGACGCGCGCGCTCCGCATCTATGGCGACGTCTTGCGCCGGATGCGGCCGCATCTCGGGCGCTTCATCCTCGCGATCGCGGGCGTCGCGGCCGCCGCTGCAATGGAGGTGCTCAAGCCGTGGCCGCTCAAGGTCGTCATCGATAACGTCCTTAGCGGGAAGCCCCTGGCGTTCAGCGCGTTCGCGAACTACTCCAAAGTGGATTTGCTGATCGCCGCATGCGTCGCCGCCGTCATCATCTACCTGCTCACCGGAATCCTCACCGTCGCGAACAACTATCTCACGATTTCGATCGGCCAGCGGATGGTCAACGACCTGCGCAGCCAGCTCTTCGATCATCTGCAACGGCTCTCGCTCGGATTTCATCGCCGGCGCGAAATCGGCGATCTGATGGTCCGCATCGTGTACGACACCTTCGCGATCCAGACCATCACCATGAACGGCGTGTTCCAGATTCTCGCGTCGTCGATCCTATTGGTCGGCATGTTCATCGTAATGATCGAGATCGACGTCACGATGACGCTGATTGCGCTCGGCGTCATTCCGATGCTGGTGCTTTTGATTGCGTCGGTGAGCGGCACCATCGATCGCCTCGCGGCCGAGGCCCGGGTTAAGGAGAGCGCGCTCTACACCGTCGCGCATCGCGCGCTCGCCTCGATTCACGTGGTGCAGGCGTTCACGCGCGAGGCCGAGTCGTATCGCGAGTTCGTGCGCTCCAGCAGCGAGAGCCTCGGCGAGAATCTGCGGCTTTACACTTTCCAATCTGTCTATGCGGGCGGCGTGAGCGTAGTGATCGCGATCGGCACCGCGCTGGTGATGTACATCGGCGCGCTGCACGTGATTGACGCGCGCCTCACCATCGGCAGCCTCATCGTGTTTACCTCTTACCTCGCGTCGCTTTACGTTCCCATCAACCAGATTTTCCAAACCTGGGGATTGGTCGAGAGCGCGAAGGCGGGGCTGCGCCGATGCCTCGAACTGCTCGCGATCGATCCGGAAATCCAGGATCGGGCGGGTGCCCGAGCGTTGCCGCGCGTGCGCGGCGACATCGAATTCCACGATGTGGTTTTTTCCTACGAAGCGGTCAATCCGGTGCTGAAGGGAATCAGCTTCAGCGCGCGCGCTGGCGAATCGATCGCGATTGTCGGCCCCAGCGGCGCCGGCAAAACCACCATGGCGAGCCTGGTCACGCGCTTCTATGAGCCGCAAAGCGGCGCGATCAAAATCGACGGCCGCGACTTGCGCGAGGTCACCCTCGACTCGTTGCGCAAGAACATCGCGGTCGTCCTTCAGCCGCCGCTGGTGCTGGGCGACACGTTGCGCGCGAACATCGCGATCGGAAAACCGGGCGCGAGCGAGGACGAAATTCGCCGCGCGGCAAAGATGGCGCGTCTCGATCCGGTGCTCGCGAAGTTGCCGCGCGGCTTCGACGAAATCGTCGGGCAGGGTGGCCACAGTCTTTCCGAAGGCGAGGCGCAGCGCGTCACCATTGCGCGCGCGCTGCTCAAGGACGCGCCCATCCTCATCATGGACGAGCCGACCAGCGCGCTCGATACCGAAACCGAAGCGATGGTGCTCGCCGCGGTGAACGAGGCGATGCGCGGGCGCACCACCCTGGTAATTGCGCACCGCCTCTCGACGATTCAGAACGCCGATCGCATATTGGTGCTGCGCGACGGCGTCATCGAGGAGCAGGGCAGCTTCCAGGAACTGCTCACACGAGGCGGATTTTTTAGCTATCTGTACAATCTGCAAGCGTGGAAGGAGCCGGCCGCGCAGTCGCGCTAGGAGAATCGCATCGCATGTTGAACATCGGACTCACCGGCGGAATCGGATGCGGCAAGAGCACGGTCACGCGAATCCTTGCGCAACTCGGCGCCACCGTGATGGATGCTGATAAAATCGCGCATAGCACTTATGCGCCGGGCGGCCCGGCCTATGACGGCGTGGTCGCAGCATTCGGGAAAGAAGTCCTCGCGCAAGACGGCAGCGTCGATCGCACAAAGCTGGGACCGATCGTGTTCAAGGAACCGGCGAAACTCGGAAAACTGCAGGACGCCGTATGGCCCGCGACGAAGCAGCGCATCCGCGAGCTAATCGCCGAGGCGCGCGCGAAAGGCGAAACCAAACCGATCATCGTTGAAGCTGCGATTCTTATCGAGGCGAAATGGCAATCAGTGTTCGACGAAATCTGGCTCATCACCGCGTCGAAGGAGCAGGTCATCGCGCGGGTCGAGCGCGACCGCGGGCTCAAGCCGGAGCAGACCGAAGCACGCATCCGCGCACAGCTTCCGGATGAGGAGCGGCGCAAGCACGCGACCGTCGTTATCGAGAACAACGGCACCATCCCGGAGCTCGAAGCGCAGCTCGCACGAATCTGGGCCGACGCGCTGAAGAGAAACGGCTAACGCGCGAGCGCAGCCATGGTCGCGAGGACCACCAATTCGCATAGCGCCATGCAGCCCGCGAGCGCATAGCCGGCGGCGCCGCCGAGGCGGCGGCTGAGGATCAATCGCAGCGCGAGGATTGTCAGCGCGAGCGCGACGATGACGACCAGGCCGAGGTTTTCGTAGAGCATCATCGTGAGGAATAGCGCGACCGCGCTGGAGACGGAAAATTCCCGGAAGCGGATCGGTCCTTCGTATGGCACGCCGAGGCCCCAGCGCTCGAGCGGGCGCAATCCGTATCCGATCGGCACCAGCGCCCATCGCGACAGCATGAGCGCCATCACCAATGCGGCGCTGCGATCGGTCGCATCGTGGATGGAGGCGAGGGCGCCGATCGTCGCGATGAACCACCCGATCGCGGCGAGTGCTCCAACCGGTCCAATCCGCGCGAGGCCGGTTGATGCTGGCCGCGAGCCGATGCGGATCGCATCGATGAGATCGGCAATCCCGATCACTTCCATAGCGCCGGTTGCCAATTCGAGCAGCAATATCGCGACGAACGAAATCCCGATTGCGCGATCTATCGACGCGATCGCGACTCCCGCGACCAGTCCGCCGATCGGCAGGAACACCAGCGCCCGCGCGCGACGCTCGGAGTCGCCGAATTCCGCGCGCGCGAGCAGCGACCATCGCGAAAGCGTCGCGATCGCGATGACGAACTCACGAGCGAGATTCGCGGGCGTCTCGCGATGCGCGGCGTCGGACTCCATCGGCCTCGCCACACTAGCGGAAGGCGCGGCGGCTTCTCTATAACGGAAGCCATGAAGATTCTGGTGATGGGTGCCGGCGCGATCGGCGCATTCTACGGCGCGTGGCTGCAGCGCGCGGGCGACGAGGTCTATTACTGCGCGCGCGGCGAGCATCTGCGCGCGATGCAGGAAGGCGGGCTCGCGGTGAAAAGCGTCACCGGCGATTTTCACCTCGAGGTGAAAGCATCCGCGGACCCGCGCGAACTTGCACCCTACGAATTGATACTATTTTGCGTCAAATCGCAGGATACACTTTCATCCGCCAGGCAGTGCGTCGGATGCCTGACGAAAGACGGCGCGATCCTCACTCTGCAAAACGGTGTCGAGAATGAGGCTGCGCTCTGCACGATTTTTCCCCGTGAGCAGGTGATGGGCGGCAACGCTCGCGTCGGCGCCGAGATCACAGGCCCCGGCCGGTTGCTGCATACGGTTGGCGGCAATGCCGAAATCGGCGAGCTCGACGGGCGCAAGTCCGAGCGCGTGATGCGTATCGCAGAAAGTTTTCGCCGCGCCGGCGTACTCGGCGAGGTGACCGACGATCTGCTCACGATCCGATGGCACAAGCTGATGGGCAACAACGGCACCAACACCGTTTGCACGCTCGGGCGATGCTCAGTTGGCGCCGCGCTCGCCGATCCCGAGGGTCACGCGTTGGTGCGCGAGCTCTTTCTCGATACGGTAAGAGTCGGCCGCGCCGAAGGTGCGAAGCTCACCGAAGAGCAAGCGGAACGCCAGCTCGCGCAGATGAACAAATATCCCAACCTGATGAACGTGCGCCCCTCGACGCTGCAGGACTACGAGAAAGGCAAGCGGCTGGAGTACGACGCGATCACCGGCGCGATTTTGCGCGCGGCCAAGCGCCACAACATCGCAGTGCCTGCCACGGAAACCGTGCACGCGCTGCTGAAACTGCTCGATGCGGGCCTGGCGGCGCGCGGATGAGAATCCTCATCATGGGCGCGGGCGCGGTCGGCGCGTACTTCGGAGCGCGGCTGCAGCAGGCGGGCGAAGATGTAATATTCGCGGCGCGGGGACGAAATCTGGAAGCGCTCCAGGCCAGCGGCCTCGAGCTCAAAAGCCCGGGCGGTGATTTTCATGGTGCGGTGCGCGCGACTGAGACTCCTCGCGAGTTCGCACCCTACGATCTGATCATCTTCACCGTCAAAGTGTACGACACCGATGCGGCCGCGCAGTCGCTCGCAGGATGCCTCGCGCGCGAAGGCGCGATCCTCACGCTCCAAAATGGCGTCGAGAGCGAGCGGCGGCTGGAGGAATATCTTCCGCGCGATTCCATCATGGCCGGATGCGCGCGTGTGGGCGCGGAGCTGGTCGCGCCCGGCAAAATCGTGCATATGACGACCGGCGTCATCGAGTTCGGCGAGCTGGATGGCCGCGAGCGCCCGCGCACCCACGCGATCGCCGATGCGTTTCAGCGCGCGGGAATTTATGGCGAGCTCTGTCCCGATATTTTCAGCATGCGATGGTCGAAGCTGCTGTGGAACGCGGCGTTCAACACCGTCACTACGCTCGCGCATCGGCAGGTTGGCGAGGTGCTCGACGCTCCCGACGCCGCGCGGCTCATCCGCACCTTGATGGATGAAACGCTCGCGGTCGCATGTGCCGACGGGGCGAAGCTCGGCCCCGATCGTATCGAGGCGTTGCTGGAGCATTCGCGGAAAAATTTGCGTGCCCTGAAAACCTCGACACAGCAGGATTTCGATCGCGGCGGGCGGCTCGAATATGACGCGCTGAGCGGATGTGTGGTGCGCGCGGCAGCGCGCCTCGGCGTTGAAGTTCCGGCCATGCGCACGGTGCACGCGCTGATCGGGCTGCTCGACCAGAGCAATCGTCAAACCACTTCGAGCAATCCGTAGAGCAAGAAGTAATTCACGGTTGTAAGAATCTTCGCGAGCGCGGTCGGAGGCTGAAAGCGCGGCGCGGCGTCGGCCACGGTCGGCGACTGATGCACCAGCGCGAGCAGCCGCAGCGCGTCGGCGTTGAGTTCGGCGGGCCGCACTAACAGCCACGGACTTAGCCGCGCCATCAGCTTGAAGGTCGCGCCGCTCTCGATACTCGAGCGCTCTTCGATAAATGCGGTGCCGTCAGGAATGCGCAGCTTCGCGGCGAGCAGCGCACTTTCACCGCGCGCGGCGAGGTCGCGCGCCGCGATCATCTTGTCGATACGCTCGCTGGTCAGCACGATTTGCCCGGCGCCCTGAATATCGACTGCTGCAGTCCATCCGGTCGGCGCTTCGCTCGCGTGCTGTAAGATGTTGATCCCGACGCGCAGCCCGCGAATGCCCATCGCCTCGAGATGGTCCCGGCGCGCGGTCATGTCGCGCTCGTAGTCGGCATCGAGATGCGGATGATCCGCAGCCGAGTAAATCGCGCAGTAGTCGTTCAGGTTGCTGCCGGGACATTGCAGGATGAGCAGCTTGATATCGGCGGCGGGCATCGCGGCGCGCAGATGCTGCTCGACGCTGGTGCCGGCGAGCTCGGGCCATTCAGCAATGATCACCGCGCGCCCGTTGTTCGCGAGGTACGCGGGAATCTCGCGCAGCAGCCGCAGCGGCAGCTCATCGCCACGCAGGCCGCCCGATTCGAATGAGGCGGCAGCGAGCGCTGGAGGCGTCGAGACGAAGGGCGGCTGCGAAATGATGAGATCGAAGCGCTGGCCGGCGACCGGCGCGAACATATCGCCCTGGCGAAATTCGGTATTGGCGATGCCGTTGAGATTCGCGTTGATGCGCGCCAGAGCGACCGCGCGCGGATTGATGTCGGTGCCAACGACGCGGTCGGCATATGCGGCAAGGCTCAGCGCGCCGGTACCCGCACCGCATCCGACGTCGAGCGCGCCGCGGAGTTTGCGCGACGGCCGCGCGGCATCGCACATGAAGGTGGTGGTCTGGCCCGCGCCCATCACCGCGTCGCCGCCACTGCCGAGGTGATCGCAGATGACGAAGACATCGCTCACGAGGTTCAGGTTAAACGGCGAGACGTAATTTCCGTCCACGAGGCGGGTGAGATATCCGGCCTCGACGAAGGGACCGAGTGGCACGTCGCCAAATGCCTCCTCGGCCTCGGCGCGCGTGACGCCATCGTCGAACATCAGCATCCGCATCGCATAGGCGGCGGTCTCGCGAAATTTGCGCAGATGCCACTTGCGCATCGGCGCGCGGGCGGCATCAAGCATGAAGACTCCCACCTGGGTGATCTCCTGCACGCGCGCCATCGTGACGCCGAGCGCGCGTAGACGGGCGCCGAGCGCGCGCCACCTTGCGGGCGGCAGCGCCGACATCTTCGAGACCTCGGGAAGTGGCATGCGACTACCTAATCCGGCGCCCTCGCATGAGGGAAGGGGCGACCGAAGTGAATCCGGATGGCTGCTGGCGTCAGCAGGGAACTTCTGATAGTGTTTGCGCGTTCGAGGAATCTCACGAATCTCCATGATGCTGTGCGAAAGAAATCGACCCGCCGCGGCGAAAGCCCATGGAGAGGTGCGCGTGATGTTCCATTGACGTCGAAATAACCGAACCAACATCGCGATCACAAAAGGCCATGGGTGCAACACCGCATCCGTGGCCTTTTTTTGTTTTCGCCGAAAAAGTTCGCCCGAGGGAGGGAGGAGTCATGTTGATTGAAATCGATCATCTTACGAAGCGCTTCGGAAAATTTGTCGCCGTCGATGACGTCTCGTTCGAGGTCCGCCCGGGCGAGATCGTCGGACTGCTGGGCCCGAATGGCGCGGGCAAGACGACCACCATCCACATGATCCTCGGGCTGATCTCGCCGAGTGCGGGCGAGGTGCGGATCTTCGGCAAGCCGTTCAATGCGCACCGGCAGGAGATCCTCGAGCAGATGAACTTTACCTCGCCATATGTGGCATTTCCTGGGCGCCTCACGGTGTTCGAGAACCTGATGGTGTTTGCGCGGATGTATAACGTCCGCGAGCCGCGCAAAAAGATCGTCGAGCTCGCCCGGCTGTTCGGTATCGAGGAGATGATCCGCAAGCCCTTCGCGCGCTTGTCCTCGGGCGAGACCACCCGCGTGGGCCTGTGCAAGGCCCTCATGAACGAGCCGCATCTGCTGCTGCTCGATGAGCCGACCGCATATCTCGATCCGCAAATTGCGGCGCATGTGAAGGGCATCTTGCTCGCCATGCAACGCGAGCGCGGCACCACGATTCTCTACACCTCGCACAACATGGCGGAGGTCGAGAAGATGTGCCACCGGATCATTTTTATGAGCCACGGCCGCATCATCGCGAGCGGCAGCCCAATCGAAGTGACGCAAACGATCCTCAACGAGGATCGCGACGAACCGGCGCTGGAGGAGGTCTTCCTCCACGTCGCGCAAAGGCGAGCCAATAATGAAGCGGCATAGAATCGAAGCGACCATCATGCGCCACACTTACGAGGCGCGACGCAATCTCGATCGCATCCTCGACATGGTGTACTGGCCGGTGCTCGACATCATCGTCTGGGGATTTTTCACGTTGTATCTCGGACGCGGCACCGCGATGAAACCGGGCATGATCAGCTTCATGCTCGGCGCGATCATCCTGTGGGGACTCTTCTTCGCGTTTCAGCGCGACATGGCGGTCGGCTTTCTCGACGAGCTATGGTCGCGCAACCTGGTCAATCTGTTCTCGACGCCGCTGAGCGTGTCGGAGTACATGACCGGGCTCATCGCGGTGAATGTGCTGAAGGCGGCCACGGGCATGACCGCGGCGGCGCTGATCGCATGGGGATGCTACGCGTTCGACATCTTCCCGCAGCTCCCGGCGTTCCTTCCCTTCATGCTCAACCTGATGTTGTTCGCACTGGCGCTCGGCATCGTCATCACGGGGCTCATCTTCCGCTACACGACGAAGATCCAGGGGCTCGCGTGGAGCTTCGCGGGCCTGCTGATGCCGCTCTCGTGCGTGCTGTATCCGCTGAAGTCGCTGCCATCGGTGCTGCAGCCGGTAGCATGGATGCTTCCGACCACGCATTCCTTCGAAGGAATGCGCCAGGTGCTGGCAGGCGGCGGATTTTCGCGCGGCCACTTCGGATGGGGTCTCGCGCTCAACGCGATGTACTTTGTCTTCGCGATCGTGTTCTTCCGCTGGATCTTCGAATCGGCGAGGTCGCGCGGGTTGCTAGTGAAGCTGGAATAAAAAAGGCGCCGAGGTCCCCGTTGCCGTGGCGCGGACCTGCGGCGCCTACCGAGAGAGCCTCTAGTCGGCGGCCTTTACCATCGCCTGATTCGAGAAGAAGTTCTTATCCACCGCGCCCATGTTGATGTACCAGCATTCCCGCTCGGGCGTTTCGCGGCCCGGCAGATAGCATGGTGAAGCTTGTCCATTTTGCACGTCGGTCGAAACCGCGGCGACCACGAACAGCCGCTTGAATGGATAGATGGCGACGCGCGCGTCGGGAACCGGACGATCGCGATACGCGAGCCAGTAGATCTGGCTCTGCCACAGCTCGCCGCGGCGGTCGTACTTGTCGATGTAGGGCTCGAACCACATTTCGGAATCGATGTAGAGGATCGATTTCGAGTGGGTGGCACCCGAAGCAACATCGTGCCGTGGTGTCGCCTCGATCAGGTACAGATGGCGCATCTCCCATGCCTCCGGGCAAGCGCTCGCACCGGCGTCGGTGTCGCATGGAACCTCCGGCGAATGCAGCGCATTGACCGAACCGAGCATCTGCCGCTCGCCGAGGAACTTGTAGTTGTATTCCTCGGTCTTGGCGTTGAAACCTGAATAATGATCGGGCTCCCATGCGAAAGGTCCGGAGGAGATACTCAGCGACGCCTCATTGATGCGCCGGACGCGACGAGTCTCCTTGCTGTACACCCATGAATCATCGGGGCGCTTCGGATCGGCATAGCGATAGCGATTGAATCCGACGCCGCGATACGACGCCGGCGCCAACACCGGATACAGCGCGAACAGCCAGTAGCGGCCGCTGATCTTGAAGTCGGGATCGATCGGCATCGGCTCGACCTCGGTGCGCCCGACCAACTGATAACCTGCATAGTGGCCGATTTGGAAATACTCGATGACCTTATCCTGCGGACCTTTGCCCTGGTAAAGGCTGTAGCAATCGTAGAAGCGCAGGTCGTAGTCGTCGCTGATGATGGGGCGGAAGACGTTGTTCCACATCACCTTCACCGCAACGTCGGGATCGTTGGCATCGATGAGCGGAAACGGCTGGCCTGCGACATAGCCGCTCACGCTGCGGCGGTCTTTGCTGAGGCCGACCTGGGCGGAATATTTCTCCGTCGCGTCCTTGTATGGAGGCGGCCAGTCGATGCGCTGGGTCGGCACGATCTTCATCTGCATCCCGCGCTGCGCCTTGTAGTACACCCCGGGCGCGAGCAGGTTCTGCACCTTGTCGGCAGTGTCGGACGTGATGAGGTCGCCGGGTTTGACTTGCGCCATCGCGGGCGAACTCGCCACCAGCGCCAAGCCAACCAGGAATCCGAGGAGAATTTTGCGGGTGGAATGGAACATCGCGCTACCTCCATCAGCGAAAATGATTCGAGCCAATGGCCCCACTGGGCAACGCGGTCAGCATTAGATCGCATACTGCGCAATGTCAACAAAACTTATGCTTCGCGTGGATTTCATCGGAAGGAAAAATCTTCAGATTTTAGGCCTATTCCTGGCCTAACCAGTCGGGCTTCGCGACTTCGCGCCAGCGCGCGCGGATGGCCTCGAACTGCTCCTCCGACAATGCGTCGGAGGACGCGATTTCGGCATTCGATGCGATACGCACCGGCTTCGAGGTCCCCACAATCGCGGTATGCACCCCCGGCACGCCCAGCGTGAAGCGCAGCGCGCTTGCAAACGCATCGGCGGCGCCGAGGAAATCGAACTCGAGCGCCTTTAGCCGATCCCAATACTCGCGCGAGTAGTCGCTGGAGGCGACCCGGGTGCGCATCCAGACCGCGTTCGCCACCGGACGTTTTGCGATGACGCCGAGCCCTCGCTCGCGCGCAATCGGCAGCACCCGTTCGATGGATTCCTGATCCGCGATACTTACCGAAATTTGCAGCGCATCGAACGCGCCGCTCTCGAGCGCGCAGATCGCATCGTCGCTGTCGCCGCTATATCCGATGAAGCGGGTCTTGCCCGCCCGCTTCGCCTCCTCGACCGCGCGGATCACGTCGCCCTGACGCAGCCGCACCTCCGAACAACTGTGCAGTTGCAGCAGGTCCACATGATCGGTGCGCAAATTCTTGAGGCTGGTGTCGATGCTCTTTGCGATAAGCCGCGGGTCCCATTCGTGATAGCGGAGATGATCGAGCGCGCCGGTGACGTGCCCGCATTTGGTGAAGAGATGATAGTCGCCGCGGCGATGGCCGATCGCCTTACCAATCAGCGCCTCGCTATCGGCATAGCATTCCGCGGTATCGATGACGTTGATCCCGGCATCGAGCGCGCCGCCGAGAATACTTCCGGCGACTTTTTGGCTGACGCCCTGCTCGCCGATTTCCGAGCCGCCGAAGCCGAGCACGCTGACATTAAGTCCGGTCTTTCCGAAGCTGCGGTATTGCATTGATTAAGGATAGAGGAAGGGTCCCCAGATGGCTGCTCTTGAGGAAATCAATCGAAGAAAAAATCGGGCCGAGAGCATCGATGCCCTCGGCCCACAGGCGAATCAATTCAACACAACCTCTAGCGGCGCGCCTTGGTCCGCGACTTGCCCCGCGCGGGGCTCTTGCTCGCTGAAGCACTCTTGCTCCGCGCGGCGGTGCGCCGGGTGCGCGAGGAGGTCGCGCGAGGCCGCGGGCGCGCCGGCTTCGCTGCGGTGCGCGCACCCCGCTTCATTAGCTCTTCCGCGCGTGCGCGAAGCTGGTTGCCCACTTCCTCGAGCCGTTCTTTGCCCAGATACTTGCGCGCATCGGGAAAGACAGTATCGCGCTCTTCCCCGACATGATGCTCGACGTCCTCTTTGAGCACCTTCATCTTGCCTTTGAAAACATCGCCGCGAGGACGCGTTTGGTCGATGTCGGCGATGATCAGTTTAATCTGATAGTGCTCCTCGACCGCCTCGGCAATTTCCTCGCCGGTCGCTTCCGCCTTCGCGTTTTTAATCGGCGGATAGAAAATTTCCTCTTCGATCTGTGCGTGAGCGCGCAGCTTGTCGCGAATCTGTTCGAAGATCTGGCGGCCGCCGCTGTCGCCCGCGTCGCTATCTTCGAAGGTTGCAAACAGATCGTCCACCTCGTTGTGCTGCTCATCGAGAAAAGCGCAAGCGTCGGTGTTGCTGGTTGACGACAAGAGTCCCATGGGTACCTCGGAGTGATGAAAGA
>Ga0335079_10004325_pt1 | contig 16326 bp, 15 predicted proteins | sample Lox_Sample_33_FD_206719 | JGI IMG/M metagenome (GOLD analysis project Ga0335079, IMG submission 206719) | Soil microbial communities from Loxahatchee National Wildlife Refuge, Florida, United States - Lox_Sample_3.3 | ecosystem: Environmental > Terrestrial > Soil > Wetlands | place: USA... | reverse complement strand
GAGGATCAGGCGCCTGCGGGCATCCGCTGGGAAGGCGGGGGAGCCCGATGCAATGGAGCGGGTGGGCAGCTGGTACAAGCCGATGAAGCGACCGGTAACGCTGCGCCTGGATGCCGATGTGCTGGCCTGGTTCAAGAAAGGCGGCCGCGGGTACCAGACGCGAATCAACCGCGCCCTGCGCGGAGTCATGACGCAGGAGAGAAGATCGGCCCGGGAGTAAGGCCTTTGAATTTGTGCCAACAGGACTGCCCAGCCGGAGAAATCCATCGCCGTACTGCCGTTCGCCGACGGCATAACCGAGGAACGGATCGATCGACTCAGCAAGATCCCAGTCCGCCGGGCGACTCAGTGTTTCCGCGAATCGAATTCCCGCAAGAAGACCGAGGGCGCAAACTTAAAGTAAGCCGGCGAAACCGGCACTTCCTGGCCGTTCACCACCAGGACGTTGAAGCCTGACCCCAGTGCCGTGGCCGCCTGATTCAAGTTACCGTGTTTCAGATTCGGCCAGGTGCCGGTATCCAAACGGCGGATCAGGCTCTGGAAGGCGACCACAGTTTCCGCGGGAGTGAATTCGCAATGTCCCGCGCGATGCACGAAGATTTCCCGGAGAAACTGGTCGTTGCCCTCGGCGTCGACAACGTCCTGGTAGGCATTTTCATTTTCCACCTCGACCAGGCCGTCTCCCTTGGTATGCAGGGTCAGGACGGGCACGCCGATCTGGCCATTGAAGATGATGTTCTTCTTGAGATAAGTGACCGAAGTTGGATTTCCTGAAATCCGCGCGGCAGCGTTCAGCGTCTGAAGATCGGCGTCGAGGTCGAGTCCTGCCGCCTGATAGAGCGCTTTGATCTCAGCATGGTCAACGGAGCGGTTAAGTTGCTTGACGTAATCGACGCCGGTATTCCACGAAGGATTGCCGCCCGCCCGCCCTTCCAATTCCGCGCGCAGGTAAAAGGCGAAAACAAAGTCAACTTGCGAAAGCCAGGAGTACTGGTTGGCTTCCTGGGTGGCGTAGTCGGTGGGGGCAGGTTCTGCCGAGAGCGGATCGAACCATCCCGGGGTGTCGGCGAGGGCGGCGGCCAAAGCGATGCGAGCCTTACCTTTGGCGCTGCTCTGAGCAATCGCGAGAGCGGTTTCCGCCACGGTGAGATTGCTTGAGGGATTGGTGATATTCACCAGCTGCAGTCCCGATCCCGAGGCCAGCAGGTTATAGAAGGCAAACTCAGCGTCCAGAGCCTGATTCCACGTGCCCACGCCTCCGGCCACTACGCCGCACATGGGCAGCGCCGCGTCGAAGCGATTGGGATACTTCTGTATGAGGCCTGCGGTGACGATGCCTCCCTCGGAGTGTCCCCAGGCGATCGTCCGGCTGGGCGTGCCCACCAGAGATTTGAAGGTGTCCAACACCTCAATCTGATCGGGCAAGGCCTCGTGAATCGCCCATCCGGTGGTGGCATAGGAAGAGCCCCCGAGAGCGTATCCATTGGTCAACAGGTAACTGCCGGTGATGGGGTCGCCGACGTCGGTGGCGGGATTGGGCGAGCCCGCCGCCACGTATCCATGGCTGTAGAGCACCAGAGTGCCGTTCCAGTTCGATGGAACTTCGATCAGGTAGGTGGCGCCGTCGGCGAATGTGCCGCGATAGGTGTTGACGGTAACGGGCAGCGCGTAGGCGTGGCAGACAAGCAGCGTCGTCAGGAATGCGGCCAGAGATATCCTCTGGGTGATGGCTCGCAACATGGTGTTCCTCCGGGGCTGGCGCCGGAAGCTTCCCGGCATGGGGACAGATCATAGCAGTTTGCCGGGAGGAGGGGCAGAGGCTTCTCAGAAAAAGGGGGGATTGGGGGCTTTGGCACGGGGGTCGGGCCTGGACCTGGGACTGGAGTTCTTGTAGCATCGCGCGGATGAGACGGGGGAAGTCCGGCGGCGGCTCCGCCGCCAAAGGCCGCAAAGCGCCAAAGAGCGTCGATGATTATGCGGCGAGCGTCCCGGAAAAAGCGCGCAGCGCCTTCGCCAAACTTCGGGAGACGATCCGGGCGGTGGTGCCACGGGACGCGAGCGAGACCATCAGCTACCGGATTCCCGCGTTCAAGCAGCAAAGAGTACTGGTCTGGTTTGCGGCGTTCTCGAACCATTGCAGTTTGTTTCCCACGGCCGCGGTAATCGAAGCCTTCAAGAATGAACTCAAGCCCTTCTCGACCTCAAAAGGCACGGTCCATTTCCCCCTGGACAAGCCACTGCCCATCCCGCTCATCAAGAAACTGGTGAAGGCGCGGCTGGCGCAGGCTGAAAATCCGAGAAAGCGTTGACCAGGGGATTTGCCGGATTTCCTTTCCGCCACTAGAATGGCCCCGCGTTAAATCGGGCCAAAACGTTTCTCTCTGAGGAGGCGATATGAAAGCAAGAAAAGCAGTCTTGACTCTGGCTGTGTGTCTTTTTGCAGTAGGGATCTGCTTCGCCGCTAATCCGTACATGGGTACGTGGAAGCTGAACGAAGCGAAGTCGAAGCTGGTTGCGGGGATGACGAAAAACAATACCGTGATGTACGAGGCCGCCGGGGACAGCGTGAAGGTCACGGTCGATGGCGTCGACGGCAGCGGCAAGCCGGCGCACAACGAGTGGACAGGCAAGTTCGACGGCAAAGACTATCCCGTCACTGGGGATCCGAGCTATGACACCCGTTCCTACAAGAAGGTCAATGGCAACACCATGGACCTGACCATAAAGAAGGGCGGCAAGGTGGTGGGCAGCGGGCGGATCGTGGTGTCGGCCGATGGCAAGAGCCGCACCGTCACCCTCAACACGATGGATGCAATGGGAATGAGCGTCAAGAGCGTGGCTGTGTACGACAAACAGTAATCCGCTTTCCACTGGTTCGTAAAATGCTCTTCCGCTCCTTGGCGTGCGGAAGAGCATTTCTTGTCTTAACACAACGGACCATTCCCACTTATCTATTGACATCGGTAGTAGACTGGTGTCCTCTTCCCCCCAAGGAAGGTGGTTGTGGCAGCGCTACCCGGATTTACGCTTTGGGGGATGTGCGTCCTATTGGGCGGCTTCGCCGTCCTGGTGGTATGGAAGATCTTCTCCGCTGGATCCCTGTCGGGACTTCTTGCCGGCGACCAATACGACAGCCATACAGGCTCACTTAGTACGACGGACGTTACGGCGGGGCGGGCTCAGTCGCTGGTGTTCGTAGTTTACTTTGCTGTCTACTACCTGATTCAGATTCTCCACAGCCCGTCCGGCTTCCCCCCGGTTCCCAAATCCATGCTTTACGCGCTGGCCGGCAGCCAGTCGGTGTACCTGGCGGGTAAAACCTATGACCTGATCCTGAGCCGGATTTTGGATGACGTTAAGAAAGGACTCTCGCGATGAAGGCACGAAATAAGATGTTACGCACCATTTCGTTTGTGGGCCCGGTGGCCATGGTGGCCCTCAGCCTGAGCAGCGTCGGCTGCACGGCGGTTGCCGGCAGCGCGGACCAGGCGGAGACTCTGCTGAAAGTAGCCGCCGGCTACCTGGCACTGCTGTTCCTGCTGCTCTATGGCGGGGTGGTTCTGTGGAAGGTGATTGATCGGAACGAGATTGGAACCATCATTGAAGAGAATGGCGGGGGCGCCAGCATGTCGCGCTTCCAGTTCCTGATTTTCACTTTTGTGGTGGCCTTCGGCATCGTGTTCCTTCTGGCCAAAAACAACCAGTTTCCCACCATCCCGGCGGACGTGCTTACGCTGCTGGGGATCAGCGCCTCGACTTATGCGGTAAGCAAAGGAATCACCGCGAGCGGGACCCTGCCGCCCAAGAATGGACCGGCCAAGCCGGACGGCGATCATCCGGAAGAGCCGGAGAAGTGACGGGGGCCGGTTTGAGAATTCGCGTAACGCGCCGCACTCGCGGCCGAGGAGGCTTATATGGCGGGCCATCGCTCGTCTTCTTCGTCTAAAGGTAAGTTCAGCCGCAGGGTCGCCCCCTTCGTGCCGCTGGCGCTCGCACTGGCAATGCATCCCGCGATCACGGGATTTCTGGGCGGCCGCGCGGCGGAAAATGAAGTTTCCGCCGGCGACCTTGCCATGGTGCAATGCGAGGACGCGGAAGATTCCGCGCAGTGCCATGCGAAGTACCGCTCGGGCTGCAACACGTCCTCGGGGGAGTACGATCCCTATCTCAACTTCCTGAAAAATACCATCGACTTTCCTGCCAGCGCCGCACCCGCCAGCTTTTTCGACTCGCTGGCGCAGGTTCGCGACAAAGAGAAACAACTGCAGGACAAACAGACCGAACTTGGTGAAACGCTGACGACTCACAATCACCACGACTTTCAGGAGCCATTCAAGCAGCTTGGGGAAGGTTCCATGCAAGGCGTGATCGGGTATCTGTATGGAGTTACGGTCGAGACCGGAGGCAAAGGCGAAACCAGCAACTGCAAACTGCACACCAACGAAGAGGATGTGGACTATCACATCTTCGTCGGCTTCGATGCCAGCACCGCGGCGAAGATCCGCAAGAAGTCCAACAGCGCGACCCTGGCCGACAAGGGCAAGAGCATTGTGGTGGAGATGACGCCGCACTATCGCGCCGCTTTTCATCCGGAATGGACTGGCGACGTGGTGAAGAGCGCACTGGGCAAGAAAGTGAAGGTGGTTGGCCAGTTGATGGTCGATAACGACCATAACAACAAGGGAGATGATTGCGGCTTTTCCGGGGCCAGTTCCGGTTGCTGGCGAGCCAGCATCTGGGAACTGCATCCGGTGACGCAGTTTCAAGTGTGCAATTCTCCCAGCAACGACTGCGATCTCAACTCCGCCAATTGGGTCGATCTCCAGTCTCCGTAGGCAGGCAGCCGCGCCAGTTTTGCGGCCCTGGAGGTCAGCGCCCCCCCGCTCCGGGGCGCTCCAGGTTGGCTGCAGCGGCAAAGGCGTGGTGCGCTGATATCATGCTGGGTCACGCTTCGCGAACCGCCAGGAGCCCGCATCCATGTCTGAGCCTCCCTCTTCTTCGCGCACCCGCGTAGTGCGCGAGCCGCATCGCGGTGTGTATGATCGCGCCACCGCTTATCAGATTCTGGACGAAGGATTTATCTGCCACGTGGGATTTGTGGCGGGTGGCCAACCCTTCGTGATTCCCACCGGCTACGGCCGCGACGGCGACCATCTGTACCTTCACGGATCTGCCGCCAGCCGCATGCTGCGCCGCATCGATGAGGGTGTGGCGGTGTGCGTGACGGTGACGTTACTTGACGGATTGGTGCTGGCGCGCTCGATCTTCAATCACTCGATGAACTACCGGTCGGTGGTGGTGCTCGGCACCGCGGTGGCGGTGGAAGAACCGCAGGAGAAATTGGAGGCGCTGCGCCGGTTGTCAGAACACATCCTGCCCGGACGCTGGCAGGAATCAAGGCTGCCTAATGAGCAAGAGCTCAAGGCTACGCTGGTGATGCGATTGCCGATCACAGAATTTTCCGCCAAGGTGCGGCAGGGCCCGCCGATTGACGACGAAGAGGACTACGCGTTTCCCACCTGGGCGGGAGTGATTCCACTGGAAATGGTCGCGGGTGAACCGATCGATGATGCGAGGCTGGATGCTGGGCGCGGAGCACCCGCCTATGTGAAGGCGTATTCCAGAAAACGCGAGAGATGACTACCTCATTCTTACTTCAAGCCCTCCACCATATATAGGTCCGACAAATCTCGAACGTAAGAGTAGGCGTACCACTTAGCGTCGGGAGTAATGTCGTACAAACCGACAAAGTAAACTCCCGCGCGATCGGCCGGCACCAGCGACTTCCAGGGCTGCTTCTGGCCGGTGAGCAGGTCGAAGCGATCGAGGACCAGAGGAACATCCTGGTGGAGGGCACCGATCAAGTAGCGTCCGGCGGGGCCGCCGGTGGGCGAAATCAGGTTGGGGACCGGCGCCGTCTCGCTGTGCGGTGCCCCGCCATCAATCGGATAGAAGGTAAGAGTGTCGCCCTTGCGGGTCAGGATAAACTTCCCGTCCCCGGTGGGATAGCCGATGACATCAGGAGGGGTGATGGGAGTGAGCGGCGTGCCGTCCAGATTGGTTATATAGATTCGGGTCGGTTTTCCATTTTCGCGAGCCTGCATGAACAGGTGTTTGCCATCCGGCATCCACAGGGCTAAGTCATAATCGTATCCCGGTTGGGAAATGTTCCTGGCTTCTCCTACGCGGGTGGGTAGAAGCCAAATCTGCTCCGGCGTTCCCGGAACGACCGAGGCTACCCACTTGCCGTCGGGGGAAATGCCATAGGGAGTGCCGTCTCCGAGGCGAATCGCCGGCGAACCGTCGGTGGAGCGCATGTAGGCGGAATACTTCTGTCCCCCGCCATCGCCTTCTTCGGAGAAGAAAATCCATTTGCCGTCCGGGGAAATGTGGGTCAGCAGCGACCAGTCTTGCCAGCTCAAGTCGGTTTCGGAATCGTGGCCGGGAAACAGTCCGGCGATGCCGCGGCGACGGTTCTCGCGGATGAAGAGCACTTTACCGTCCCGCGAAATGTCCTGCAACCGGATGCTGCCCGCGCCGGCCCAGACCAGCCGCTGATGCCCCTGCAAGTCCACCGCATACAAATTGCCGGACAGATGAACGTTGGAAGCGGTGAACCATATCTCCTTGCCCGAGGGCGCCCAGGCCAAACCTCGGGCATCGGAAAAAGATCCGGTCAGCGTGCGGCGATTGCCCTGGCGGTCGACGACGGCGACATAACCAAGGCTGTCGAAGGTGATGGGGTGGTCGATGAAGGCAACCAGATTCCCGTCGGGAGAAACCTTGACGTCATACACCCAACCGGGAGCCTTGTAGAGGACCTTGCCTAAAGGATATTCGAGGACAATCCCCTGGTCGGTCTGGGCGGCCACGGCCAGGGATTCGCCGTCCGGGGACCAGTCCGCGCTGCCGACATTCTCCTGCACCTCGCGCGGCGCCCCGCCCGACAGCGGCATGCGGGCCAGGGTTCCACCGCCGACATTGGCGGCGATGTCCGCGTAATGCAGTGTAATCGCCAACTCGTCCGCCTTGGAGATGGCGAGAATGCTGCTATTTTTCAGGTCAAGTTCGCGGGACTGCTGGGCGTCGGGGCGGGTGGTATAGATCTGCAGCGGTTCGTTGGCAAACGCCGCGCTGTAGACGATGGTGTGTCCATCGGGCGAGAAGCGCGCTGCGGCCACATGGCCCCCGCGAAACGTCAGCCGCGTAAACAGGGGCGTGGGCGGGTGCACGGTTGTTCTTCCGGCGATAAACGCAGCCCCCGCTGCCAGCAGCAGAACCGGAACGGCCAGCAGGAGCGGGGCGCGAAGCCGCCGTATCTGCGAACCGGAGGCCGCCGGCGCGGAAGGGCTCGATCCGCCTGACAAGCTCTCCAGGTCGAATGCCAGATCGCGCGCCGATTGGAAGCGCATTGCCGGCTCTTTTTCGAGGCAATGACGCACGACCCGATCCAGCCCCGGTGCAACCCCGAGCCCGGTGTCGCTAAGCTCGGGCGGATCGTCCTTCAGAATCGAGTTCATGGTTTCCACGCTCGATTCGCCCTTGAACGCGCGCTTGCCGGAAATCATCTCATAGAGAATCGCACCCAGACTGAACAGGTCGGAGCGGTGATCGACTGCCTGTCCGCGCACCTGTTCGGGCGACATGTAGCCCACCGTACCCATGACCGTTCCCGGCGTGGTCGGATCGGGCCCGGCTATGGTTTGGGTTAGGCCCGAGTTGCGGCCGGAAGAAATCTGCCGCGCCAGCCCAAAATCCAGAATCTTCACCCGTCCATCTTTGGTGATGAAGATGTTGTCGGGCTTGAGATCGCGGTGGACAACTCCTTTTTCGTGAGCGGCCGCCAGGCCGCGGGCGATCTCGAGCGCGTATTCGCGCACCCGGCGCTGGGAAAGCGGGCCGGCCGCCATTTTGTCGCGCAAGGCCTGCCCATCCAGAAGCTCGGAGACCAGATAATGCGTGCCCTCCTGCGCGCCGACGTCGAAGATTGCCAGGATATTGGGATGGTTCAGGGCACTGACGATCCGGGCTTCATGCTCGAAACGCTGCAGGCGGTCGGCATCGCGGCTGAAGCTTTCGGGCAAGACCTTGATGGCGACCTCGCGTCCCAGCCGCGAGTCGCGGGCGCGATACACCTCGCCCATTCCGCCGGCTCCGATGCCGGCGATAATCTCATAAGGACCGAGTCTGGTGCCTGCGCTTAGCGTCACAGCCTCCCATGCTTGATTATGGAGAGTGTACCAGCGGCGATGCCACGGGGGATTCGGCGGTCTCGCCGGAGGGATGTTCTCAGGCGAAATCATAGCCCGCGGTCAACCACTGTCCCAAAATGAAAGTGGCCCACTCGCCGGGCCAATAACCCGCTTGACCTCGTCCAGCTTGAAGTCATAGAGTTCCGCCATCCCCTGGAGGGGCTTCCTATGCTCAGCGGATTCAAGCAGTTCATCCTGCGCGGTAATGTGGTGGACCTGGCGGTAGGTGTGGTCATAGGAGCGGCGTTCGGATCGGTGGTGACGGCTCTCACCAAGGATTTGCTGACTCCGCTAATTGCGGCGCTGGTTGGCAAACCGGATTTCTCGGCAATCAGTTTCTCCATCCGGGGCACCCTGTTTCCAATCGGGGATTTCATCAATGCAGCGGTGTCGTTTCTGCTGATCGCGGCAGCGGTGTACTTCTTTGTGGTAACGCCGGTTAACGCTCTGGTGGCGCGCATGCGCAGGGCTCCGGCGCCGGCGGATCCAACCACCAAGAAGTGTCCGGAGTGCTTGAGCGAGATTCCGATCGATGCGCGGCGCTGCGCGCATTGTTCCCAGCCGGTCATGAAAAGCGTGGCGGCAGACTAGGGTCAGGTAAGAACCGGCGCTTTAATTGCGGGCGTGCGCGAGTCCAGCGGATAAAACTTCGTCCCGCCGTGTAGGATGCGGAGGAGGCGAGCCGACCACACGACAGGGGGGCTCGCCGCTGATACGGCCGAGCACCTCTGCTGTACGATGAGATGGTGCGCCCTCGTTGGTTGGAACCTAGCCTTCTTCTTGTTTTCCTGGTGCTCCTCCCGCGTCTTCACGGGCAGCAGAAATCCACGTCACAAGTACCGCCTAGGGCTCATTCTCCGGCGGCCACCAAGGCTTCCACTCCCGACCCCGGCTCCATCCGCGATGGTGTGTATGGAAATTCCTACTTCCACGTGAGTTATAAGATCCCGGTCAGCTGGGTGGACCGCACTCAGGACGTGCAACCGGCCAGCGACGCCGGCAAGGGTCTGGTGCTGCTGGCGATCTTTGAGCGGCCTCCTGAGGCGTCCGGAGAGACGGTCAACTCAGCGGTGGTGATTGCGGCCGAGCCAGCGGCATCCTATCCCGGGCTGAAGTCGGCGGCGGAATATTTCGGTCCATTCACCGAATTGGCCACCGGCAAGGGGTTTAAGGTGGTGAACCCGCCCTACGAGTTTGCGGTCAGCGGCAAGTCGCTGGTGCGCAGTGACTTCAGCAAGGCCCTTGAACAGCAGACGATGCAGCAGGCCTCGCTGGCCGAGATGGAAAAGGGCTATTTTGTCTCCTTCACATTCATTAGCGGCAGCCATGACGAGGTGGAGGAACTGGCGGCCCGGCTGAGCCTTGGGAGCGGTCCGCCGAACCCTCCATCAAAGCCTCGATCACGCTGAACTGCTGATCCTTCTCAAGACCCGGTTGATTCCCGGCTCTCAGTTGCTGAGGGCTCCCTTTACCGAGCCGGTTCCGGGGTCGAAAAAAGGGCTCTTCTATGATAGAATTTCATCAGGCTTCGGGTCCCGTAACTAGGCGTAATTTCAATAATTTGAAGTCGTTTCGTGGTGTCCTGAAGACGGTCACCCGCCAGGGCTTAACTCTGGGAATTTTCACGGAGCGGAATGGCTACGAAAGAGATCGCACCCATCACTGAAACCAAAACAAAAAACGGGAAACTTGCCACCATCAACGGCGGCAACGGTGACTACACCGCCGACTCGATCAAAGTCCTCGGCGGCATGGAGGCCGTGCGCAAGCGGCCAGCGATGTACATCGGCTCGACCGGGGAGATGGGACTTCATCACCTGGTGTATGAAGTCGTGGACAACTCCGTCGACGAAGCGCTGGCGGGATTTGCCGACAAGATTGAAGTCACCATTCACCTCGACAACTCCGTCACCGTGATCGACAACGGCCGCGGTATCCCGGTCGACTCGATGGATATCGACGGCGAAAAGGTACCCGCGGCGCAGGTGGTGATGACCAAGTTGCATGCGGGCGGCAAGTTCGATACTTCGTCGTATAAGGTCTCGGGCGGGCTACACGGGGTTGGCGTGTCGTGCGTGAACGCGCTGAGCCACGAGCTGAACCTGGAAATCTGGCGCGATGGGTTTACCTGGGAGCAGAACTATTCGAAGGGCGAGCCCACTACCAAGCTGAAGAAGGCAGGCGCCACCAAGAAGCGGGGCACCAAGGTTCACTTCGTTCCGGATAAGGAAATCTTCACCGTCGCGGAATACAACTTCGACACTCTGGCGCAGCGGCTGCGCGAGCTGGCGTTTCTGAACAAGGGTTTGTTGATTACGCTGACCGACGAGCGCAACGCGGATTCCAAGACCGGCGAACCAAAGACGGCGGAATTCAAGTACAACGGCGGCATTGCAGAGTTTATCAAGCACCTGAATCGCGGGAAGCAGGTGCTCCACGAGAAGCCCATCTACATGGAGGCCGACCGCGATGGCGTGAATATGGAGATCGGACTCCAGTATAACGACGGCTACTCGGAGGCGATCTTCAGCTTCGCCAACAACATCAACACCGTCGACGGCGGCACTCACCTCACCGGCTTCCGCACGGCGCTGACCCGCACCATCAACTGGGCCGGGCAGCAGATGGGCTTGTTCAAGGACGTAAAAGAAAATCTGACCGGCGACGACGTGCGCGAAGGATTGGTGGCGGTGATCAGCGTGAAGCTGCCGCAGCCGCAATTCGAGGGCCAGACCAAGGGCAAGTTGAATTCCGACATCGCGGGCACGGTGGCGGCATTCATCAATGAGCGCCTGGGGTCTTACCTGGAGCAGAACCCTGCGGTCGGCCGCAAGATCATCAACAAGGCGATTGACGCGGCACGGGCGCGCGAAGCGGCGCGCAAGGCGCGCGATCTGACGCGACGCAAGGGCGCGCTCGACGGCGGCGGCTTGCCGGGGAAACTCGCGGACTGCTCGGAGCGGCAGCCGGAACGCTGTGAGTTGTTCCTGGTGGAGGGCGAGTCTGCAGGCGGAACCGCGAAACAGGGCCGCGACCGGCGCTTCCAGGCCATCCTGCCACTCAAAGGGAAAATCCTGAACGTGGAGAAAGCGCGCTACGACAAGATGCTGGCCCACGAAGAAATCCGCGCCATGATCACCGCCCTCGGCACAGGAATTTCGAAGGAAGATTTCGACCCAGCCAAACTGCGCTACGGCAAGGTCATCCTGATGACTGACGCCGACGTGGACGGCAGCCACATCCGCACCCTGCTGCTGACGTTCTTTTTCCGCCACATGCAGGACCTGATCAAGCGCGGCAACGTGTTCATCGCGCAGCCGCCGCTCTACTCCATCAAGAAGGGCAAATCGCAGCAGTACATCAAGGACGACCGCGACTTCGATAAAGTGATGGTGAAGCGGGCAGCCGAAAGCCTGGTGGTGCGTTACGGCGAAGGCGCCGCCAAGCTGGAAGGCACGAACCTGGCACGGTTCATGACAGTGCTGAACGAATACTTCAGCTTCTTCGACAAGGTGGACAAACGGCTCCGGGATGACAAGGTCACGGAGCTGCTCCCGAAAATTGATTTGTCGAAGCATGTGGACTTCGAAGGCGACAAGCAGGCCCCGTCGAAGAAAATCGAGAAGCTGGAAAAAGAGCTAAGGAAGCTGCAGAAAGAGCGCCAGTTCAAGGAAGTAGGGTCGCGCTTCGACGAAGAGCATAATCTCTGGGAAGTGCGTTACCTGAACTCGCAGGGCGCCGAGCACCTGATCAACTGGGAACTGGCATCCACTCCTGAATACCGGCAACTGCTCTCCAAGTACAAGCAGATTGAACCGTACATGGAGCCGCCGTTCGTGATTGAGGCAATCGTCAAAGCGGGCAAGCCGGAAAACGGGACTGAAGAGTTAAGCGACGCCGAGGGTGAGGACGTGGAGAAATCCCAGAAGAAAACCACGGCTGCAGCCAAGAAGAAAGCCGCCGTGCCCGAGGTGGTCGAAAAGAATGGCGCCCGCGATCTGCGCGACTACGTGCTCGCCGAAGGCAAGAAAGAATTCACCGTGCAGCGCTATAAAGGTCTGGGCGAAATGACGTCAACCCAACTCTGGGAAACCACCATGGACCCCGAGCGCCGTACCCTGCTCTCGGTGAAACTCGAAGACATTGCCGAGTGTGAAGCGATCTTCACCACCCTGATGGGTGAAGATGTGGAAGCACGGCGGAAGTTCATCGAGGACAATGCGCTGGATGTGAAGAACCTGGACATCTGATCTTCGTGTGTGGGGCCGGGTTTCACACCCGGCCCTATCTGGTCCTTGATTACCGGCTGTTACCTTAAGCTTTCCTCCCTGCTGTTTTCTCGTGCAAGTCCCCGCAACTGTTCCGTTCCTTGCAGCAAGGAGGGAGCGATGACTACAGCTGCCGCGCGGATGACTACAGCTGCCGCGCGAGCGGGGATCAATAACAAAAACTGGATGTGGATTGGATTCGGAGGTATCGGCTTGATTCTGCTGGTTGCGGCCGTGTGTATTCCCAATCTCAACCGGGCGCGGTATCCCGCAGGTGCCGCGTCGAATCGAGTGCCGGCTCACGAATACTCGCCAGCGGACAAGGCGGTTGCGGACGGTGCGCTTGTCTCCCCTTCGCTTTCTCAGGGCTCGGCTGTTCGTAGGCTGATGGAACCGAATATGAAGGCAGTTGCGCTGCCCTCCTCCGACCGCAGAATTATCCGCACCAGTTCCATGGAACTGACGGTCAAGAGTCCCGCGCAAGCGGCGGAAGACATGCGCCGATTGGCGGAGGGTTTTGGCGGCTATCTGGAAAGTATGCAAGTGGACGGCAGCAAGGACGCTCCCACCGCATGCGTGACCATCCGCATTCCAGCCACGCGCTTCGAGGATGCCAAGTCCAAAATCCGCACCCTGGCATTTCACGTCGAGAACGAAAAGACCGACGCCAAGGACGTGACCAAGGAATACGTGGACTCGGAGGCTCGGCTCCGCAACCTGCGCGCCGAAGAGGCACAGTACCTGCAGATTATGAAGCGCGCGAACAAAGTGGATGACATGCTCAACGTAAGCGAAAAGCTGAGCGAAGTTCGCGGCCAGATCGAGCAGCAGCAAGCCGAGTTCGAGGCTCTGTCAAAGCAAGTGGAGATGGTGGCGATTGCGGTTTCGGCGCGCGTGCAGCCCGGTCCTGAAGCCTTCGGCGTCAACTGGCAGCCCCTGCGCCAGTTCAGACTAGCAGGGCGCGACGCGCTCGAAGGCCTGGCGCAGTACGCATCCAGCATAATCGCGGTGATTCTGTACCTGCCGGTAGTCCTGTTGTGGCTGGGGACAGTGACTTTGGGACTGGTGGGATCATGGAAGGTGCTGCAGTGGATTACTCGCACGTTCTTCACCCCACCGACAGCTATCGAGGCGGCCAAGCCAGCATAAAGTGAACGCCAGAGGCGTTCAGACTTGTGCTCGCCCAGCAAAGACGCGGCAAGCCGCGTCTCTACCCATCCAAACATCAAACTCCGCCAGCGCCTGCTGGCACTGGCGGAGATGGCGCTCGGCGCGGTCGCGGATTTTCACTTCCAGCGGTGGCAGAAGATCGAAGGTGATGTTGGCGGGCTGGAAATTCTTCGCATCGGCCTGCGTCACGTAGTGCACCAGCGATCCGAATGCGCTCTGGCGCGGTGGCGCCAGGGGTTCAGTTCCGCCCGCTAAGGCTGCCGCGTGCATTCCCGCCATCAACCCCGTTGCAATCGACTCGACGTATCCCTCGACTCCGCAAATCTGTCCGGCAAAGAGAACATTCGGATGCTGCTTCATCTGCAGGGTCTCGCGCAGCAGCGTCGGCGAATTGATGTAGGTGTTGCGGTGGATTTGGCCGTAGCGCAGGAAGCGAGCGTTCTCCAGGCCGGGGATCAAGCGCAGCACGCGGGCCTGCTCGCCGAATTTCAAATGGTTCTGGAAGCCGACCAGGTTGTAGGAGTCGGCGCGCAGATTTTCCTGGCGCAACTGCACGACGGCGTGCGGCGGACGTCCGGTACGCGGGTCTCTCAAACCGACGGGCTTCATGGGACCGAAGCGTAGGGTGTCGCGGCCACGGCGGGCGATTTCCTCGATAGGCAGACAGCTCTCGAAATAGTTGAGCTTTTCCCAATCACGCTCTTCGACGGATTGCGCTTCTAGCAGCGCGTCGTAGAAGCGGTCGTACTCTTCCTTCGACATCGGACAGTTGATGTAGTCGGCGGTGCCCTTGTCGTAGCGGGCCGCGAGATAGACCTTGGACATGTCGATGGAATCGGCTTCGACGATGGGGCTGATCGAATCGTAGAAGTAGAGATGGGTCGAGCCGCTCAGGCGGGCGATTTCGGTCGAGAGCGCGTCGGAAGTGAGCGGACCCGTCGCGACAATCGTGATTGTATCTTCGTCGACCTGCGTCACTTCTTCACGGCGCACCGCAATCAGCGGCTGGCTTTCGATCCTGGCCGTCACCTTCGCGGCAAACGCAGTCCGATCGACGGCCAGGGCGTGTCCGGCGGGAACGGCTGACTGGCGGGCGATTTCAAGCAGCAGGGACCCGACCCGGCGCATTTCTTCCTTCAGCAGCCAGGGCGCGGTGTTTTCGCTGTCGGACTTCAAGGAATTGGAGCAGACCAGCTCGGCAAAGTCGCTGGTCTGATGGGCTGGAGTCGAGCGGACCGGACGCATCTCGCAGAGTTCGACCGGGACGCCACGTCGCGCGCACTGCCAGGCCGCTTCCGAACCGGCCAGGCCGGCGCCGATAATACGGACAGATTTCATTCGCAGCTTTCCGCCAAACGGCGAAAGGCATCTCCGTCCAGACTCACGGTTCTCCATTCATCCAGGAAGGTCGCGCCAATTTTCTTGTAAAAGTCAATCGCCGGCGTATTCCAATCGAGTACCTCCCAGCGCACTCCGAAGTAGTTTTCCTTCCGTGCCAGGGCGGCCACGCGCGCCAGCAATTCTTTCCCGATTCCTTTGCCGCGATATTGGTGGCGAACGTAGATGTCTTCGAGGAACATTCCCGCGCGCCCTTCAAACGTTGAGTACAAGTCAAAGAAGAATGCGTAGCCTGCGGCCTGACCGTTCCATTCCGCAATCAGCACGTGAAATCTGGGCTTGGCCCCGAAGCCGTCGCGCAGCAGATCGGCTTCCGTGATCTTCACGGGCAGGTTTTCGAACGCGGCGAACTCGTGGATCATGGTCTTGAGCAGAGGCGCATCCTGGGCGGTCGCAGGGCGGATCGAGAGCACGGTATGCTGGCTCCTGTGGGAAGAAGTGGAGATATTATAGCGGGCGGACAGCTCGGGATGATCTCCGCATCTCGCTTGGCTCTTGGTTCATTGGCGGTGTCATCTTTCGCACAGCGAAAGACCAGCGTTCCCCGGCGCCAGCCAACAGCAGGTCCTTCGCTTCGCTCAGGATGACAAACTTGATTTTCGAGTGCGCTTCCGAAGGCGGGTCGCCAGGCGCTACTTTTCTAGAGTATGACTCTTTCGTCTCCGACGCGACGGGTGACGCGCTCGCGATCCAGATATTCGAGCAGCGGAATCGCGTATTTGCGACTGACGCCGGTCAGGTCTTTGAATTGCGCTACGTCGATTTTTGCTGACTTGGATTTGTGTGTGGTCATGAGGCGGCGCAACTCATCCAGCGTTCGGCGATGGAACACCAGTTCGTCGGAAATCTTCACCAGGACTTTGTCACGCAACAGCAGCGTAACGATCTTTTGGGCACGCGCCTTATCCACCTTCAATCCGGCCAGCACGTCTTTGAGCGCCGGCACTTTCAGCCCCGCTGAGGAAAACGCCTGCTCGATAACCTTCTTAGATTCGGCTTCTTCATCCTTCATCACCACGCCGCGTCCGGACAGGTGGACAATGTCACCACTGATTTCCAGCTTCTTTTCCTGGACCAGTATGTCCAGCATTGCCGCAAAGACTTCCGTCCCCAGGCCGACCTCTTCGCGCAGCGCCTCCTTGCCAATCCCGGGAACGAGCGGATTCCGGGTGTGAAAAGCCGCGACAGTCTCCGAGAGGCAGGCCTTTAGTCCCTCGATTGGTCCAGAATGAAGGAAA
>Ga0335079_10004324_pt1 | contig 16327 bp, 17 predicted proteins | sample Lox_Sample_33_FD_206719 | JGI IMG/M metagenome (GOLD analysis project Ga0335079, IMG submission 206719) | Soil microbial communities from Loxahatchee National Wildlife Refuge, Florida, United States - Lox_Sample_3.3 | ecosystem: Environmental > Terrestrial > Soil > Wetlands | place: USA... | reverse complement strand
TGCCCACCAGGAATGACTGCACATACGAAAAACGCCGCAGTAAAAACTGACTTCAGCAATGAAGGGAGCAGAGCGCGCATGAGGACACCTCTACCTGGGTTCGACAATGCCCACGGAAAATGAACGGACGGAGGAAGGGAAGTATCGCCGCTCAAATTTCTCAATGGCCCAAAGGCCGGTGGACACGACACAGTACAGCAACCCGGGCGCACTTTCAAACCAATTTGTGTCCGGTGTCCGCGACAAACACCTCTGGCAAGAATCGCGTCTCTTGCATGCACTAATGAGAGTTCCCGGGAATCTCCCTGGATGGCATACTGGCCCAATATCCTACATTTTGGGGGATGCATGAGTCGTGCTTGTAAAAGCATACTTGCGCTCTTTTTCTGCATATTCGCGGCCTTGGCACCGGCGCAGACCTATACCATCACCGATCTCGGAGTACTCAAGGGCGACAATGAGACCAGTGGGTTCTGGATCAACGATCTTGGCGACGTCGTCGGTTGTTCTGATACCCAAACGACGTACGGATATCCTTGCACCGGTCTGGTTCCCGGACAGCGCGCGTTCTACTGGAGCCGCGGCCAAGGGATGAAAAAATTGTCCACCCTTCCTGGTGGCACAGTCGGCGGCGCAATCGGAATTAACAACGCCGGGGCCGTGGTCGGTTACTCCAACATGAAAGGGCACGCTGCCACAGATTTCTTTGCGGTGGAGTGGTCGCCGGGCGGCGCCATCACCAACTTGGGCACGCTTTCCGGTGGATCTTCCAGTGCGGCTTTCCAGATCAACTCCGCGGGCGAAATCTCCGGCGATTCTTTCCTGCCTAGCGGCGTCGTCAATGCCGCGAGATGGAGCAACAACAAGATAAAAAATCTTGGCAAATTACAAGGCGCCATCTTCTCCGCTGGCCTCGCCATCAACGATAACGGCTATATCGTTGGCGAATCGGTCTTTAGCTACGGTCCGCCGTTTGTGTCGCATGGATTCCTGTGGAATGGCTCGGCCATGATGGACCTGGGCACGCTCCCAGGCGGCAACTCGAGTATGGCCAATGCGATCAACTCCCTGGGAATCATCGTAGGACAATCTGACGGCCTTCACACCGCTAGCCAGTGGCATGCGGTTCAGTGGAATGCCGCGGGAAAAATCAGAGACCTCGGCTTGTTGAAGGGGGGTAGCTACAGCGTCGCGTTCGGCGTGAACGACTCTGGCGTGGTCGTTGGCTACGGCAACATCGCCAATAACGCTCCCCACGCCTTGATCTGGACGGCCACAAAAGGAATGCAGGACCTGAACTCGCTGATTCCACAAAACTCGGGGTGGACCCTGATCAACGCGAATGCGATCAACAACGTCGGCCAGATCACCGGCTACGGCAGCAGGCACGGGCGCAACCACGCCTTTGTGCTCACTCCCCTGAACTAGCCCCATGTGGGACAGCCGTCTCGGCTGTCCCCAAGCGAGGCACCGCTCTGCGGGTGCCATAGGCCTTGATTAAGGTTAATATGACCCGCATGCCGGTAGACTTTTCTGGAACGTGGGTCGCTGATCTGTCGACAAGCATTTTCAGGGGTCCTCAGCCTGCATCCTTGCGGCTAAATATCAGCCATTCCGAACCCGAATTACGGGAAGAACTAGTTTTCGCCCGGCCTGATGGAATCGAAGATCACTCACGGTTCGTCTGCCAGACAACCGGCGATGACGGAACGTGCCTGCTAAACAACATCCCGATCCCGGGCTGCGCTTGTTGGGTCAAGCAGGAGTTAGTCATTGAGACACGGATCCGACTCGCCGAGCGTGAGGTGTATTTATGCGACTGCTGGTCGCTCTCTTCAGACGAAGAGACTCTGGTGATGGAACACCGCAATGACGCCCTCGCCGGCCAGAGGGTGGTCTTCAAGCGATTCTCACCGGCATGAGGTCGCGATTCTTAATTGTCGTGATTGAACTGCTTACTGCTCGAACATTGGCACCTGGCGTTGATCCTCGGTCGCGCGGCGGGCACGGCGGGTGGCCCCGATGACTGCCAGCACGGTGAGCGATTCCAGGGCCGTGCGCGGCACAAAGATACGCTGCGTGTTCGAGCGCTGGTCAGGAGGGTTGACGAGATATCCTTCGGGCGTTGTCTGCATCAGGTCCGCCGGCATCAGGCCTTCCAGTACTTCACTGTCTTTGAATCGCAGGCGCACCCACAATCCCTCCGCCCGCGGACGGGAAGTGAAGGTCTTGCGCGTAAGCGACTCCGCTTCACCAAACTCGCGGACGAAGTACACGCCCTTGATCTCGCGTAGATCAATCGAGATCACCGTCCCGGAAGTATTCAGCACTTCAACTTTGCCGTCGTTCACAAATTGCGTGGGTGAGACATATCCCGAGACGGAGTCCCGATCCATCTTGCGGACGATTACTTTTTTGTGCGTCGAAGGCATGGAAAAGCAGAGTCCAGTGATCAGTAGTCAGAAAAGCCAAGATGCTAAAAGGGCTGGCACCACTCACTAATCAATGAACTACTGAACTTCCGATTCTCGCACTTTTTTCCCGCGCGCACGTGGAATCCCTCTAAGCAGTAGCCAAAATATAAACGTTGTGTTATTTTCTTGAGTTTGCCAGAGAGATTCCATTCTGTATAAGTAGTTGGTATCAGGCCACTTGCGTCTGAGTGGCTCAAGGTTCGGTTGCGCCGTGCCGCCTGGCCTGTGGAAATCCTGTGGAAAGATCGGCAAATCGAGCCCTCCCCCGGCGCGATTCAGGCATCGAATCGCGTTTGGCCAAAGGGGCCTGACAGCCGCTTGAAAGCGAATGGCTGATTACATTTATACGATGGAACTCCGGCTGACCCCGGACCAGTTAAAGGGTGTCGGCCTCGTGCAAGACGTTGTCCGCGCCGCGGGCATGAATCTTTACCTCACGGGTGGGGCCATCCGCGACATCATCAGCGGATTTAACATCCGTGATCTGGATTTCACCGTTCAGGGCAATCCCCTAAAGCTCATCAAGGATTTCGAGAAGGCCGGTGCCAAGATCACCGCCATCGAAGAGGATATCCGCACGATCTTTTTGGCGCTGCCGGGGAACGCGCGTGCCGAGGTCAGCATGGCGCGCACCGAACGCTACGAGAAGACGGGCAAGCCGCCGATCGTGATGCCTTCGACGATTCACGAAGACCTCCGCCGCCGCGACTTCTCCGTCAACGCCATGGCGTTGTCGCTCAACGAAGGATCACGCGGCCTGCTGCTCGATCCCTTCAACGGCGTCGCCGACATCGAAGCCAAGCTGATTCGCATCCTGCACAACTATTCCTTCCTGGAAGACCCTTCGCGTTTGATTCGCGCCACTCGCTTCGCCGCTCGCTTTCACTGGCCCTTGGAGGAACGCACCCAGGCCCGCTACGACGCCGCCAAGGAAGGGAACTACATCGACCACATCCTGAGGTCGTCGATCGGACACGAGATTGCCGCACTGGCCCACGAAGACGACCCGCTGAATGTGGTGAAGATGCTCGAGAAAGAAGGTTGGCTCCAGATCCTGCATCCGCACTGGACCGTGGCAAAAGTGGATACCAACGGCTTGACCGCCCTGATGAAGACACGTCAGCAGATGGTCGATCTTGGCTACACACCGGATGCCGGGCCCGCTGTCATGTATTTCCTGACAGCGCATTTCTCGGATAAAGACATCAGCGAAATTCAGAAGCTGATCCCGCGCAAGGATCTGGTCGAAGCCTGGCGCGATATCGAGGACCACGCCAAGGAACTGGCGAAGCGGTTGATGGGCAAGGAGGCCGCGACGCCATCGCGCACCTGGCATCTGCTCTCGTCCGCACGGCCGGAGATGGTGCTGTTCCTCGCTGTGACGGCTAAGCAGCAATCCGTCGAGCAGAAGATCAAGAACTACCTTACGAAGTGGCGGCAGGTGCAGCAGAAGATTCCGTTGCCGGAGATGACAGAACTACTGATCACGCCGCAGCTGCCGATTTATCCCAAACTGGCCAACGACGTGTTCATGCTGTTGCTCGACGGCAAGCTGCGTTCGCGCACCGAGACTTTGAAATTCCTGAAGCCCTTTGCCCCGCCTCCACCACCTCCGCCCCCGGCGCCGCGTCGTGGACGCGCCGCCAAAGCAGCCGCGCAAGCGACGGCACAGGCGGGTGCAGTCCCGCCCGCTGCGAAAGGAAAGAAAGGGAAAGCGGCAGCTGTTGCTGCCTCACCCACGCCACCCGCGAAGCCCGAACCAAAGGTGCCGGAAAAAGCCAAGCCGGCGAAACCGTCCGCTCCACCAAAACCACCGGCGAAGCCCGTCAAGAAACACCCCACCAAACCGCAGGCGAAAAAGAAGAAGAAAGGCAAGTAGGCCTCGACCCCGGGTAAACTGGGGACCACCGCCTCCGCTGTCGGCGGAGCGAAGCTTGCTGCGGGAGAAGGCTCACCTTCCGTAACACGCGTCATAGCCACTCAACTTGCGTTTCAATGAACGAAGATTCTAAAACTGCCATACGCAAATGAAAGCGGAAACCAGTGCCACCAAGCGCGTCCTGCAGATCGCCCTGACCTACGCCTGGATGATCGGCACGGTCTTTCTTGGCGCTGGACGAATCGATTGGCTCCGCGGATGGATCTGCGTCGCTCTATGGACGGTGTCGCTCACTGTTGTCGGACTGCTTACCTACCGCTGTAATCCGCAGTTGATGAAAGAGCGCGCCAGTGGCGGCGCAAGGACACCAAGGTCTTCGACGAAACTTTCCTCGCCGTGTACATGCCCTTTGTACTGTTTCAACCGGCGCTCGCTGGCATGGATGCGGTCCGCTTTCACTGGTCCTATCTCCCATTTCATTGGGTTTACGTTGGCGCTACGTTATTCCTGTTCGCCATGGCCTTGATCGCCTGGGTGCTGTGCACAAATCCCTACGCCGAGACGAGTGCGCGTACGACCGCGGCCACACGGTGATTACTCTGGCCCTTATCGGTTCATCCGCCATCCCATGTATGTTGGGGCCATCCTGATGTGCCTCTCGACACCGCTGGTTTGGGGCTCTCTGTGGGCACTGGCCGTGGGCTGTGTGATTACAGTCCTATTCATCGCACGCACGGCGTTAGAAGATCAGACTCTCCGGCGGGAACTCGCCGGTTACGAGGAATACGCGATGCGCACGCGGTACCGGCCGGTGCCCGGCGTGTGGTAAGCCTTCGAGTGGGGCGCAGGCGACCACCTATTGGACTGTGGAACATTGAGATCCGGCAAACCAAACTCCGCATTGCTGATCTTCTCGGTTCTGGTGGCGATCACGATATTTCCGCTGGCTGATGTCCTCTGGGTGCGTGTCGGCGAGAAGGCGTTTGCGACATCCCTCTTTCTGCTTGCCCTTTCCCTTGGGCCGTGCCTGACCTATTACGCCGGAGTTCCGGCGGCCCGCAAGCAGGCGGCGCGGAAACTCGTGCTGCTGACGGGTGGGCTCAGCATCATCGCTTTTGCGGTGCTCGGCAGAGTCAATCTCGACCTCGAAGGTTTCTTCATGTTGCTGCTCCTGGGCGCGGCCGGCGCGGCGATCGGACACACACTGGTGACAGTGATCGTCGGCCCCTTGTTTTTTGGTAGATTTCTGTGCGGATGGGGCTGTTGGCGGGCCATGATCCTCGAACTGCTGCCGGTTCGCCACAGTCCCGGCCGGCACTCTGTAGCGTGGAACATCATTCCGTTCGTCGGACTTGCGCTGAGCTTCGGCGCTTCGGCCGCCTCTGTATTCTGGTTGGGTGGTCGGCCGGGCGGCACGCCTGGCGCCATGCATTCGGGTGCCGTGCGCGGCATCCTGATCGGGATCGCAGTCTACTGCACGGTTTCGATCGGCATGGCTTTTGCCTTGCGCGATCAGCGTGCCTTCTGCAAGTACCTGTGTCCCAGCGGTCTCATCTTGGGGATAACGAGCCGCCTGTCCATCCTTAAGATGACGCCGACGGCTCAACTCTGCAACCGATGCGGCGCCTGTACGAAGGTTTGCCCCATGGATATCGATGTTGCGCATTTTGCCGTGCTCGGCGAGCGCGTGCGGTCCGGTCAGTGCATTCTCTGTCAGCGCTGTGCCCACTCGTGCCCCACCGATGCATTGCGCTTGGCAGTCGGTTTCGACATTGCAGGAGCCACGCCATTCATTCTGCAGCGGAACGGCCCACATGAAAACGCCGGCACCTAGCCGTGTGAAAAACGCATGCCTGACGTCACGATTGCTTGTCGATGGGGCGATCTGCCGGCGTACCTGGCCGCACCGCAAAGTCCCGGCCCGTGGCCCGCGGTTGTGGTGATCCACGACGCCGGCGGCATGAAGCCAGACGTTCGCAATCAGGCGGAATGGCTGGCGAGCGAAGGTTTTCTCGCTGCCGCTCCGAACCTGTTCCACTGGGGTGGCACGATCCGCTGCCTGCGCCACATCGCCCGCGACCTCATGGCGAAGCAAGGGCGATCCTTCGACGAGATCGAAGCCCTGCGCTCCTGGCTTACGCAGCAGGAGGAGTGCAACGGGCAAGTCGGGGTCATCGGCTTCTGCATGGGTGGCGGATTTGCCCTCTTGCTGGCTCCGGGCCGTGGATTCTCCGCCTCCAGCGTTAACTACGGTGGGAGTCTTCCAAAAGATGTCGAGGCGTTTCTCGCTGCCTCGTGCCCCATGGTTGCCAGCTACGGTGCTAAAGATCTCTGGAACCAGGGCGTTGCCCAACAACTCGAAAAAGTTCTGACCTCCCTTGGCGTGCCGCACGACGTAAAAGAGTATCCCGACGCCGGCCACTCGTTCTTGAACAACCACCAGGACACCATTTTCAAGATGTTGAAGGTCATTCGCATCGGCTATCACGAACCCTCAGCGCATGACGCGCGCCTCCGCATCATCGATTTTTTCCATCGCCACCTGAGAATGCCATGACAGCTGAGATCTTTCGCAGTAAGCCTCCTGACTATCTATAGAAGAGCCTTTACCGACTTAGCGGGATCGCAGCCTTCGCTGCGGCCCTCGTGTTCCGAAGAAACCTGGCCGAGGAATTCCTGCTCTTCCGGGGCCTCGGTCTTATTCGCTCCGGGCCCACAGCCTTTCCCGCCACTCCAGCCGATTGGTTTGCGCTACTTCAGAGTCACCGGCTGACCGGGCTCCCCCTTCTCAACTTTCTGACGCCGTTAACTGCGTGTTGGTTGGACTGATCTTCCTCGGCCTCTATGCCGCACTCCGGTGTGTAGCTCTTTGTTGCGCAAGGACTTATCGGCTCGTTCCTTTGTGAGCGCGGTCACCGCGCAACTTCTGGAGAAAGTGTCTAATCTAAAGGGAAACGTTTTTCTTCTGAAAGGAAGGGTTTTGTGGATTCCAGCCAGAGTGCTTCTGTTTCGGCAGAGGTCTGTGCACAAATCAAGCGTCGCGGATATGCTGAGTCGCACGTAGTACGGATCTACGGAGAAGAGTTCGAGATATTGTCCGATCCATTCCCCAACGACGCCGGGGTTGCTGTCCAGGTCCGTTCCCGGCGCACGTCGCAAGTGCGCGCGCTGCAGTTGCCGGCGATGCTCGTGCATCACGCGAATGACCGGTCTGGCAGGGCCGCCTAAAGCCAGACCAATCCAACGTCGGCTATTAGAGGTGATCTGAATCACAGGTTGGAGTGATGCAGGCCATCGTCATCCCACACCCCTCCGCCCACACTGATTTCGAGCGGGGTCCCGCCTCGCCCCACGTGCCGGGCCGCGGGAAGCCAGGGGGTGTTCCATGACTCTAACGGTACTGACGATCGTCATTGCAGTTCTTGTTCTGGCCGTCGCGCTCTTTGTTTTTCGCGCAGTCCCGGGAGTGCAGGCGTATTTCAAGCTTCGCGGGAAACGCTTGGTCACCTGCCCAGAGACGCACGCTCCTGCCGCTGTCGATGTCGCCGCGGGAGAAGCCGCGCTCGGTGCTTTCGTCAACGAGCCAACGCTAAGGTTGCAAGACTGTTCCCGCTGGCCCGAGCGCGAGAATTGCGGTCAGGAGTGCCTGCAGCAGATCGAGGCCGACCCGCAGAACTGTCTGGTATGGAATATCGTGGCGAAATGGTACGAAGGAAAAAAGTGCGCGTTCTGCCACAAGCCTATCGGCCCTTTGCAACATCTCGACCACGTGCCTGCGCTGTTAGGACCAGACTTCAAAACTGCGGAGTGGAACGATATTGCTCCCCAGACCCTTCCGCAGGTCTTCTCCACGTGTCAGCCTGTCTGCTGGAATTGCCACGTGGCTGAGACCTTCCGCCGATTGCACCCCAATCTGGTCACGGATCGCCGTTTCGAACCGAAACGCATGATGTAGTTGGTTGTGTAGGGACGGACGCCTCGTCCGTCCCGCGCTCCTGAGCGAAGCGGAGAGGCGCGTCACCGGCCGTGGGTGTCCGCAAGAACTCTCATCTCGCAGCGGCCGCGTTCATTCCGCTCCACGCAACCCCGGACGAGGCGTCCAGGGCTACATAATCTCCCCCGGCTACATGATCTTGCGTTGTTGTTTCTCCACGCTGATCCCCGGCTCGCTCTTCGTCTTACGCAATTTCCGCCGGATGTCGGGCCAGAATTCCTTGATCACGATCGTCATCGTGTCATAAGCATATTGCGTGCCCCAGACTTTAGCGGCATTTTCCAGGGTTCGGTCGGACGGAATGTAACGCACGACTCCGGGCGTTGTGGTGGTTACCACCTTGCTCGTGGGGTGATAGGTGAACGTCGAAATCGCCGCCGACATTGCGCCGCCAACGACTTCAGAAAAGTTGAATTGACTTTTCCCGGAATCCCCGCGCGTGACCAGGTTCCGGCTCATCGCGTAAAGCGTCCGATGTGTAAAACTTCCGTGGCCCGATTGGAAATATCGCGGATCCTGATGCAGCAGGGAAGGAAGAATCGCGCCGGTCATGAAATTCTCGATCGTACCGTCCGCAAAAGACGCCGCGTAGCGCTTCCCGTAGCCCTCCCAGCCCTGCCCATATCCCGGTTCGCTGTCCTGTGCCTGACTGATTCCGGAAAGAAATGCATGCCAAGGGTACTGCGAGTAATCGAAACTGCCGCGGACTGTGACCGCAAATTTCTGCTTGGCCGTGAGCGGCGGCACCCGGCCGGCATTCTCTAAGGTCAGGAAGTTTGGCAGTGTGAAAAACAACCGGTCGTTCGATGTCCCGGCCCCTGCGCTTTCCTTGGTTGTCTTGCTGTCTTTCTTCGTCTGCGTGTCGACCTGCTGCGGAGGAGTAGATGTCGGCGCACTCGGTGGCGCTGGCTGCGTTTGGGAAGAAGATGTCGGACCGGAAGCACTCTGCTCCGCGCTGGCAGGCAAGATGCTCACGAAAGCGAAAACAGCCGTGACCCTCAATAAGAACTTGGTCGGCAAGTATTTCTCCTCGACTGGACTGTGATCCCGCGACAGAACCCTTTGCTTCCATTTTACTGAATATGGCCGATCCGCCGACGTCACGATCGGCCCCTTTACAAGCATTTACACTGAGGCCGAGCCGCCAGGACCGAATGACTATGGCAAGACTTTTTCCTTCGGCCGCTCTACCGAAGCAGCGCCTGCCAACGCATGAGCAGTCTTGCCATGAAAAAACAGCAGATGGACCAGGAACATCGTCACCAGCACTGCGCCAAACGTGCACACGATGGTGGCGCCCGTAGGAAGATCCAGCAACACCGAGAAGTAAACTCCCAAAGCCGAAACCAGTGTACCCATCGTCCAGCCGATCGCCAGGCGACGCCCGACGCGGTCCGCAAACAGCATCGCACCCACCGACGGCACAATGAGATAGCAGAAAACCAGCAGCACGCCGGCAATTGCGACCGAAGAAGTCACGACGAACCCAAACGAGGCATAGAACAGAAAATCCCAGAAGCGGATGCTGATGCCCTCCGCTTCCGCCTGCTCCGGATTGGTCGAGATCATCAGGAACCGGCGGCGGAAGATGTAATGGAATATGCCGATGGCCCCATAAAGCAGGGCCGTCTTCAGCACTTCGTGGCGTGAGACCGCGAGGATGTTTCCCACCAGCATGTCCTTCAAATGCTCGGTCTCGCCTGTGGCCTTGCTCATCGCAAGAATCGCGGCCGCTGAGGCAACGGCATACGCAATTCCAATAAAAGCTTCCTGCGGAATATGTCCGCGCCGGGTGCGCGCAAATGCAAAGACCGCCGCCCCGACGAACGTGAACGCCAGGCTCAGCCAATAGGCCCCGATTCCATGTGGGTCCATCCCGATCAGGATCGCTACCGTGGCGCCAAGGGCGGCAATCTGCGCCAGTGCCAGGTCCACAAAAATGACACCACGCTCGACCACGTGCACACCCAGGTAGGCGTGGATTCCGGTCAGAATCAGGCTGGCCATAAATGGCCACAGCAGAAAAGGCAGGATTTCCATACGTTCCTTTTGGACTACTGGAATGCTTTTCTCAGCAAATCGATATCGTAATCGAAGAGCTCAAAATAGTTTGTCACCTGCTTCTCGCCGCCGACCGAAGGCAGATACACCTGCACCTTCGCACCTGTTGCCGCGCCAATGCTGTTGGGAGTCTTCAAATCAAAGTACGGCTCGACCAGCACGAGTTTGCAGTTCTCGCGTTTCATCAGCCCGATCAGGTCAAGTGTGTGACTGGGCGTCGGAGGTATGCCGGGCCGCGGCTCCACGTATCCGATCACATCGAGGTGAAAGTGCTTGGCGAAATTTGTGAATGAGTTGTGATAGGTCACCACTTTGCGCCCGCGATACGGTGCCATCTCCGCGTCCCACTTCTGCTCGGCTGCGGTCAGGCGCTTGTCGAAATCCTGAAACCGTTCCTGGAAGTAAGAACCGTCCGTCGGATCAAGTTCCGCCAGTTTGGCCGCAATGCCTTTCGCCACCCGCCGCCCATTGTCTGGATCGAGCCAATAGTGCGGATTCCCCAATGGATGCACATCGCCCATAGCTCGCGTGACCACGCCTTGCGGGATCTCCAGAATCTCCGCGAATTGCGAAGCATCGAGATAGCCCGCCGCGCCGAACTGAATGCGTGGGTTTCCGCTCTGCGTAATGAGCGGCGGCAACCATCCGATTTCCAACTGCAGCCCCACCACGATCAGCAGATCGGCCTGCCGAAGTTTCAGCAGAAAACTCGGCTTGGCCTCAACAAAGTGCGGATCCTGGTATCCCTTGGCAATCGAATCTACGCTGATGCGGTCACCGCCGACTTCCTGCGCCAACGAGGCCATGTCGGTTGTGGCCGTTACGACGTTGAGTTTCTTGGCTACAGCCAATGCGGGAAATAACAGCAACCAGACAAGTAGGAACAGGGAAGTGCACCAGTTCACTCGTGCCGTTAAGGAGCCGAAAGCCAGGCGCGCTTTGGCGCCTGGGGTTTCTCCGGCGTCGTTCGTTTTGCCATCAGCTTGTTTACGTCCACCGGGCTTCGCGACTCCTTCGGAAAAACTCCTCATAAAACACGACCCAGATTTATGCATTCCACTCTCCTAGAACGGATGCGCCCCGTGAGCGCCCAGCGAGAAGATCAACTGCATCAGGACTTCATGACCGTCGCGGTTCTCGGCATAATGCGTGAAACGATATTCGCCGCGAACCTGGCTGAACTCACTCGGCCAGTAGGTCAAGGTTGCCGCGACTCCCTTGTCGGTGAGGTTGTCGTACCGACTGCGGTCTGAATAGTCGAAGCGCGCGCCACCGAACCAGCGTCGCCCGAACTGGTAATCCGCCGAGGTGTAAAAACCAAATGCACGCTGCTCGCGCGGAAGTTGCTCCCGCTGGCTCCATATAAATTCGCCTCGACCGACGAACGAATGGTAGATCGAGCGCCGTAGCGGCTTCCACCGCAGCGTTGCGTCAATCCCGTACAATTGCGTAATAAAGTCTCCGAAGCTGCCGTCGGACAATGTTGCATCATTGTGGCCGCGAGCATAAGAGAATCCAAGGTCAAGATTCGTCGATTCCGTAACATCCTTATATCCTCGTATGTGCTCCACTGTGCTGACATCGCTGCGGTTCTCGGCGCGGAATACATCCCCCGAATCTCCCCGAAATACTTGCCCGGTGGCTTCCAGGAAAATGCCCTTGGGCGCCGGCAGAATGCGCTCCAGCGAAAACCCGGCATCATCGATGCCATCCTCTCCCGCCACCAGGTTCGTCGTCACCAGCGGGCGATCGATCCAGGGCAGCACATGGTTGTGCAACGTATTGACCTTACCAAATGCCGATCGCATCTTACCGGCTTTTGCCACGAATCCCGCGGGCAACGCGGTGAAAGTGATATAGCCTTCCTCCAGATCCACGCCTTCCTCTCCGAAAGAGATGAAGAAATCGCCGCGCGCGTAAGGATCGATGATCGCCTGGAAGCCGACCTCAGACTCATGCATCTGGAAGGAGGGAAACGGCTGTAAGGTGGCCAGCGGCGGTGTATTGCTGTTTCCCGCTGCGCCAATGAAGTCGCCGATGACGCTGATGTCCGGATTCAGTGCCTTGGCCGCTGAAGACGCTCCCCCATAGTTCGGAAGTTGTCCACCCGCGAAAGCAGCCGGAGACTGTCCTTGCATTGGTGAACTTGCAACGGACACCGCCGGCATTTCCGGTTGGGCTCGCGGCGCCGGCTCAGCAACTGGTGCCGCGGGCTGCCCTTCTGCGGGAAGCTGGGCAGCTTGTGCGCTCTGCAGCATGCGGACTTTTCCTTCCAGGGCGATCAGCCGGTCTTCAAGATCGTGCACACGCTGCTCCAGCGCCGCATTCTGCGCGGCGAGGTCGGGCGCTGTGGACTGCTGTCCCCACAGAGGAATCCAACACAACGCCGTGACGGCAATGACTGCTTTCTTCATTTCCGCACCCTCCCGGGAAATCGATGTGCGATGGAATTCAAGTGATGACGGCATGTTACCAATCGCATCGATGCCTTCGTATCTCCGGACCCAGTTTTTACATCCCTTTACAAATCCCATCGGCAAGGCGGATGGGGACGCTGGACAATGAAAGGCGGCTCTAAAGAGCCGCCGAGTCCCAACGAGAATCCTTCCCCTTCAGAAGTGGAAGCCCACTTCCGCTGTCAGCGAACGCGGCGTCAGGTAATGCGTGCCGCTGAACGTAGACAGAAAGTTGTAAAGCGCGTACGTGTTAGTGACATTGATCGCTGTGAGTTGCAGGCTCACTTTGTACTTGTCGCCTCTAAACAGGTTGTCATCGCCGATCGCGACATCGAAAACATGGCGAGGGGCAATCCGCGGAGGATTCTTGTCGTCGTTCTCCGTACCCGGCGCAGGTATCTTGACTAACGTCGCGGAAAGCTGAGACCCCGGGCACGAGGAAGGCAGCGCTGTTGTCGGAGTGGCTCGCTGCCCGTTACAAATCAGCCCGGCCTGGAACTGCTGGTCCGCGGTGAGCCCGCTCAGATCCACCTGGAAACCGGGATCGGCAGGATTGGCCGAGTTCGCAAACGGAACCGAGCCCGCCACAAGCCCGCTGTCATAGCGCCAGTTGAATCCAATCCATGGTCCCTGTTTCCAGGGCTGATACTGGATGTGAGTCGTCTGGTTGAACTTCTCATCGTGATCGATGCGGAAGACTCCTCCGGGCGCTGATGGCACGGCGCCAGCGCCGCCCAATTGAGGCAGGAAGAAGCGAGCCGCCACGCTCGAGAACACCATCAGCGCCGAAAACCCGTGGAAATCAGGCACACTGACACGTCCGGCGAAACCCGGGATCTTCGAGTTGTGCCACTCGATGGGAAAGGTGATTGGAGTCGCACCCAGGATGCTGAAATCGTATGCATTGTGCGTGTACTTCCAGATGTATTCACCGGAAAAGACAAGATACTTTCCAGCCGCCTGCTAAATTCCTGCGTGGAATTCATTCCGCCACCCGGGGCTCAGGGGATTCACCCCGGAGGCCGCGCAACCCAGAAGCGGGTTCAGAACCGCGTTCGCGCAACCCGTGCTCGCGAGCACCAGATTCTCGTTGAAGGGTGTCTCCAGAACCCGTGCATAAGACGTGCGCAGGACGGTATTGGTCCGCTTAATGTTGTAAGCCACACCGACTCGCGGTTCGGCTTCCCGGTGCGCTACCAGTCCGTTATACAAGTCACCCCGTAGCCCAAGGTTGAGCGCCCAGTCTCCTTTGGTGATCGCATCCTGCACGTATGCGGAGAATTCCTTTACATCCGTGTGTCCGTGGAACCCGTAAATGCTTCCTCCCCGTGTTAAGTCGTACGGAAGCAAGTCAGTGCATGGAGAATCCAGCGCCAGGTTCGTTGCTGTGTTATAGCAGGGATTGCCTGCAGGATCGGTAAGGGAAGGAAGAAACGTCGGGTCCACGATTCCGAGATCGTCGCCCTCGGTAAGGAAAGTCTGCTCATACACTGCTCCGGCCTTTACATTGTGGATTCCCTTCACGTAAGAAACGCTGGCGCGGAGCCCCGCGTTGGCAAGGGTCCGGTCTTGCCCTGCGGTTTCGGCCTGTAGATTCGGTGAGAGATCGGCGAACGGGTTGGCGCTGGGATAGTAGTCGTAATGATCACGACGCACAAAGGCGCCAATATTCAACAGCGAATTGGTGTTCAGAACCCGGATCCAGGACGGTGCGATGTTGAACGTTTTGATCTGCGAGCGCTGATCGGCGGGACCAACGTTATTCCCGTCCGGGTCGCGCCCACCGTTGCTTACCGTCACCCCGCTCCATGCGGACGCGTTCTGCGCGTCGAACGAATTCGGCGTTTGAAACCACGACCGCGTGAATCCAAGATTCAAGTGAAGGGAATCAACCGAAGAGAGCTGATAGTCGATCCGATCAAAAAGATCCTCTTGGTTTCCCTTGTCATGCATCACCACAAACTCGGGAGGGTCAAGAAAGCGGCCGGTATTGAGTCCACTGGCAAGGAAGAAGTTTCCCCAGTTCTTGCCACCGTAGGCGAGATCGAACGAGGCATTTGAAGTCCCGAACGAGCCATACGAAGTCGTGAGGCTCCCGTGCGGCGTTGTCACGCCCTGTCCGGACCGGGTGGTCACACTGATTACAACGCTGGTTTTGTCCCCATATTCCGCCGGAGGCGCGCCGGAAACCACTTCCAGAGATTCAATCGAATCCAACGGGATCTGATTGGAGAAGACCTTACTCTGCTGGTCGGTGATCGGCTGGTTGTCCACTACAAATGAGTTCTCCGCATGATCGCCGAGGCCATGAAACAATCCGTTCGAGTCGGCTGAGATTCCTGGTGTCGATAAGGTCACCAGTGAACTCACCTGCGAGGTCGAGCTTTCCAGCGGAAGCTTGTCGAACAGTCCTTTATCCACATCGGTATGGAAGGTGGGATCGTTCTCCACTAGATCGGCGCCGCCCTCCACCGTGACTTGTGTCGACGATTCCGCGACCTTGAGAGTAATGTTCAGGTTTATGGGGACTGCCGATCTGGGCTGGACATCCTGGGCATACGATGCAAACCCGGTCGCGGTGACTTTCAGGTGATAAGGATTAAACGGGATGTTCGGCAACGTAAACCGGCCGGCTTCGTCGGTTGTCGTGGTGCGCTCGAATCCGCTCACTGGATTATGAATCTCGACGGTGGCATTCGGAACGACGGCTCCGGTAGGATCGACCACCGTCCCGCCGATCGAGCCCGAGTTTCCCGTGCTTTGGGCTCCGGCGAAGCAAGTTCCGACACATAAAGCGCTTGCTAAGAAAGCGCTGTAGACCTGACCAATGGTCCGCATAGATGCTCTCCTGACTAAGAAGGGATCGGGAATGAGCGGTCCGGACGCGAGCGTCCGAACCAGGTGTCAAGGATGAAATGAATTCCCTAGAGAGCCGCGGGCGGACCGCGAATCCCGGCCTCGGAGTAATCTAGCCGGGTGTGTGCGACTACAGCCTGTTCTTGCAGGATTCCGACTGCCGCAAAGAACGGGGCTACGTGGCCCGAACTCGGGGCCGGAGTGGCGCTGTGCGCCGCCACGCAGATCAGGCAGGAAGCGGAATCGGTTTGGTTCGGGTGATTGTGCGTGGACTCGGCGGCGACTGTCCACAGCATTAAGGACAGGCAGAGCCAGGCCGACCATCGTACCCAGAGACGCATAGGATTCCCGCTTCGGGATTAGATTGCTTAGAGCTTATAACCTGACGTATGCACAGGTTTTGAGGTGGGCGGAAGTCTGTAAAAAAAACCATTTGGAGACCCTGAAAATGCTGTTGTAAAACAGTGCCGCCGCGAAGTAGCAGCTTCGCGAGCCCATTTTCAGGAGTCACCCAAATGGTGACAAACCGCTCCAAGCATACTCGTAGACCGCCCGTCCCACAAGGCTCTCGGAAGTCCTATGGGGAGCCCAATGAAATCGCAGTGAA
>Ga0335079_10004323_pt1 | contig 16327 bp, 17 predicted proteins | sample Lox_Sample_33_FD_206719 | JGI IMG/M metagenome (GOLD analysis project Ga0335079, IMG submission 206719) | Soil microbial communities from Loxahatchee National Wildlife Refuge, Florida, United States - Lox_Sample_3.3 | ecosystem: Environmental > Terrestrial > Soil > Wetlands | place: USA... | reverse complement strand
CTCGCCGATCCAAGCTTCAAGCTTTCGTACACCGTTCCATCAAACTGCGCGTGCGAATTGGAAAACGGAACCGCGGATATCGGCATTATTCCTGCCGCTGCCTACGCCACCATCCCAGCGCTGTCGGTCTTGCCAGGAGTTGCCATCGCCTCCAAGCAGGCAGTCCGTTCCATTCTGCTGGTCAGCTCAAAGCCGCTGGATCAGATTCGGTCCGTCGCCCTGGACAGCTCTTCCCTCACCTCCGCCGCGCTCACTCGCATATTGTTTGAAAAGTACTGGGGCGGCCCGAGAGAATACACTTCGTTGGCCCCGAATCTTGAAGCCATGCTGTCCCAGAGCGATGCGGGCCTGCTCATCGGCGATCCCGCCCTGAAAGTCGACCGTTCGCGCTATTACACCTGGGACCTCGCTGAGGAATGGATCCGGTTCACCAACAAGCCGTTCGTGTTCGCGTTTTGGGGGGTGCGTACTGAGGCGCTCGAAACGTCAGCATTCGATCTTGCAACAATTTTCCAGCAGTCACGCGATCATGGTCTTGAACCCGCGAATCTGCAGCAGATCGTCGAATTGTGGATTCCCAAACTGGATCGATCTAGGGCGGATTTGCATGAATATCTGACCTCGAACATTTCTTATTACCTGGACGAACCCTGTCTCGAAGGCCTGAGACTCTTCTATGAGTACGCCCACCAGTGCGGCGCCCTGCCACAAGCCCCAGAACTGCATTTCGCGAGCCCGAGCCCCGCGCTCACCTAAACTACAATTTTTGTACCACTCTGCCGGGCGAAACTGCTTCTAAGACGATCATATGCAGAGGCTTGCCGCAGTGGTGATGTCATCCACCTGGCGATGGCTCCTCCACCTCGGCGGGCCGGGGCTAATCCTGATCGGCATCGCTGACAACTCCGTTGTGCCACTAACCGGCAGCATGGACGTGCTTACTATGTGGCTGGCCGCGCATCATCGCCAAATCTGGCCCTACTACGCGGTCATGGCCACAGTGGGCGCAGTTCTCGGTGGCTATATCACTTATTTGCTGGGCCGCAAGGGCGGCAGGGAAGCGATTGAGCGGCGGTTTAACAAGCGAAAGGCGGGCAAGCTTTTTAAGCGCTTCGATAAATGGGGATTCCGCACCGTGGCGATAACGGCCTTGCTGCCGCCGCCGTTTCCGTTGGTTCCGGTCCTGCTCGCGGCCGGCGGCCTGCAGTATCCGCGGAAAAAATTCCTCGGCGCGCTCACCCTGGGCCGCAGCATACGATATTTCCTGATCGCCGGAATAGGCTCACTGTATGCTCGCCCCATCACCGCATTTTTTAACCGTTACTACAAGGCAGCGGTCATCATTTTGGTCACCTTGGCGGTCATTGGGGGGATTGCCGCCTTGTTCGAGTACCGTCGCTCGCGGCGAAAAAATGCAGACCGCGCCGCCGTCTCTCCCAACCGCGCGGCGTAAGGGACGCACAACTCTGATTCGGCCCACTTGAACCATAAGCAATTTGCTTTCTTGCGTGCGCTACAACGGACGACTGGCCGATCATCGGGAATGACATGAATTACAATGATGGAATCAACCATGTCGCTGGCTCACGCCCAAGCTCTAGATCTCTACCGCTCCGACGACCTCATCGGCATCGGCATGGAAGCCGATGCGCTCCGCCGCAAGCTGCATCCCGAGGGCGTGGTCACCTACATCATCGACCGCAACATCAATTACACCAACTTTTGCACCGAGTATTGCACGTTCTGCGCATTTTATCGTCCGCTGAAAGGGCCGAAGGCAAAAGAGGGATACATACTCGACTTCGAGACGATTTACGACAAAATTCGCGAGACGGTTGAACTCGGCGGGACTGGCGTGCTCATGCAGGGCGGCTTGCATCCCGATCTAAAAATCGATTGGCACGAAAAGATGCTGCGCGGAATCAAACAGCGATTCAAAGTTCATCTGCACTGTTATTCTGCGTCAGAGATTATTGCCATCGCCGAATACAGCGGCCTCACCATTCGTGACACCATCTCACGCCTGCGCGATGCCGGACTCGATTCCATCCCCGGCGGCGGCGCAGAAATTTTGGACGACGAGGTTCGCCATCGCATCGCGCGCCTCAAGTGCCTGACCGAAGACTGGCTCAACGTGCACCGCACCGCGCACCAGCTCGGCATGCGGACGACGGCTACCATGATGTTCGGCGTCGGCGAACAATACGAGCACCGCATCAATCACCTGCAGGCGATCTATAACTTGCAGGAAGAAACCGGCGGGTTCACCGCATTTATCCCGTGGACATTCCAGCCGCAAAACACCGCGCTTGGTGGCCGCAAGTGGGACGAAGCCACCGCCGTCGAGTATCTGAAAAATCTCGCCATCTCGCGTCTGTTCCTATCAAACTTCCGGAACGTGCAATCGAGCTGGGTCACGCAAGGACTCAAAGTCTGCCAGATGGGCCTGCGCTTCGGCGGCAACGACGTTGGCTCAGTAATGCTCGAAGAAAATGTCGTGCGCGCAGCAGGCGTAACCAACTGCACCACCGAAGAAGAACTTTGCCGCATCATCCGCGACGCGGGGTTTAAGCCGGTGCAGAGGGACACGCTATACAGGACGTATTTTTTGAATTAGCTGCGCAGTGATAATGGAAACGGCCTGACGGATGTGATGCCATTCTCTTTCAGCGTTGAAGCTCCCTCGAGCAGCCATTCGAAAAACCAAAACGCGCTAGTGACCGTTGGTGGTCAGAGCCAATGAGAGCAGCGCCTTCTGTTCAACATCGTGCGCCTTCGCAGATCCTGTGGCCGGACTAGGGCTGGCAGAGCGTTTCACCGAAAGCACCGGCCGGTCGCCCGCCAGATGCCGCAGGCGCGGCAGCATGTAGTTAAGCGCTCCCATATTGGCCGGCTCCTCCTGTACCCACACAATGTCGCGCGCATTCGCGTGCCGCTGCAACTCGGCGGTAATTTCGGCTTCCGGGAACGGATACAGCTGCTCGACGAAGGTGATCGCGATGCCGAAATCTTTTTTCTTTTTCCGCTCCATTCGGAGTTCGTGACCGATTTTTCCTGTGCATAGCAGGATTCGGAGCGCATCAACTGCTTCGATATCGGGCCGAACTTTGAGAAAGTTGCCAGTTGAAAAGTCTTCGATGGAGGAAGACGCGTCAGGATGCCGCAACATGCTCTTAGGCGTGAACACGACCAGAGGCTTTCGCCAGTGCCGTAGAGCTTGGCGCCTGAGCAAATGAAAATACTGGGCCGCGGTTGATGGCTGCGCGATCTGGAAATTGTCCGCCGCTGCCAGTTGTAAGAAGCGCTCAATTCGAGCGCTCGAATGCTCCGGCCCCTGTCCTTCGTATCCGTGAGGTAAAAGAAGAACGAGGCCAGAAAGCAAATCCCACTTGAATTCCCCGGCGACGATGAATTGGTCAATGATCGCCTGCGCAACATTGGCGAAATCTCCGAACTGTGCTTCCCATAGAACCAGAGCCTCGGGATAGTCCCGGCTGTAACCGTATTCGAAGCCGAGCACGCCCGCTTCCGAAAGAGTCGAGTTATAGATATCGCACCGGGCTTGCGTCTCCGAAATATGCTGCAGCGGCACATACTCCTGCTCGTTTTCGATATCGACCAGAACCGAATGGCGTTGATTAAATGTTCCGCGACGACTATCTTGTCCGCTCAGCCGGACGGGCGTTCCGCTACTGACCAGGCTCGCAAAGGCTAGCGCTTCTGCCATGCCGTAATCGACTGCGCGTTTTCCGTGACCCATTTCTGCGCGCTGCTCCAGCAGCCTGGCGAGCTTAGGATGAATGTGAAATCCCGCGGGGTATGTGGTCAGCCGCTCGGTCAGATGCTTTATTTCATCTGCTGAAACTGCAGTCTCGACTTCGTACTGTGGCTTAAAGCGCCGTCCAACATAGTTGCTCCAGTAACTTGGCAACTGGCGAAGCGTGGGTTTTTTGCGAATGTGAGCGGCGCGCTTTTGCGCCGCCTCAAGCTCGGCTTTGATCGCTTCTGCCCGCGACTGCGCGTCCTCAATGCCAGCATCTTCGCCGTAAATCTCCCACAACGGGGGGTGGTCCTTTATCGCCTTATAAAGCAAGGGCTGCGTGATCGTGGGGTCATCTACTTCGCTGTGGCCGTGGCGGCGGTAGCCGATGAGATCGATAACGACATCGCTGCCAAACTTATAGCGATAGTCAAGCGCGATGCGCCCAACGCGTATCACCGCATCCACGTCTTCCGCGTTAACGTGAAAAATTGGAACGTTCTGTCGTCGTGCAAGCTGTGCCGAAAAACGCGACGAATGCAATTCCTTTGGAGATGTCGTGAATCCAATCAGATTGTTCACGATCACGTGTACCGTGCCGCCGACGCCGTAGCTAGGAAGATCGGCCAGATTCAGTGTTTCCGCGAAGACACCTTGCCCCGCGAAAGCACCGTCGCCATGCACCAGCAATGGCAGGAATTGCTCTTTCCCGCCCTGCCCTGCGCGATCCTGTTTAGCGCGCGTGCGGCCCACCGTGACCGGGTCAACTGCTTCCAAATGGCTTGGGTTTGAAACCAGATGGATGTGAATCTTCGCACCACTACGCGTTACATATTCGCCGGTCGCGCCCATGTGGTACTTCACATCGCCGCTGCCAAGAACGCTGCGCGGGTCGACGTCTTCAAATCCCGCAAACACCTCTTCCGGTGCGCGTTTCGCCACGTGCACGATCACGTTCAGCCGCCCGCGGTGGCTCATGCCCATGACCAGCTCAACCGCGCCGTACTGCCCCGCGCTTTCGATGATTTCATCAACCAGTGGAATAAATGCTGTGACGCCTTCTAGCGAAAAGCGCTTCGTCCCGAGATACCGCTGCTGCAGCACCAACTCGAAAAGATCGGCGCGAATCAGCAGATCGAGAATGTGGCCCTGATCGACGGATGACGGTGGCCCTTCAATGCGCTCCTGAATCCACCGCCGGCGCTCCGGGTCAGCAATGTGCATGAATTCAACCCCGACCGTGCTGGAATAAAATTTGCGGGCTTCTTCCACATGCTCGCCATCGAGGGGCAATTCCGGGTGCGGCGCAGGCTGCAAAAATCCAAGCGGGTCAAGATCGGCTTCGAGATATCCCCACTGGCGAAAAAGACTGAATACCCGCTCGCGTTCACCATTCGGGGCTTCAATGAGGGCAGTTCCGGTTCCATTGCCGGATTTGGGTTGTCGGGTAGGCATAGAAAGCTATTACTAGGATAAAGGATGCGAAAGCTGGTGTGCTTGATTCGGAAGTGACCTTGGTACGGGATTACGCGACCAAAATATCTGCAAACAAATTTGCCCTGGCATTAACCAGGGCAGAATTGGTTGGGGGTTGTGGCGTGAGTTTACGGCCAACGCTTGGCGCTGTCTTCCCATCCAGCAGCGCGGGCTACGGGAGCGGCCTGAGCGACGGCGGGCTGTGGAATCCTTATTGGCTGCTGCGGGGCGGGCGCAGCAGTTGTGAGCGTCGGTTTCGGAGCGGGATCGGCAGCGACATCCTTGTCATCGGAGAGCAGCGGAGCAGCCACGCGCAGCGCCTCTACTTCTTTTTCCAGACGGGCGAGTTCCAATTCCTTCTGCCGGAGAACTTCGTACACATTCTTCATCATTTATGCACCTGTGAGAGTAACTACAAAGAAAACCTTGATCGAACTTTATGCAGCTACAAACGTTTTGTCAAGAAATAAGGAAAAAACGGCACGGAAGGTTAACTACGATCTCTGGGATTGCAAGTAGAACGAGGTTGGGTTTGCTGAAGCTGCCGAGCCACCAATCACACGAAGTTTCACGACGGCGCCAATGGTGTACTCTGGTTCCACATGCGATTTTTTACCGTCTCGTTCTTACTTCTGTTGTCAGTTTTCTTAGCCGCCCAGCAAAACACGTCCGCCATGGACGACTTCTCGGGAATGTACACGTTCCTGCGCGATGGGGAATTTTTGCAGATCACCGTCGAAGATCAAGGAAACGTCAGCGGATTTATCTCCCGCTATGGCGACACTGAGAGCGACAAGGATACATTCCTCGATCAGTTCATCGATTCCGGCAAATTGGATGGAGACCACCTGAGCTTCAGCACCAAGCAGGTACACGGAATTCGGTTTTCATTCGAGGGCACAGTTGGTCGAGGCCCCGCGAAATCTCCGGATGACGAAGGCTATTATGCTATTCGCGGCACGCTGAGGCGCTCGACAGCTGATGTGAACAAAAAGACCACGCAGGAATCGCAAAAAGTGGAGTTCAAGTCGTTCCCCAGAAACTGAGTTGCTGATGTTCCATTCGCCAGAGAGTTCGCCACCAATCCCTACACGATGTCATCCCGAATGGATGCGCTTGCGCGTTCGAGAGGGACCGTACGATGCGAGTGGATCAGCAGTGGCGTGAACAGGATTAATTTAATCTGGAAAAACGGTTGTGCCGAGCGCGTGGATTCGTCCTGATTACAGCATCGTAGAGAGATGCTGACGTCAGGTCCCTTTACCGTCCGCCGCCGCGAACGGTTTCGGGATGACAAGTTTGAAGGAAACGTAAATACGAGAACAAACCAGCGAGTTGAATTTACTTCGCCGTTACCAGCGAATGCGTGATCGCGTGGACTGAGAGCGCGATCCGGTTCTGCACGCCGACTTTGCGCATCAGCTTGGCAACGTGCGCCTTCACCGTACGCTCTTCGATACCCAGCGCTGATCCGATCTCTTTGTTCGAGCGGCCCGCAACCAGCATTTCCAGAACTTCTTTTTCACGGTCAGTAAAAGTCACGCGTCCGGCGGGAAAGATGCGTCCTGGGGAGTTGCTTACGCGCTCGATGAACATCGACAAAACGCGGCGCGGCGCCCAAACCGATCCTTGATGCACAACACGCAAAGCCTGAACAAATTCGGTGGCCGATGCGGCCTCATCTACGTAGCCCTTCGAACCCGAGGCGATCGCCTTCAGAATGCTTTCTTCGTCCATGCCGGCGCCGGTCACGATGATCTTCACGTCGGGGCGGGAAGCTTTGAGGCTCGCCATCACGTCAAAAAGGTTTTGACCGTTGCGATTTCCGAGCAGCACCAGATCAATCTCCGGCATGTTGGCAAGTTCCGCCAGGCTAGCCGAGACCAATTCGAAATCGGGCTCGGAGTCAAACAAAGCGCGAAAGCCAACAAAGCGCAACGGATCGCTCTCCACTACGGCAATACGGATCGCGCCTTTGTTGGGTGTTGCTTTCATGGCGGTTCCAGCTTTCATAGCTATGCGTGTCCTTAGACGTAGGGCTGTGGTTAGCATATCTGTATCTGTGGGCGATGCAAGGTTCCGTAACGCCGGGAGAATTACGGGAGTAACATAGGTTTGCATCCAAATGAGAGAGGCAGATACCTCAAGCGAATGAAAATGCGAAGAGTTTTTCCCGTTGCGGCTTTCGTGTTGTTAGCGGCGCTGCTTGCGTCGGCACAGACGCAGACCACCTATCAACCCAAGTTCAAAGGCGATCCGGCGCGCTCGGATTCAGAAGCTGCCGCGCTCGGCTACATGCGCACTTTTCTGCGGGCTCAGAGAGTTTATAAGCGGAAGAACAATCATTACGCGACCTCGCTGTTGGATTTGGTTCACACCGGATCATTCACTCGCCGCATGGCAGCAACCGACCAGGGTGATTACACGGTGAAATTCACGCTGCATAAAGAAAAAGACACTTTCGAAATCGTCATGATTCCCAAGCAAGAGGACGCGACACACCGCTCGTTCTTTGCGGACCAGGAAGGCAAGATCCGCGCCGATGAGCAGAAGGAAGCCGACGCAAGCTCACCGGTTTTGAAGGCGGACTGACAATTACAGGTTGTTGGGGCACGGGCGTCTTCACCCGTGCAAACGATCAAGCCCGACGGGCGGGTCGCGCGTCCGCCCACCTCCACTTTCTTGCCATTACGTAGTCGGCCCTGGCTTGATCTCCTCCGCCTTGCCATCATGAAAGGTGATGGTGAGCGGCTTTCCGCCATTCGGATAGTCAAGCGTGCGGTCGATCGAATCGCTGCCGGACTCGAGCAGTCCGATTCCTATCGCGAAATCGGTCTGCAATTCGTTCATCCCCGGCTTCACCTGGTGCTGATCAATTGCCTGCCAGACATCTGCGGGCCAATGCTTATACAGCTCGTGAGGGTCCTGAATGAAAAACATGTCATTGCCTATGAACTTGAAATCGCCATCGGTCTCAGTTCCGACCGGCGTCGCGTAGGATCTTCCCTCTTCAGAAAAAACAGCCAACACCTGCTTTTCAGCCGGATCTTTGGGCGAGGCGCCGGTCACCACGTCCTTGATCTCGAGTTTCTGCAAAGGCCCGAGCTTCCCGGCTTCGTGAGCGAGATTGGCGTGGTGCGTGGCGGAGTCGTAAGTGAAGTAGGGATACGCGTATCCCACCTTGACCCAGACCGGCTGCTTGGTGAGCTGTTTCGCTGATTTCAGGTCATAAGGATAAAGTTTCTTCGGGGTGACGTAGTAATCGGGATCGAGCGGCGCCGCTTCTTTTTTCGCGGGAACGACTCCCGCCTGATGACGTTCATAGAAAATCCAGCCGAGACGAATTCCCGCGACCACCATGGCGAGAAGAAGAGCGACCTGAATTTTTTGCTTCATCGCTGGGTAGGATAACAGCGATACAGACTTATCCCTGTGAGAACCTGTGAAGAATGTGATTCGTTTTGAAAGGGTGCCGATTCCAGCCGCACCGTGGTTGGGAGCAACCGACTTACGCGGCGCTAAAGCACCGCTCTACTACGCTTGCTCAACATTTCTTTACTCCATGGCGGAGCCAAGCGGCGTGTAGCGGTATTTGTGGCCGTCCCAGAAAACCGCCGATGTCATCTCATCACCGCCGGCTTCTTCCACGTAAATCGCATTCACGATCTTCTTCCGGCGCAGCTTCATTGGTTTTACCGCCAATGTTTTTACCGGAATATTGATGATGACAAATTTCTCGAGCGGTGTCGTCGAATGCCATGCATCCGGCCCGGCGCCGTGGATCACAAGCAGATCGATGCCGCGCAGCTTCGGATCATCCGGAGCAAAGCCGGTGGTTATTTTCGGATTGCCGTAACCGTAGAACGAATCCATGGGATCGATCACTTTGAAATTCTTATCGCCCTCGTCGAGCAACGGATTTTTACAACGCGCGACTATCACGATGTCGGCGACGCCGTCGTTATTGAGGTCGGCGACCATGGGCGGCCATGCGGATTCAATCGAGCAAGTGTCCCCGAACTGCTGGTGAACGAAGTCATCGTTGAGCGTAAAGGGCTTTTGCGCGGCGGTTTGCGCGGCCGCGCAGGAAGCAAGAAGGAGAAAAAAGAAAATGCGGGACGACATGCACTTACTGTAGTCCCGCATTTCATGTGTTGCTAGACTGCGGCGGTAACGAAAGTCACAACTCTATTTCGTGATTGCCAGGCTATCTATGCTTCCAACTTCCGAATCTGTTATTAGAAGGAAGCCATTTGGCACGGCGGTGAAAGCACCAGTATTTGCATCGACCGAGTAGGCCTGCACGCCAACCGTGCAACTGAAACAAGCCGTCTGGTTAGACGTGATCGCCCACAGGTAATTGCCTGTCGGGCTGATCACCGGCCAATCCCCTGGCCCCTGCGCAGAAACCTGCGTGACATTTCCGGTGCTCTCGTCAATCGAATACACCCCGCAGTTGTCATACATAAATTTGCCCGCGCTGGCGATCGTCATGTTGTCGGGGCCGGGAATTCCAATTGTTCCCGACGGAACCGTGCTCCCGCAGCCGCCTGCGCTAAATGGAGAAGCTGAGAGTGCCGTCAGCACACCCGTGGACTGGTTGATGCTGTAACCATATATGTTTCCAGAATTCTGCGATTGCAGCTGGTAGAGATAGGAATTTGTCGGTGTGATTACGATTGTCCAGGAATCGGGCACCTGCGATGCGGCAAATGGTGAGCCGGGAATCGCAGTGAGCTGGCCGCTGGTTTGATTGATCGTGTATGCGAAAAGTCCGGAACTAGTCGAGACGTACAGGAACTGATTCGTCTGATCAATCGCCATGAGCGTCGCCGGTGTTGAGAATCCGGGTGAGTTCGGTCCCGCCGCAGCAAACGGCGAGCCGGCGATCTGCGTAAGGGCACCCGTACCAGATTGAATACTGAAAGCGTAGACGCCATTCGATGCCATCACGTAGAGAAACTTGCCAGTGTTGTCCACCACGTCGGCATAGACTGTCTCATTGTTCAAGTACGTCGCAGTTCCCCCGCTCAAAGAGCCGTTAGAGCGGTTGATGGTGAAAGCAAAGAGTCCGGCCTGAGTTCCGTTGTTGTAACCCTGCGCGGTTTGGAAGATGAACGAGCCGGAAGGATCAATGGCCATAGTTCGGGGATTGAGGTTGTTTGCTGAACCTGACTTCTGAAGAGTCAGCGTTCCATTGCTCTGAATGCTTGCGGCATCAGGCCCGCCGCCGGGAAGCGGATTGACGTAGAGAAACATGGGCGCGCTGGTCTGGCCCGCGGCACCCGTTCCAGCACCGTAGCCGGGAATTGATTGACCTCCCGATCCGCCGGAACCGCCTGATCCACCCGAACCCCCTGATCCGGATCCTCCGCCCGATCCCGAGCCGGAACCAGAACCCGATCCTGACGGCGAACTAGCAGACGGACCTCTGGATACGCCGCCGCAATTGGTCAATAAAAGAGCTGTCGCGAGAAGTACGATGAGAGCGATGAACTTTTCCAAGCGAGGCATATTTTCTCCAATGCCGTGCGATTGAATTCAGTCTTGCCGGAGCGCTCACTTGGATTGGAAGGTGTTCACCCGAGTTGGCTTGAAAGCCGCACCTGAAGCTGCTTTTCAGGTATTTTTGGTTTACTGATCAGGAACTTCACTTACTAGGTTCGTTACCGGAAGTGCTCCCAGCCTTGTGGTTTGAGAATCGCTCGTGAGCCGGATTCATCGACCAGTAACATTCGCCCACCGTGCACGATCTCACCGATACAAGTGAGCGTCACTCCGTTGATTTCCCGAGGTACTCGTGTGTTCCGAGGAGCGGTGAAGAGCAATTCATAATCGTCGCCGCCGTGCAGAGCAAACTTTAATTCAACCGGTGCGGCTGGCTTGCCGATCTTCGCGAGTGGAATTGCTTGCGGCCAAATCTCCGCACCCACTCCGCTCATTTCGCAAATGTGGCTGAGGTCGGTCGAAAGCCCATCGCTGATATCGATCATCGCCGACGGAATTTTGTTTTTACGAAGCACGGTGCCGACGCGAATTCGCGGCATCGGAAAAAAATGGCGGGGAAATGTCTTCGGATCGAGTTTTTTCCGCTTCGAAAATAGAAGATTAAGTGTAGCCGCCGAACCGCCCAGCGCGCCGGTTACATAAATTCGATCTCCGGGTTTCGCACCGGAGCGAAGAACTGCCCTGCCTTTCGGTACTGCGCCAATGACGATAATGTCCGCAAGAACTCCCGACTCCGACTGCGCTGTATCACCTCCCGCCAAGCTAACTCCGAATTCCCGGGCCAATTTCAAAAGCCCGCGAAAAAATCGATCCACCCACTGCTGCGGAATCTTCGGCGGAAGCGCCAAGGATAGAAACGCCGTCAACGGCTCTCCTCCCATCGCACCAATATCGCTCAGCCCGCGCGCCAGGCAGCGGTGGCCGACAGATTCCGGCGGATGCCACTCGCGACGAAAGTGCGTTCCTTCCAGGCTGAAATCGGTGGTGACCAGGAGGTTAGTTTCAGCGGTCGCACGCAAAACTGCGCAATCATCGCCGATTCCCGTGATCGGGCGCGCATTGAATTTTCGCGACAATTTCTGCTTGCGAGACCGCTCAGACGCAAGCCCGGCTGCACGCGCGATTTTCGAGATTAGAAGTCGTTCCGGTAAAGGCAAGGCGAGAACATCATAAGCGGAAGGACCTTAGACACAAACTCGGGAGCGATCAAACGTGCAGCGGCAAAAACTGCCAGGTACAACCTGGTTTTCTCCGGACTCATCTAGGGTTTATACTGCGCTCTGTACTGCAGATTACATACCAACGAAGGCGCGTCCAGTTCATAGGAATCAGGCTGCTGAGTACCTTCGTCACCTCGTCCCGGAAGGGTAATTGGCCCGATGGTCAGCGGGCGGTTACCTGCCGTTTGTAACTGAAGAAATCGCTTGCCATCATTGACATAGGGGAACCTGCTTTGCTACCGTACCCGAAGCAGCCTCCTGACAAATCTGTGGTCGAGCTAAGTGCTGTATCCGCTTTGAGTTAAGCGGTAAGCCGAGTTTGGCGGTAATCTGGCTGGAAGTGGAAAGCACGCTTCCGCCCTTGTACGGTAGGCGAAAGGCCCGATTCGGGCGCCAGAGACCGTATGAGTGAGCACGAGCTTTTCTGGCCATAGAGGAACAAGACATATTGCGTAAACGCTTCTACATCCTTTTCGTGGCCCGCGGGGAAGACGGCCAGCTGCGCAAAATTCCGATTCCTGTTCATTACCTGTATGTTTTCGTAGCTGGGGCTGCGGTTGGGCTCTTTGGGCTTACTGGTATTGCGCAGTCATATATGCGCATGCTGATGAAGACCTCGCAGTATAACGAACTGCGTGCCCAAACCGACGACTTGAAGACCCGCTACACGCACCTGGAGCAGGTCGCTAAAGAACGCGATATGCAGGTGGCGTCGCTGGGTTCGCTGGCCAGTGAAGTTTCTTCGCTTTACGGATTAAAACCCGACCCGGTGCTGGTGGCGGCGGCCTCCTCGGATGAGATCAAGGACGACGAAGTCACTTCTTCTCTTGATCGGCTTTCCACTTTAAAGACCACCGCCCTCACTGGCGCAACCACCGCCGGCCTGACGCTTGGCTTGACGCGCAACGTAACCACAGCCGATTGGATTCGCGCCAACTCAGCGCCAAATTTATGGCCGGTTGAAGGTCCCATTACGGCGGCATTTGGCGAGCGTATCGATCCGTTCAACGGTGAAGGCGCGTTCCACTCAGGCATCGATATTGGCGCGCCAATTGGGTCGCCGATCATCGCCCCGGCAGATGCGGTTGTTCTCTTTGCGGATTTCATGGGTGGATATGGACGCGCCGTCATTCTCGACCACGGGCACGGAATTACAACGCGCTATGGCCACATGAAAAGCTTCGCTGTGTTTGCGGGAGAGCACGTGCATCGCGGCGACGTCATCGGGTACGTCGGTGACAGCGGCCGCAGCACCGGGCCGCATCTTCACTACGAAGTTCGAATCAACGATATTCCCGTCAATCCTCACAAATATCTGCGCACCACCTACGCTCACGTCGGCGGCTTCGAAGCGGGAAGCTAGAACTTTCAGTCGTCGCACTGTTTAGCACCTTTCGTAACTCAGCAGTATCTTCCCACTGCGCAATTTGAAGCTTATCCTTTATCTAAATAGAAGGGCCTTGCTCCTGGGCTCTCACCCAAATCTTATGTTTCCGATTCGCCTCTACACCCTGATTGTGGGCGCGGTCAGCGCTCTGCTTGCGGCATACGTGATGTTCGGGCGCAAAAAGAAAAGCGCGGCCGAACTCGAGCGGCAGCGCCGCGAGTGGCTAAACCAGGTGGGCAGAATTACGGATGGAACTGTGATCGATGTGCAGGAGTTGTCGGCGAACGGTCATGCTCCCGCGACGCTGCTTATTTTTCAGTATGACGTGGGCGGAGTTTCCTATGAGGCATCGCAGGACGTCACGCATTTGCGCCAGCATATTAATCTGCACTCGTGCCGGCTGGGATTGCCGACTTCAGTTCGCTACGATCCACAGAATCCCGGGAATTCGATTGTGGTTTCGGAAAAGTGGATGGGATTAAGGCAGTAGCCGCGGACATCCCCGGTTCAAAGAAAATGCCTGAGTGACAGCTCAATTGATGTCGATCCGCAAAGGAATATCCACCACTTTTCGATCATCGAACTGGCTCATGCGTTTCGTGTCGCTGTCCTTGCCCTTGGCCTGCGCGTAAACCTCGTAGTCCACATTGGTAGCGAGAGCCGGAAATCGATAGGTGCCATCCGGGCCGACGATGTATGTCTTCACGGCGCGGGTGCGCGTATCGGTCACGTAGACGACGGCATCAGGAATCGGATTGTCATTACGATCGAGAACTTTTCCGGTGAGCAGGCGGCCGGGAGTGGTGTCTTTGTTTTTTGCGAACGCTGGAGTAGACGTAATGATGGGGATCGCGAGCAAAAATGCTGCGAAAATCTTGAGTCCCTGCCCAAGTCTCTGACTTATGTTCATTACTGCTCCCGATCGAAAGGTGAGTTGCTGCTATTTTAGATGCACGCCGGTATCGACTCGCTCGTCACTTTCAATATGCACGGTGACATCGGGACCTGGTTGCAAGTGCTTATATCGCGGAGATTTAAATCCCTTTAGATCCGGCCAGATTATATAGTCCCGTGGGCCCACAGGCACACGCTGTTCAAATTCGCCCAAGTGGTTTGAATAGACTTCCCAGCGCGCTTTTTTATCGCCCGCTTTGCGGATTTTTACTCGCACTCCATACACGGGCTGGTCATCGGGTCCCCAAACCGTGCCGAAGATCAGGGCATAATCGGCCGGCTTGGGGCGCTCGGCTAATACAGTAACGCTGGTTGTCAGGTAAGCAACGAGGCAAGCGAGAAGGATTCTGTGCAGTGGGAAATGTGCGCGATCAGGAATAGTCACCGTCTTCGGTTTCTTCTTCCTCTTCATCTTCCTCGTACTCTTCTTCCTCGTCGACTGGCTTCAGCTCGACGGGGTTGATGGTCGTCACTTCAAAATCCATTCCACACTCAGGGCAGGAAAGAACCTCGCCCTCATCGACCTCGTCTTCTTCAATATCAAGGCTGCTTTCACACTCCGGACAATACAGCATATCGCCCTCCCGATCCTCACCAACTTTATGATTGCACGTCTGTATATTTATTGCCTTCTGAGGCGCAGGTCAAGTGGCAGGGTTGCCGGTCACGCGGAGAAAAGCATTGGAAAGCTGCCCTAGGATTCCGACCATTCTGGTACGGCGAAGGTGCCCTTCGTGGTTGATTTAACTTTCGCAACCACAAAGGACACAAGATCACAAATCTGTACGTGATTAACTGCGGCTCGGAAAGAGAATCGCTTCTTTCTGATGCCCGAAGTCAATTTCGGTTAACCTGTTGTGATTCGATGCCGTCTTGCGGGTCACTATGTCGTCTTGCGTGACCTGCGCGTCGTTGGTCTTGAGGGTTCCCCTTGCCGTCGCAACTGTTTTGCCGTTCCGCACAAAATTCACTTTCACTTGCGGACCGGGCTCCTGCCATTCCAACTTGTAATGGCCAGCCTTAAGCGGCTGATGATTTACGACCACCCGACTGGGAATATCGACAGACCTGCTGGTGTTGTCCCTGGCTAATGCGGCCGCCGGTAGCAACAACGCCATTGCTAAGAGTGCAGAACCGATCTGGAATTTCATTATCAAATCCTCCTATTTCGCGAGACAATCCGTATCGCTTAAATTTTGGTCTCAATGGAAAGGATGCGCGCCGCAGACACGTCGGTTGCAGACTTTCCAGTGTCTCTGGCGGGTTTAGAACCCTATATCCGCGGCTATTTTCATGTAGCACATTGTGATTAGCAAAATGTGCCAGGATTTTCGGCTGCGAATTTTACGGCCGCTTTACGGGCCACTGAATTACTGCGCATTTGCAGGGACATAAACCCGGGCGGCAGCAATCAATTGCGTGTTCGGCAACTCGGTTGTGAGGCGCACCCGCTGCAATCCGGCCTTCGTTTCAGGCCGTGCCAGGAAGGCGAGCAAGTACTGATTGTTGAGCCTGCGCTGTATTTCCTCCAAGTAGGGAGCGAAAGTTACAGCCGGGCCGTTAAATCCGATGTAATAAGATTCGCCGCCGGTCTCGTCGCTTACCTGCGAGAGATAAAGCTGTCCCCAATAGCTGCGCCAATAATCGTGGGCATAATGACCCGCGCCGGGGTTGTAGATGGCGTACACGATAACCCCGGCCCGCTGGGCATCGCCGATTGCGTCCCCGACATACGGATCCTGCAGGTCGGGCATTCCGTAGTAAAGATCGATTCCATCGCTGACCATCAGCACCTCGCGGCGGGCGCCGGTTTGCGGCCATTTCTTGATCAAGTCCTGCAGCGAAAAATAGGGACTCGCGTTTATGCCAGCGACCCCCAGAGGCAGGCGCAATGCTTTAGCTGCTTGCGCGTGATCGGCTGTTGGATTCTGCACGATCTGCGCCGTCCCATTCTGCATGTAAGCGAGGCCGATCTTGGTAGTTTCCGGCTGTGAGTTGATGAACTGCCGCAGGTCGTCAAAC
>Ga0335079_10004322_pt1 | contig 16329 bp, 6 predicted proteins | sample Lox_Sample_33_FD_206719 | JGI IMG/M metagenome (GOLD analysis project Ga0335079, IMG submission 206719) | Soil microbial communities from Loxahatchee National Wildlife Refuge, Florida, United States - Lox_Sample_3.3 | ecosystem: Environmental > Terrestrial > Soil > Wetlands | place: USA: Florida... | reverse complement strand
AGTACGTGTATGGCGAGATGATGGCGTTCACCCGCTATCGTCTGCGAGGATGAAAGGAGCATTCCATGACGGGGAAGGAACGAGTCTTAGCCGCACTGAATCATCGCCAGCCAGACCGATTGCCGGTCGATTTCGGCAGCACCGGCGTTACCGGGATGCATGCCACCTGCGTGGCGGCCCTCCGCCGTCACTTCGGGCTGGAGAATCGACCTGTCAAGGTTCACGAACCCTACCAGATGCTCGGTTTGGTGGAGGAGGATCTGCAAAACGCCCTGGGGATCGACGTCGAAGGCGTGTTTCCCCGCAAAACGATGTTCGGTTTCTCCAACCTCGACTGGAAGCCCTGGCGCATGCCGGATGGCCTCGAGGTGCTGGTCTCGGAGGATTTCCGCGTCACCGTGGATGCCGGCGGCAACACTCTCATCTATCCCGAAGGCGATACCTCCGTTGCGCCCAGCGGCCGCATGCCGCGCGATGGCTATTTTTTTGACGCTATCGTGCGCCAGCCGCCCATCGACGAGGACCGCCTCAATCCCGACGACAACCTTGAAGAATTCGCTCCCATCGCGGACGAGGAAGTCGAATACTTTCGCCGAGAGGTGGAGCGTGCCTCTGCCACCGGACGCGCGGTGATGGCCACCTTCGGCGGTACGGCCTTTGGGGACATTGCCCTGGTCCCAGGCCCTTTCTTGAAGCATCCGAAGGGAATTCGCGATGTGGCCGAGTGGTACATGGCCACCAGCAACCGGCGGGAATACATCCATCGGATTTTCGACAGGCAATGCGAGATCGCCACTGGCAACCTCGCGCGGATTCATGCCGCGGTGGGCGACGCCGTGGATGCAGTCTTTATTTGCGGAACCGATTTCGGCTCCCAAACTTCGTCCTTCTGCTCCGCCAAGACGTTCCGCGATCTCTATTTCCCGTACTACCGCCGCCTGCTCGACTGGATCCACAAAAACAGCCGGTGGCACTGCTTCAAGCACTCCTGCGGCTCCGTGGTGCGGTTCCTTCCTTCGTTCATCGAGGCAGGCTTCGACATTTTGAACCCGGTTCAATGCTCCGCCTTGGGCATGGACGCCGCCGGATTGAAGACGGATTTCGGCGATCGCCTCACCTTCTGGGGCGGCGGCGTGGATACCCAGATGACGCTGCCGTTCGGATCGCCCGAAGAGGTGCGCAAGCAGGTGTTGGAGCGCTGTGAGGTTTTCGCCGCGGGCGGCGGATTTGTGTTTAACTCCATCCATAACCTGCAGGCGGGGACACCGGTCGCCAACATCGTTGCCATGTTCGACGCGGTAAGGCAGTTTAACGGAGCACCGCAACCCGTCTGATCTGCCGGCCGTTGGACGCTTTTCGCGGCCGGCGCCAGCATTGATAATTTCTATTGGATGGCCATGGTGATGGCCGGGCTGGTCTGTCCGCCTATGCTCAGCGTCACCGGAATCGCACTGCCGGTACCGGTGCCCGCCGGCACCACCACATTGACCTGATACAAGCCGGCAAACTGCGGGCTCAATCCCGCAAACGCCGCGGTCGTCGTCTGGCTCCCAATCTGCACTTGGGCGGCATTGGCGGTACTGGTCAGCGACCCTGGCAATGCCCCGTCCGCCACGCCGGGGGTCACCCCGCCCAGCCCCACGGCGTACAACACCAGGGTGTCCCCCGCATGTGCCGGTGCGTTCGCCGTCACCGTATACCATGGGCCCCCACCGGCAGGATAATCCGCAATCGCTCCGCCGCCACCCAGCAGAACCGGCGCCGTCGAGGCCAGATTCACCGCTACCGGTTGCGACAAGGTGAAGCCGCGTTGTACCAGCAATTGCAGCGGCGCATTGATGCTCACGCCGAACGGCACCACTGTGTTCACCTGCCCCGGGCTCACGTAATACAACGGCAGCGGCGCCAGAACATTGTTTCCACCCGAAATGAATACCTGCGTCCCCATCCACTGCTGCGGCAGCGGACTCCCGTTCGCCGCTCCCGAGTCAGCCGCCAGTTGGCTGCCGTAAACGGAGATCACTTCACCGGGAGCCAACGGCGTGTATGCCGAACCTCCAAACACACTGGCGATGCCATCCTGGTCGAAGGCTGGCGGAGTCTGCAGTGCCTGCAGGTTTCCGCTTACCTGTTGTTCGCCTGTCAAAGCCCCATTCTCGGCGTGCAGCTTAAGGCTCACTTGCTGAAGCGATCCGCTCTGTGCCAGCCACTGCCCTTCCCAGAGCCCGCCGCCCAGCGGAATCAAAGTCGCCGGGCTATCGCCGTTGGAGAAGGTAGCTTTCACCGAACCCGCTTCCAACGCGTTTCCGCAGTCGTCTTTCACATATACCCCCAGTTTCACCGGCAACCCGGTCGGGACCTGGAAGGAATCGGCCAGCGAGATCAAAGCCGGCAGGAGTTTCGTTGGTGCGCAGGATGGTGTGGCCGCCGAATCGGCTGACTTCACCGCCTGCTGCGTTACGGTACTCGGGCCTCCGCCTCCCGTGGCCGATACTATGACCTTCACATTCAGCGGCTGCACGCGCCCGTCGGAAAACTGAAGCGTCAACGTAGCTGCGTAGATTCCCGGACTCAACCCGGCGGTGAACGGCTGCACCACGATGGGCGTGGGGTGCTGGGGATCGAGCGTGGCATCGGCGGGCACCGTGATCACCTGCAAACCCGTGTCGGCGGCCACCAGCGAACGGAAGCTCTTCGCATTGGCAGTCACGTTGTAAACCAGAAGGTTCTGTGAACTGGGCGATTCACAGGGGCTGGCCGTGAAAAGCATCGATCCCTGGTCCACCATCGCCGCCATATCGGAACCGGCAGTTAACACCTGCAGGAAGACCGTCACCACTTGAGGGCTGTTCGCTGCCGCAGGAGCATTCACCCGCACCAGGCCGTAGTAAAGTCCCACGGCCAGCCCCAATGGGTTCAAGGTTACCGATACCGCGGGCGGATTCTGCAACGCGTCGCTGGAACCGCTCGGGGGTGTCACCTGCAGCCAACCCTGACCGCCTGCCAGAGTCGATGTGGATACTGTCCAGGAAACCACGCCCGTGCCAACATTGCGCACGGCAAACGTCTGCGGCGGCACAACTCCTCCCTGTGCTATCGCCGTAAACGAGAGGCCCCGTTGCGAGAGCAGAATCACCTGGTTCAGCGAACTGATCGTCATGGTGACCGCCACGGCCAACGTGCTGCCGGCCCCGCTCACCTTAACGCTTCCGGTGTAGGATCCGGGGCTCAGACCGGTGGGATCGGCGGTCAAGGCAACCACCACGGGGGAAGCAGGCGTAGCCTGACTCGAAGTCCAGGTCGCGGTCAGCCACCTGCCCCCCTCCGCATCGACAGTGAAGTTCAGAGTCCCGCCGCCGGCATTAGAAACCGTAAGCTTCTGAGTTTGAGCCGCGCCCGCCCGCGGATACGAAAATGACAGGTTGCGGTTATCCAGCGCAAGAACGGGGCCGGAGCCCGGCGCTACCGTAAATGTCACATTCACCATGAGCGAAGCGGGAGATGCATCGGGAGCGCTGATGACGATGCTGCCCCTGTAAGTTCCCGCAGCCAATTGGAAAGGATCGGCGGCTACGTCGATGAGCCGCGGGGTGTTCCCCGAGGGAAACGAAACGGAAAGCCAACTCGCGCCCGCGGAGACCGAAGCCGAGAACCCGAGGCCCGGCACCGATGCGGACACGCTGAAGCTCTGGGTGGGGGCAGCGGCGCCGCCGCTCAGGCCCGAAAAGCTGAGGCTGCCGGCGGAAACGGCGAGTTGCGGTTTGGAGGCAAGCACCACCCGGATTCGATCGTTGCCTTGATCGGCGATGTACAGGTTGCCGGCAGCATCCATGGCGACGTCTGCCGGAAGGTTAAGATTCGCGTTCGTGGCCGGGCAGCCATCGCCCAGGTTACTGCAGGGGCTGCTGCCCCCAACCACCGTTGTGATGATTCCGTTTGGCGTCACCTTCCGGATCAGCCCGTGGTTGGTGTCGGCAATGTATAGGTTGCCCCCGGAATCTGCAGCAACTCCATACGGATTAGACAGCGTCGCATTGATGGGAGAGCCGGCATCACCTAGAGGGCCGCAGCAGGTACCATTTCCGGCGACCGTCGTGATCGTCCCGCCCGACACCTTTCGAATCCGATCGTTCCAGGTGTCGGCGATGTACAAGTTGCCGGCCAAGTCGAGAACAACTCTCATCGGAAAGTTCAGCGACGCCGCAGTGGCGGGACCGCCGTCACCGGAGAAGCCGGCATTTCCATTTCCCGCGACGGTGGTGATGATGCCGCCCGACACTTTCCGAATCCGGCTGTTCCCGTTGTCGGCGATGTAGAGATTGCCGGCCGAGTCTACAGCTAGCCCATAAGGGTTCAAGAGCGTGGCGGCGTTGGCGGGACCGCCATCGCCGGAGAAGACGCCAGTTCCAGTTCCAGCGACGGTCGTGATGATGCCGCCCGACACTTTCCGAATTCGATTGTTCCTTTGGTCGGCGATGTAAAGGTTGCCGGCCGCATCGATGGCGACTCCCGCAGGCCACCAGAGCGACGCGCCGGTCGCGGGACCGCCATCGCCGGAGAAGCCGCCATTTCCATTTCCCGCGACGGTCGTAATCGTTCCGCCCGAGATCTTCCGGATCCGATTGTTCCAGGTGTCCGCGATATAGATATTGCCGGCCGCATCAGCCGCTACTCCCCACGGCTGGTTTAGCGCCGCGGAGCTGGCTGGACCCCCGTCACCTGAGAATCTGTAGGATCCATTTCCGGCGAAGGTCGTTATCGTTCCGCCCGATACCCTGCGAATCCGATCGTTCCAGGTGTCGGCAATGTAGATATTGCCGACCGGATCGACCGCGACTGCCCCAGGCCACCAGAGCAATGCGTTGACGGCGGGCCCTCCATCGCCGGAGAAGCCAAGAACGCCCCCACTTCCGCTTCCGGCGACGGTGGTGATGATCCCGGCCGAAATCTTCCGAACCCGGTTATTCGCGTAGTCGGCGATGTAGAGGTTGTCGGAGGCATCTACCGCTATTCCGACAGGGAGCAGCGATGCGCTGGTGGCAGGTCCTCCATCGCCTGACGAGCCGGCAGTTCCATTGCCGGCAACTATCGTGATGATGCCACCGGACAACTTCAGGACGAGCCGGTTATTCAGGTCTGCTATGAAGAGGTTGCCGGAGGCATCCAACGCCATTCCCTCAGGATCTAGCGATGCGGCCGTGGCCGGCCCTCCGTTGCCGGAAAACGTCATGGTTCCGTTTCCGGCGACAGTCGTAATCATTCCGCCTGACACCTTCCGAACCTTGCCTAAAGCGGCGATGTACAGGTTGCCGGCCGAATCCACCGCGAGTCCATTGGGCCGGAAAATGGATGCCGCGGTGGCGGGCCCTCCGTCGCCGGAGGCGTCCGCACCTCCATTTCCCGCAACGGTGGTAATCGTTCCGCCCGATACCTTCCGAACTCGATTGTTATAGGCATCGGCTATATAGACGTTACCTGCAGAATCGACCGCGACGCCATCAGGCAGCCAGAGAGAGGCGCTGACGGCTGGCCCGCCGTCGCCGGAGTAGCCAGCGATGCCGTTTCCCGCCACCACCGTGAGAACACCCGAAGGTGAAATCCTGATGACCAGGTTGTTATCCTGGTCGGCCGCGTACACGTTCCCGGCCTGATCCACCACGACCGCGGCAATTCGACCCAGCCCGGCGTTTACCGCCGGTTTACCATTGTCCGGGAATGCCCATGCGGTTCCTGCTGCCGTGGTGATAATTCCCTGCGCGTAGGAAACTGCGGCGGTAAGCCAGAAGCACAGCAGGTTGACGCGCATTAGTCGTGCTCCGATCTCCCCAAGCGGCGCCCAACGTCCCATCGGGATTCGATTATACGCCTATATGAGATTTTAAGGTCTATTTATCGATTACATGTCTTCTCAGGAATCGCTATACTCAATCCAAAGTGAGACAACTCGCTGGACACCAGGGCTGTAAGTGGGTTTTTTCGACACCGGTTGCGGCCGCCCTGCTGCTAGCCAGTGCCATCCCGCTGCCAGCACAGGAGGCAGCAGCAGAAACACCTGTTGGCCTCATCGTGGATGCGTCCGCCGCGAGCATCCTGCGCTACCGCACCAACCGGCCGAACACCGCCAGGCCCGGGATGGTGGTCTTCGCGGGCGATGTGCTCAGCACCGATGCTGGCTCGGCCACCTTCGTAACCTGCCAGAACAACACTAAGCAAACTCTCGCACGTGACGGTGAGGTGTTGTTTGCCAATGCCACATTTAAAATTCGGTCGGGAAAAGTGCACGGAAAGGAGCCGGTTTCGGGTTGCTTTTTGCCGCCGGTGGTCCGCGCTCCAGTCGCATCGTGGCAGGACGGCGGCGCTGCCGCGACACGGGACGCCTTCCAATCCTCCGGCGCCTCTTCTTTAGAAGCGCGTATTGGCGCCATCCCCGATCCGCAAGGGCGAGAACTCGCGGCGTTGCTGCAGCCGCTGGACGCGGCCTTGCACGAGCATCCTTCCGACATGCTGAAACGGCTCGAGAGGGCCGCCCTGCTGCGCCGCTACGGGCTGCCGCTGGACGCGGCCGGGGAGATGAATCGCGTTCTGGAGTTATGGCCCGACGCTTCCTGGGCGCGCACCGGCCGTTTCTCCGATAAGCAGGAGGCGGCGCGCGGCGTAAACGTGCGGCCCCCGTCCGGCACTGCCGGGCGAGGACAAACTTATGCGCTGCTGGTGGGTATCTCCCAATTCCAGGACACCTCGATCGAGTCCTTGCACTATGCCGATGAAGACGCGCGGGAAATGCGGAAAATGCTACTGAGCAGGCGCGCAGGGGCCATTCCGTCTCAGAACATCATGATGCTGGTCAACCAGGAGGCAACCCGCGCCGCCATCAATGCCGCCATCGATACTCACCTGTTGAGCCGCCAAGACCCCAGCGACACCATTCTGCTTTTCCTGGCAACTCATGGCGTCACCGTCCCGGTGGATGGTGACGACCAGGGCTTCATCGTGGCGTGGGACAGCTCCGCGAAGGACCTGGCAACCACCGGCATTCCAATGGAAGATATCAAGCACAAGTTCGAAGACCGGGTGAGCGGCATCCGCCTGCTCATCCTGTACGCCGACTTCTGCTACGCAGGGCGGGTGGGCGAAATTCAATTGAAGAGAGCCCGCACCAACAAGCTGGCCGCCTCCACGCTGCCGCCACGCAAAACCCAGGTTTTCGGCATGCTCGCCTCGCAGGCCGACGAAGAGTCCATTGAAGGTGAGAACTTCGGCGGCGGCCATGGGGCTTTCACCTATTTCCTGTTGAGGGGCCTGAATGGCGAAGCCGACGCCGCGCAGCGCGGAAAGGTGACGATGGGTGATTTGTCCACGTACGTTCCCATGAACGTGCGGGACAGTACGCAGGGCAAGCAACTGCCCAAGCAAATCGGCGCCATTGATGAAACGCGAATTCTTGCCGACCTCAGTCAGGACGGCATCACCCTCGGCCCGTTCACCGGACCCACGTTAATCGCACGGCGGCGCAGCGCCGCGGCGGAGGCACCGAAGCCTCCAGCGGTTCGTCCGCCCGAACCCGCTCCGGCCGGTTCGCAGGGCGCCGCCGGCCCGGTTCTCGGCTTTGAGGACGCCATACGCGCGGGCCGCCTGCTGCCGACCGACACCGGCAGTGCCTTTGGATTTTAGGACGCCTTGCGCGCCGGTCTGGCGCCGCGCGATTACGCTCTGGAGTCCGACAAACTTCGCATCGTACTGGAAGATCGCGGTCAGCAGGTGCTTTTGCAGTACCTGGCGGGTGAAGCGGTCCCGCAGAAGCGCGGGGACTTCGAGCGTGGCCGCCGGGCGTTTGAAGCCGCCATGCTCCTGGCGCCCGATTCCGTCTACTTGGACAGCCGCGCCATGTTCTGCCAGGGCCGCATTGCCGTATTCGACGGAGATTGGGATCGCGCGGAGATCTTGCTGGAACGCTCCGTGGCCCTCGACGCGCGGCGGGCTTACGCCTACAACGCGCTGGGCATTGCGGACTTGGAACGAGCAAATTACGACCGCGCAATTCTCGCCTTTCGCGACGCCGCCGCCCGCGCGCCCTACTGGGCGTATCCAGTTCACAATATGGCCCTGGCCTACACAGAGAAGGGCGATTTCGACAATGCCATACGCGCCTACCAGAGAGCTTGGCGGCTGGCGCCGCGTGCTGCCTACGTGCCTTACAACCTGGGTCTGCTCTATCAGCGGATGCATCGCCTTGGCGACGCCCAGGCAATGTACCGGCAGGCCCTCGATTTCGAACCGCGCAACGCCCAGGTGCTGAATGCCATGGGCGCTCTCAAAGCCGCGGATGGCCGGCCTGCCGGGCACGCTGAAGCAGAAGCGCTCTACCGGCGCGCGATCAAGATCGATCCTGTGCTCTTGGAAGCGAAACACAATCTGGCTGTCCTGCTGGCCGATAGCGGGCGTTACGAGGAAGCGTTCCAACTGTGGCGTGCGAACCTGGATCGCGCGCCGGGCCACCTGCCATCGCGATTGGGGCTGGCGCGCGCTTTGGCGGCGGCGGGACGCAACGGCGAAGCTGCCGCCGAGTACGAGAAAGTGATTGCGGTGCGCCCAGGTTATATCGCCGCGCGGATCGACGTGGCGGGGGTGTATGCCCGCCTCGGCCAGCCGGAAGCCGCGGTCAAGCAAGTTCAGCAGGCGCTGCAGTCGGGTCCGGGGGATGCCGAGGTGCTGGAGAAGGCCGCCGGCGTCTACACGGCACTGGGGCACACTGGCGAGGCACAATCCGCATACAGCCAGGCGTTGACCCTGGCGCCAGACGGAGCAGCACGCCACCGCATCCGGTCGGAAATGGCGAAGCTGAGGAGCGCCAGGCAATGACGCGCCGCTGCCTGATGCTCGCCGGATGGGCCGCCACCCTCGCCTTTGGCCAGACCACGCAAGGGTTGATGTCGGGGCGCATGGTGGATGCGCTGACCGGAAAGCCCCTGGCGGGTGCGGCATTCGAGTGCGACGGGTCCTCCAGCGACTCGTATCGTCAGGCACTCACCGATGAGACCGGGCACTTCGTGGTGCCTTTAATCTCGCCCGGCACTTACCGCGTGCGCGCCTCCGCGGAGAATTACCAGGCTCAGGAGATCTACGGGCTTGAAGTTCGGGTGGCGGGCGAGGCGGAGTTCTCGTTCCGTCTTCATCCGCTAAAGGACGTGTGGCAGGCGGGAAAGTCGGGCAGCGTGTTTTTCCCGGAGAACCAGACCGTAGTGAATTTCTATGGGCCCGACTTGGACACGAGCCGCAGCATCAGCGTGCCCGTCTTCAAGGTCGCGCGGGGGGCACTCGAAACGGCGGTATCGCAGGTGGTGGACCCTGTTCAAATCGAAGAACTGCCCCTGGCCGGCCGCGACATTTATACCACGCTGATTCTGCAACCGGGCGTGACGGCTGACACCGCCAGCTCCGGAGGCCTGGGCCTCTCCGTAGACGGCCAAAGGCCAACGTCCTCGAATTTCTTGCTGGACGGCGTGGAAAACAACAACTACCTGATCACCGGGCCGCTGGTGACCGCGGCACCCGAAGCCACCCAGGAATATCGTATTTCGAGCAACGTCTTCAGCGCGGAATATGGCGGGACCGGCGGCGTACTGGCCGATGCGATCACCCGGGCGGGCGGAACTCAGTGGCATGGCATCGGCTATTTCTATTTGAAGAATGCTGCTCTGAACGCTAACGATTTTCAGCGCAATTCCGGCGGGCTGGCGCGTCCGCCCCTCCACGAACAACAGCCGGGATTGCAGGCGGGCGGACCTATTCGCCGCGGCGGGCTGTTCACATCCACTGCCTTCGAGTACCTGCGCAGCCGAAGTTACGGAGATCCAGTGAGCATTTTGTTGCCGGCCACCGGTTTTCTCAATCTGCTCGCCAACTCCCCGGGCGATCCCAATGCCGTTCGGGCATTGAATTTCCTGAAATCGTATGCCTGGGCTGTGCCCGTCTCCGCCCTGCCGGACGCGAAGGTGGCCTATAGCCTGCCCAGCTTTGTCAACCGGGCGCTGCTGCTGGAACGCCTGGATTACGCTCCGGCGCGCGGAAGGCACCACGTCATGGCCCGAGTGGCGTCTTCGAGCCTGGAGCGGCCTCAGTTCATCTGGTCGCCGTACCAGGGCTTCAGTTCACCGCTGGTGCAGAATACCGTTTCGCTGATGGGGGCCGTGACCAGCAGCGTGAGCCCGCACCGGGTGAACGAAGCGCGGTTGAGCTGGAGTTCCGACGACCTGTCATGGGACCGCGCGCACCCGGAAGTCCCGACGCTTACGACGCTCAACGGTGACCTGTTGCCTGGCAGCCTCTCTTCTTACGCCTACCGCAATCGCAGCCGCGGCTTTGAAGTGTCGGACCAGTTTGTATGGTCGTCCGGCAATCACTTACTGAAATTCGGCGGGGGTGTGCTGCTGCGTGACATTTATGGGTATCTTACCTACGGCCGGGATGGCGAATTGGATTTCGAATCGCTGCTGCAGTTCGCTGCTTCCACTCCATACGGCTTCTCCACGGCGGTGGACCGCGGCGCCTTGCCCAATCTGCAGGCACCTTCGTTTGACCGCGAGTATTCAGACAACCAATTTCGCGCTTTTGCGCAGGATACGTTTCGCGTGATGCCGCGCCTCACTCTGAATTACGGTGTCCGGTACGAAAATAGCGGCTCTCCCCGGAATACGGGGGCAGCCAAGGATCTGCTGGTTGAACCGGCGGCCGGCGTGGCCGGGCTCGTGGGAGCGGCCCTGGTTCCTGATTCGCGTAATCAATCCATCTACTCGCCGGACAATCGCGACTGGGCCGCGCGGCTGGGAGCCTCCTATGCTCTGACTCCCGACAGCCACACACTCCTGAGCGCCGGCTACGGAATGTTCTACGAACGTGCGTATGACAATCTCTGGCAGAACGTCCGCAACAATAATGTGGCGCTGCCCGAATTCTATTTCACGGGGCAGACCGTCAATTACACGGCGGCAGCGGCACAGCTTCTACCGCAGTTCAGCGGGGGCCCGGTAGACGCCAGCATTCCCAACCTCACCTGGATCGCGCACGACTTGCGCAACGGCTACGTGCAAAGCGCGTTCCTGGGGCTGCGCCAGCAATTCACCGAGCGCTTGACTCTCGAAATCAACGGGCTCGAAACCGCGGGACGCCGCCTCATCTCTACCGATATCCTGAACCGCGACTCCAGTGTTCCCTCCTGGCCCGAGGTCTCTTATCGGGCCAACCAGGGTTCCTCGGATTACAACGCGTTGACGGCGCTGCTCGCTTACCGCGCCTCGCGAATGCATTTCCAGGCTGCTTATACGTGGAGCCACAGCCTCGACAATCAAAGCTCTCCGCTTGCCGGCGACTTTTTCAATCTCTATTTCACCGGTCTCACCGCTACGGCGGGTTACCAGCCCGTGGCCGCTTTTTCGATCGCCGGCGACAGCCGGTTCGATCGCGGGAATTCGGATTTCGACCAGCGGCAGAACCTTGTTTTGATGTCCACGACCGAACTGCCCGGCCCCGGCAGTACTTCTAAAGCTCTCTCGCCGTTGCGCGATTGGAGAATCTCGACAATCGCTTCGTTTCGCACCGGGTTCCCCTATTCCGTGTATACCGAAAACGGCTCGGATGGAATCATCAACGCACGTGGAGATCTGCTCAATCCCTCCCAGGAATTCACGAACCAGCCAGCGCCCGGCGGCAGAATGCTGCTGACCCGCGGCGCTTTTGCGGATCCTGCCGGGTTTGTGGGCAATCTCGGTCGGAATGCTATCTCCGGTCCGGGGCTTTACAACATCGATTTCTCGATCGGCCGAACGATTCCGGTCCACCTGCACGGAGACACCGGCCGCCTGCAACTGCGCGCCGATCTCTTCAACGTCTTAAACCACGCCAACCTGGGAAATCCGGATTCCACAGTCGGCAGCGGTTTCGGCATAGCTCTCTACGGCCGCAAACCGGCCCAGACAGGCTTTCCCGGTCTCGTTCCTCTGACGGAGATCCCACGCCAGATACAGTTGATGCTGCGCGTGGAATGGTGAGTTCCTACTGAATCGCGACCCCGGCATGTCTGCGGGAAAATCCGACGGCAGCGCTGTTCGGATCCGGACAGGCAGTTCTCGCAATTGGACATAAAGGCATGTTTATCTGATTATTTAGCTGTACTGTAAGCTGGCCCCTTATTTGCACGCTCCGTTCAACGTGCGATACGCCATCCGCAAGTTGTGGCACGACCGCAGCTTGACCCTGCTCGTGACGCTCACCCTGGCCCTGGGCGTTGGGGTCAATACCGCAATGGTCAGCCTCGTGAACTGCCTCCATCGTCCGTTGCCCGTCCGCAATGCGGGCCGGCTCATTGTGCTGGCCACACGGCGCCGGGCTACCGCAGGCGGCAGTGAAGGGATGGAATACCGTTTCAGTTACCCGGCTCTCGCGGATTTCCGCGCGCAGGCGCGCTCGTATTCGGATCTCATCGCCTTCAACTTCGGCCAGGCTGGACTCAGCGATGGCAACAAGCCCCAGGAATTCTTCTTCGGCTACGTCACGGGAAATTATTTCTCGGCTCTCGGGATCAGACCGGCGGCGGGCCGGCTCTTCGTTACGGGAGAAGGCGAGGCGCCGGATGCGGGCCTTGAAGTCGTGCTCGGGTATGCGTATTGGCAGAAGCGGTTCGGCGGGGACCCGGCTGTGATCGGCAGGCAAGTCCGCATCAACGGCGCGCCTGCCACTATCATCGGGGTCGCGGAACGCCGGTTCCACGGGACATATGCGAACACCGAAATGGAAGCATTCCTGCCGCTCAGCTACATGGCGCGATCGGAGAGTGTGGGCCTGCCCGGCTTTTTCCACGACCGCGGCGCGCCGAGATTGACCGTAATGGGCATGCTGAAGCCGGGCATCAGCCTGGCTCAGGCGCGGAGCGAAGCAGAGGTGATCGCGCGCCGGCTCGAGCGTCAGTACCCCGCCACCGACAAAGGCATTTCCGTGTGGCTCCTCCCGGAACCGTGGGCGCGTCCGGTGCCGGTGCCGTCGATGGTGGCGGCGGCGCCCGTGGTGGCGGTGTTGTTTCTCCTTTTGGGCGGCTTAGTGCTCGTGCTGGCGTGCATGAACCTCAGTAACATTCTGCTCGTGCGCGCCGCCGCGCGGGCGCGAGAGATGGCGGTACGCGCCGCGCTGGGCTCGGGACGCGCCCGGCTGGTCCGGCAGGTGCTAGCGGAGAATTTGCTGTTGGCGCTGTTGGGTGGAGTGGCCGGCGTACTCTTGGGCGCCTTTGCCAGCGATGGCATGAGCTTGATACCGATAGCGGGAAATCTTCCGGTAGCGCTCGATCTCAGTTTCGACTGGCGCGTGTTCACATACGCCCTGGCGGCAACTCTGCTGGCAGGAACTGGAGCCGCACTCTGGCCCGCCCTCGCCGCTTCGCGCGCCAACGTCGCCGACGTGCTCCACGACTGCGGACGGACCGGCACCGCCGCCCTGGGCAGCCGCCGTCTACGCAATGCCTTGGTGGTAATACAGGTGGCCGGTTCGCTCACACTGCTGATCGTAGCGGCCGTTTTCGCGCGAAGCCTCGCCTCCATGCGAAACATGGACTTGGGATTCGAGCCCCGCCATCTCGCCATCTTCACGCTGGATACGTCTTACGCAGGATACGGCAGGGAACGTACCACGACTTTCTATCGCGAACTCGAGCGCCGCGTTCGAGAGCTTCCCGGCGTTGAATCCGCGAGCGTATGCTTCCGGGCGCCCATGAGTTATAGCCTGGACGCCGACACCATCGAAGTCGAAGGCCGGCCGCCGGTACTGGGCCGGGAGAGGCCGCTGGTGATGTTCGACAGCGTCACCCCGGATTATTTCCGCACCATGCGCATCGATCTGCGCCGCGGACGCGCGTTCCGCGACGCCGACAAGGAAGGCGCGCCGCGCGTGGCAATCGTTAATGAGGCGATGGCGCGCCGCTTTTGGCCCGGCCAGGACCCGCAGGAAAAGCGCTTCCGCCTCCAGCGGACCGGCGACAACTGGTGGGAGGTAGTCGGTGTGGCTCGAGACGGCAAGTATCTCACGCTGTTCGAATCGCCAACGCCCTTCTTTTATGTTCCTGTAGCGCAACAGTATTACTCGCATCGCGTACTGCAGGTCCGCTCGCCGTTGTCCCCCAAGGCGCTCATCGAGCGCGTAAGAGCTGAAATCCGCGGCCTGGATCCGGATATGCCGGTCTCCGAGGCAAGCATGATGACGGACGCGCTCGAGAACATGTCGGGGTTCTGGGGGTACCGGCTCGGCGCGTATTTGAGCGGCGCCATGGGGCTCGTGGGTCTGGCTTTGGCAGTGGTTGGGGTGTTCGGCGTCGTGTCCTACACCGCCGGACAGCGTACGCGAGAGATCGGGATCCGCATGGCGTTAGGAGCAGAAAAGCACGACGTGCTGCGGTTGGTTCTGGGGCAGGGTGTGGCGCTGGTCGCTTTGGGCGTGCTCGCGGGGATGGCCAGTGCCTGGGTTTTGGCACGGCTGATGAACCGGTGGCTATCCGGCACCATTCAGATCGATGCGGCAGCGTTCCTGGCGACGAGCGTATCCCTGGCGACAGTGGCGCTTTGGGCATGCTACATCCCCGCGCGCCGGGCGATGCGCCTTGATCCCATGAGCGCGCTTCGGCACGAATAGAGCGCTGGATTTTCCTCCCGGACAGACATGCGCTATATGGTAGGCTAGCGGTCGATGACGAACCAAAAAGAGCAGATGGGCCGCCGGATGTTCATCCTCGGCTCCGCCGCGGCCGGGGCACTTGCCGCGCAGGCCTCGACTGCCGCACCCGCGGCCGACCCGCACCGGCGGGTGTACGACCTGAATCGCAATTGGCTGTTCGGGGGCAAGACACGCGCCGGTATGTCCGCTCCCGAATTCAACGATTCGCAGTGGAGGAAGATCACTCTTCCACACACGAATGTAAGACTTCCATGGCACAGCTTCGACGAAAGCGCCTTCCAGTATGTGTCCGCGTACCGGCGCCATTTTCGGGCCATGCCGGAATGGCGCGGGAAGCGTGTGTTCGTGGATTTTGGCGGCGCCATGACGGCATCCACGGTCACCGTGAACGGGCACCGGTTCGAAGAATATAAGGGCGGCTATACGCCATTCAGCTTCGAGATCGGGCCGCATCTCAAATTTGACGGCGACAATGTAATCGCGATCGAGCTTGATTCCACGGAGCGTAGCGATATCCCACCCTTCGGACAGGACATCGACTATCTCACCTTCGGCGGAATCTACCGCGATGTGCGGCTTCGCGTCGTTCCGCAGACGTTCATTGATAACGTCTACGCCAGGTCGGTGCGTCCGTTGGAAGCCGACCGGTCGCTCGAAATCCGCTGCTATCTGCAGGGACCGGTCAGCGCGGGCGCAACATTGACCGCCGAGCTGGCCGATGGAACCCGCATGTTGAAGACAGGCAGCGCACCGGTATCGGGCGAAGCCGAATTTCACGTCGTCCGGCTGGAATCCCTCCCTGAAATCGAGCTGTGGAATCTCAAGAATCCGAAGCTCTATAACGTGACGGTCCGGCTGGCGAACGGAGAATCGCGTGACGACTATCGCACCGCCATCGGCTTCCGGGAGGCGCGCTACACGCCCTCAGGCTTCATGCTCAACGGCGAACGGGTCAAGCTGCGGGGTTTGAACCGGCACCAGACATTTCCGTATGTCGGCGGCGCCATGCCGGCACGGGTCGAGCGCCGCGACGCCTGGATTCTGCGGCGGGAGATGCATTGCAATATCGTGCGGACGTCGCATTATCCGCAGTCGCCTGCGTTTCTGGACGCATGCGACGAATTGGGCCTGCTAGTTTTGGAGGAAATACCCGGTTGGCAGCACATCGGCGAGCAGGCCTGGCAGGATATTGCGGTGCGCAACGTCGGCGAGATGATCCGCCGGGATTGGAACCACCCGTCGATCGTGCTTTGGGGTGTGCGCATTAACGAGTCGCAGGACAATCACGACTTCTACACCCGCACCAACGCCCTGGCTCATTCGCTGGACGACGCGCGCCAGACCGGCGGGATCCGCTACCTCCGCGATTCGGAGTTGCTCGAAGACGTGTTCACCATGAACGATTTCGGCTTCCCGCTGCGGCCGCCGAATCATCCCCTCTACATGAATACCGAATTCAACGGGCACATGTTCTCCACCAAGCGGATAGACAACGTAGAGAGGGTCGCCGAACACGTACTTCGGCATGCGCGCGTGCACGATCAGCTAGCTTCCGACGACCGGTACGCGGGCGGCACCGGCTGGTGCGCGTTCGACTACAACACGCACAGGAACTTCGGT